>Ga0210059_1008169_pt1 | contig 16565 bp, 15 predicted proteins | sample Ectturendosymbi2_FD_188042 | JGI IMG/M metagenome (GOLD analysis project Ga0210059, IMG submission 188042) | Ecteinascidia turbinata endosymbiont from Florida, USA - Sample 2 (SPAdes) (version 2) | ecosystem: Host-associated > Tunicates > Ascidians > Unclassified | place: Key West, Florida...
TCTGGAGTGGCTCGCGAAGCAATTTTCATTGGAAAGAAAACTTAACACTTTAATCATTTAAGAGAATTTTTATTGAGATTATTAATTCTTGTGGCCCGCCAAGGGTTTCTGAAAGACAAATGTGGCCCACGAGCCAAAAAGTTTGAGCACCACTAATGTACAGCATTAGATAAGCTAGTGTTGCAATTTTTTGGTGATTTGTTTTTTTTGTGTGTGTAATTGATACAATGTTATATAATTTTGTATTAAGACTAATTATCAGCTAAAACATAATGGCATAAGCTATATTATTCTTGTCCAATTTTAGTTAGAAAAGTCAAAACAAGATGTTTTTTGGTTATGGTGAAAACTACATTATTACCTTTTAAGAGCATATTTATTGAATAATAATAATATTATTGTTTTGCTACTTTCCTTATAGTTTCAGTTAATATGATTTATGTTTGTTTCACATTGATGATTTTAAAATAATTCTAAATATTAACTTTTCTTTTGTGAATGCAAAATATATTATCAACTATTTTCACATATTTTTATAAGCCACCGCAAGCTGCATTTTACAAGCATAAGAAAATGCAAAACAGAATTGAATAATCAGTTTGCATCTATAGGCTTAGAATGAAAATGCATTAGAACCAAAAATGTATTGACAGCTAAATGGTAAAACTAGTTCATAATTTGACAATATCTCTTAATCCAGTTTTTTTCCTTGTCATGTCATAATTCATTCCTTGTCGTTAATACATTCACAAAATTGTTACTTAGGAAAAAGTTATCACTTAAATGCCCTGGCAATAGAATCAATTAAAGCTTTGATCTGCCATCAATTGTAATAACAAAATATGACAAACATAATAAACATTAAAATATGTTCAAGCATTTTAAAACTTTTTTATGCCTAGGATAAAGCTCGCATAGGGGTAAAAACTAAAACACTGAGTGGTTTTTATGTGACTTGATTGTGGTACACGCACATATTACTTTGTGTGCAACTTCGTTACATTGATTTAATGCCTTTGTGCAATAGCTTTTTGGACTCAGTATGAAGTTATTTAAATACAGTAGCATACAAAACGACAAATGCATAACAGAAGTACAGGTTTTGTCAATGTGCTATGTAAATGACTACTTTAAGCAATGTATTTCAAGACACTGCACTTAAGTTATAATGTATTCAAACTCATACTTACACCATTCCAAATACAAAATCGAACCATAGCTAGTTTCAGTAGCTGAGCACATGTATTTAATTTTAATAAGCATGGTCAAGTAAGCAGAGAAAGCGATGGCACTCATCAGCAATTTGTAAAGATAAATAGAACTCTTGTTTATGCTGCTTGTGTACACCGCAACTTTGACCTAAGCCCTACTTAAATCTTAACACTAATAAAAAATTTTACCTGATTCTTAACAAAGCCAAAATTGTAGATCATAATATTCAAACTGCACAAAGCAGTAACTTGTCCCAACCCTGTCCTAGCTGTCAAAGTGTCAGATGATGATGATGATGATGATTAGACGTAAACTTCTCTTCTTCATCGAATGAGCAGTTCTTTCAATCCACTGCTAGGCCGCACTAGATCTTGGAGCAGGTGTTGAGCAGCCATTAGATTCTCGTCATCCAGAACCATCAGGCCATGCACTCCATCGGGAGGTTGATGGATTGGGTATTGGAAGACAACATGGTCAACGGTCTGTTCTTCTGCACTACACTCACAAGCCACAGATAGGACCATACCCCGTTTGTGTGAGCAGGAGCAGAAATGTCCAACACCAGTAGAGGCTGTTAAGTCAGATCCATGCTGTTCTTGGCAGGGCCATTCCAAAAGGTTGGGTGCCGATATTGGGGATGGAAGTATGGAGTCTTCTGGTGTTCTCCAACCACTCCGCATTCCATCATTGATCCGCTGAGTGTGCCACACTTCTGTTGTTGTCCTCAGATGAACTGATGAGTTGTTGTGCAGCAGGTACAAATGTGTGTCTCAATTTAAGATGCCGTGCATTCCCACCTGGTGGACAGGTGTGCACTGAGTGGAGAGCAGATGTTCAGGCTTCCATGGCACAGCATGCTAGAGACAGTGCAACACCTTGCCACAAAGCTCAGCAGGTTGGATGCCTGCAAGGATAAGAAGATTGTCTACTGGTGTAGGATGCAGGCATCAAGTCAGAGTTTGCAAGATGTCATTGATCACAGGGTCAATGAGGTGGGTGTGAGCACTGTTCTAGGCAGGAGCACAGCACTCTGCTGTTAAGTTGACCAAGGGCCAAAGTTAAGGTGACTGCTTGCATTGTTGTCCCAGTAAGCTGTTTCAAGAGTGTGACGCGTGATGTCAGCTTTTTGTGAAGTGGCTAAAGGTACAGCGAGTGTCCTGTCGAATGTTACTCCAAGGTATTTGGGCTCGAAGCAAAAGGGCAGGGTTTTGTTGTCGAGGTTGACTTTCAGCTCAAGTTTAGCTTCCTTGTTAAAGGGAAGACTGCTGACACCATTTTTGTAGTGCTGAGCTTTAACTTCCAGGTCTGGGGATATTCACCTATGGCTGCCATGTCTTTGTTGAGCTGTCCTTGACACTCTCCATCAACATGCATGATGCTAGGCTGTCAGTGTATTCATGCTTTCTGGAGATGGTGGTTGGCAAGTCAGAAGTGTAGATGTTGAAGAGAAAGGGTATCAGGACAGACCCCTGTGGGATACCATTGAAGTGTCGTAACCTGCTGTTTGTTGTCACTGGTGGTAAGGGTGAAGCTGCCACCTCAACCAGCTTCATGATAATGTGGACCAAGTGCCTGTCAGGTAGCAATCGCAGTAGCTTGCAAGTGAGGCTGCAATGTCATACTGTGTTGTAGGCTGCTGTGAGATTAACAAACACAGCTCTGGCCTGCTTAGCTGAAAAGCTATCCAGGATGTCTTGTTTCAGTAAGGTGACCTGTAAACTTAGCTGACAGGTATGAATTTATCAGGGTTGAGAAAAACCTGCGTTTTATCAAAAAAAACAACCCACCTGGGTTTTTTGTTTTTTTTAAATAAAAACCTAGGTTTTTTGTTTTTTTTAAAAAGAACAAGATTTTGTTTATTTTTCAAGGAAAACGGAAAAACCTTATTGTAAATTGTTTTTATTCTATCATGCAGCATCACCATTTTCAGAATTACGCAATAATAACTTGTTATACCTATTATGGCATTCACAATTGAGGGTAAAGAAATGTACCCAATCTTTGTTTGATTTTTTAAAAAATTTATAGTTAACTGTACAAGTGTCCTGCTTATTTTTTATATTTTACTTAGTAGATTTTTCAAAGGAAAAAGTAAAGAGTGGGTTTTATTGTTTTTTTTAAGTGTTTTTTTTCAAAAAAAAACAGGTGGGTTTTTTTGGGACGTTTTTTTACAACAACCCTGAAATTTACAAATGTCCCAAATGTGGTTTTGATGCTTTTCTTTCCAATTTGAACAGAGTTTAATTGAAGATTTGATGTCTGTAGGTAAATGACAATTGCAATAAATATGTTGTGATTGGTTTGTAGCGAACATAAAACGTCACTTTTACTCAACCCGAGCCTTTCGTTAATGATTGTGTTTGGCATTTGCTTATAGGACTGTCGCAGTGCATGTGTGTCTTCCATCTGTGTAAAGAAAAAGCCATTGGATTGAGGACTTTATTTATCAAATTTTTATTATATGGGGATAGCATGACTGTATGGTCAACCTTTCTATTGAACCTCATTACACCGAAAGATCTGGTTTTTTTTTAATGCAAACATACAAAGATCACAATAAATGTTTTTTGTTTGATTAATTTTTTTGCAAATGCTTAATTGCAGTAGGTTAAGATAGATGCAAATAGCTTATGCTTTTGTGGATTTGCATGGTAGTTTGTATAAGCAAATAATATTTAACAGCATTGCATTTATTTAATAAACTGATTGCCACCTACTGCAATTGGTATTTTTAGCTAAAACACTAAAAAAATTTTAAGTGTTATGTGATCCTCAGACTATTTGGGTTGGTGCTTTTGTTTTTTCCATTTCTTTTTCCTGGAAATAAACACTTTGAAATTCATTATTGAGCGTTATTTGAATGAAAATCTACTTTAAAAATTTGAAACTAATGCAGTTTTTAGTGCATGTAATTTGAATTAGCATCAGTATTAAGAAAAAATTTGCCACTGTGAACCTTCTCAAATTTATATGCTTCATTGTCAAGTAGCATGGGCTAGTACAAAGTTTACAGGATGATTTATATTATTTATATGTTTTACAATTCTTGCTACCTTGCATGAGGTTGGTCTAAATATTTGAAGGCAAAATTGTAATTAGGCAGACTCCTGAGATATGCCATTCGCAATGTTTATTTAACACCGAACATATTTATTCAATTGTAATTTTCATCCATTCGTGAGGCTTACAATTAAAGGCAGCTTACATTTTTTTCTTTACCTTGTTGGAAGGTGTAGATCACACTCACTGTCTTTCTTTGGCTATGTTTTGTTGACCAAACTCTTTTTACATTATATTCCCTTCAGCATCATATGCACACTCCGTTACAGGACGAATTATGATGAACAGACGACAGTTGTAGTGGTGTAAGCATCATTACCAGGTTTTCCAATTAAACATGCAAGTATGCGACAGTATCTCAGAGCCTTAGGAAACTTGTGTTCAAGTGTGGATTACAATCAAGGGCAGCTTACATTAATTTGTTAACACCATTTCATACAGCTTACAATGGTGGCTAACAATCGAATACATGCAGTATTTATATAAATTACAAGACAAAATCGCAAAATTACTTAAGAAATTTTAAGAACAAGCCTGTGGTCACTAACAGCTAATGAAATTTTCAATAATAAAGTTCCACTCTCAAGTCTTGTAAACATTTAGCAGTAGTAATATTAATATACTTGTGATTGCAGGCAGCTGACTCAAAAAGAGAAGAATTTCGTAAATACTTGGAAAAAGCTGGTGTAATTGATGCATTGACAAAAGGTGTGGCATGGTTGAAAGTGTGGCTGTAACAACAGTAATATTTACTGTGAACTTATTTCTGTTCATGTAAAGTTTTTTTAAATACGCTTCAAATACAGTACATTATAATGGACCCATTTTTGTCAACAGCAATATGTTATCTTTGTGTTAGAATTAGAGTGTTTTGGTAACAATTTTTTTCTTGGTTTATTGAGTCCCATCAAAGGTATATTGCAATGTGGAAAATCACTGAAAATGGCTCTAATTTGTTTTGTGGAAGATATTTAACCATTGACTACTTAAAAAATTGCTAATACAACTTTGAGTGTATTGTCTTTCATATCAATCAATATATGTTGATAAAGTTAGCAAAGCACAGTGGCTGATAAAAGTTATAGAATGTATTACACAACTTTGTTGGGGAGTTAGAGAGAACCTGAAAATCATCATATCTGCATGATAAAGCTGCTTGTGAAAAACTCATGCAAGTGGAAGTTATTCTGTCATAATTTAGCAGGTGTTTGCATAAAACATTGCAGTCATATGATGTAGATTGATATTCATACCTTAGTTACACAATTGCAGCGGTTTGAGGATGCCAGCGTGCAGGTTGCTTGTGAGGAAGGTCATCGTTGCTTGCAGAACTGGTGGTTTCCCCACATGCTACAAGCAGGCAGCCTAGTCGTATGAGTAATGTTCTGACACAAAATGTACAAGACAAGGCAGCCAGAGCTATTGACGGGCTGCAACGGCCTCGTCTGCGGACAGCACCGGTGCGATTATGACGTGGCTGAGACGGTGCACACAGAGGGTCCGCTAGAAGAGGCAAGAATCCCAGAAAAAAATTACCGTAGGAAGGTCTTCGGGTACCGCATGTTGCGGTTGTGTGCAAAAGGAAAGGTCTTGCCTTCATGCCTTCGACATAGCGATACAGTGAGGAGCGCTAGAAGAAAGTGAACAGCGTGGAAACAAACGGAGATCACACCAGTCCCGTCGCCACGGGGGGGCTTTGGTGGGCTAAGTCCCCCAAACGATGCTCCCAACCCCCCAAACTGATATATGAAACATTGTAAGTCAATGGAATTTTGTCAATTTTTACAACGACAAGCCCGCCTGCACAGACGTAAAGCTACCCTGTTGGCCTTTGTGGCGACGGTTCTGGATTAACACTTGACTGCGCGCAAGCGACCTGTGATGTGATAAAAGATAACGAGCTGACCCAACACTTCACGTAACGGTAGCCTGCGCTACGGATCGTGGCATTGTGCTTGTTTACGTGGTTAGCGAGAATAAGCGGCGGAGTGTCTAAAATGCTAAGCGAAAACTGTTAAGGTAAGCAGGAAGAATCAGTTATTCGAATCAGAATTTACGAGACGCGACAATATTTTCGCAACTTGGCAGAAAGCGTATTAATATTGAAAAGTCTGTTTCACAAAGAGGTACCTAAGCTATGCGAAAGCACCAGCAGTGAGCTAAGAAAAACAGGCTAGCAAGAAACTCGGGCGAAGAGTGGGAAAAGTCAACAACAGTAATCAAGCAAAAAAGCAACGACTAAACAAGGAAATCAGCACATCATACAAAGGTGTTGAAAATTAGAAAAAAAAATTATCAGAAAAAAGTTGGCAAATGCGCGAGGTTAGTCAGCGACTGTCAAGGTAAGAGCTGCCACGAGCAGGCAAGTTACAGCAGTAGCAGCGGGAAAATATGAAAATAATTTCGTAAAGGGGGCTCGAATGCGATGTCTTCGCACGGCGTGGTTTGACAGCAAAAATGCCAGCTGAAATTTTTTTTTCGAATTCGAAAGTTTAATCTGTTTTACTCGGTACTCGGCGAACAATCGAACATCGAAGGGGCTGCTTCAGCAAAAGTTAGGAGACTTGTAGAAACGTACGACCGCACGACAGATCCAAAACAGTTTAGAGACAGTCGAAGAACATGGATCCAAAGGTGGGGCAAACACAAGCGAAGTAGTCCGAAACCACGTAGGAAAGCGGATATGCTCCAGCAGTGACCGTTGATCGAGGCGAAGTGCACCAAGGAAAGGGATGCAGGTACGAAACACAATGCTTGCTTGAAACTATCACGCAGAATCTTGCTTGTGAAGAACAAAGAGCAGCGTAGAAACCAGCATAGCTTTCCCGGTCTGAGGAGCCTATGTAGAGGTTTGGAGTAGCCAGCGTAGAGGTTGCTTGTGAGGAAGGTCGTTGCATGCAGAACTGCTAGTTTCCCCAAACGCTACGAACAGCGAGGCAGCGCAGAGGTTGTATGAGTACTGTTCAGACTCCCAACTAACCTGCCTCATATTTTCGTTTGCTAAGCCGAAGCAAGGCGTTAGCTCTCAACCTTTTTGAAGTTCGTTTTCACAGATTTCCTGGTGCACAAATCTTTATTTACAAGAAGGCTGTGATGAGCAGCAGTATAGAAAATACTTCGGCGATGACACAGCAACATAACAACAACACGTGTAGTCGTGGACCGTACGCTAGCTAGAACGAAACATCGACTCGTGAAGCGAGGGCAGATCACATGATCTGCGCGCGAGGACACACGCGGCGAAACTCCCTTGGCGCATTGGCAGGTTGACACAAGCGAGCCCTCACTTAACAGAAAACAATCGCGAGTTATGAAATGAAAATTCGCAATACGAATGGTTACATCCACTATGCAATCATTACCTCATTTAGTCAAAAAATGAATTTGTTTCAACAAGTCTGTATAGAGAAGGCAAGGGAAACTGAGGAAAGTTTTGGCAGTTTTAATTTGACTGAATGTCACAATGGGTTTTCTGAAAGGCTTAATGTGCCTTCCTAATTATTTGTACATTGTTTAGCATGAATTACTCTCTAATGCGAGCATGGGCAAACTATTTGGCCCACTGAAGTTGTCCGATTAGTAAAACCACTTCATTTCTTACACCCCATGCTACATTTCACAAAACATCAATTCATCTGATCTGCCCCGCTTGCAAATTCTGTAATCCGTTGCGTAGCATGAGTCAGATAGCTTGCTTATCTGCAGCTGAACTGGTTGCTACTTATAAAAACAATTTTCTAAAGGCAGTAGTTTTAGATTTGGCACGTTTACTCGTTGGACTGCTAAATTTGAAGCTCCATCCACTTCAAAATCCTTTTTGCAAGCAGTAAGCATGTTGAATTTAGTATCGTGGTATGGTGATGCAATGATTTGCCTTAATAAGTCCGTTAGGTTTCTCTTGGGATTATAGCTATTATATCTTGGTGGTGTTCATGTAAACAAAAATTTTATTTTTGCAGTTCTTGTCAATCTGTATGAAGAACCTGAGAAGCCCAACAATGCTTTAGAGTATCCTTTTCTACGTGTTGTAACGTATATGCTAGTGTATGCTGAGTAAAAGCGATTTTGCTGTGGTGGTATTTACATTATTTGTGAAGCTTAATTTCGAGTGACATTTGTGAAGCTTAGTTTCGAGTGACATTATCGTTGTATTTGATTTCCTCAGCATAACTGTCCAGATTTTTGCATCAGCAGTTAAGTGGTGCTGGACCAGAAAGTGCTGACGTGGAAGCTTTAAGAGTAGAGCTAGCGGAGCTCAAAGCAAAAGTCTCTTTGCTTTCTGACGAAAACGAAGACCTGCGCACCAGGGTACTTCACTTTCTTGCGTGAATTCGTAATGCTGTCAGACGTTAGTTTAACTAATACGACGTAATTGGTCCAGGTGAATCACGCCAATGAATCTGACAGTATTTCGTAAAATACCGATTTTGCATAGTGCTCGAAACCACTGTATACAGGTTATTTTTAAGGTGTTATTCGGGTCCCTAGAATCAGATAAATCGGGTCCATACCGGGTACCTAACATTTTCCTTGAAAAATACCCTGAATGTATATCATATTTTAAAGCGATTTCCATGAAACTGTGGCCGTAAAGTTCTCTGTGCTCGCATCACCTGCAAAACAGTAAGAATTTTATATTTCCACTATTTGGTCAGTTCGATATCTGTCTGCTTTTACTTGCATGCAGCTGAAGCCAGGAGAAATACGAATGCTCTGTGTTTTTGTTGACTTCCTAGTAATTCTTTCCGCTGTTGTGCATTACGGCCTCTTCAAAAAGCTTTTCTTGCACGTGTGTGCACAGGTCTGGTGATGTCCGGAGCAACTTCTAGATTGTATGCACCCCTTCCAAACTCTAGTCCTGTATTGAAGAACGTGGGAAATACAAGCATTTGAAATGAGTAAACACTAGAGTTTACAAAAACAAGTTTCGAAAAATTAAATTTAATATCATTGAAAGAGCATTTTTTGTTTTCAGTTTTAGTCTGCAGTAATTTGTTATATTCTGTGGATCTGAGGCATACATCTATATGCAAACTTCTTCCCGTAGTGGTTATGCATTGAGAAACTAAATAGTGCACGTATGCATGCAAATAAGCATCAGATATACCCACCAAAGAAGATACCGCTGTGAGCCATGTTAAGAGTAGAGTTGTCTTTTTTCTATTGTAAATAGTATCTTGAAATTGTACAACTATGCAGTTTGATGCATTGCCGCCCTGTATGTTCTAAACTATAAGAAAATCGCCAAAGATATTGTTTTGTAAAAATAGATGAAGAAGTAACTCTTAATTTATCCAGAACTTTATCAATTTCTTCTTCGCAAATGAGCTCTCCCATCGGACAATATTTATACAAGTTCATTGTTGTTATTTCACTCGTTGGGATGCCCCCCTTCCTTGAATGCCCGGGGCCGTCGCCCCGTTTTCCCGCCCGTCTGCACACCCCTGTTTTCATGATCAATATTTTGTTACTTCTCTGCTTTGTTAGAGGTGTTCCGGGGACATCTGACTTCTTTCAGCCGTGGTTTTCTATACATTTAATTGCAGTGTGATCAAATATTGGAAAACCAGTTGGTAACTGATGGTTCCTGCAGTTCAAATGCGCCTACGGTCACGTGGTTAGGCTTGGTTTAAAGCAGTGGTTTTCAACCTGGGGGTGCGACCCCAGAGAGGTCATGAGCCATTTTTGGAGGGGTTGCGAGTAGATATTTTATGTACACAGCTCCAAGGCAGGGGGCCATTCAAAGAGTGAATTTACAAAAATTAAAATGCTGTAAGCAGATGATTTTTTCTTATTGTAAGGCTACTAACATATGCTGTATGGAATTTTCGAAACTTGTTTTTTTGTCAACACTAGTTTTTACGTACTCAAAAAGCCAGTAATCTCACCTTCAATCAGGCACCCAATCAAACTTATAATGACGTGAATTTTTCCAGATCATTCGACCAAGCAAAAATCACAAAAAAGATTGAAAGAAAATTATGGACGTTCAATTGATTTTCTGAGCCAAATTTTAAACCAGTCCTATTTCAACTTACTTGATTTAGTTGACTTTTTGATGCATTACTAGTTTTCGTTTTTTGATGTGGCAAGCCGCCCTGGGTGTACACTCATGCAGCCGCACACCTGCGCTTGCAATATCTGCATCATTTCGAGTTTCGTCATTAATTGGTAGTTTAGGTTGATTGATCATAATGGCTCACACAAGCCCGTATCTGTTCTGTCCCCCCAGTAGTTGTACATTTAACAGCCACATAATAAAAAACGAAAGTTTTCTTGCACAATGTATGCGCATTCTCATTTGTGTAGTTTATCAAGTTTCAAACTGTCAACCCTGGGTGTCTGCCAGGGTTGCGGCGTCGGAATCCGAATCGCAAGAAGTCGAGGTTTTTGGGTGGAGTCGGATTCCTAAAAACACTAGAAATCGGAGTCGGATTTTTTTTATCCGACTCCAGCTCCTGAAGTCTAAATGAATCATTTTTATATGGCACTCCCAAGTTAGGAATCCTCTAACACAATTTATTTTGAAACAATTCTTGCTGTTTACCACGACTTCCATTGATTGACAGCCAAACTTTATTCACGTTATGTTAAGGAATCGGAGTCGGACATTTTACCTCAGACTCCGCGACTCTGGTTTCCGCCATCCGGCCGCATACCTTCTCTGCTCGACTGCTATTCGACGGGACATTCGCGCAGCTTGTTTTTTTGCAGCTGTGAATACCCCTGTCGTAGCGTTTGAGTGTTTTATCCCACTGTTTTAATGCTCAGCCTTGTATTTTTGCAGTTATGAACTGCGCTGAGGTAGTACTGAGTGTTCCACCAGCGATTAATACCTGGTTCTACTCTCCTGTTTTAACGCGTTGCCGGATATTTTTGCAGTTATTAACTGTTCTGTAAAGATGGTGCGGACAGAAAATATGTCTCCACTGTCCGCACCGCATCAGCAGTTTCTGTCCTCTGTCTGCACCGCGATCGCATTTGCTGTACTTTTCCCTGTCCGCGCACGCATTGCATCGCAACACTCAACACTTCCTTAGTTTTACCTCCAACAGCAATCACCATTTATGCCCCCTCACTAAAAGCACTGTGCTCCCCTAAAATATTTCTTTAGTGCCAGCTCTGGTTACAACAGTTGCATGCACATTTACAAAATGTTTTCAATCTTTTCAAATTGTCACACCAGACATCCCGCTTTGCTACTGCACGCAAAGCCATAGCAAGCTTGTTGTCACAAGTTAATCGGAATTTTATACACTATTTGTTTTTGCACTTGCACTGACTGACAAACAAGCAAAAATCTCTTTGGAAGACAACTTCCGAAACATCTTTTTGTTTCGCAAAAACCCATAATTAGTTGTAAAATGTCCACGCGGTAGGTGGCACTGGCGCGGTTTCCAATTTTTGAAAGTCACGCAGCGCTGCCAGTACGCGGTGAAATTCTTCAAAACAGCACCGCGCAAAACGCGGCCGCGGCGCGGTTGACATCTTCACTGCTCTGTCTTGGCGTTGAATGCTGTGTTTTGCTCCGGTCTCCTAACTGGGGACGCTGATAATATGTTCATTACACTGGCGCATTGCACAACAAGTGAGAGTGCGTGTAGAATAATATACATTTTGTGTCAGTGGCGTACGCAGAAAATTTTCGTGGGGGAGGGGTTCATTCAGTGTTTGTGACGTCACAATTTGACGTCATGATCATGTTTCCAAGCCAACGTTCTGGCAAAGTTTGTTGACATAATATGCATGTTTTTCTACATCCACTCCCCTTATTTTATGTGTCATTGCACTGAATATAAATTATCAGCGCTCAAAGTTAGGATATTGGAGGAAAATAAACTCAACGCTACGACACAACAGTTCGTAACTGGTGAAACAGGTGAGTAAAACACACTCATCAATGCGTCAGAGCGATTTGCAACTGCCAAATGAGGATGCACTAATGTCTTGTCGAATATGAGCGTCGAGGACAGAAAGTGTTAAGCTGGACTGTTCAACGCACACCCCGGTTTGGAAGATCGAATGTTGCTAAACTACACAAGAATTGAGAATGCGCATAAAGTACGCAAGAAAACTTTTCGCTAACTTAAAGCTTTCCTTTCCTTGCTGAGACATCAAATTCCTGAATGTTTCTATGTTAACAACTTGCTGTTTTTGAGCTCGTGCAACAGTTTTATCATGCTACAGAAATTGTTGATGTGGCCATTGCGGTCAGCGTTTGCGCTGGTCAGCCTAGCAGACAAAATAAAAGGCAATTGTTTCGGAAAAAGTGAACTATCGCCAAACACAATCGTAAACATGCGTAGTGGACAAAAGGTCTGCAAAAAGTAGTGAGACGGTTTCTGGACGCAGACGATAATGCAGATTCCCACCGAAACCTAATTATTACTTTTTGACCCTTTCACAATGTTCCTTGAAATTTGCGAGGAAATTCATTCCGTGGAATTTGCATTAAGTCGACAAATTAACAAGCAAAAGTGTGAAACAATTAATCTCTTTGCGCAGGTAATAAAGCTTTTGTAAAATATCAAGCTTAAGGAAGGGTTTAACCCCAACCCCCTCCCCCCTTGCGTACGCCCTTGTGTTGTATCAACAAACTTTGCCAAAACGTTGGTTTGCAAACGTATAACGTCATATTGTGCGAATTTCCAGTAGCAATGACCACCATATGCCACTACTCAATACTAGAATTTGGTAAGGGGTCATACAATTAAGCAGTCGCCCGTGCATCAGCAGACCTATGAACGCCACTGGATTACAGCGATTGGGTCGCGGTATAAAAAGAGGTTGAAAACCACTGCTTAAAAGCAACTAGTTTCAGCTTTGGTTCGCTTGATTTTACTCTGCGGCGAAGCTTGAAGAATACAAAAGAATTCTCCGATTCTAATTAATTTAACCATAAGTTAATTGCAAGTCATCTTCGCTGTTCTTTGATACGTTGATGTTGACTTCAGGGTTCCCACGCGGCATTTAAAGTATTGTATTGTGAAATAGGCTTTAAAGACCTTGAAAAAGTATTGAATTTGGCAAAAATTGAATTTGGCAAAAAAAAAAAAGTATGGAATTCTAAATTCAACCATTTTATCAAATTTTGTTCTTCACTGCTGATGACAGTTTTGCTGATGTTTTTGCATTGTGTTCCATGAGTACAATTTTCAAAAAATGAAGCTAAATGATGGTATTAATGTCTTTTAATTGAGTATTGAAAAAGTATGGAAAATAGTTCTGAAAAAGTATGGAAAAATAGACTTAAGTGTGTGGGGACCCTGTGACTTTAAAACAAATTTTTGTTGACATTTACTTCGCTGTTGTCATGCAGGATGCTATTTCCGCTGTCGAAATATAGCATTGTCGTTCACTGGCATAGTTCGGGGGAAATCAGTTATGGATTAGTTTTACCGCTTATTTTTTGTCGAAAGACGTTGCCAATAAAATCGATTGTCTTACGTGCAGCTGGAAAAATATGAGCCGACAGCTACTGATGACGGAACCAACTAACACCCTCAACGACTGAAGCACAACGGTCTCTCGTTCGCTTACGAAGAAATGAAATATTTTACCATCTGCTTGGGGACAACTAGTTTGCGAACGGTTTCATCTGTTTTACGTGCAGCTCAAAACTTAAATAGAAGTTTATAAAGGCAGTTTGCCCCTTTTTACTAAGTTTTTACAAGGAAGTTGTCGGTGCTGCGGACTTGTGGCACACTCTGTTGAATGAATTCAGTGATTCACTGCGTTGCGTCTTAAACTTCGCTTGACGCACGTGTCGCAAGCAGCTGTCGTGAACTCTTCGCGTTTTTCCGTCAGTGCGTGCGGTCTCGCGTGAAGTGACGTATCATACATTATTAAATGAACTGAAACGGCTGCGACGCAGTTCTTTATCCATGTTCGAGACAAAAAAGAAGTCGTGTTATGTGGTTTTGACTATAATTGTTGTTATTGCGCTATGGTTAAGGTTTATTTTGTGGTGGACTTGTTTGCATACAGTCTTGTTGATGTGTTGCGTTTTTTTAAGAAAAATCTGCATACAAGTTCAGTTGTGGTTTCGTTTCGTTTTTATAGGTGCGTTGAGGGCTGCAAAAACGATGTATAGAGGGAAAAGGATCAAGGGTCTTACTTTTAATCAGTGTCTATGAAATGGGGAAACATGACAGCCTTTCTGTGCTTTGGCATGGACTCTATTAATATGAAGCAGGTGACCTGCAGCGTATTAGATCACCACAGTGAACAATTAATGTTTAACCGTGAAACGCCAAGCCGCAAGATTGCAACTAAACCACTTTAACAAGACGCACCTTTGCGAGAAAGGTGATCACTATCCGGTTTGCCGGTTGGATACTGGAAGACAGATGAGCGGACTGATATTTTACAATACAGTTCTGAAATGTTAAATCTGTCCCAGGTCCAAAAATTAAAAACTGCGGAGTCCATAACGAAATAGCCTACGGCATTTTAACAAAATTGCCGCAATTCCTTTCCAGGAACTCAGTCCAAATCTGTTCCGGATCCTAAATGTTTGAAGTGATTGACTGTCTGGATCCAATCCAAAAAATTCGTTATAGTTGAGTTCCAGCCAATGCTCAACTGTCCCGGCAGGTAGCAGAGATAAGTGGACTGAATCTTAAGTCCAGTCCTGATCAGAGATGAACGGATTTAGGTTTTTCAAATCCAATCCGACAATTTCATTTCAAAATCCGATAAACTGACTGTTCTAAATCCTATTTAAATCCAAAATTCTATCAGTTGTGTTCTGCCAATGGCAAAATGTCCCCAGCACAGTGTTTGCCTCATGAGGGACAATGGACACTTCCAATAGATATTCTGAAAACAAACTCAAGTTAACTTATGCTACATTTTTGGCTTAGAAAACTGTAATAGTGGACACGTTAAAGATTTCAAGGTAAACGCTATTAGCATCAAATGCAATGAGAAGCTCAGTAAAAAGTTAAGTGTAAGATATCACATCAGACAAGCAAATTACCGAGTACAGTAGGTCTGCAACAGTCACAAGATTAAATCTCTGCTGCACAAACTACCACTAGATCGTGCAGCTGGCAAAGATGACATTTTTGCTAGCAAGTTTAATTGCAGATTTTTTATATTTAAGTTTTTCAATTTGTATTTTACTTGTCTCTTTCACTCTCGGTCATTTCAACAAGTCTAGCCCAACCTTGTTGCAAGTTGCAACCTATCGGTTAGCATTGTGTTGAATGTGCGATTCACCACGAACGGGATGTGCGTGAAGAACACTACCCATATTTAGGCATACCATACGTCCCGTTTTAGCCGGGACGGTCCCGGTTTTAAGGGCTTTGTCCCTAAGACAAATATCACAAGTACAATTCATCGGCGAAGATCGCAAAACAAAATGCGCAAAAATCAGAAAGTTGGTGCACAACGTTAAAAGCACGACAACTTCAACATTTGAATGTAAATTTGTTCTGCGCATTGGATTCATTGTAAAGGCTTACTGCCCGATGTCCAGTGTTGGTTTGATACATTGCAATTAACATGACGAGATGTTTCGGTACAAAAAATAGCCGCAACCATTTAGTAGGTTTGCTTACAAGCAGTGCAACCCATGGAATACAAAGAAGCCTTGTTTTCTGTGCGCGTTAATGCTATAAGCCGTAAAAAATTGCATTTTCAACTTGGTCGGTTTTGAAGAGTATTTCCGAGGTGTTTAGGCATATAACAGCTTCGTTGCAAGTAGGAGGGTAGCCCGGCGAGACCGTTGAATTGTAACATTGTATCAAAAACATTTCAATTTGGGCAAAACACGTAGCGCAACAACTGATTATGTTACTTGAAAAGCAACAGTGGATGCCTGTAATCGCATAGATTATGTTGCTAACGATTGCCATCGCTTAGTAGACAAACTGGCGATTTTTATTCAACGTTGATGTGCATTTTTTTGTTCAACAAAAAGTTTGGTTTTTCACGGGTGCAAATTTTTTGATACTGGGTTTGTGAACGTTGTAAATCTAAGAAAATGCAAATGGCAATGAAAACAGACAATGCTATTATTAAGGTGGAGTAATTTAATTTATTTGTTTATGAGCAGACACGAGGTCCATAGTATGAACACACCCACTCTGCAAAACGCAGGTTGATGAAAACAGACAAAACAGAACGTAGTACAAGGCATTGAAGCCGGCGGAATCACGGGGTTACAGACACTTTTTGCAACTGCATTGAAGACAGAACCATAGGGTTACAGACACATTCTTAACACTATTGTTAGCTAACACGTAACACTTGTTACAGCACTACTGCGGAGTAGGGCGCTAATT
>Ga0210059_1008170_pt1 | contig 16564 bp, 8 predicted proteins | sample Ectturendosymbi2_FD_188042 | JGI IMG/M metagenome (GOLD analysis project Ga0210059, IMG submission 188042) | Ecteinascidia turbinata endosymbiont from Florida, USA - Sample 2 (SPAdes) (version 2) | ecosystem: Host-associated > Tunicates > Ascidians > Unclassified | place: Key West, Florida...
AGATTATGACGCATGATCTCTATTGTTGCTTGCTGCCACGGTGCAAAGCTTTGCGCACATGCCGCTCGGGATTTCCGATCGCAACAAAATGGTGCTGTGACCAGGATGTGGAGGTCGTGCCGAGTTCAGCCTTCACACAAAGAACGTGTGATCGGTGTGGTTCGTTGTAAAAAGGAGGGGATGTTGTTGCAACCTCTCCGGTGGTGTTGCGTTGATTGTGTGATTCACCTCGAACGGGATGTGCGTGAATAACAAAAATACATATGCGTGGCGCTAGCAAGCAATAATAAGAGAGATTTCGATGCATGATCTCTATTGTTGCTTGCTGCCGCGGTGCGAAGCTTTGCGCACATGCCGCTCGGGATTTCCTATTGCAACACAGTCTAGTCTTCACACCTATTCTATGTGAGCCTGCATTGACTGGTTGTTGGATGATACCAGGCCAGATAGCATTTTTCTTTCTTAAACATGATACGCAAAATTGTTTTTTGGTGACATTGACTTGTTGGACTGAGATTTTAGTCAGTCATATCAATATAAATGACATATTTTAAGCCAGTGTGTTGTTTTGAAAGCTGTTTTGGTTTAAAGATTAGCATTGCTATGTACTTAGGTTTGGTTAAAGTGCAACAAGGGGCGGATTAATGAATGAAATTATGAATGTGAATACATGGATAGCGCTAAAATCTAACCACTGTGACCAAAGGAATGGCTAATGAAAAGCTTGGTGTGGCAACAGAACCGTCACCACAAAGTCTTCTGTAGTGAGGCTTGCAGTGGGGCTTAACATTTTCTGAAAATTGAACAAATATTACTGTTTTATAGTGCTTGTTATTTGAATTTGGGGGGGCTTAGAGCTATGTTTCGGAGGGGCTAAGCCCACCAAAGGGATTGTGTGGCAAAACTTCAGCATGCTTTTTAATGCAATTGACTCGGAAAAGTACTTAGGTTACGCGATATGTCAAGCTTGCAAGATATGTCAAACTTTCTGTTCATAAGCATGACAGGGCCCAAAATGCATTCAGGTAGTGTCTATTCTGTTTCATGAGGCAAAACCTATGCTGGGACTATTTTGTCTTCATTTGAACACAATTGGTTGAAGTGGTCATGTAACAAGTACAATACGCAGAGACAATTTGCTGGGGTTTAAGAGTTTATGGTTACGGTTTTGGATCAGGGCTTATAGTCAAGGTTTAGTGGTTCAGTGTTTAGCGTTAGCGTTTAGCCTGCAGTTCGCTTAATGCAGTGGTTCCCAAACTTTGGTACGAGCACCACTGGTGGTAGGCCAACGTGAAGATTTTCACCGTGGTGGACGAATAGGCCTTCTTCTTCTAGACTAAAATTATATTCACAGCTATAATTTTTATAGATCGGATTCTGTAAATAAATTCCTGAATTTTTGTGTACTTCCCTTGCTGGGTTTGAAAATGGCAACAAAAATTCTCGCAGACATTTTGTTCATGTTGAAACTATTTCCAAACTTTATATCAAACGATATTTTGCACATTGACTTTTCCTGGAACAAGGTGATACGTGCTGACACTATAGGACCCACAAATGGTACGTGATCAGAAAAAGTTTGGGAATCACTGACTTAATGCAAATAAGAAGCTGCTTGCCAGCCCTGAAACCATGACAACCATCACCCATGCATGGGACTGAGCTGTTACAGATGTCATGGTCAGCTAAGCAGAACATGTGTTCCAAACTTGTCAGTTAACTACTTCAACCAATCGTGTTTAGCTGAAGGCAAATTAAGTCTAACAGTTATTTTGCCTCATGTAGCTATTTTGCCTCATGAGACAAAATAGACACAGCACAAAAATGTATGTTGTGCATCACAATACACTATCGGATAGTTTTCGGATACGGATGGTATGGTTTCAACCAAAACAGGATTCGGATCGGATACGGATATCATTTTTCCAAAACAGGATAGGATTCGGATACTAAAAATCCACTATCAAATCATCTCTGGACTATAACAATTTTTATGTGAATTGGACCGGATCCGAACTGTAAATCGTTTCAAAGTTTAGGGTCAGGAGCCGATGTAGATTGAGTTAACGGAAAAATTTGGGGTATTTTTGTTGTGAAAAAACTTTTTTTCATTTTTTGGCTTTTGTCAGACTTGGACTTTACATATTTTAAAAATTTTGCACTATCGTTGGACTTGAATTTCGAATCTTGCATACCTCAAATATTACTAACATCGGAATGCGGGCGTCTGATATAGGTAGCATTTATCACAAAAAGTTTGCACATGTGTTGCTGAAAAAATAGAATAGCAAGACTTTCCTGCATAAGAACCTGTTTCAATGTAAAAAAGGCCAAAAAAGAACCAGAAGGCCAAACATATTTTTTAAGGTCAGCCGACTTGAGATGAGGCCAAAAAAAGCCAAAAAGCTAACTAAAATTTTTAGGCCAACCAACTTGAAACGAGGCGGCCTAAAAAAGATCAATCTGGCAACCCTGAATGACATCCAGCTTGAGCAAAATAAAGCAGCCTATCTCTTCTCTTTAACAATTCGCTGATAACAAATCGAGCTCAAGAAGGCAATAGCTCGAATAAAAAAGACCTAATTATTTTTATTATAGCCTACTTTAAAGACATATAACATTTTACCCAGAACCGTCGCCAGAAAATCGCTTTTACGTTTGTAGGCAGGGGGGCTTGACATTCTAACATTTGGCAAAAACTCCAAAGTTCAGTTTCATCATACTCGCTTTGGACCTATTTTAGTGCAGGGGTGCAGTGGGGTAACTGCCAAGGGACAAAGGGGTGATCTGCCCCGCCCCTCTGGCAAGCCAAATGTAAAAACTGGGCCCCCTTTAGTTGACATTTTTTGCGTTTTTCGGGGTGCTTTCGTTTGTTTTAGCTAGTATAGACATCCAGAGATTCACTATCACTTTAGAACTTTTTTCTGAGTTCTGTCTAGAGGCCCCCTAGTGACCAGTGGACCCCCTTCAGCTAAGCTTTTCCCCCCTGACTAAAACCTCTATAGTTACGCCACTGCAGGGGTGCACTATCTTTTCGCTACTACCGGCCAGATTACGTTTACTTTTATGAAATACGGCCACCAGTGAGTTCAATGTATTTATATTTTTTCATATCTTCTGTTCTGCTTCCACTCGTCTGTTTGGCCGTCTTTCTGAAAGCATCCTTATACAATAGACAAACAGTCTTCATCAATGCACAGCACACATGACTTATCTTTCAAATTACTTGTGCACGGCCGCATGCGACCGTATACGGCTGCAGGTTGTGCACCCCTGCTTTAGAGGTCACGAATAGTTTGCAGCACCCATCCGCTCAATCAAGAAAACTTTTCGGTGAAAAAAACTGTTGTAAAGTGTATCACACGGTTCGTACCCTGATTTTGATGACCTGTAGAAGAATAGCATGGCATTCTTCATTCATTACATACGAAACTGTATTAAACATACCTAACGTTTCAGTAAGTAGTCTCCACACAGGTGACGCAAGCAAATCAATCAGTAAAATTTTAAAAATTTGGAAATCGATTTTTTACTGTGAAACCCACAGAATTTATCTGAATGCAATTTCAGGACTAAGGATGTGGATAGTTACGTGATATAGATTTTCTAATAAAAATTTTGCTGATTGATTCGACTCCGTCATCTTTGTGGAGGCTTATTACTTGAAAACAGATATGTGCAAGTCGCAAAGTCTTGAAAGCAGAAGCCAGTCGACTCGTTCCTCGAAGCTTGCAGCAAGGCTACAGCTTTCAATTGTTGTTAATGAAAGGTTGTTTCCTTTCTGCAAGCATTTAGAAGAGTGTGTGGCACTTCTATTTTACATTTGTGCAAAACTCAGTCAACAAAAGCGGAAAGCCTGTGGATGAAACTTAGACTCAAGCATACATTTGTGCCGCCTTTGTGGAGACTAGTTACTTAAATAGCCCATTTATACAGTTGAATAGCACTTGTTTCGTAACACAGTTACTTAACTTATATAACGCTTGTGTCGCCTTTGTGGAGACAAGTTACTTACATAACGCAAACAACACGTTTTCATAACTTGAGTACAAATCGCAGAAAGGCAAGCAAGCCTGTCTCTTCCAATCTTGTGTTTGCTACTTGTTAAATCATCAACAGGGAAACTGGTGTAGTGTACTCTCAAATTTTGTTCAGCTGTTCAGAAAGGTTCACGTAACTATCAGTTTTTGCTATCGTTTTTGTACTTCTTTGCGTCAAATTGAGGATTTCAAACTTCTGAAAAGTGTTTCCCGTTTCATCAACTTGATCTGCATGCTTTGAACACAAGGTGGAAGACAGCAAAAGATATGAGTTTGTGTGGTTAGGCAACCTGCATGGGAATCGCGATTGAAACCTCGTAATATTTTATTACCTGTCTATGCGAGTTTGGACAAATAAGAGCCAAAGGTGATCATATTTCTTGAAAGGTCATGATGTATCAATAAGGTTGAAATTGATATTATGTTGTATAGCCTATTTCCTTCCAGTTGTTATGCCGACTGAATATTGGTAAAAATCCGGCTCTTTTCATGAAAATCAGAATTTCTTCGAATCTTGTCTCAACGAATAAAAACAAAACTGCTAAATTCAGCATTGCCCTCTGGCTGCAAATCGATGAGCTCTCATTATCTGGCTCGAAGCTTCTGTTTTGTGTCCGTCAAAACACAGCGAAAGCTGCTGCAGTTTTAGAACCCCTTGCAAAGTGACAAACATTAAGACGAATTAAAGGCAAGATTGGATTAGAAAGGCGTTCGCTGCCGTCGAGCAGATTGTTATTTCATTTACAAAGAATGTCGGTGCGTTGCTTCCTATCCAGCTAATTCACAGCGACTCATCGCTTACTGCTTACTCACAAATCAGGAAAACACGTCACCAAAGTAATGTTTTTTCCGCGTTCTGTAAACATTATTTGCACGCAAACATTTCTGTGACAATACCCTGCTCTCTTATAACCCTTGAACGCATACTTGGTGAGTAGGGCTTCTCTACAGAAAAGCCATTTTAAAAAGCCTAATTAAAATTCAGGCAGAGCCAGATTTCTTCGAAAGGCAGTGACTGGAATTTTTGTACTCTTCATCCTACTGTACCAAACTACAGCCATGAAGAAAGCAGTGATCTTTGCAGCAGTTTTGCTCGGTTTAAGTGAGTTCAGAGTTTTTTTAAGTTACTTTGTTTTAAGCTCTCCATGGAATGCTCAAAGATGTTACAATGATACATCTAATCTGAAGACGGCTGCTTTGTAATTAATCTTGAAACTTCAACCATTTTTTCGAAGCCAGTGATTTTTCGAGCAAGAAATTCAGGGTCTCATTTTCATTGGAAGGAATTTGCAAAGTTGTAAAAGAATAAACAGCCCATGAATGAGACGCACAAAGTTGTAGAGGAAATGATGCAAAAGGATTAGACACGACTTGATGATGCGACTTCGTCCTTTATTGCAAACATTTCATCTGCTAACTATACAGGGTGTCGATTACACATGGCAGTTATAGAGGTCTGAGAGGAATGAACCACAGAGAATTCAAAATACTTTGAATCACCCAAAATCTTCCCGAGATTTTTTAACTACATAACAACTTAGATTAAAAATGCGTTGATGCAATCGCGACAGAGCAAAGTAAATAACGAATTCCAGAGTAGTTTTACACATTGACAAACGTGCAGTGCCAGCAGGTTGAGAAACAGGGAATGCTACTGAGATCTGGCTGCATCAGACAAGATTTAGAAATAATATTTTACACTTTTGTCTGCAGGTAAAAGCTTAGGTCTATAATATCTGGTAGAGAGTTTTTGGGTTTGAGAACAATAAAAATTTCGGTAATTTCAGCGAAGAAAGAAAATGAAAACGTGTAAATTGTGCAGAATTAAACTACCCAACTGCTTCATTTGAAACAACCACTTTGGCTCATAATACTTTACAGTAGATTAAATTTTGCAAAATAACCAATTGATTCTACTATTTTAACAAATGTGCAGCATAATCTTTAACTGAAATTTGATAAAATGCTTCAATAACTTCGGCGTTATCAAAAAGTTATGTAAGATAGATTTGGAGGATCTGCTGGTATTTTGCTCATTCACCATTTGGACATTTGATAAACCAAAGACATTCTTACTATCTAAACCAATGACATTGCAGATCTCACAATAGAGTTTAAAAGATTTCTATGACACATTGAAATATCCAAGATTCTATGAAGCAAAGTTGATGCGATGTGCGTTTCGTCAGCTCTAAATCTACGACAGTCAAATGGCCGCAAGGCAAATTTTGCTACAAACTCTTTATTAAAACTCTTGTTGCGAAAAGCCCAAGCGTTGTACCGTGACTGCAATTGGTTGAACTACTTAAATCAAAAGTCAAACAGAGTAACTTTTCCTTTCAAAATTTATGCTAATTTATCCAGGATATCATAAGAAATTGTATCAAGTGCAAAAAATTGATTCGTGGTCTAAAAGTATTACCCAAACAAATGTTTTTTTGGGAAATGTTACTCACATATATATTTTCATAAAATGCAAAGTGAAGCAGCGTTTTGCTCTTCGTGAGCTCTGCTGAAAAAGTGAATGGTTATTTTGTTGTAGAAGTTTTTGATTCCGTCACAGAATTTCGAGCAAAATTTCCATTCGAGAGCAATGGCCTGTGACCATTCGATTTTGAAAATCTTATATCGAATGACGTGTCAATTCATTCTTTGCCAATCCTAACCTGCTCGTTTCAACTAAGGTTTCAGTTAGAAATGTTTCGTATATGATTCATCGTGTGGTGGAGAAACTAAAATTTAAAATTTTTCTCAGAATTTTGCGAAGTTTCAAGTAATTTTCCTCCTTTAGAGGAAGAAACATGGACACTTTGGTCGTCATGGCAACAGTGCAGTCGCTCGTGTGGGGAGGGCTTTTCGTACAGGTAAGCAAAACGATAAGTCGCCAATCGACTTCAACAAAGCAGGGCGCCTTGTACAAAAGCTTTTTTCTTTCATTTAAACTTTCTTTTGCAATGTGTCACCGTCCCGACAAGCGTTGAGAAAAGTGGTTGAATCTTGTGGTAGTGCGTACCAAGGATAAGCCACGCAGTTTACCCGAGACAAAGCAGCAGACTCAATAGCTGAGAGGCTACATTCAGTGATTTTCGCAATCGCTTGCTTGCTGGGAGATTAACAATTGCAACAAATATTTTTACGGACTTACTGCTGGCCTTGGAATTAGTAGCAAGAGGTTGATTGCAGTCAAGCAAGTCTGAGAAGCATTGGGTCGGTTCATTAATTATAATGCCGGAGTTTTTCAGTAAAAATTAATTTGTATTGCAGTATTCGTTAAAAGTGGTAATAACAGGGAAAAGGAAACGCTACATCTTTAGTAACATAATGAGAAAAATGTGTTTTTCTTAAAGCGTTGTTTTAACCCAGATAAGCTTATATTTTGAAACGTTGAACGCAATGCTTTTGTAGCAATCTCGAATGAAGGTCAAGGAAAAGCAATAGTCGCAAAGAAACGTTGTTTGGAGCAGCTTTGCAATTTATAAATCCACCTGCAAGTGTCATCATCAATTATGCATTTACGTTTATAGACCTAAGGTCGAAGCTATTAAAAAACGCCACTGCAAAAACTTTGCGGAGGAAGATTTGTTTTTGCGAAGGTCTCTGTTTCAGGTTCATCACTTTTGTGCCATTGAATAACTCTCAAACAAACATAAGCAGTGCTCAGGGAGTTGGAGATAGTGGAAGCTAGTAATACTTCCTTCTCCCATTCTATGAAAATGCACTTGTCCGTGCCAAAGCAGAGTTTGGGTGAAAACCATGAAGCACGTCCCGTTAACCACGTGTTTAGCAGACAAACTAATCGAGTTAAAGAAGAACAATCAGAGGTGGGAAGTGTTCAGAGCAAGGGCAGGTATCCAATCAAAGTATTTGTGTGTTTGTGATTGCGATCTTGAATAACAGTATTACTTTTTTCATTTTTTTATTTGCATGAAGCTATGTTTGAGGCTATAGAAAAACTTGTCGTACATGACTGCGCGACATGGTTAGAAAAGCTTGTTCGTTCGATTAGCCGATTTCTCACGCGTGCCCGTCGACTATTCGTACACGTGTGCGTGTATATATGTAGTTGGTGCAAGAACTTGATGTCGCGGCGCATGTTTTTTTGGTCATAGAAGAAAGTTGTTTGACATCCGCAGGCGGAGATCGTGCCAGAGCAGTGGAGCAAACAAAACGGCCTGCAGCGGATCCGGTTTGTCTGCAAGAAGTTGTTTGGTCGCTCAGTGTCCTGAAAGTAAGTACAGCTTGATTTAAGTAAACATCAAGCAATGCGTCACTGGACGTTGATATGTATTGAAACAGTTACACGTGGACCATCAAAATTTCAACAAATGAACTGAAACTGACTACATGGTGTTTGTGCGATATTTCACAAGCACCTCTGCTTGTTTGCGGTGAAAGGATCTCAATTTCAGTTGAAAAGGAAAGGCTTACTTTTGAAGGACCAGAGAGAACATAACAAACATTGCTTGCACTTTGTCAATGAGTGCCGTTGGTGTTGGTTCGCTGGCCTGTCTTTAGATTTAAAAGAAATTTTTGGTTTACAATTTATTTAAAATGGCAACAAAAAAAGCAATCCAGGGAAACATGGTACATCTAAAGAATGACACCATCCTGAAACGGGTGACTTTGGTCACATCGATAACGTGGTGGTTTCTTAAAGTTAGACTTTTATCTGTGAGGAGCTATACCCCCAGCCTGGCTCGCAATTGGCACCTTGGATGCACATTTGTCTCTGAATGTTATTGCCGTTTTGCAACGAGGAACATGGCTGATCAAACCTACTACGCTCAGAATTTAGACCAGAGCGGGAAACATGCAACCCATGTACCCGTTTAATGCGTCAGGACAGGGGTGCACAACCTGCGGCCGTACGGTCGCATGTGACCTTCGATTAAAATTGATGCGGCCGTGCACATGATTATGTAATTTAAAATATAGAAGTTATGTCTGCTATATGAGTATACAGTACTTAGTAGAAAGAAGGCCAAACAAACGTGTGGAAGCAGGGTAAGCTCAGCGTGTGAAAGCAGAACGGAAGCAATGCAAAATATAAAATATCTTGAACTCACTGGTGGTCGTGATTGATAAAAGTAAACGTAATGTGGCCAGAAATAGCGAAAAGTTTGTGCAGCCCTGCGTCAGAACTTTTTGCCCAATTTTGTTGGCTTCGCGTATTTAAGTGAAAATAAGCATGCGCAGTTGGTTGTATTTTTCGCCGTGAGATTAATTCTGGGATTTTTTGCGACTTGCTGCAATATTCCAAATTTATGTGACCTGTAACAGTAAATTTGTTCCCTATCTCTGATTTAGATGAGTAACAGTTGCCTTAATTTGTTTATATTATGAGGACAGGATAACGCCTTGAATATTTCGTGGTTTTTGCAGTTAAAAAAACTTATGTTTTAATTTGTACTTTTCATATAAGTGGCCGCTATGGACCTTAAAGGATTCCACTCTTGCTGTTCCCGATCACAACTAAACATTGCCTTTTTATGTTCATGATTGAAGGTTGTAGTGTTATCAAAAACTTAAAAACCGTTTCTTGTATTTGTAAATGTCTTTCATTTTTGCTGGCTTTGGTGTAAATAAAGTCTTTCGCACCCAAACCGTTGAAGCAAAGTTTCCAGTTTTTGTTGATGTTCTTTTTAACATCCTTTAATTTGATGAAAAATACTTTTTCATCAACATCACAAAGTTTTTTTTCAGTTGTTCAATCGCTCTCAATTTTTACGCACAAATTCTAGAACTTATAGAAATTGTTTTTGAGAAAATTTTTTTTTCTGCACATTGTTTGTAATTTGGAAATCTTCAACGTAACAATTTATCGCGTATGTTTCCAGAACAAATGCCTTTTCACTTCAGTGTTTGTCAAATCACAGTTGACATCTCTAAATGCCAAGTAATTAAGCTGACGTACATTTAAACCACACATAATACATAATTGCTTTCAAGACAGCAAGAAACTCATTCTTCCTGCTGACTCCAAATCTCTTGATTGCTTCTTGAAAAACAATCCCTCAGAATATCGAGGATCAATTTCAAAAACAAGAAAAGGAGTTTCGTGCCAGAGATGGACTTCCATGCATCCACACCCACATATTTAGTGAGTTAGTTTCAAAATCTTCATTACTAAAGGTTTGATGGTTTTTATCTAACACAGATGCTTTTTCAAAAAACTTCTCTTTGCTGAACGGGTAAAGAAAAATCTTTTTACTCTACGGATCTCCAACAGAAATGCTTGCAGATGAAGTTGAGAGGATGCGTTCTGTGCTATGGTTCTTCATCAGAGTCACATGCGACGTTGATTTTTGCGGAGATGATTGAACTACATAAAATGTTTTTCAAAAATGAATGTCGTGTATCAGGGTCACGACCAGAAAATTTTCGGGGGGGAGGCAATTTCTCGGTTGCCTCCCTGGTGGCGGGCCTACCGTGCATTAATTGTTGAGGTTGGTGGTAAGTTTCATTGGTTGTCGAACACATTTTCTGTTTTCCGTATGAGATTTTTCTTCATACCTATTGAAATTTTCGTAAATAAGATTAATAGAATAACTTGCTACAATTTTTAAAAAAATTCATCAACTGGCTTTTCCTCAAATGCGTTTGAACATTGTTTCTTGCATCAGAGCAGTTGAATAGTAAATCGGTTTGGTTCAGTGTTTCCGGTTTATAAACTGTTTGAACTGTAATAAACTTAACGTTTTGACGCAGCCACGACGAATTCTTTCCTGGGCTAGGGATTGGAGATCACAACTTCTGTAGAAGTCCTGACTTTGCAGGCAATCCTTGGTGTTTCACAAGCAACCCTACACAGAGATGGGATTTTTGTGAAATTCCAATCTGCAAAGGTAATATCTGCAAAGGCAATATCTGCAAAGGTAATATCTGCAAAGGTAATATCTGCAAAGGTAATATCTGCAAAGATAAAATACAAACAAACCGTGAAATTTTGCTGAGAGTCAGTTTTTAACTGAAGAAGGGAATGTTTAACACCGCACAGGAAATCATTCGAATTTTTCAAATTTACACTTTCCACCAATTATTGAATTGAAACAGTTGTTGTTGTCGTCGCTGAATGAGGTTCTTCTGCAAGCCATCAAAACTTTTCACCTTCCTAACTCCCCCGCCCACGCTCCACCCACCCCTAACCACGCCCGAAGTCTTTCGATACCAAATTAATGCTCGATGAGTAATTCTTCAATCAACTCTCTGTTATGACGGAAGACTCAAGGTTTCATTTGTTACAGAACCTTCTGTCTGCAGTTATGGCTTCTCTGAAACCTGTTTTATGGTAAAAAAGACTAATTTTAACCCTCATGAACTTTTACAAATGTACATTAAGTCAACACCAACAGTTCGTTCGTATGATCCTGGAAACACCGATCTCTTTTTGCAGAACCGATTTATCCCCAACCTACACCAACCTCTTTCATTCATCCACAAGTATCTCCTACTTCAGATCATAAGGACTGTGGCTTACCTCGCGTTGCCCCTCAGGCAGTAGAATCAAGGATAGTTGGAGGTAAGACACATCAGTGTATATAGCCTCATGTTGCTGCTGGCTCGAACAGGCACTTAAGTTAAATGCAGTTAAAACTTTTACAGTAAAAACATGTAACAGTTGACAAAGTGTCAAATATGTGATCAGCATATTAGGTTCCAAAATCGACTTCGCTGCAAACACTCTCTATCGAAAGGAATCCTTTCACAACCAAGAATGAGACACTACGGTCTTAGAATAGTATATATTCCGCCTAGTTTGTTTGTTTGTTCCACTGTGGTGCTTCCACAGAAGCTTTCAGGTTTGTTGTCTCTCGCATATCCTTCTCTAGCTTGGCGCTATTTCGTGGAGCAAACTTCTCAGTGGTGCTATCTCTGTTTATTGTCAAGGATAGTCGTCCACAACCACGTTTTTTACTTTTTGAATATTACTTTACTAATTTTTCCACAATTATGGAAAATGTTGAGCAGTCGTTGCGCCAACCGTGCGCAGACTATAGTAAATGGTCGAGTTATAAGCAATATTTTTTTGCTATAGCTCTGCTGATAAATTCAGCAAAATTTAATGCGCATTTAAGTTTTCCACATCTAATTTAATCGTAACTGAAAATCCATCTACAATCAGCCATCAACTCCAAACCTCGAGAGGAAGATTAACTGCCGTGGGATGTCTGATGAAAAGACCTGGTCAACAGATTTGTTTCCGTCTCCGGTACTTTGGTCTTCGCTCGAATAAATTTATCTTGTGTTTCCACCAATAAACTCATCTCGACTTATGTATTGAAAATACGTTTCAACTTTTCTGGCATTAAAACTTTCTCTCTAGAATTGAAATCCCAGGATCCAGGACTCTGCGATATTCTCATTACATAGGCCGGAAGTGTCATTACATAGGCCGGAAGTGTCATTACATAGGCTAGAAGTGTCATTACATAGGCTGGAAGTGTCATTACATAGGCCGGAAGTGTCATTACATAGGCCGGAAGTGTCTGACTTTCGAGCTGATTTGCGGTTTACCAAGAACAAGAGATTTCGGTGAAAATTGATGGGAAATTAAAATTCAGAGCTGCTGTAAAAATGCCAGTAGCGTGTTTGTTGCGAGCAATGGAAACTGCAACAATTTCGGTGATGATTACCTACTTTATGCTTCTAAAAAAATGTTCCGCTTTTTTGGTTCTTAAATTAAATTGAAAAACCTGGCACGAAAATGTCGTTCATTTCAATATTGCATTCATCATTGTTTGTTCACTGTACAATAAGTTCTTGCGGTGCAAACCTACGAGTCTTGGCGAAATAAGAGTAAACGTTTTTCTGGAGCTCTACTAGTTGCACGAAAAGGTTCCTTTTAAGCGTAAACCTTGTCGACATGGCAATATAGTTCGACAGAACACGAGCACCAACGTATAAGTTAATCGTGGCTTACAGCTGTCGATTTATCACTCGGCTGCTTCACACCTGCAGTACTTTCCTGTCTCATGCAGGTGTCACAGCGGAACGGAAAAGCCATCCTTGGCAAGTAGGTTTGTTCAGGAAAAGAAAAGACCGATTCTTCTGCGGAGCTGTGATCATTGATACAGCCTGGATACTGACAGCAGCACACTGCACGAAAGGGTGAAGTGACCCGTAAACGTTTCCTTTGCGAATTGAGTTAATGGTAAACACTCCGCAATTTGATTAATTTTGACAGTTGCAGCAAATCATCGCTGCTGCTTTTATACGCTTTTCGCGGCAGTCTTCGTCTGACACAGGGTTTCTCAACCTGTGGGCCACAGAGGAATTTTTGACGGGCCGCGACCTGGTGTTATTAGAATTGAGTGCGTTTTGCAAGGTGAACCTTTAAATCAGTGGTTTTCAACCTTTTTTGTACCGCTATCCAGGGTGTAGTGGGGCTGGAACGCGTGGGAATGGCGTTACCACATTGTTTTCATGTTTTGCTTAAAAATGAGTTCGAAGCTGTTCTAAAATGGCTAGTTTTTTTTGGCGCGCTCCCACACCTTTTTAGCGCTACATCCATGCCGCCACCTATTATAGCAACCATGTGCGTCTGCAGATTTTTTTCCTTACACGCTAATTCAAGGATGCAACTTTGTATATTGTGCTTGTCACATGACATGACCACTTCAACCAATCATGTTCCACAACAGGAAAAATAGTCTCAGCAGATGTTTTTCCTCAGAAGACAAAATACCCGTAGCAGATATTTTGCCTCAGGAGGCAAAATAGACAAATCTGCCAATTGTTTAGCAGGCCATGGGAGGGCCGGTTTGAAAAAGAATAAATGTCCTCCGTCCACGAGTCGTTAATGGGCTAGATGTTGCGGGCTATGGGCGGTCCTGGCCTGAAAAATCTTGGACCGTGCCATCTCTAGTCTGAACTGTACATGATTGACAGCATGAGCAAATTAAGCGATAGACAACGTTAATCCGATCCAGGTCATGTTTGTTATCGTCTTTCTTGCAAAACTAATCGCACATTGTGTGGGTTTTATGAATTAACACCAGCTTGGTTTTGTTTAAAAAGGTATTTGTTTAAAAATATTGAAGGTCCCTTTTGCACTGCAACAATGGATTGTCAATAAATGTAAAAAAGTTTAAGTTTTTTGAACTTTTGTTTATTTTCTGTTTGACCCATTTTGTAAAGAATCTTGTGCCTTTCATCAATAAATCGCGGTAAGCAATGTAACCATCATCCAAAAACATGTTCTTTATCTTTTGAAAATTACCGTAAACGGCAAGATATGAAAATGAATAGCACCGATAATTCAACGCCACTGCACCTCTTCAATCCTTCATTCAGGACGACTGGGACTCTGCTGTAAATCGCGCATTTGATTGAATCTTACGACAGCGCTGAGGTAGTAAGATTTTGATGTTGTCAATTTGTGATTGATGATGAAAGACGAACTTCGCCAAAGTTAATTACCCATTTGTGTCTTCAGGATGATTTCTATGCTTTTGATGGTTTTCATGCTTTTCTGGTTTTCTTTGAGTGGAAAACTTTGCTAGAGCTGAAAATTCATTCGTTCGAAGTGATCTAAAGAGTTTTGTGACGTGACTAAAAGTTTTTTGAAGAGCTCCACACAACTCAAAAAGTTTTTAAATGACAAGGACTGGAAAAGTTTCTCACTCATCTCTCCACCTGCCTGGAAGAACGTGAATCGATCGAGTCACACTTAGGTCGAGTCAAAAGAGGTTGAATAAGCCAATTTTAATGAAGTTCAAGCTTCTAATGGAGTAGTTTTTAGACTTTTTTGTACCGCGACCCATTATAGCAATCCAATATAACCCAACGACCCCCATTTAAAACTCAAAGCAAGTGTATAATACAGCTGTGTACATAAAATATCTACTCGCGACTCCTCCGAAAATGGTTCACGAGCCCTCTGGGGTCGCGTCCCCAGATTGAGAACCACTGTTCTAATGGAAACAATCAATGTCTTTAGGACAATCAAATACTACCTGTGAGGTTCTTGATAAGCGATGATAAAAGGTCAGAAGGCTTGGAATTGCTCCTTTGGTGATGTTTTTCGAAGCGCTTTAAAAAATAGTAGCCTGCGTTGAATATTATAAAACTTTGTTAAACGTAGGGAAATGTGGGGCACAGAAGGACTAGGGCCACAGTCGTCTTTTTTGATTTATTCAAAAAGTTGAAAACGTTGAACTTTAAAGTTTCCATGGTGATTTAGTCTCATACCAGCCGTAGTACCAAAGTGAATTTTTCTTGATAGGCCGCCGTTGTCACGAGTTACAGAGCAAGTTGTGTTTTTGCTACCCAAAGTAATTTATAAAATCGCATTTGGATTTGGGTTTTGCCCAAGTTAATCAATATCTTCTGTTCTGAGTTTTTGTGACGTTGTAGTCAGGGCAGTGCAACATTATTTGATAATTCTAGATATTAAATTCTTTTTAAGTTGAGTTGGTATTTCTTCATTTTATTTTTTAGATATGGATGGGGCATATCTGACAAAAAATGGGGCACAGTCAACACATTGCCACTAGGTTAGTTTAAACAAGGTAAAGCTTGAGGCGTTATTTTGGAATACCGTACAGAATAATTCTAATCTATGAGCATTTTTAGGTTTATTATGTGCATAGAGGGACATTATATTTATATGGAAAAGCATGAATTTCAGCTTATTGCAATGGTTTCATTTAATGCAGGGGTCGGCAACCTTTCCCGGGTCGCGGGCCAAAAACCAACTCCGGAAGCTCTGGCAGGCCGTACTAATTTTCCACCAACAATTCCGTTCTCTTTGCCGTATAAGATGTCGGTAAAACTTGGGAATTTATTGAATTTTAATGAGATTCACTCCTAATTTTCACAATTTGTAACGAAAGCACAAAATACGACATACAATACCATGGGCGCCGGAAGGGGGGGAGGGGGCTTTCCCTCACCCTGGATTTTGAAAATTTCAGCAAAAAAGGTTGTTTTCTTAGTTTCGAGTGGGAAAAAAATTTCACCACTTTTGGCTTCCCCCTGGAAAAATTTTGGAAAATTCCCCTGGTGGCACCTCCCTGGAAAAAAATCCTTCCGATGCCCACGTTCAGTACATTTATAGTACAGTGCGGTTTCTCGTAAGTAGTTCCTTGTAAGTATTCAATACAAGAAATTGCAAGGAGGGCAGAATCGTAAAATGTAATACCACTAAGCGGGCCGTACAGTTACTACAATTTGGTAAAGGGGCTGCGGGCCGGATGATTTTGCTTGGCGGGCCGGATCTGGCCCGCGGGCCGTAGGTTGCCGACCCCTGATGTAGAGTGTAGAGGTAACGCTACAACTTTATTCTTCTGAAATGTCCCACAAGTAATAAATAATTTCAGATTTCATGTTTATTTCACAATTTGGCTTTTTTTCACCCGGTTTGGCTTTTTTTCAGACATGGTTTGGCTTTTTTTCTCAAGTGATGTCTTGCAACTAGAGATGGCACGGGCCGCTAACAGTCCAGTCTTCGGGCCGTCCGCTACGGTTTTGAAACAGTCCGCTAGCAATTTTTTTAGCGATGACGTCACTCCGTGCCGCTACAG
>Ga0210059_1008171_pt1 | contig 16564 bp, 7 predicted proteins | sample Ectturendosymbi2_FD_188042 | JGI IMG/M metagenome (GOLD analysis project Ga0210059, IMG submission 188042) | Ecteinascidia turbinata endosymbiont from Florida, USA - Sample 2 (SPAdes) (version 2) | ecosystem: Host-associated > Tunicates > Ascidians > Unclassified | place: Key West, Florida...
TCGCACAACGTAATTCATTCGTTTCGGTCTTCAACAAAGTAGAAAACAATTTGCTGCTTAATTTTTGCTTAGCAATGTGTGCAGTATTTTCGACGTTTTACGAATAGAATGTTGGTCTTGCCACAACGTGCAAAAATCAAATCTATAAAACAGATGAAATTTTGTCTAGGCAGACACAAAATAGATGGAAATTTGTAATTGCAAATGTAAGAGGGGGGAGTTGCAAATTGTGACGTTATATTTGAAGGGGGTTTAAATACTTGTGACGAAATGTGAAAAGGGTGGAAGGGGGTAGATTTTTGCCCAAAATAGTATGACGTCATTTATGGACGGCCCCTATGGTCCTCATGAAGCATTGGGTTCATTGCAAATCGATGTCGCCTCCCCCCCACCAATTTAGCCTGTGTCCGCTACTGAACCACAATCAACTATTAACACGGCTTTGCACTACAGTAGTGGTTCCCAAACGTTTTGATGCGTTCCTCTCTTTGCTCATTTTGGAACTTTTCATTCCTCCCCTGTGGAACTTGCATTCCTCCCCTGTTCAGGTTCGTAAGCATAGAAGTGGGACGCAAACTATTTGTTGTCAAACAATGGCACTGCAGATTGTCAACAAAAACGGTGACAGTCCACTAAATAACTAACCAATATATAGGTAAAACCGATTGAAAGGAATCAGCTTAGAAAATAAGTATAACACTTACAATGAATAAATAACTTAAAGTGGAAATTCTTCTCCTGAACTCATAAAATCCGCCCTGGGGAGGGAAGAATTCCTCCCGGGGTGGGAACCGCTGCACTACAGTTAAGAAATACTTGTCACTGCAGTTTAACACAACGGTTGGTTGGTTGATCTATCCCAGTGGTTCCCATTCCTAAAGTATGGGTAGAAATCCAAAGACGGGTGAAAAAATGAGTCGCGCAAAGGCGATTCAATTCCGGGTTGTGTATAATTAATTGCATTTTCAACGTTGTCACTGCTTAGCTACTTATCTGTGTCTGTCTATATAGGCACTTAAACAAAGAATGGATTGCTGATATTGAAAACGAATGCCAGAAATCATCCACACAATCGTTGTTTTTTTCGTTTTTTAGTACGTTGTTTGAGTCTTGGGTCGCCTGGTGTTCACCAAACCCAGATTTGGGCTGCGATCGAAAAAGTATGGGAACCGCTGATCTAGTCATTCTATCGTCAGCGGTTGAAATCTTTTTTCAAATCCCTTAGTGTTGAAATTACAAAATCCAATCGACTGGTGAAAAATTCAATTTAGTTTAATTTTAGTCACATGCGCTTCATCGAGAAACCGGATTGCAGGCTATCTGCAAGTTATGGCAGTGTCAGTGCCCACAACACTTACAAAATAAAAAGCGTGTTTCTACTTTCCTCATACTTTTCTGCTGACTCTTCGTATTGCAGCTGAATAGTTTCAAATTTACTGTAAGGTAGGGTGCCAATTAACATCAGTTGAAGGTTGAAACACTTTCAGATTATGTGCAGGTCGGACTCTGATTGCTTGACAAAACTGTTTTTTACTCGCCGGCAAGGTAATGGGAGATCATCGATGAAACCATCCACGTAATTGTGATTGAACCGTCGCAATAGGTCTACCCTTTAACGACCACCGGAGCCATTATAATGGCCCTGACATTTTTGGTTATAACTCGCCACCTGCTGCAGCTAGAGAGGTGTTCAAACTCTCTACGGATGCGACAAGTCTTCTTGGTTCTATTAAAAAAAATGTTTTGATTTGGGTGAGGGGTTCGCCTGGGAGAAGCTCGCAAAGTGGGGGTGTTTTTGATTTTTTGACCAACTTTGACGGGCTCTGGAAGTCAATCCAATGGGCCAAAATTTTGGCTCAAACTTTTGTTGGAAACTAAATGATTTGCCGCGTCGATAGAGCTCTTGCTTGACTTTTTAGCATGCCTGGAACCAAAGTTTTGGCCCAAAACCCCCATTTTAACCCCAACATCAGAAAATGCATGAGTCTCCCACTGGCGGCTACAGTAGCTTGCGATAACTCGCCATACCTCTCCGCTAGAAGATGCTATACGAGCCCTCGAAAGACTCATGAAGTCTTCTCGTTTGCACTGAAAAAAAAAACATTTTAGATATCGATTCGGGGTTTTCGGTGGGTGGGGTTAGAAAAAGGGTAGATTTTTTGTTTGTTTGTAACATTATGACGTCATCACCTCCACAAATGGCCAAAATTTTGGCTCAAAGTTTGGTTGTATTCTAGGCTGGAATATGAAGCTTTAGAGGCCTTGATCGACTTCCTAACGTTTCTGGTGCCCAAGAAGGGGCCAAAAGACCCCAAATCGTTGAGAACATGGTTGAGTAATTTCAGGGGATCTCCCTAATTAGTTTCCGGAACTTTGGCCATAACTTTTGAACCAGAAATGCTAGAAAGTCCATCAAACCCTCTAAAGACTCGTATTGAAGCCTAGAATCCAAAAAAACTTCGAGTCACTAAATCTGACGGATGGTTCGACTCACCGGAAGTGACGTCATTATCCAGATATAAACAAATATGCATAAACATCCTCTCATTGTGTAAACATCAACAGAAAACCCGTGATCTCAAGCTGAAAATTTTTTTTCCAGTCTAAACTACTAGTCTTCACGAATCTTTAGAGGGTTTGAACAACTCTCTAGTCTGTTCTAACGGCGAGTTATGGCCATATACAAACAGGGTGTTATTCAACCCATAGTTACCTTTTTAGGGGTAGAAATTTTGACCACTTTTTGGTTTTTGTGGCATAAGTTTTTATCCAGATATGCTAGGAAGCCAATCAAAGGCTCTAAAGACTCGTAAGATAGCCTAGTTTCATAAAAATATTTGAGCCAAAGTGTGGGCCCATTCGATGGGCGTCCAGGGCCGGGTAAAGTAGACCATAAAATTGGGAAAACACCCTCACTTATGACGACCCCCCAAGAGTACCCCAAACCCAAAACTTAAATTTTTTTTTGAATCGTAACTACTAGACGTGCTGAATCCGTAGAGGGTTTGAACACCTCTCTATCTGCAGCAGGTGGCGAGTTATAACCAAAAACGTCAGGGTCATTACAATGGCTCTGGTGGTCGTTAAAGGGTTCATCACAAATATTCATCACAAAAAAAATAAGAATGAATGCTTTTGTTGCTAAAGAGTTTCTATGGCCTAATTGGGTAATACAGTAAAAAGACTTTGAAACCGGATTGCTTCTCAGCCAAGGTATAAGCTTCAAGGTATATAAAACGTATATTATCGTGTATTCACGTATTTACTGTTAAACTTGTACAAAAACAGAAAAATGCAATGCTTATTTAAGGCTACTGCTTGCAAACAAGGGTAAGTTATACAGTATTTGTAGCACTAGCACACCTCAGCATCAGAAGAATTTTTGCCATGGTCTTGAAACGAAGTTTACATCACATCACCATAAGGCGGGACGTGGTGAGCTGGTGCACCAGAAACAGCTGCGAGAAGCGTCACTCCGTGTTTCAATTTCGGTTAGTGATTACAACCGCGTATACAGTAGTGTGTTTAAGGGGAGGCGAGCGAGGCACTTGCCTCAGTCCCCCCGTTTTTAGGAGCCCCCATTGGGGCGTTACGCGCGTAAATTTTTCTTATTTTTGGCGAAAAACTTATTATTCATTCATATAATGTACTACAAAGCAGATCATAAGTAAGTACTCTGCTTTCAAAGGACCCCCATAACAAACTGTAATGTGCAGGTATGTTGCTTTCTAAAGGACCCCCAACAGCAACTGCAATGTGTAAGTACTCTACTTTCATAGGGGCCCCAAAAGAAACTGTAATGTGCAGGTACTCTGCTTTCAAAGGGGCCCTCAACAGCAGTTGTAATGTGGGAGCACCTTCCTTTCACAGGGACCCTCAACAGCAACTTTCATGTGTAAGTACCTTACTTTCAGAGGGGCCCCCAGCAGTAAGTGTAATGTGAAATACCTTGCTTTCAGAGAGGTGCCCAACTTCAACTTTAATGTGTAAGTACCTTTCTTTCAAAGATGCCCCAACAGCAATTTTAATGTGTAAGCACCTTGCTTTCAAAGGGGCCCCAAACTGCAACATTAATGTGTTAGTACCTTGCTTTCAAAGGGGCCCCCAACAGCAACTCTAATGTGTAAGTACCTAGTTTTGAAAGGGACCCACAACAGCAACTTTTATGTGTGCGTACTATGCGTTCAACAGAGCCCCACCACCATCTCCAATATGCAAATGAAGAAAATCGTCAAACCAACCTCTATAACTAAAAAAAATTTGGGTTAAAATTTCTTTTAAAAAAGTCTGAAAATATCCTATCAAATAAGAGCAAATATTTATACCAAATGATAACTTTGTATATCATGATAATTTTATATAACAAATGATTATTTTTAGAGATTAAAGTAGGCCTATTTGGCTTATTGATAATTTTATGAAAATACCACAGTTGAACAGAAATGTTCCAAACGGAACAGCAAAAGAAGGAAAAAGCAAGAAATAATAATAAGCAAGACAACATTTATGCTTCATATCAGGCGGCAGAAATGGGATTTTTTGAGTATTATGAGTACTATCTTTTCTTCAGTTATTTCAGGTGTTTTGGGTGTCTTGATTTGAATTTAGCCCATGCTTGAAGTTACAGATTATTTGAATCTCGACTAGTAAATGGTTGGTTCGAGGTAGGCTTGCTAGGTGATGTTAAACTTTTTGCTAGCTCTTAGCCAGTATAACTTGAACCGTTTTTTTCAGCACAGATTAAATCAATTGTGTAGGCTACTTGCTGCAGTAGAAATGTTTGCAAAAAGGTGTATGATCTTTTATTTCCTGTTTGTGCACATTTTTCAAACAACTAGTGTCAATGCAAGATGAGGGCAGTCTTGACTCATCCAGCCTTAAAGCTTTCCAAAACAAGCCTCAGCTTGGGTGCTTTCGTATGCTATGTTCTTGTAGTAAAAGGACTAAATTTAAAACAAATTTAGTGTTGTAAATCTTTTTGGTTGTTGTATATGGTTTCATGGATTCCCATCAAGGCATGACTGAACCAATTCAGGATACCAACTACCAAGCATTTTTTCAAAAGGGGTTAGTGTGAAACTTTCAAAGGGGGAACTTTGTAGTTTATTCATGGTGAATGCGTGAATGCAAAGAAATGGTGCGCGAAAATAAAGAAGTGGGGCGATGCCAACGTGCTATCGCCAAACTTGTATGTGTTGCCAGCCTTGTCTTCCCAAATTTTAGGGTTTTTAAAGTTGTGTATCATGAACACCCTTTTGCATTTTCTCATTTTGCTATGTCATTCATGCCGTAGTCTCAGGAACGAATCCTTGGGTGGCCGTATCTTAGACTTGATTAAAAGTTCTCATCACGGTTGGCTGAGTATGATGAAATCATCCGAAGGTCCCCCTTTTTAGTCTTGCCTCGGGCCCCCCCAACCCTAAACCCACCACTGCGCGTAATAACATGCTTTTATTTCATTATCACCAACTTCCACACGGAGCTTCAATATCAAGTAAAGGTCAGGCATGCCATGAATTCTCCAGCATTTGCATACTATATATATAACAACGTTTGATTAATCGAGCACCGTTGGTAAACCATACTGGTTTGATAAGGTTCGACTAAGAGATGAAGCAAGATAGGTTCTTTCAAGCAGTTTCGTTGATTTACATTGACGAATTTCTTTGGCTTGCACATCAAAAGCTTGGTCAACCTGAAACGTTTTGATGGCACTTTCGCAATTAGGGGAGGGGTATTGTCCACGTTGTCTTCCCCCTAGCTACGCGCCTGCTTGACGTCAAAAACTCTCATAGCCATGCTCACAGCAGCATGAGGTGATTGGTGTGCCCATGAGAGTTTTTAATAGAAATGTTTTGTTAGACATTCCGCTTTGTCATGTTCAGATAGTTTTTTGCATCATATCTGCACAAGCAGATGTTGCGACTAAAAGAATACGACTTGCCTTGGACTTGAGTCAACCATGGTTAATTACTCAACGTAATTGAGAATTATTCTCAAATCTTCGATTTGTAGTTTAATGCGGACTGTAAATTCGGCTGATGCAGCCCTTAGCGGACTGCAATTCGGCTGTGTCATGTGTCCAAAACTTCTGCTTTGTCGCGACGCGTCGCATTTGCATTGGGTTACTCTCCTTCCTTTGGCCGTTAGTAACTTTTGACGTACTTACTTTATAATAAAACTTAAAATATGTAAGTTGTTCTATTTTTTGCGATCTATCTGAATCTGCATTAATATTTTGCGTTTTTGTCTCATTTCATGAGGTGCAAGACGAAATCTTGACCACACTTAGAAATTTTTGCTACTTTTCTAAGCATCAAAATTTTCAAAAAGAAAAGACACGAAATGGTAATTGTGTTTTGGTAAGCCCAAGCATTTTTTTAACTATAGACATACAAAGTTGTACATTGCATAAGGAAAGACAAGCACAAATTCAAGCAATCACCAGCTTCAAATAGAAAATCAAAACAGAATAAAATGTGCAGTTAATTTTTCATGACAGTGAAAACGTAGGTTTCATTTCATTGTACTATTCCACAATGTGGTAAGTTTGCAACAATCACTGAAATACAATCCTTGTTAATTATTACAGGTATCACAGAACAACAAAGTTGCTTTTTGATGTTGCTTTCTATTGTAAACAATGTATATTTTGTTGTGACTCCTAGGAAATTCAGCTATGAAATGAGGTTCCTTATTGAGCCTTTGTGCTATAACCATTGTACTTAGTCGGCCAAGTCGGCTTGTATACGAGCCCCGTATTGTGCACAGTGCACGCAGATGAAATATTACCAGCTATCAGCGAGAGCCACCTGACAGCTTTCAAGCAATTTCGCATTTGAGTTGCTACAGCTTACCTCCAGAACACCAGTGCACTCCCACAGCTCAAGCGTGAAAGCACAAGAGACCTGAAATGACTTCCAGCATATCATTCGATCAGCACCAGATGTACTAAAGGAGAAAAGGCCATTGTGTCTGCTTTTCTCGTTTATTCCAGAGTTATCGTTGGTCTGGCTGTGTATGGCAGCTTGAAACATCCTACCATCCCCTATAAGTGGCTGTGGTCCAATTTGCATGAAGTTAATTTGCAGCCGCTAGGTGTCATAAATCCACTGAGGGTTGTGTCACTTAAGCGCTGTTGCGGTTACTTGCGCCCATATTCTCATTCCCAAAGCACGCAATCCTGGAGGCGAAACCATTTATTTCGATGGTTGTAATGCTGCTTTATTTTTGTACCTGATTTGATAAAATGTAACACTGAAACATGGCCTGGAATGCGAACTGTTTCGGTATACAGGGTGATCCAAAATATGTATCCATTTTGTTATCGATATCGCTTCATATCAAATTAGCCCAAGCTTCTGTTTTCCAGGTAAATTATCATTGGAGCTCTAAAGTTTTATTTACCAATTTCAATGGTTCAAGCAGTAGATATAACGGTCAGGAGAGGATCAAGATTGCAGAAGACTATGTCATTACAAAATTAATTTCCCAAACTAACGGAAAATTTCGGAGGAACTTTCCATGAAGAAAAGCTCCAGCCTGACACAATAAAGCGCTTCCTGGATGCATCAAGAGAAACAGGAAGTGTACAGTGCACTATTAAGGTTTGCGCTGGCCGACCACGGTCAGTCAGAACAGGTGACATTGAGATAATGCTGGGGAACTCTTCAAGAATATTCATAAGATGTTTTTCCCGGGAGACATATCTTTAAAGGAGTTAAGTTATGCGCATAATGCACCAGGAATCAGGATATTCACCCGTTTCCATGTAAGATACAGATTTTGCAAAGTCAGACTAACACAAGTAAGCCTATTAGACGTCCTTTTGGGAAAACAATCAGTCAGCAAATCGAAGAACATCCTGATTTCTTGGACTTCGCTTGGTTCAGTGACGAGGCAAATTTCTACCTTAGTGGTCACGCGAACAAAAGAATATGCGCTTTTGGGCTCAGCCTCATGAGCATCAGTATCCCACACTTCGTGTGGAGAAAGTGACTGTTTGGTGCATGTTGCGTCGTAACGGTATTATCGCGCTATACTGGTCTGAGGATACTGATGGACGTCCTGTAACTCTGAACACAGAGGGATGCATTGAACTAAGTGAGAAGAAAATGCATTCCGGCAGTGAGGCGGATGCGAGGAGTGGACATGGACATTAGGATTTTTCAGCAGGACGGAGGAGTGCCGCATTTTTCCAATACTTCATTTGACTATCTCCATCTCTGCGTCCCTTGAGACAAGCTCAGCACCTCCCGTCGCAAAAACCACCCTTGACCTGTCCATTTTCCAGACCTCTCCCCTCTGAATGATATCTGAAAGGCAGGGTCTATGCCAGGGGTCTCAAACTCAAGTTGCTCCTTGGGCCAAATGAGGACTTGTAAGGTAACCCGCGGGCCGCGTTATGGCTATGACGTAACAATAGCGGTACCCGGACTTACTAAAAGCTGCTTTTACATCTTATTTCCTGCGAAAGATATTGTTGCAGACCCCCGGGGCTAGGGTCTGAACATATTAATGGGTAAAAACTGTTCTTTTTAAAGTTTCGATTGTTTTCCTGTTTTGCCGTTGACTTCATTCTAAGAAGCTTTCTATTCACACATATTGGAATTGTCACCTTGACGAATAAGAAATATTTCTTGCATCGTGCTTTATTATACTCACTATGAGTCGTACAGCTGTACTTTTGCTGCAGCGAATAAGCCAATGAACTTCATAACATCAATAGCGCAAGGCCAAGCGGCCTCGCGAAACATTACCACCGACCAGAACTTTCTGTTTTGATCACTTCACAGTTGAGAATCAAATTGATACCAGAATAAAAGTACGGCGATTCGAAGGCAGACTATCTGCAAAGAGTCCCTTATTCGAAACGTGCGTTATTGGAAGAGAGCATGATTAACGTAGCAAGTGTTTTTAAGGTTCTGCAAAGCTGCGATGCAGGCACGGCTTGCTGGAAAGTCTTAAGTCAAAAGATTATTCATCAAGCGTAATGTCTTCCTGTCACGAAGCTTTCGCTGTGGTTCGCACACATTCATAGCGTTCAAAACAACATCTCTAAGTCCGCGATGCCCAGATCGGTTTGCATAATTGCAACACTTTTAGGAATAAAACTTTAAAAAACTCCAATAAATTCATCCATATTGTCACACAGCGTCACAATAATGTCATGAATTATAGGCAAATCATTGTCTCTACGTTCGTATTAATCTATGTTAACAGTGTAAGGAACTTGTTCATTCGCTAGCTGAGCACTTTCAAACACCGGTGAATGAACTGTATAACGTGAATGTAATTTATTTCATTCATTTTCGTTTCTGCTTTTCCTCTAGGGATGGTCGCGGGGGCAACAGCCCTAGGAAGACCTGGAATACAACATGGTCAACAGCAATTTCAGGTAGTTCAGTTGGCTCCACATCAAGGCAGGACCAAGAAAGGTCGGAGATGCAGTCACTTCACCTATGCATTGGACGACCTATGGGCCGCTTTCCCGTGGGTTAAGCCAGCAGAACTTGTCTCGCCAGTCTTTTGTGGGACATTCTGGATACTTGGCCGAACTAAAGTAGCTATGATCTCTCAATTCGGGCAAGTGATTTTAAGGACTCTGCAAATTTCACAGCTGCGCACTTTGTCGTGAAGTGTCACACCAGGGCGTAACGAGGAGGAAAATTACCCCGGACGCCGAATCACTAGAGTGTACCGAAAAATGAAAAATCCCAACAACGGTGCAAGTTTTTTCTTCAATACAGTACATTTACTCCCAAACGACCTTCAGTTTGAACATGGGGCCCTAAACTTGTTTCTTGCCCTTGGCACCATCTTACCTCGGTACGTCCTTGTGTCACACCGGAGATTTCGCAAAAATCCCTTATCTGGCGCTTTCATCAGGGTCAATACTTTTTCTGTCATCACTGAGGATTCATGACCACAGGAAAGGATCGGAACAAAGACCGATTAAAAATGATAGCTTTGTGGTGTTTGAAAGCTCCCGTTTTGGGACCACAGAGCGACCAAGCTCACGTAGAACTGCGTTATCTTTGCCAATCTGTGTATCAGTATGCTCGCTTCACCATCCGTCACCGGTAAATAGGCTACCAACACTAGGTGCGTGAATTTCTCCAACTGCTGCAGTGTATTGTCGCTCACGTGCAGCACATATTGCCTTGGGTTTGTGGGGAGACACAATACCTCAGTGTTTTCAGAGCTGGTTCTCATTCTGGCTCGGTCACAAGCACCAGAAAACCAATCGAATGCAGGCCGAATAGGCTAATCTGTTGAGAAGATACCAACAGTACCAAATTGTCTGCTAAAAGTAAACGGTTGATCCTGCAGCTCCCACCCGCGACATCCTCATCGACTCGGCTGTGACTGTCTGTCCAATTCATGCAGTGTAGACTATGAAACGAGCCTTAACAGCACATACCCTTGTCGAGTCCAAACGCTAAAGGTGAACGGTTGTGATTTAACTTTCCCGATAGGGACACAAATTTCTGAGCAGGAATGCAGTGACTTGACGGCCAGTAACAGGCGGCCGTCAACACCGTATTCCCGCAACACTCCCCAAAGCTTTTCACGAGGAACCCGGTCGTATGCTTTCTCGAGGTCGACAAAGCATATGTAGACGTCTTTGGTATATTCGCAAGATTTCTCAAAATTATGCCGGAGAGATTTGGTCTGTAGTGCTACGACTGTGACGAAAACCGCACTTGGTATCATTCAGCTTTGATTCAATTATTTCGCGGAATCTTTTTCAAGGCACTTGGCAGCGTAAATGCTAATTATGTGAAAATCCCCAAAAAACGTCAGGGGCCGCACAAAGAGCCCTCGCGAGCCACATGCGGCCCGCTAGCCGTGTGTTTGAGACCCCTGGTCTATGCTATACAATCCTCAAATTGTTGATGATCTCGAGAATAACATTACAACGGAGATCAGGACAATTTCCAATGCGGTGTTGGACAGGGTCATTACAAACTTCAGTGTGCGAGTAGTCACAGTGATCCAGCGCCAAGGAGCTTGGATCGAGTACATTGTAAACTATTGCGCTGTGCGTGCAAAATGGTAGTCACGAGGAAAATATTTTCACCACATAAAACTTACATTTCTGCAAGACAGGCCTGTGAACATTCATTTTATTTTAGCTAAACGTTTAGCAAATTACAATCTACGTTTCAGCAATGCAAAATGTCAGAAATCTAACGTTTACTTGCTCCGTTCAGTAAAGAGGTTGAAATTGAATTTGTGTCAAGTGGTTCTGTTTTGAGGTGATCTAGAGAAATCTTTTTGATAGCATGTAAATTAACAGCAGGTTAGTTGGTGGAAAAACAGTTAAAAAATTGTAATGTGCACAATGCAAGCACAAGTCAAGCACAAGTGTTGTCTTGGACTTAAACGTTTCTGTGGTGTAGAGACAATGAAACCGAATTAAAAGAGTGGCTGCAACATCAGTTGCACAAAATGCTTTGCAAGAAGCAGTATGAATTCACTGTTCCAAACCTCTGCCCCATTCATAAGTATCTCTGCTTCTTTCTGCCGACATCTTGTGACGCACGAATACAAGATCGTAGGCAACTATTGTAAACGTAGTAGCCTACTCTTCAAATGAAAGTATACATTTCTCCTCCACGTGAAATGTGAGATTGCATTGCTGCTTACGGTATCGAAATACCTTTACTGCTGATAAATCGTATGTTCTTTAAGGTTATAAAGTTCTGCCCAAAGGTGTGCAGAGGTCTGGTGATGCCCGGGGCAACTGCTTAATTGTATGCACCCTAATATTTTCTAGTCTACTGCAGTATTGAGGAATGTAAGATATACTGACATGTGAAAGAAGCCTACGCAAAAACTAATGTTAACAAAACTACAAGTTTTGAAAAATAGTTTTAAACTATTTCAAAAAGAATTTTTTGCTTTCAATGTGTTGGCCTTTGAGAATTTTTTATTCCGTGGGCTCGAGGCGTACGTGTACAAATACATCTTTCTAGTAATGGGTATACAAAGCGGAACTAAATGTTGCATTTATGCATGCAGATAAGCATCAGATAGGCCTACCGAAAAAATAACACTTGTGAGGCATGATAGGAGAGAAGATGTGTCTATGTTGTCTATTGTAAACAGTACAGTATTTGAAGTGGTCCAACCACCAAATTTGATGCAGTGTTGCCCTTCATATTTTTCTGAACTATAACCAAATTTCTTTTTTTATTCTTTAAGTCAAATTTGAAAAACCAGTTTAAGAGTCCTCGGTTTTGGTCACGGTATTGTTCGCTTTGTTTTGATGATGGCGTTGTGGTGAAATGATAATAAATTTACGAATGAGAAAAGTATTGCATATAATTTTCAACAACATGTAGCTGCCATACTGGTGCCTCCTTGCGAACCTTTCACGCGTTTCACTTTAAGAGCTTTGGGTGTTGAACAGGGGTTGCCAAGCTTACTTATTCCTGCATCCTTGGAATTTCTTTTCTGAACTCAATTGCCCTACAATCTGTAATCAAGAACAAGCTTTCAAACGATTAGAAATGAATTTAAATTTTTTGATATACGAAGAAAATCAAACATATTGACACGAACGGATGACAAACTGGCAACGATTAACATTTGAATAGACTCTACAAAAATTATAACTTGCTTGAAATATGTTTAAAATAATAAAATCAAAGGCTGACTTCCAAAGGTGTTCCAGTTCATTGACTCTTTTGTTCCTGTTTCTTGTTTATGAGTTTTTCAAAACGTGGAACCCGCGTTGGACATAGGATTTGGGGTTACGTGAGGCAAGCCTAAAAATGGGGGCCATCTGATGACAACATTATACTCATCCAACAGTGGTAAGACATTTTGATCAAGCCTTGGAAGGGGATACGCGGACCACGCAAGGATACGTTCCTGAAACTGCGGCATGACTGACATAACAGAAAATGCAAAAGGGCATTCATAATGCACAACTTTGAAAACATTTTTTTGTGACTGGACTTCACTTCAAAATACAATTTACTGGTAGAGGCCTTTCATATCAGCATGCGCTCTTTGTTGACAGTGCATAATCAATTTTTGAAATAGTTATACAAAATCCTGTGGTAAATGAAGTATGAAACTAAAATTTGCTTACAAATCCTTATTAAAAAGGGCTTCTGAAGACACTAAATTAAGTATTCAGGTAAATTTCACAACCGTTGCCCATTTGGCGACTTTGGCAAGTTTTACTACATTTCACCATTGACGACTTCTCCCATGGTGTTACGCACTTCTCTATGTCGCATTAGGCGTTATGGTTAGGGGATGAGGGTAGAGCTAATTTTAGTGTTAAAGTTTCGAATAGTGGTTAGGTTAAGCGTTAGTTTTTCCAGCAATTTGGCGGGAAATCTTTGGCGAGCTCTGCGTAGGATTTGTAAAAATAAACCGGTGTTCCTGCATTCATTGACTAAAATGCCGTAATAAACAAAGAATATTGGACCCTAATTTGCAATGCCCTTACTCAAAAAGGCAAATTGAGTTTGATATATATTAATTGAGGAAAAAATAGGTCTATGTTTGAACACAACAAACTGTTGGGGTTTCATATGCACTGCATATGCCATTAAGGCAGGGCCCTCTTTTTCACAGTCGTCCACACTATATTACTAAAAGCTTCATTCTCTAACAGTGAAATAATGATCATTTGGTATAAATTTTTGGTCGTACTTGATAGGGTCTTTTCAGACGTTTTTGCATTTTACAAATTTTAACCCACGTTTGCTCAAATGTATTGAAGTTGGTTTGAAGCTTATCAATATTTACACATTGGAGATGCTGGTGGGGGCTTCTGTGCAGGCCGAATACTTAGGCTACACATTGCACTTGCTACTGGGGCCCTTTGACAGCAGAGAACTTAGACTAATCATTGCAGTTGCTTTTGGGGGACCCTTTGAAAGCAGAGTACGCAACTGAGTTATGATCTGCTTCAGAATATATTTGATGAGTGGATAATACGTTTTTCACCCAAGTTAAGGAAAATTTATTCGCGAAACACCTCGAGGCGACCCTGAAAAGGGGGACCAAGGCAAGTGTCTCGCTTGTCTCCCTCAAATCCACCATTGCGTGGAACTATGTTGCTCATAGCACCACGCACTATTGTCTGTGCATGTGATTTCCTAAATTCATTTTAATTAACAAAAGAGTGCTAAATCCTGACTCGCGTAGGTATGTTGCCTTAAATGGAACGATCACCGCTAGTACAGTACACAAAGTCTTGAAAACATCAACACAGTCGAGCAGCAATACTCTTCCAAACTTTTACTCTTAAATTGCAATACGGGAGCACGATTTGAGCTTAGTCCTATAAGATCTTTAGCTTTCCATCATCTGTCATTTCTTTCCAAATTGAAGTAGTATGGATTCATAACCTATTCTTCAGAGGCCTCCACTTTCCTGCATCAAAATATCTGTCAAATAGCGTTGAAAGCACCTCCAAATGAGTCACAATTTCTTCACAAACACTAGGAATCAAGCTAGAAGATTATTGTTATCGACTTTTTCTTCAAGTGGTGGAAAATTCGAATAAGTGCCTCTTTTCAGTCCCTGACACCACAGAGCCAACGTATCTTTGAACGCAATTAGCTTTTCATAGACATTCAGTATGTTCGTAATTGAAGTGATAAACTGAGATCATTCATAGGAGTGAATATTTCACTAAATTGAGCTAAGATTTCGTTGCATTCTTGCAATTCTAACTCATCAAGGAGATCACAGTGACTTTTCCTGTAGAAAGACTTGGGTTTGTCTTTTCATTTGAAGAAGCGGGTTAAAACTCTCCTACGCCACAGCCAGCGGACTTCTTTGTGAAAATTAAATTGTATTTTAAATCGTCCCTTTTAAGATCTTCACAAAGTGACTTAAAGAAGATGGTGATGTAGAGCACAACTCATAACCCAGTTGATGGTCTTCAGAGAAACATCAAGGAATTTCGACAACTTCGGAGGCAAGGTGTTCAATGCCAAAGCTTGACAACAGAGGAAACAGTGAATACCTTGCAAGTGTGGAAGCTCCTGTTTCATCCGAGCAGAAAACCTAGAATTTGTTTCTGAGCGTAACAGGAGTGCCATCAGTGCCGGATTGAGGTAGCGCGGGGCCTGTAGCATTTTAAGAGTGCGGGGGGCCTAAGTTAAAAAACATCTCAACATCTGCTAAATCATAAAGTGTGTGGGCAAGGCATCCGTATCACTAGCTTTACCCTTTGCATGCTCTCTCCAGTTCGCATCGTGACATGCCAGTCTGAGTGTATCGTGCTGACCGCCAGTGTTGTCAGATGGTTGTGACCTAAATATGCTAAATGGTGTTACAAAAAACTGTTAGATTCTGCTAAAAGTCTTGTCACAAATTTTCATCAGTGAAATTCTGTTAAAAATTTGTTATGTTTAAGATCATAAAAAGAAATCTATAAAGTTATACAATACAGTATATAAATTTTTCGTCTTGCACTCGCTCTCAATGAGCATGGACTGAAAATGCCGGTGTTGGCCAGTGGCCACCACACTTTTCGGCCCACAATTTTCTTTCAGTCAATATTTTGAGCAACGTAACTGCAGCTTAAATCGTTTTTTGTATGACACAGAGTTCTTGACGATCTCTTTCAAATGGCCGCATGGTTTTATACAGTAGAACAATGCTCAGCGATAAACGATCTGAGCATAGCTTCAGCTCTACAACTTTCTAAGTTTGGTCTTTGTAACTTAAAAACATTGTGTTACATCAGGAGACATGCAAAAAGTTATTTAGTTTTATCTGAGTGTTTTTGTTACAAGTTTTGCCCTTTAAGCTCACATTGTTTCGCTATGGTTGCATTTTGCAAACTTCGCAAAAGGCTTTTCTTGAATCAGCAGGGTACGCTGTAGGCACCAGTGACGTACGCAGAAAATTTTCATGGGGTTTTCATTCAGTGGCGTATGGTGTCATTTGTATTTGGTGTGTGTTGTTTGTGACATCATAATTTGACGTCATATTCATGTTTTCCAAACCAACGTTTTGGCGAAGTTCGCGCTGATCAGCCATAGCAGACAAAATAATGACAATTGTCTCGGATAAAGTGAACTATCGCGAAACACAATCCATGTGTAGTGGGCGAAAGGTCTGCAAAAAGTGGTGAGATGGTTTCTGGATGCAGACGATCATCCAGATTCTCCCCAAAACCTAAATATTACTTTTTGGCCCATTTACAATGTTCCTTGAAATTCGCATGCAAATTCATTCTGTAGTATTTACATTAAGTCGACAAATTAACAAGCAAAACGTATGCGCAAACAATTAATCCCCTATGCGCAGGTAATTGCATTGCATTGAGTAACGTCTTCAATCCCACACGCAAGTCGCTTGAATTTAAGCATTCGTCGCAGTAACATGGAATACGCAAATACATGAAGGAAGACGAGGATACATGTATGGCGGTAGTAGAGAGTATAGGCATGATGGCGCAAATACTTTTACGTTGATGAAACACAAGTTTTTGAGACATATGCATGAACGACGTCATCATGCTTATTATAATGTAGTACTGCGATGACTTCCAAGTACATCGATTTATAAAATGCATGAG
>Ga0210059_1008172_pt1 | contig 16563 bp, 9 predicted proteins | sample Ectturendosymbi2_FD_188042 | JGI IMG/M metagenome (GOLD analysis project Ga0210059, IMG submission 188042) | Ecteinascidia turbinata endosymbiont from Florida, USA - Sample 2 (SPAdes) (version 2) | ecosystem: Host-associated > Tunicates > Ascidians > Unclassified | place: Key West, Florida...
TGACCCATCTGTAGATCATTGAGTGGACAGGAAATTCACGACATCCGAACCGTTCTTTGAATTGCAATTGAGCTGCGTGGATAGACTTCTGCCGAAAATATGCCTCAACTATAAATATCTTTTGCTCAGTAGTCCATGGCGTCTCGAAGGTCAAATTTCGTAGACTCTTAGAACATTGATTCTACTTGGTAAATCTGAAAAATAAAAATAATTGATTGATTATTTCAAAAGTTATTCAAGTTTAGGTGATAACCGTTTTTTTTGTGTCACCCTGCAAGTGACCCTGTATCCTTTTGTCTAAAAAAGGAAATTAGAAAATTTACAATTAAAGGTACGTAATTTTGGGTCACAATAAATTAAGAGGAAAGTTCAATTCCCTCCTTTCAAAATGTTTTGAAGCCTTGTTCCGCTCGCTTCCCCAACTACGCCACTGCCTTTGCACGATTTCAATATGAACTTTCGTTTAGTGCTTTCGGCAACTATCTTAACACCACTGACATATATGCAAAAGCATGCCACGTGTTCCGTGGCGCAGCTAAAATTAACTTTGCTGTGAGTTTACTTCCGCCATTCTACAGTATCATTGTTTCTGCAGAAGTTCTGTAACAACGATCGCCGCCGTTTTTCAAAATACGCACTGCGTGGTGTTGGGAGAAAAAATAAATATTCCAACACACGAACGGTTGTTTCTCCACTAAAACATAGCTTTTGTGTATAATAATGTTCCACACCATAACCACGAAAATGTATATATGAAGTAAACACCGTAACACCTTTTGACCATTTCGTGTAACTATAAAACAACAACCTGTCTTTCCGTCAACAATAGTTTAAAAGTTGTTTATTAAGTAACCAAACCACCGTTAGTAGTTGGTGTTTTTGATCAGCAGTCAGTGTATATCTGGCGTGGTGAGTGCTAGAGAAACGGTGAAATATCCCGTAGGTTTTGCATTTGTCGCCGACGCAATTATCTCTTGGAAATGTGACTATCAAATTTGTGATCCGATACAGTTGCAGCCAGGGTGTTGAGACCTGTCGGAAAAATCAGCATGCGGAGAAAAAGACTTTAATGTAAATCTGAAGTCTACCTGTAGCTAGAAATAAACCATAGGTGATGCATATGCAAAAACAGAATACACTGCCCTGTTTTGGCATCCAACCGTGTAAACAGCGATACATTTTTAGCACTGGAGAAAAGGGAGATTTAAAGATTGTTATCTTTTTATTGAGTTTCATATTTTTATGAGAAGTGCCCAGCTGTTGCCGGTTATTCACGGTAATACCTGCTATAAGCCCGTAAGCTTTTGTTTGACCGCTAATGTGCTTTCAACAACTACATTGTGGGCATCGGTCTGACAGCAGATAAAATCACCCAGTGACGCGAGTCGTCACGGATAGTAATAGCAACGACGCTAACTTCGGTTGGCAAATATCTAACGGAAGGGTTGTGCCTTAGTAATGAGAATGGAAAAATAGTAGCACCGGGCATTGCTGGTTATCAAGTGGTTCTGGTGTTCTTTCTAAACTTTCTGTAGATGATAATATACGGCGTGTTTTTTCAGCTTTCAATCCGTTGTAATTTTAGTGGGTTTCAAATAAAGTGTTTACAATTGTGAAGAATTTGTGCAGCAACCGTATAGCACCTTCTGACTGAACAACCGTTGAGTGTGTGAATATTAGTTTATTTTTTCATCGTTTAACTCTTGTTAAATATCTTGATACCGGACTTACTTTTGTACACTGATGTTATTTTCATGACGTTCGTATTGACAAATATATGGTTAGTGGGGACAAATATATGGTTACTTCCGGGACAAATATATGGTTAGTGGATCAGGAGGGTTTGAAACTTAAGCTGGAGTTAAACATAATACTTTATAGCTGATTTCTGTCTCAGATTAACCATGTTGTCGAAACAGCTATCCCGCAAGCAGCTTCACAAGCAGTTAGTTGTCTTATAAGTAAACCAACTGCCTAATATACCATCCCATCCTGTGATTATGTTATGAACATCCACCCACTTTACAGTAGGAGTAATGCTACTTGAGAAATACATCAATTACAAACCACGCTGGCGCCTTATCAGTGAGAGATAAACCAACTAGGTGTTTGCCTGGTCCTATGAGTTGCCTTGCGGTCTGTGTGAATTTTTACCTTTATAGTAAGTTGATTGTTTGTGTATAAACTTAAGTAATAGGCTACAGAGCAAGATCCACGGTGATGGCAATTAGTTTTCTTGATGCGTTACCTAATACCTTGATAATTTTATGTTTCGCATCGAATTTCGGTTATGTTCTTCAAAACGATCAGCTTACTGCAGTTACCTTTACAGTGCTTGGTGTCGTGCCGTTGTCAGGGAAACCAGGGCAAAGTAAACTCGGTTTGGATTCTCACGTGAAACAGCATACGTTTGTTTGCGAGTACTTTCATTAAACTACCGGCAGTTGACCGCCATTATAAAAGCGTAAATCTGATATCAAAATTCTGACCGATCTAAAGTTTCTGACCTCTTTCTCCAAAAACATGAGCTTAGGTCTCGCGAGTTATAGGTAGCTGAATGATTTTTCCCGAAACTTCTGGAACCGCTGGTGGAATGTCAAAATTCAGTTTTGGCCAGATCCGTGTCAAACGTACTATTCCGTAAAGCTTACCATCAACAAAATTAAAATCAAAAAGTTCGGAGCTGAGATAGAAAAGTGAGGGAGAACCTATTACCTGCCAGATAAAATTTGATGAAGACACGTTTATTGTTTTCAAAAATGTCCCGACAAAGATTACGCAGTTACCAGGACTTCGTGTTATGCCTCGTAAATATCCGCCATAAATTCTCGATAGGAGTGCACACATTATCAGCTGAAATGTTGGATAAAAAATTGAAAAAGTTGGTAACGCAACAGTGCTTTCATCCCCGAACTAACTTCATGTAAACTGTGGCGACTTCGTCGGCTACTTGGCTGAGCTGCTAATGTAGAGTATACCGTACTGACAAGGGGTGGCTCTCTTCGATCGAAGAGATTGTGGTGTTTTAACACGGTAAGTTATTTGCTGTTTGCAATACCACTTAACAACTTCACTACAATTGAATTTTATTCTAAATTTTATACTCAGCGTTTGTTAATATTGTAAAGTTGCTCATCATCGCATATTCGAAGTTCAACCGCAATCGAGATTTTAATATTTGCGCCGTTGCGAAACACAGATAAAACTTATTTGAAGTTACAAAACCAAACGGGATTGTTCAAAATTTATACTGTGTTTTTCAAGTATCAAACTTTTGGTCAGATCGAGGAATTAGTGTTACTGGTGTAGGTAATTGATGGTGTTGATAACATGCCACGGTTTGCAACAAACACTGTGTCAGTGTATGCCATCGCCCGTCGCGTCTATAACTATCAAACTCACCCAACAGTTCAAACGTTGTTTTCGACAGGGTGCTAATTTGGTACAAAACGAGTCTATGTTTGCGTGTTATCCTCAGTAAGCTACTGTTCGAAAATGGTTAATCGTTTTTAAAGAGAAATGTGCAAGTGCAGCGCATACTCAACAACGAAAAATCAACATATGTGGTAATTTTATTGTGAATGGCATGGACGTGCGGTTTGAGTCTTCGTTGTTGGAACCACCAGCGGTAGTTTCAACTTTAGCGTTAGAGAATTACACGTCTGTTCAGCGACAGTGTTAATGGCACCTGAGCAGTGATTGTCACTCTGAGATGCAAAAGAACCTACTTTGTTCGCACGGTTTCTCCCTAATTGGTTAAATATTCTTTGACTCAGACTTCTCCAGCTTATAACAAAACCACTTACTTTGGCTAAATACTTCGCACTACTTAATGAAGCATAGAATGTTGAAAAAAACAAGAATTCGTATTCTTATTCAACATTATTGTATGGTGGCAGAAGCGATTGGACTTAACAAAAAGAAAATTGGGGATTTGAGTATTAGTTAATTTCCCTACAAATGTCCTACAACCCCAACAAGTTGGCTTTCGGGTCATACTCGTCCTATTTCTCGCCTTTGTAAAGGGCCGATACAGGCCTGCCTTCACATGCTTTGTGTAATCGCGTTGCCAGCTCAAAAAATAAAGGACAATGTTGTGCTTGTAATCAAATGCAACAACGTTTTACTTTTCCGTTTTTCTTTTACTTTTCCGTAGCATTTTTGTAAGAACATGCGCTATGGTCTCGAACGTGTCAGGCAACAAAGCCAATAGATTATTTGAGCAGATAACTGCGGTTGCTGACTACAGTGAGAACACTACTCAAACATCAAAGCCCAAGTATTTACATAGTTCGTTGTACACACAACTGGAACTTCTGCCAGTAGCTTTTCTGAGTAGAAGCCGTTTCCTCTACTAACCAAACACATTCAACGTGTTGCGCTGATACCTCAGTGCGCGCAAAGTCCATGGTCGGGATTTTTCTGGTTCTGCAACTTTCTTCAGCACGAACAAATGAAAGTTGGGTGTTCGTAACCGATGATTCTTTTGACGATTTGACCGCGCGGACAATTGCTTCGGAAGGTTGTATACGATTAAACAAGATTTCTTTTGTATTACACTGGGAGTCCCCTCGGAGTGGCCAGTGGCCAGTGGCGCCCATCTCCGCATCTTTGCGCCGGAGGCGACGCGGCCGCTTTCGTCGTGAATGCTGCGTCAGTGGGTGAAGCTTTTTCCCTTGAACCCATCCATTATCGCCGAGCACGAAATACGCAGGCACTTTAGTACCATTTTTGAAGTCTTCGGTATGGGCCGATTGGGTTCGAACCCAGTCTACCAACCAATTGGCGCGTGTTCAACCCACTGTGCCACCTAACCGGTGGATTGAAACAGGTTTGCCTTCAAATGCTTGCAAATAACTAAAACCTTCCACCAGAAATGCATTGCCGACATGCGTTAACAGATTATTTTATTTTGCGAACAAACTGATTTGAACTAATTCTGTAGGCGTAGGCAGCACTGCCGGATTAGTGTAAACTCTCCTGGTATTTAACTCAACTGCCTGCACTCTTTGCCTCAGTCGCATGTGTTGGTAGCTTTAAACCAAAGAACAGACTCCAATGTTTAACGTTCCGGCCAAACGCGGTTTTCGACAAGAGTAGATTTCTTCGGTAATGAAGCTCCCGGTACTTTTGACGTCTGAGTGCCTGGTCGGAACTACAATCTTATACACCGGGGTGTAAAATTTCCTACTGGAACATAATACGTGTTTTGGAATCCAGTTATTGCTCTGAAACACGAAAACGGTAACCTTGGACCATATGTTGCAAGATCAGAGCTAGAATTTTTATGTTGCCGAGTGCAGAACTAATAGAGAACAACTGCAGTTGAGGCTTTGCTGCCAGATAGCATTGCAAATATTTTAAATCTTTGCAGTTTTCTCATGCTCACATTTTTTATCTGTTTGGTTAATAGATAGCTCACGCGTTTTTACTTGCTACACTAGCGTTTAAAATTTTTTCAACCCAGTAATAAGTTCGCACGTTTCGTGTCAATATGAGTTTGCAATTTGTTTTTAGCCTGCGGTGCGAACTGCATAAAGTGCTTCACCGGGTCGCAATGCCGAAAGTGCGATGAAGGGTTCCAGAGTCGTGACGGGCAGTGTGTTAAACAAAAAGACTCGCGAAAGCGTCAGAAAAAACGAAGGTGTCCTGCCTCGTGTGGTGAGTGTTATATGTTTGTAATGCGCTCTTTTTTGGCAATCACAACACAAATCGACTTGAGAAAGCCATCTTCTATTTAATGCTTTTTATCAAGGTCTTTCGGCTGTTGATGACTGACCTTGCAGCAGCATGTTTTCGGAAAGTGTGTCCAATAAAGTGCGTAGTAATTTTTAATACAGAAGCAGGATCTGCTGTATTTTTTGATCTTGTGATTCTTCGAAAATTAAGTTTAGTTATGCACTTGTGCTTGAATTAATTGAATTTCCCACCAGATGTCGTTCGTCCCGTTTTAGAAGCAACATAACCTGATTGGCGACCGTTCTGAAACCGCATCGTTACTTAACTTTCTCTCAATGTAGATGCCTGCAATTTGGAGGCGTGGCGTCCCAAATGCCACAGAAAGAAACAAGGATGCAAGAAAGGATGCTGGCGCCTTGTGAGGATACCGATCTTCTCTCCAGTCAAATGCAGAAGACGGAAATGTGCAAAGTGTCGAAGACAGTCTGACAAAACGTTTTTCAAGAAAAAACGTGATTGCGGTAAGCGTATATTGGTTTATTCAGTTTGCAGTGGGAACGTCCTCCAAGAGTAAACATGCATACCCAGTAGCAAACTAACAATGCTTATCACATTCTTTGCTGTAGCAAGCAGTGCGTTAATAATGTCTGTGTGGCTCAGGACTGAAAACAAGCCCCACGCCAGAAATGGAGGCAGACAATAATTTCGTCAATTTTCTGCTTTTGCACTACTAGTCATGCGGCATCGAGTGAAAACAGTGCGATTTCGATGAGTGCCGAACAAACTAAGCGACGAAATGGCTCGAATCGCGAACCATATACACTTCACAAACACTTTTGCTTTGCAAACGTTGACTGAAATTCGAACGCCTCAGCTAAGCTCAGCAAAGCAGCCGCGCCATCACCGATATTTTCGCTTGACTGGCCGGATTAAACTCTTTGTATGCAATGCTTGCCGCGTAGCGGAATTAGTTGAAAAGGGTGGTCAGAAGGTATCCCGCAGTTTTGAAAACCCAGACAATAACTTATATGGAAAATGCATCTCTTATTATCGGGAGACAAGGACTAACGATGGCACTTTCACATCTTCAATCTTCAGGGCCATCTTGCCAGTTTGGACTTAGCAGCTCAAAAGCCTAAATTACGTAACAAAGCGTCAAAATTTCAGTATTCAGTGAGATGATCGTCAACATCAAGCATAATTGCAAATCGTTTTCAGATCATTTTTACCTCGTAGCTTTTCTACAAGTCTATCAGCTACGTTTCATGGGGGCTTGAAAGGTCAGGCGCCCTCCCCTCTCGCGTACAAATGCGATTTCCTCTTGAACAATGAAAACGGACAAAATGGCTTATTTTTTCTTCAGACCACTTTTCTGAGAAGTGGCAATTGATAAAAAAGCAATCTCCGTATCTTGTTCGCCATTAGCATCACTTAACCTTTGAATGCCTTAGCTTTGATTGACAGTTCAGAATCGTGTGGGCTGCATGCATTCATCATTGGCTTGTAAATGATGGCTTATCATCATCAAAATACTTTAGCTTCAAGCAACTCTTGATAACAGTCGAAACGTTTGCTACGCAGAGCGATTTCATCAACTTTCCGAAAGAAACGACTCAAGATGGAGAAAAAGACCCAACAATACCCGCTCACATGGCCCAAACGCACGTCCAACCAGATGATTCCCAGGGAAAGAGCAATTTAGAGGAATGGGTAGGTTGTCCCTCGTGGAATAAATGAGCTTGAGGTCTTCTCAATTTCGACATTGCAATGATGGGATGATTGCGTTGTCTAACCGACCAAAACAGGAAAGTCGATGTCGCGCAGAAACTTAAGCCATTCACGAGAAGATGCCGTGGAAGTGGTTGCGCAAAAGCAGAGGCCGTGCAGAACTCAGCTGCAACTCTTTTTGCAGCGAAACATTTCTACACGTGGTCATCAGTTTTGAAATTCTCCAAAACGTATGCTGGAGACATATTTCGAGAAGACAAAAAGCAGCATGCACTAAAGTTCTTTGCACCATTTGTCTTGTTCACGAATACCGCTGTGGAAATCTCGGAAATCTTAACCAGCACTTCCCAGTATCTAGCAAACTGCGGTCTATCATTGATATGCCATTCCTGCAGCAACCATCGTATCATTTCTTCAACATGAAGAAACGCACGTACAGTATTACTGATTGCCATCTGCCGTTTCGGCATCGTTTTAAGGCAGTCATGGTACTCAGTCATGTGCAATTAAATTTCCGCAGCACCTGGGTTTGCAACAAGTCAATGTTGCGTACGTAATTGACCCGGGTTATGGTTAGGGTATCTTGGTTAACAGTATCCACGATTGTTCACGTGCAATGCAAGCTTGTCTTTGTTGCTATTCCTATTTCGTTCGCGACCTGTCATATCATTCTGGCATTGAGGCATGCGTTGCTTGCAGCGGCGTTCCTTTCCGTGGCAAGCACTTACATTGTTAAAATATGCTTTCCGTTGAAGCGCAGGTAAAAAATATGTCTTTAATAGTAAATGTTTACGCAGCTTGTCAACGCGAATGACTCGGAAAACACTGGCTGTATGATGACCAGGTGCATGTAGGTCATTAGCAAACGCTGTATTCATTGCCTTTCCGCTGTATCTTGCGTAATGCAGGTTTGTTTTGGAGTTAAGTGAAACTTTACGTTGCAAATCAGTTGTTGCCCAAGTGGACATTTATTTAATTATGCAAATATAGTATTCTTTTAGATCATTAGGCAACGCCAACATTCGCAGTGCTTTTCAGACAGGTGAGGAAACAACTAGCCCGATTTCTTCGACGCCTGTCTCAAATATGGCATCGATCTGACCCTAGAATGTGCCACGTGACATTTGCGTTGCCGCTCTTTGACGTTAGCGACGATAATTTATTTATCACAGCAAAAAAACGTTCTTTAAGCGATTCGACCTTCCAAACGCAAAGTTTGCTTTCCTCACAGCTTGCTTTTTGTTTTTAAACATGATACAGGCAGGATTTTTTTGCTGTAGTGCTGTAGCCATAACGTTAACGGACCAAAAATAAATGAAAACCGATTTTTAAAGTAAATTTTAAACCGAAAGAAAATTGCTTGATATTACGTTTAAACTAAATTTTGTGAAGTGGATGTAGCAATAGTATTTGGTAACCAAGAAGATTGGTTATAATCCCTTGCAATTGATAGCTGCTGACTGGTTTTAAAACTGGCACTGCCTGGTACAGTAAAGAATGCTATTTTTTTGGACATTGAATTCAGAAAAAATATCGTATCTAGTCATTTGTAAATAACCATTGCACTAAAAACAAAGTGACGATTAACTGGAAGCCTCTTCATACGCGGAAAAATGAGGTAGAACGTAAAAGTTGATATATTTTTCTTAAGATCACGTAGGCACTAACTTTGAAGTCCTGTCTGTTTGACGATGATATGCTGGTGTGTTGATTTACCGTGTCAAACAATGGTGGCAGTGGGGACAAGAAGTCACGTTTGAGAAAACACGGCAGGAAATCACGTCCAGTGATGATTTATTCACAACGACGAAATTTAAAAACTATTGTTGAATTCGTAAGGGTTCTGATATGGCTTTTTCTTCACATATCGTGGTGTGTTCAAATATCCTTTTGTAGTATGTGTGAGTTGCAACATTGAAAGCAGTATAATTTCGAGCAGTTTGGGCTGAAAAAGTAAGATTGCTGACGCCCGATCTAAAATTGCTGTTGACATACTTGTGTTTGCGCCGGTTTAATTACGTTGTAATGTTTCTTTTTACCAGAAGAAATATTTTCAAGTAGTTTGAGTTGACAGAGTTCCAGCAGGTGAAATGTGACGTGGAAGTGCAACACCATAAAGATACGTTGTCTTTTTAGCTCCGCAGAGCATCTCTGAAAGACTTTTTTCTGCCTTAGAAAGGTTGAAGCTAAGAACCATGTCTGCTTAATGTCGACAGTACCCACAACGTCACCAGTTCTTAGTCTCCAGGTTGTGTAAAAAGTGATTCAGGAATCCAAATAATTTATTTGTTAATATTTCTGTAATCGAATGTACGTTTGATGTGTGTTTTTGAGCTTTTTATGTAAAAAATCATGAACAGTAAATACTTTATCCATCGATTTAGTAATACTTTATCCATCGATTAGTAAGAATGGATTTACGCTTGTACTTCGGTGAAGGCAAGACAATTATTGAAAAAGTGCATAACTTTTGTTTCAGCTTGTAATCTTTCCACGTGATAGTTCGAAGATATTACGTGAAAATACAGCAATCGTTCATGTTTATGAACGTAGTATCATTTTCGTTAGGATAATTTCGTTTCCACCTTCGCAAGGCTGATTGCTATATCTGCGAACCTCAATAAAAAATGAACTGTATGTGTTCATGACTTAGTGTGAATAAATGTCTTGCTTTCGAAATCGGTGGGTTTGACAAGTGAACACAAGAACCCGGTAAACTATGCGTGGGCTTCCGAATTATATGAAAAAAATCACCACCAATAATTACGAGACGCTGCTAAGCATTCACGTGTTATAAAAACATCACAAAACTGGCGGTCGTTGAAAAGGTAAACTTTGTTTCGTGTATGCAACAAGCCAGCACAACGACGTTGAAATCTGCCTACCGACGCTTTGACTGGCTTCAATCGAGCGGAGTTTTATGTTTGGTTTGCATTTAAATTTTTGTGCACATTGGCGAGGCTTTTCAGCTCAACTGTTAGCCAGACACCTAAAGTCGGTCGTTGCATTTTGCAGCGTTGTTAAACTGTTTCCCGTTCCGTATCCAGTACGTTCTGCGTTAAAAGTTTCGTTCTTCACGATCGTTTGATTCCCGCCGCGCTGTGGTTTTCTTGAGAGCTTGTCCCCCAAAGTACGGCTCGGTCCCAGGGTCAAGAATGTAACCGTTGCTGTGCACGTACACGATTCAAGCGTGATAACTTAACATGTCGGATAACATCTCAATCTCGAAATTGTTATACTGTTTACGCTGCGGTGATGCGTGTCGGTATCAACTTGTTTGCGCCGCATACCTCCGCGTTCAACCTGTCTCGCTTTGCCGCATTGTTTGCTTTCGAGGTTTGCTGATCTCGCTCCGATTTTCCCTTTTTTATCGTGTTTTCGTTTCAAAACTTTTATGATGTTTTCCGGAACGCATCAAAATAAATTCACGTCAGAGAACTGTTTACGTTTGTTTTTTTTGGGAGAGGTGATGAGTTCAAACGTAATTTAATGTATTGGCTTATATTTGTTTTCTTTTCATTTTTTTGCGCACGTGTTTTTATTTTTTGCCTGCCAGATTTTTACGCACGTGTACGCCTCGAAATGATATTTCAAGAAGTTTGCCCAGAGAAAACCAAAAGAGAATATCTTTTACCAACAAACGAAAGTTATCAGTCGCTCTGGTCAAAACGATGATGACCTTGGTTTAACTACGTGCGCTTCCATGTGTGGTGGGATAGCTCAAAAAATTTATTGGCGATTTTGCATCTCATGTGTCGGCTCTCACGTACAAAACTCACAGAGAATGCGGCACAAATGATCAGAAGTCTTGTCCTTGGTAAGTTGAAAAGCAGGAATTGGAATTATGTTTGCGTGGGAAATGGTGAAAATGTTGTGGCCATTTCTACTGTTACATACGTATTGGGTAAATCTCTGTCTTCAGGCAAGCACAACTGTTTAAATGCGAAGAAGTCCTAGCTCATCACTGAAAGCGATTGCACGGGTTTTGGTGCGTTTCCTTTTCTGGAAAAGGTCTTGAGTGAATCTAATACATGCTGCAATGTTTTCTCACGGCACAGTATCTTTTTTGTGTGGAAGGAAAAGTACACGTGTTCACAAACCGTTTTTTGGAAAAATTTTGGTCATGTGTTACTTCTGCAGCTCCTTGACTTCCATAAAAGCATTTAGAAATGAGGTAAGAGCTGAACTTGCACAACCTTAAATCGGGGATTCCCTCTAATTAGAATTGCCAAACGTTTGCATCTTTTTACTGGATAAAGAAACGATTGTTCTCACGACTAAAGCTGGCGTTCTTACAAATAATTGCCATCTTTGTTCGTTGCGTTTGAACGTGAACACTGGATTTTGCAATCGAGCAAATTGTTTCAGGGGGCTTCAAGCCCGTAGTGTCTCTGTCAGCGCCACTAATAATTTTAAAACTGGAAATGAAAAGCAACAATCTGCTTGAAGGAGTTTCATGATTGTGGCATTGTCATGTGTTGCTTAGCAACAGGACACACCGCACTATGCAGGCACGGCGATGAGTCGTCAATGGTGGTGCATTCAGGGTTACAGTAACTACCCAAAGTGCTTCGATTCGAAGAGTCGTGATCATCCGTTGCATATTCAGGCAATACATGTAAAACTAAATTAAAGTTAAGCCCAAACTGACACCAAGTTGAAACACGTTCTATTTTTTGATGTGACACTAACCACGCTTTTCAAAAGGTTCAATGTATCGCGCATGCTGATTCTACGGATGTGTCCACTTTCCAACCTGCTGCAAGACTTTAAAATAGCATTACGTCATTGCCTATTTTTAAGTAACATCATCTTTAACAGCGCAACGCTGAAAGCATTGTAAATATTCTTCTAGGTAGGTCCATACAACTACAATTTTTTAAAAATTGACTCACAATAGTGCTGGTAGATGATAGAATGGCTATTAGTTGTCGCAGTTACGCTGAGTTTAATGTAACGAAAAACGTTTCTGAAGCTTGCTGCATTATGGTAACAGCAGGTTGGACTTTTTTACTTCAAATAATTTGTTCTGGCCAATGTACTGTGACCTTGATATACTCACATAAGAATGTTTGGGAGAATTGGATCTAGTATGTTTTTTGATACAAATTAGTTCAACAGTTTTCGAAGCAAGTCCCACTTTGAAGCGGTTAAAATTATTTAAGTGTTACCCGTTTTTAGTACTTCAAATTCAAAGAGATAATGGCATACATTCTGGTGAAGACATGGCAAGCAGATGCCATCTGGACAAGTTGCGACTCAATACTGCCGGCAAGCGGCAGCCAACAATATTTATCCCAACAATGACTTTTCGAGACTTCGCAGCACAAATGTCGAACTGCTCTGAAAAAGTTTTGTTACCACAACAATCCAAAACATTTTTCTTAATCCGTTTAACGGTGGTTACATTCTTTTCTCAAAAATTCCTTTTAAAAATGAAGTTTAGTTTGTGTTAGTGCGATCAGATTTCGACACAAAAGTGACTCGTGAGTTTGCTCTATTTTTAATGGATTTGCCGCAGACTCATGGTCCATGTCACAAGGGTAATCGAATAACACAAGAGCACAAAAATGGTTAATCATAGCGCATTATAGAATAGATGTTAGCACACAATCAACACTGGGAGGAGGAAAAAAATGTAACAGCACCCCAACTGTAACGTCATTCACTCATCGTCATACAGGGATCCGGCAGTGGGAGAGAAATGAAGACATTCTACAGTAACATCAGATTTTGAGGCAAACGGCTAACAGCAAAAAAGCAAAAAATAAATCGGATGGGGTGCTCAGCGGCGCACAGAGGCATATAAATTGTTTTGATAAAGGTTTCAAATGTTTTGCAATACACTTAGCACGAGACTGACAGCGAATTGCTTTTACTGAATTTAAAGCAGGATTTGACGGTTGGTGTTTTACTAGTTATATATGTTCACGTTTTACATGCCTACATTTTGGAGGTGATGGAGAATTCACAAGAAAATACAGAAATTCTGAGGCGCCACGAAGTACACGGGTTTTGTTTGCTACGCAAAGGCAATACTGATGACTTTGAGACCCGTACACCGAAACAATGCACCAACAGATACTTCAGTCGATTACTGTCATACAAGAGCGTTAAATAATTGAGGATAAATGAAGATTCGTAAAAAGCACCAGACATGTTAGTTGCTATAACTACTGAAAATTGAACTGCAAGTAAAAGCAAAAACAAACCTTTTTATGTATGCAGTTAACAACGACAGGAAGCACACGGAATACTTGCAACGTCGTCTCGTCTAGAATATTCCCTTGCCCTTCGGCCTTTAAAACTGTTCATTTGACAGACGTTTGCAAGAAGTGTCGACAGACAAGTCGAATTAAACTTTCTAAAAATAAAAAGTACGGCTATACAGCAGAATCGAGTTTTGTGGTTCTCTAATTTCATCGAATGCAACTGCAAACATTTTCTCAATAAAGCACATTGCATAAGCAGTAGGTAACCTGCATGTTTTTTAAGTAAAAATTTGAAAAAAAGATAAGCAGAATAGTTGGAACTTCTGAATGCCGCCAAATTGCAAACATTTCTACAAAGTTTGACAGATCTTCCTGAGCGCTTCCGCTTCTAAATGTTCTAAAATTTCCATCGTGTACAGAAAACCACGGAGTCAGGTAAACCCAGTGCTGGGCTTTAGCCGATTGGACCGATTGCTTCCAATTGAGCCCCGCGCCAAAGGGATGCGCTACGCCTACAGACTTACACTTTCAATCGAAAGTGTTCGTGTGGTGCTGGCGCGGGGCCCAAAATATTTTTAAGCTTGGGGCCCGTTGTCATCGAAAGCCAACGAAAATAAAAATGAATTGGGCTGTTTTTCACGCCCTCAATCATCGTAATTCGTTCTTTAATCGTAACAGTGAATATTGTTTTTCGGCAATGTGTAGCCTGAGTTTTGTCAATAGCGGCAGAGAGGATAAAGTTTTGAAGCTGTTTTCTACTTCAATTACAAGCGTTTCGTATATGGCAGGTCCATTTTCAATAGTTGTTACAAGATACACGGTTCGATAGATATTGCTGTTTCAACAGTTACTGCTACTTGTCTCCTGAAGGTTAAGTTTAGTTCGTAATTGCAAATGCGTGCTGTTTAATCAGTCTTATTCAATTCCATTCTCGTAGAGATCTGATAAACCAACCTGAGATCGGTGATAAGCAGGGCAACCAAAAGTCAATAAAGTCAAAAATTTTCTGCTGTTTCTAAAGTTCATGAAACGTCTACAAACCAAATTTCACGCCCATACCATAGGGAAACCCAAGTTATTAGGCCAAAAAAAAGTCTAAATTTATCATTAGGTTAAAATTTATCGTTAGGTCAAACTTTTTTGTAGCACAGTTTTTTCTCTTAAATATCGACATTTTATTGAAACTACAACAACAGATATTGATATGCTTTTGCAAGTTTGGTTGCAATTCTGTAATAATAGTGGGTTTATTGCGATTTCTGACACAATAATGTTGTTTTGCCCACTACTGGACGATTGAATACTATGTAAGATAAGCGTGGTAGACGAGAAATGTGGTCTTACAGTACTTGTTTTGGTAAATACTCAATCCATTTTGCATATAGTATTTCAGCTTTATGATGTTCTCAGGTTTGACTCTACTGTAGTTATTAAATGTGCTTATCAATATATTATCCCCGAAGTTAAACAACCAAATTTCTTTTTCGAAGTTTAGAGTGCATGAATACACTTCTGGGTTAACCTCAGCACCTAAGGCTGAATGATTTTGCAGTTGCAAATGCAGAAAATTTATAGATCAAACAAAAGTCAAAATATGTAAATTATAAAGTCAAAATTTTAAGCTTTTAGGTCAAAAAATTGGTTGCCCTAGTGATAAGGTTTGGAATAAACTTAGTTTTAATTCTAAATGACTATTTCCGGTGTACAAAAAATAGCGGTTCTTTGAAGAGCAACAGGAAATTTCTTTAACGATTATTAACAGTTAAGCTATTTGCAAAGTAACAGAAATGTGAGAACCACCCTCTTTGGCTAAAGTCAAGTGACAGTTAGGTTAAGGCAGAGTTTCCCAAAGTGGGCTCCGTGGAACCCTAGGATTCCATAGACAAATGTAAAGGGTTCCACGAGCTATACTCTCCAGTTTTAAGCAACAACTGGTGATATGTCCTTTAACCCTTTGGACGCGTGGCAGCAGCTATATCGTTTGATCTAGCTTTCCTTTTTCTTCCCATTGCTCATTGGTGATGGGCAGTGTCGTCACAATACTTATGTACATCAGGTTTTCCCGACATGCACAACAGAGATAATCACGGAACCGGAGTGGACTCCGGCCGGAATTTGGATTTTAGGCTGGAGAAGGAGCCGGAGTCAATATTTTAGGTTCGAGCCGGAGCAGGAACCAACATTAAAGTCTGTGCAGGAGCCAATCAAAATTTTTAAGGGACCTATTAAAATTTTTGTAATGACGCTTGTTTTTGCCAAACAGAATGGAATTAATGTAGACATGTTTTCTAACTAGCGTCAACGTATATCACAAAAGTGTGACACTGAGTGGGAGTACCGAGCATTTCATCACTAATGATGGTTTCAGAAGTTAGTGCCTGTGCAAAATTGTGTGTAAGCGACAATGCAGTTCAGGAATTTAGGAATCGATGCCGTAGCCATGAGAATTTTGGGCTAGTGATGTGGGCACAAGCACAAGACACATGACAAAAAACTTTGGTCAACAATACAGACTATAAAGAATTAACAGTGTGCCGAGGTAACCAACAGTGATAGGATTTGACATGTCAGAAGTAATGTACAGTAAATATTTATTTGTACTGTGCAGATTTCTAGTCTAGCCACCACTTGCATAGGCCAACCTCTGCTCACATTTTGGAACCATCCTGAACAAAGCTGGATGCTTGCCCCGGTAGTTGCAGCTTTAAAGATAACCTATATTTTGGAGCATAAAATTGGGATAGACTTAACAGTTTCATTAACACTAAAAAAGCCTTCAAAAAACTATACATTTTTATTCTGAGACATTTCGGATTAATCTTAATCCATCTTCAGTCAAAAAAATAATAAAGCAACTCTTGGCAGTGCCAGCAATTCAAAAGCAAAAGACTCTGTGACGCAAGAAATAACAGTGTGACGCAAAAGACGTCAAAAGCAAAACCAA
>Ga0210059_1008173_pt1 | contig 16563 bp, 9 predicted proteins | sample Ectturendosymbi2_FD_188042 | JGI IMG/M metagenome (GOLD analysis project Ga0210059, IMG submission 188042) | Ecteinascidia turbinata endosymbiont from Florida, USA - Sample 2 (SPAdes) (version 2) | ecosystem: Host-associated > Tunicates > Ascidians > Unclassified | place: Key West, Florida...
ATTACGAATACCAAAATCACAATGTAATCGACTACGATTACATCGAAAGTAATCACGATTACAATCGTGATTGCATTTACCTGGAAACACCCTCAGAAAGAAACAAAACCCTTTTACATGGTCTGATGTAAGTAGATTTTCAGACAACATACGATATAAATGAATGCAACAAACGAAATTACCAATCTGTGAAGATTATGCACCGGAAAAAAAATCACATTAGTTGTTTACTGAGATGTTTGTGCAGTCAACAAACCAGTGGCGTAATTAGAGGTTCGAGCCAGGGGTGGAAAAACTTAGCTGAAAGGGGCCCACTGGCCACAGCAGCGGGCGCACTAGCCAACATTCAGAAAAAAAATGCGTGACATGATGGTGAATCCGAATGTGGATGTCTATACTAAAACCCTAAATCAAAAGAAAATACTCCGAAAAACGTAAAGAACGGCAACCTACTGAAAACCAAAAGAATACTAAAACCGAAACATAAGCTGTGCATGCTAGTGGAGTTCACCTCTCTGCCCCCCGTCAGTTACGTCACTAACAAACACTAATGTTTAAAAATGTTTGTTACAGTTGATAAACATCAACGCTTCAAATCTTTTATAAGTAAAACGACATCTATCAGGCTTGAACATTAGTCCAGCAACGCTGAAGGCATATGTTAGTAGGCCTACTTTAAATTCAAAATTGCTGGCTATTCTTTCAAACTGCCGGTCACGATGCTATCAGGTGTGTGATGGCCTTTGGATAGTCTGTAAGCGCAGCATAGCATTGTGTAGCTTTTCATTTGAAATGAAATGAACGGTTACCCTCTTCACACCGCACTGTTATCGGATTCGCTTGGATTGGGAATCCCATAAATCACTCAAGCACGGCCGTGAGTGTCTCACCGAGCTGCTTGAGCGCGCATGTTTTCAACCATACGCGATTCAGCGAATCCAATTAGCAGAGGTAGGTTGGGAATCCGATAATAAGGGATTCGAGTGGAAAAGAGGTTGGGTGGTTTGTATTAAGTCTTGTGTAACCTTTTCTGTACTTGTTTGATGCTAAAACCACTACCGTGGAACAAATTAGCCTATTCAAGCTAATATGTAGCAAAAATCACGGATTAATTTATTTAATAGTTTTGCCTGTAGGCTAACTACACCTGGCTGGGGAAACGATCAGCAAAATTGAATCGGTTGAGCAAACTGGAAGTTCATTCGGTAAGTTACAAGACATCAGATATTGGGCTGAAGGACTATTACCCCGATACTGATTTAATAGGTTTTCATTACACCTTGGCATAGAAGAGTGATTCAACCTCTGTGCAAAATATGTAGCCTAATATTGGAAGTGGATGATTTCAGTATAGGCTAGACTTTGAACTTTGTATCCCAGCTATGTGGCTATGATTTCCTCAGTTCACATGGAGTAGCATAAAATGTGGCATAAAAGTTTGTGGAATAGGTTAGTTGCAATTTGGTGAATTGCAGTAGCCTACCTACTGTTCGCAGATTTCTACTTACAAAGTGCTGTGAATCCTCATATTTGACACTCGTTTTTATTGTACTGAAGAGAACAGACTGGTTAATGATCGTGACTGAGATCAACAAAGTGGGGTGTGCAATGTAAAAACTAACTCCCGTTTCCTGTCCTGTAGAAGCTGTTCAAATTCTATTAAAGTCACTTGTAGAGTGCAATTACGATGCGACGCGGTTTTCATGACCTCATCGCCCAGCAGTTCTCCACGATTTTCTCTGCTGGCTGTCATTTTTCGGAGTGCTAAATAAAATCACATCTCGGCGATTCCAACAACACCTACAAAAAGCACCTTTGTGTAGTGGAATCAGGCTTCAACTTTCCATTTTCACCTATTCTCCAGCCTTCGCAATACCATTGGCCAAACCCACGAAGCAAATATTTGAGTCCTTGCAGTGTAAAAACGCCCCAATATCGAGTTCGCAACTGCGTTCACGAAGGTAAGCCAAGGGCAAAGAATCGCCCACGCGTCAATCCGATAACAAGTGCAGTGTAAACCCATTGTTGCGAAACATTACCTCAGACTCTTGCCATGTGGTGGGCAAGTGAAAAATGTCCAATGCTACCGTCGTACTTGGTGAGGAATAATTCAGTCTAGCAGCACTTCTAAATGGATAAAACAATGCTCAACGCACATCTAGTCACAACTGAACTGAAACGTGTTTTTTATCACCTCAAATCCGTTGACTGCGAAAGATCAGATCTGTGGAAAGTTTTAGTTGTCAATGAATAATAATAAGTAGCTTGATTTTGCTGCTTGTCAGACTTGTCTTCAGACGTTATGAGTAGGGCAAGTTTTTTTACAGCTTCCAACAGCTTCTGAAATACTCAGAATTTATGTAGTACGATGAGCTGGTTGCAGAAATTTTATATTGCAACTTTTTCCTTTTTCACATGCAACTTTTATCAAGTAGGCCTATTGCGTAAAATGTAAAAGTGTGATTTAAAAAACATGCTTGAACTAGCACAGTATATTTCTGTTCTCTTTGATAACCGATTCGAACTGAATAATGACCTAAAAGAAATTGTAGAAATGACCCAGCCAAACAAACATCAGTCCAGAACTGTACGCCAAATTGTTAAATTGTCAAGCAACTTCATGCACTGTGGAGAGAAGCTTTAGCATTCTACGCAAACTGTTGGCAAATGATCGCCATTTCTCGCCAGATAATGTTTGGAAATATTTAGCATTATATGTAAATAAACCGCTTGATTAAATCACTGTCGTTTAAAATGCTTGTGCATAAATGCAACTTTTGTTAAAAATAAATGCATATTTCTCACGATTTTATTGCAACAAAAACTTGCCCTAGTTATGAGTTTTTAGAAGTTTTCGGACAGGTGGGGGTTTGAGACCGAAAAAGTGCGGGGCGGGCGCGGGTTGGGATGGTCTGCGGGGCGCGTGCGGGTTAGAAGTGTGCGGGTGCGGAGAGGGGCGGGTTTAAATTTTGCGGGGCGGGAGCGGACACAAAATTTTAACCCGCGCAAGACTCTAGTGGACAGATGTGAAACGAGAGAGAACGTACTACGTTGGAGTGCGAACCGGAGGCAAGAGAAAAGCTGCGGCTGAATATGTACACGCAATACCGTACAATGCAAACAGCCCACTGTACCTCTGGCTCACTGACACCACGTACTACAACGTGACTGCGGACCAAAGGAGATCGAACCAGCAACGCGCAGATGATGCAGCATTGTTTCCGGAAAAAGACGAGAATGAAGTTCAGGAACTTCGGAATCGCGTTGATGATTGTTTAAAGTGCTGCAGAAGAAAATTACAGTGAAAGAAGCGAAGCAAATGTGGACGGATATGAGTTTAAATATACTACCGATGTCGTCACTTATGTCAAACAAGAAGTTGAAGAAAATTAAACTAAATGTTTATGTGTTACAGACGTGGAGCTTATAACTTCATTAAAACGGTGGCAATGTGTAAAAAGTAATACATGCTTGCGACAAAAATACCTTAAGTTGAAGGACAAAGAAGGATGGAATAAATCTTTCGTGAGTCTAACGCAAGAAGACACTGTGAAAATAATACTCTACTAAAATGGATTTGCAATCGTCGCAAATGGTTTACAATCTCATTGAGATTGGTGAAAGGCAATCGATTGTATTATATCATTGTGTCTTATAAAGGAATGCAATGTACAAATGGAACATATTCATGAAATGCTGTGTTTATATTCACAACCTGTTCATGTATGGCCAAACGATGTAACGTACAAAATTTTGACAATTAAGTTGATTCGGGAAAGCGTATTACGAGCAGAAAAACAAGCTGTCTTACTAACGTTTAAAGAACGTGAAACACGTATGCGTGAACGTATGATGAAAACAATGCATGTGGCCAACGAAAAGGAGAACAAATTTAAGGAAGTGCAAAGTGACACGTTAAGCAGTTGGTTGTAGAAAATTACAAGGTAAAATACACCCATGTTTTGCAGGAATGGAGTTCATAGCAATATTACAAAATTGGAAATTAAGTAGAGTAAATATATGTTGTCAAAAGGAATATTTATGGACGGAAACAAAAAATATAAGACAAAAACCGTTGATAGATTTAAATTCGGAAGCAATTGCCAAAATTATATTGTTGTGGATGTGTCGTGAAGCTCGAGGTAGAAAACCAATGACAATCAACATACGATTAAAATGTGATGAACAACAGATTGTGTACAGACTGTGCGTGTGTACTGTATGAAGAAAAACAATGTATATACGAGTACTGCGCGTGTTGAAAACCAGCCGTTGCACTTGTGGTTGACACATGAAAGGTATAATAATTTATCTGTAACAGAAATAAGTGGAAGCATGGAAAGCGCAGATACTCTGAAAAGAGACGAAGTTATGATACAGCGCATGATTGACGCGTGCCTGAACGCATGAACGGGGCGTGCTTACAACAGAACAAACGAAGCAAAAACTTGCACCGATATACAAGCCGACAAGATTAAAAATTGAACAAGCAAACATTGAGTGCAGATAACTAAGTTACAACGAACCTGCATCATGCTATTTGAATAAGACAGGGGATAGTGTTGTAATAGTGTGTGTAATAACCTAACTTAATACTGTATCAAACAATTTGCAACTTGCTGCTCATTGCTGATCTATTGATATTGGATATATGAATGAGGCTACATGGGCAAAATCAAGTTCTACAAAAAAATCAAGCATAATGAATGAGGCTACATGGGCAAAATCAAGCTCAAAAGAAGAAAAATCGAATCAACTATGGCAAAGCATGAAGGAATTGAAAGAAACAATGCTCAAGTCAACTAACATTCAGAATGAAAAGCTGGACAAGCTGACTAACATCACAAAATATCTTGAAAACAAGCTAAATGGAATACGGAATACAAAAAACGATGGTTGAATATGAAAACAAGTTAAATCAGCTTGAAGAAAAAGAACAACTAAGCGATGAGATGGTTCAGAAAACAAATCTGCTTGTGTTTCAACTTGACAGACAAGAACAATACATAAGAGAAAATATTCTTATTTGTGGATTAGAAGAAGATGAAGAAGACAACGATGACGGGGAAAAGGTCTTGTTCAAAATAGCAGATGAGCTCCAAATCGATCTCGAAGACAATGCAATACAGAGAGTACATCGACAAGGACAAAAAAGAAGAAACAATGAGAAACCACGCCCAATCATTACAAGATTTGTGTCATACAAAAAAAGAAACGAGTTTCTTACCAACAAACGGGAACTCAAAAATATCGAAGGATGACAGCACGTCTTCGTTTGTGAAGATCTCACACCTCTACGGTACAAGCTACTGAAGTACATGCAAAAGTCCTGTTCTGTTACGTTTACCTCTTGCTACACTCAAAATAGCAATATAAAAGCTAAGCTCAAGGCATCTGAAAAATGGGTCACCGTCACGTCACCTGTTGATCTCTTCAAACACGGAATTGATGTTGATTGTTGATTATAAACAGATGGGCTGTGGCAAAATACTTAACTAACTCTACCGCAAAGATATTACCTTCTGTGAACTCTGAAACAAAACGTTCAATGCAAGCGACTACTACTTGAACAACAAACTGTCAGAAGCAAAATGCATACGTAAGTGTGTTAATTTTATATGTTGGAATGCTTTTCCTGTTCTGAATATATGGCTGCTGGCGCAACAGTACAACGTGTGCTTCCCACCTAAACCTTGATGAATGACTGTAAACATTGCAATGCTGAATTGTCTCCTGACTGTCAATGATTAACAAGTAGCAACAACCGCTCTGATAGCGATCTATCACTACCTCTCTCACAGTATGCTACACATACTGACTTTGTGAGCCATGTTGATAAGCTAATGTCAAATGATCTCTCCTTGCTACATTGTAATATAAGATCTTTGTATAAAAATATAGACAAGCTTGAAGAAATCGTGACTCCATGTTCAAAAACACCAGATATTATAGCGCTGTTGGAAACCAGAATTAAGGACACCTCAATTATAGCCACTCTTCCAGGTTATAATTTCATTAACGAAAATTCCCAAACGCAAGCTGGAGGTTAGATACCTACCTAAAAAATAATTTGAAGTATCTACAACGACGTGACCTCCAGTTCAAAATGTTTGGATGCGAAAACATATGGTTTGAGTTATTAGGAAAACATCAGAAAATAATAATCGGAATAGTGTATAGACACCCTCAATACAACATAGCTTTTCTCAGACGAGTTTTCTCAATCATTTTCTGAAACAATCACAAAAATCGCTAAAAATAACTACGCGTACTATGTATTAAGCGATATTAACATAAATCTACTCAATGCAACAAATGATAGCAGAATAAAACAGTATATAGACACTTTATGCAGTCTTGGCTGCTACCCAATTATAAATAAACCAACCAAAGTGGTAAGCGAAGCCGAGTCATGTATCGACCATATATATACAAATAATTTATCCACCGAAATAAAGCCCCATATTATGCTGCATGATATTAGTGATCACTATCCAATTTATTTGACTGTGACTAAAGCTCGATTAAAAAGAGATGTCAAACAAATATTTTTTAGAGATACAAGTAACGTTGATATCACTGCTTTTGATCGCGATCTGCACGAAACTTTAGATTCGTTGCCGATGCAATACTTAGAATGGAATGTTAATGAAAAATTTGATTTTATTGTGAGGTCCATGAAAAGTCTTGCGGATACACACACGCCTGGTCGGAAATACACAATAAGGGAATATAAACATAAATTAAAGCCATGAATAACACAAGGGATCATTTCTTCTATCAAACATAGAGACTACTTGTTTCGCGTTTACAAAAGATCAAAACTACTTACAGATTTCGAAAGTTACAAACAATTTCGAAACCACCTTACTCATATCAAGGAATTAGCTTAACGCAAATACTACGAAGAGCAATTAGCCCAAAACAGCAGAAACTCAAAAAGAACTTGAACGTTAATTAATGATATTTTTGGCGAAACCAAACCATCTAGTTTTCCTCAAAGATTAAAAGTTGATGGACGAATTTACTCATCCACAAAATTAATTGCAGATGCATTAAATCATAGCTTTGTTACTTCGGCTCAGGAAAATTTTACTCCTACTGGCCCATCTAAAACTACTGATACAAACACAAAAACTTATCTTCTACCACGCCAAGTGAATTCTATCTTTTTATCACCAACCACTCCTGAAGCAATACTTACACTAATTAACGGATTAGACTCTAAAAAATCATGTGGACACGATTATATTCCGGTGCGCACTTTGAAATTATCAAAATACTTACTGGCACCGCTTCTATCAAATGTAATAAACGAAAGCATATGTGACGGTGTCTTTCCGAACAATCTAAAAATCGCTACAGTAGTACCAGTTTTTAAGTCGGGAGATAGCGAAATTCCTACTAATTACAGACCGATATCACTTCTAACATACTTTTAAAAAATCTTTGAAAAGGTACTGTACGTAAGACTTAACGATTATTTCACCAAAAGCAACTTGTTGAGTCAGAGTTTAAGGCTAATCCGAGCGGAGAACAAAAGAACGCAGCTGTGTTTGCAAACAGAATTAGCTGAAGAAAAATCACAATCACTTCACTCACAGAAGTTCTGCAGTGAGCAGAACAAATGTACGTCACGAAAGAAAAAAATCGTTACTCCTAATGTTATAAAAAAGCTTTGTATGCAGGCCCGAAATCGGCCCGAAACATTTTGAGCCCGAACCCGACTTGCTACTCTGCCGCAGAGGGGACATTGGCTCTGGGAGTCGCGACCCTTACATAGAATACCGCTGGCATAGAGCATTGAATGTGAATTCCGGTCCAATGAACAGTACGCATTCGAAAATAATTTCAAACGAATGATTGTCAATTCGTGAATATGAATGAGCCAAGTATACGCAGACGTTTACTTGTCCGTTAAAGCCCGAGCTGCCCTCTACAAACAAGCATTTTTCAAATATAATTCATACCAGATTGAATGTTTTTTGAAGCAATCGATTTGCATAGACAAGTTCCCATTCGAGAATAATTTGAAACGAACAAAAATATTGTTCAGTAACTCGGGCTAATGTGAATGAGCCTAGTATGCAGAGAACTAACTGGCATTATAATTGCTCTGTAACACACGTTACGCAACAATCGACGAGTTCTCATGAGAACTTCTAATTCATTGTTACGTAACTACCGTTACATAGCAACGATAGTGCTAGCCAGAATAAAAGCAAATGGAAATTTAAATGATGCAAGCCTCGAACAGTTGCATTCTGTCAGTGGCCTTGGCATAAATGGCGTGTTCAGCCCGAGTGACGCGTTTGACCAGGAGTCGCCTCTGAACTCAATGTTCCAGAACACTGTTTTTTGCTTCCGTGAACAACCTGTCACGTCATTGGCGCAAAGTTGACTTTACGTGGATAGAATGTAAGCTCAGTTTATAGTAAAGCAGTGACAAGCGATTGCTTGCGTGCTAATGCGAAACTAGTTGACGTAAACGTTTGTTGTCCTTTAAAATGTAATGTTAGTGCTTCAACATCAAAGTAACGCTCGGCCCATAAAAGATGCAGCTACTGAAAGAACCAGCTTTCTACGTGAACGTCAACTAATTTTTAATTTCAATACAAGAACCGTTTGCCCAAATTGGGCAGAGATTACCTGAGCAAGGTTAACAAATTTCATCAGTTCCTTATGTACAGAAAAGTCGCGACCGAAATGTCCCGTGACCGAATCGGTCAGACCGAAACGGCCAGACCGAAAAGTCCTGTTCCGCTTGGATGGGCAGAACAGCGTCATCAAAAATGGGTAGGAATATTTGCGTTGAGGTCAGTAGCTAGAATCCAAGATACAATGGGACATGAACACTGATGAGTTTCCAGTGCATTATGTTGTGGTTTTTGTGTGGAATTTGTGATCGTAAAATAAAAGTGTTATTGTAAAAAATAACTGAAGGACAACATGGGCTGGTTTTATACTAAGTTCAGTGCCGGATTAACAATAGTAGCAAAGGTAGCAATTGCTACGGGCCCCGCGCTTTTGGGGGCCCCGCGGTCTTCTGTAATAAACCTTATTTGTTACATTATATATGAGATTTTTTCAGTCTAAGAAGTCAGTATTTTGCTAAATTGGCCATAACTACAGTGGCGTAGCGTGGGCGATTTGACTGCGCATGCAATTTTTGATTTGCGTCTTGATGGCGTCATCGTGCTCAGTAAATGGCGGCACGATCTGTTTGCAAAAGCTTCCAAGTAATTGTGATTCAAACACGATGCTTTATCTTTCAGCTCTTGCACACTTGTCGCTCTGGCATTCTTATCGCAACACATGCACCAGTTTGTGTTTTTTTGACATGGCAATGCCATGAAACTCACTTGGACTTAAAAAAGATCCTTATCATGTCATTCACTGTGGTCATCGCACATTCAAGCAGAAGATTAATAACCATATTTTTAACTCCAGTTCTGGAGGCTTGGTGGATCACTAACCAGGTCTTAAGTATATTGTGACTAAATTTAGGTGTACCATGGCACTGACATCACCACGCTGAAACAGCCAAAATCTAAGTATCCAAATTGCTAGAACAGAAAGTTATCAAGAAGTAATAACCACAGCACTTGTCAAGCTAGGTAAACAGAATAATTGGAAATGATTATTTTCTATATAAAAAGACAAATTGTTGACACAGCAACATTCACCACGAAGAGATCAAAACATGAGAAGTATACAAAACCAAGGGCGTACGCAAGGGGGGGTTGGGGTTAACCCCCCCTTGAGCTTGATATTTTACAAAAACTTTATTATAAGGGGAGTCTACAGGGCTTGATTTTTACAAAAATAAGGGGAGTGCGTGTAGAAGAATATGCCTATTATGTCAGCAAACTTCGCTTGAAAACATGAATATGACGTCAAATTGTGACGTCACAAACAGCGCACACCAAATACAAATGACCCCCATATGCCACTGAATGACCCCCCCCCATGAAAATTTTCTGCGTACGCCACTGTACAAAACACACAAACATCACAAGCAATTCAGATTTATGTGCATATGACAGGCTAACAACACAAATAACAGTACATATGAACTTAGATTTGCACACCTTGAATCAGGGCTCGGGAATCATTTTGGCTAATGGAGCCATGAAACCTACATATTTTTAATTGTATTTCCGTGAGAGCCATATAATATTTTTCAACACTTAATGCAACTACATGCTAACTAACGTGTGCATTTTAAGCAAAATCAACAATTTTAAACAATGGTAAATGACTGAATTTTCGTTTTAATAACATGCTTCTTACTGTTAATCAGGGCCGTCGCCAGCGGGGGAGGCAGTGTTGCCCGGCCCCCCATTTGAAATCGGTGCCCCGCCGTTTCATGTTTGGCCCCTTGGTTGCTACATACATCCAATATTGTAATTTAAAAATGTGCCCCCCCCTTCTGGTTTTTGGCCCCTCTTTCTGGTTTTTGGTCCCCCCTGCTGTTAAATCCTGGCGACGGGCCTGCTGTTAATGCGACTTCTGGTGCTGCATAGTGTTGCTGATGGGTTTGTAGTCTGGTAGACGGAAAATTACAGATAAAGTTTCATTCGTAACAATTGTGTTAAGAAAATATCAAACGAGCCAGATGCCGTCATCAAAAGAGACACATCTGGGTCGCGAGCCATAGGTTCCCAGCCTTGAATGGTTGAAATCTCATAACACCAAACATGTTAGGCCAAAGGTGGAAAGAATTATTAACTACTGCAATGCATGACACTTGTCTCAGCAATTACGCTGCTAGATTCGCTGCAGAACTTACTTCAGGACTAAACTGCACAAAACTTAGGAAGCAGATGAAAAAATATACATAATTTTCATACCTTATGGCACACATCTGTGGTAATAAATATCATCAATCAATTCTCAAACCCTGCACATAACTTGGACTTGCAAATAAGTCTAATATTGTAGCCTACTCTTTGGTTGTCCAGCAAGATCTTAATGCTGGTTTGACCAAATGTGTTGAGCTACAGAAGCTGTTAAGTGTGAATCAGTCGTATCATGGCATCCAGCATCTGTAGCCTAGTCCTTTTCAAGTTAATCACATCGACTCGCATTTATGTTGATCCCCAGACTCAGACTGAACTATCTTTGTTAGAAAAAGCAGACACGGCCAGCAATAAAACTAATCTGTTGAACTGCTTCCAGATAATCAGTTGAACTTGTCATACAGGTTTGGGTTGAATTTCTTTAGAAAACCACTGTTTGGCTTCAGCCTGCCAGCTTCAACTCAAGTCCGGTGTTGGCCTAGTTTAAGCATCTGCACCTAGTAGACTACCTCTTCCGTTTATAAGCACTTGGGGTAAAACTTGCCTAATTGCTACGCCATCCCAACAGCTACTTCCCCACCATAGCTCACATTTTTGTTCTAATATGATATAATTGCAAGTTGAAACGCAAATTTTCCAAATTGCCCCTTCCATCCATGCAGTCTGCAAATCGAACACAGAGCAGTGTTGCGAGATGGTTGTAACCTATTCCTGCTAAATCATGTCACGAAAAACTGCTAAATCCTGCTAAAATCTATGTCACAAAATTTTAGCAAAAATCTGCTAAAAAAACTGCTATTTTGAGATGTTTAAAATAAGAAAGTTGTAAAGCTATGTATCAATCTTTGGTCTTGTACTCACTATCAATGGACCAAACATTATGCCTACGACTTCCTGGCGTAACTGAACTACCTGGAAAAATCATATGTTTCGTGGGATAAAAATATATTCTGCCAATGTAATCTTTTAAACACAATAATGCTCTCACTAAGCACAGAAGCAAATCATTTAGACTTCACCAAGCCATCCAGTTGCTTGTCATTATGACGCAATATTCTTCTTGAAGCAGCTTCACTGCGTCATAATAGAAACTCCAATGGTAATAGCAACGGTATTTTTATGCATCCAAACCAAGGCAACTAGTTGTGTGTAGGGTTGCCAGAATTTGGCCGTATTTCAAGTTGGTTGGCCGTACGATTTTCGGGTTTGCCGCTTGACTTTTTTTGGCCGTTTTTTGAAGGTTGTTTGGCCGAAAATTTTTTCTGTTGGTCGTTTCTTAAAATATGTCTGTATTTTTAAGGCTAAACTGTCAACGACAGCACCTTTTTTGAAAGCCTCATCCCCTGTGTGTACGGTTCGCCTTGTGTAGTGAATTATAAGTGAAAGCGAGGCAGTGTGAGCGTGCGATTGTGCTTGGCGTGTTGTGCAGCCCTTGCAGACCAAGGCGTTGTGCGTGTGCGTATGCCTGTTTATTGGTACTATATGACTTGTAACAGACGGCAAGGTTAGTGTGGCTTGTGACAATTCAAACGGTTGATGTCCCATGTAACCAAACATACTCTTCATATTGTTATCCTAATACTATTGCTAACTGCCTGTGTTACTAGTCAGTGTTCACAGTTCTTTTTATGTTGCCACTATGTGTCTTCAACAAACTCTGTGCGAAGTGCCAAGTGGTGCTTACACTTGGGCAAATAAATAAGTTAACCTCAGGAGATAACCTACAAAAATAACTGTTCACCATGATTTTTTACAATGCAGAAAACAGCATTCGTGATAAAAGGTCATTTTGGCGTCCATTGTTTTGTCGTAGCAAGGGTTGTGACCTATATATCATTTCTCTTACAGTAGTCCCCCCGTAATGAGAACTAACTATCAAATATTACTGAAATCGCCCCCCCTAAACTTACTGGCTGGATTGACCCCTGTTTAGAATTATGTCTTATGTTCAAAGTGGCCATTTGTTTAGAAGTATGTGTCTTGCTATTGCAGGGGTAGTCAACCAGTCAGTTACCAAGAGCTACATTTCTTACTCTGTGTTACAGCAAAGAGCCACATCATACACATGGACACACATGAACATAAGCCCATCTCTTCCTCCTCACGCACATTCACATACACTTTTGCTTAGCTAGATTTATTGTAAATGTCATACTCACACACCATCAACATGACAATGACAGAACTTTACAAGGCATTTATTGTTATCCATGTTATTTAGCGGAACTTCTGATAAATATCTAAAACATGAAACTGGGCAAAGAGTCGCATTTGGTAGAGATGTCACGAGCCGCTAACAGTCCAGTCTTCGGGCCGTCCTCTAAAGGTTTTCAAACAGTCCGCTAACAATTGTTTCAGCGGTGACGTCATTCCGGGCCGTTGCAGTCTGCTCGCCGAAAAATTTTGTTTTTGCAAAGTTTCAAAACCTAAAAACGAACTTTTTTCTGCTGTTCACTGCATTTTACTGTTCTGGCAACGTTCCGTTCGGCTTGTTTCCACACAAATCAGTGAACCATGTTAGGAATCAATCAAACCAACCAACACTTTCAATTATAGTGTGTCGCTGAGGTTTAGGTTTAGGGCAGTGGTCTTCAACGTGGGCGAAATCGCCCCCCAAGGGGCGATTTTATGCGTTGTGGGGGCGATTTTGTGATTTACGAGATTTGGGGGACGATTTCAGTTTCCAGGGTGGCGATTTTTGCAGGTTGAAACATGCTAAAATTTTGAATTGATTCCAAAAGAAAGCAATATTTATTACTTTGGAATCAAAGCAATTGATGCACTTTCGACTCCATGGTTCGTAACAAAGGTTATAAAACATATCGGACTAGTCACATAACAATCAACATCGTTCATCGTTCTGTGTAACGTTTCACTGCACCAAATATCCAAGACCAATGAGATTGTCACTGGTTAGGAATCGAGCATTGCGGTTCTCACAAAGATTATGAATGTGCACTGTGCAGGTATTCTGTTGAGACTAATGTTCAAAATAAGATAAAAGAGTAGAGAAACTGTTGCACTGAGTACTGTAGTTTGTTAGGTTGTTTAACACAATTGTTGCATGATCAACGGCACAAAAAGGACATCAAGCAATAACATTTGCCAGCCTGTATACATTAGCACGCGGGGTTTTAGATGTTTCTTGTATAGTTTGCGTTGATTAGTTTTATTATACTAATTTTGTTTGAAAGCAACCAATGCTGATATACAGTAGTTATCGGAAAATACCCAATCGGTTAAACTCCATTTTTCAAGAGGAAAACCAGCTTTACTAAAGATAGTAAAAATGGCTCAACCATCATAACATTGCTAGCACTAAATCATCGCATCGACTTTCGCGGCAATAGCGAATATCAATTGCATGTTGCCGTCAAGTTCAGCCTGGTGAATTTTCGTCGTGAACTATCACAAATCCCTCCAACAGTGTTGTGTTATTTTTAGAAAAATTGCCTTGAAACAAATCTTCATGGCCTTCGGCAGAGCATTGCCAAACCATTGTTTCATAGGCAAAAAATTATGACCGTTCTTCATGACATGTTTTATAATATTTGATTTGTACCTTGAGTGAAACAAGGTAGGCTTACTGAAGTGTATTCTGTTGTAAAAATACTGGAAATATGACTGTTGCAAGACTATTTTTCGCAGCAATTAATGGCTAGTTAAAATTAGTAACGGCTAGCCGTAAGTTGTAAAACGTGCTTATCTTGTTTTTCGGTCAGTTCGAGTGTTTTGCTGTACTGTAGATATAGCTGTGCTGACTGACGTATGACAGAGTATAACAGAACAGTAGGCTAAGAAAGCCAACTTAGAACAGCAAATAAGCCCAAATACCCCATCTTGGCTAAACTAAGGAGTCCAAAAATCTTTTTCGGCACCTGTTGTTTGAAGCTTGCTGTGAAGTCATTCTGTTGTGGAGATCACGCCGAAAGTTACCTTGCGTAAAAAGTTACTGGATGAAATACCTTATGCCAGCTAACTAGCATTGGTGAATTCGGTTCCACCATCCAGATACGTCTAGTCAACATCCAAAGCGACAATGAAGTCCGTGCTATATTTCATACACACGGCAGAGATGAGCACGGATCAGGACTGGATCGGACTGGATCAGGACCAGTGGTGAAAGTAAAATAATTTTCTTACCGGAATGATCCAGCATTTGTCAATACCCTCCCAAAATTTCAGCCATAAGTATAAAAAAGCAATCAAGAGCACGTCTACTTGTGGCCCACCCTGTATTGTACATTTTAAAAATACAAAAAACGTACTGAATATTCTGAAAACCACCGTTTCAAAATCAACCAAAAAGCGTTAGGCTATAGGCTACGTACGGCAACTTGCATTATCTCCGAAAGTGGTTCAGGCAATGCAACTTGAGTACCTTGAGTAGTCTAAATTTAACACCTCATACTATAGCCTACTTGCTAATACTGTATTTGCAATCTACATACCCTAAAATAGCAAACCTGATACAAATACTTTACATCGTTTGCAGGGCCCTAGCCTGTTTTAAAGGAGGCTCTTGTGAAAGGTTTGCGATTGATGTCATACAAGTTAGTACTACACGCAGGACCGGATTTAACTGATGCGAGACCCTAGGCTAATCCACTTGTGAGGACCACTCACCCATTGTTGCGAGAAAAAAAAGGAAAGCGTCAATCAATTCGTGAATACCAGAAAATTATGCTCTGAAAGTACGGTCATTAAAAAGTTCTCAATCATTGCTGAATTGCCCACGATCACTGTGTGTGTTGCTGCCTTCGACGCAAAAGCGTTAAATTGCACGGAATTGTTGGAATCCTACTTGGCTGGCGGGAACAGGATTATTAACTTTCACAGGCAAACCAACCGAAATCGCTACAATTGAAATATTTGACACAGCACATGGTCTACGCTTTTTGTAAGAATCACATCTGTGTTTTCTTATCTGTATTGGAAAAAAACAAACACACTGCACCTATATAGTGTGCGTGGCGGCACAAAGACTTTAAAGCACAACGTGAGGACCACGTTGCAACTCTCTTACCACGGCTGTAAATATCTGACACACACGAGCAAAACACGTCACGTAAAACGCACCCAAATGGTTGTAACTGTTAGATTCACGATTCGCGTAACTTCACTCCCCAGGTGAAATAAGCAAGGAATAAAAATATGTGATTGATTCCTTGCTTATTACACCTGTGGAGTGAAGTTACTTGAATATAGATATGCGCAAGTTTGAAACATCGCAAAAAGAAGAAAGCAGAGCCCAATCGGCTGATTTCTCTAAAGCCTATAGAAAACCTTCTTGAGCTTTCAGTTGTTCACTATTCGCGTGTTTCTTACTTTTTCAGACTGTACTTTCCACGATGGGTGTAAGCAAGGAATCGATCAGCAAATTTTTAATAGGAAATCGATTTCCTATTAAAAATTTGCTGATCGATTCCTTGCTTACACCCATCGTGGAAAGTACATACTTGAATAGAGATAAGTGCAAGTTTGAATCATCGCAAAAAGACGAAAGCAGATGGCAGTCGACTGATTCCTCGTAAGCATACAGAAACACTGGTGCTTTTAAGTGTTTTTCAGACTGGTAAAAATCGAATGTAACTAAACTATCGCGTGAAAAGATATGGAGTTAAAATCAGAACCGTCGCCAGAAAGTCTTGAATAGGGGGCTTAAATTTTCGCAAGGGGACTTGACATTCTGAAAGTTTGATAAAATCTTTACTGGTTTGTAGTGTTTCATATTTAAATTTGGAAGGGCTGAGCTCACCAA
>Ga0210059_1008174_pt1 | contig 16563 bp, 14 predicted proteins | sample Ectturendosymbi2_FD_188042 | JGI IMG/M metagenome (GOLD analysis project Ga0210059, IMG submission 188042) | Ecteinascidia turbinata endosymbiont from Florida, USA - Sample 2 (SPAdes) (version 2) | ecosystem: Host-associated > Tunicates > Ascidians > Unclassified | place: Key West, Florida...
CTCCCTTGCCCCCCCCTCGTTACGACCCTGGCTGTTTGTCTACTTCGTCGATTTCAATTTTGGAATGATTGAGTTGGCGGCGTTAGCGCAGTTACAGAAATCTTGTCTGTGGTTTTTCACTATCGTAAGTCGTATTTTCCTCTCATGGGAACCATACTGTCAGCTATTCTTAATTTTGTGACACTGCTTTTGTTTCTTTAATGATGGAATAGTCCAACATAGTACGACCCTATTTCTTTTTGCTTATTTGCACATATGATCCTTTTTTGTTGATAACGATTAGTTGCGTTTATTCTTTTGCATGTGTTAGTATGCGCTCATCGTGTTAATGCGCTAAAGCTAAACCGTATGATTGCACCTAAAACCTTGTAACCTGGTTCTTACAGGTATGTATTAGAAGGGCGTCAAGCGCTTTAGCACAACAGTTTTAATGGAAGCAGTCCAGTAGACCTCTTGTACAATTGGTATGTTAGACTATTCCATATATTAGTCTGGAATAGCCTATATATAAAATCGTCTTGGAGACAAACGTTTATTTCCTCATCTATGCAAAGGCTTTGTTTTGTTTGTATTATACACGAGATACACTTGGAATATCAATGATATTTTGTAACGTCTTTGAAATCTCAATCACGGTTACTACCTCTGTCAGTTTTGTTACGTGTGCTACAATGAATAGCATCAAGCAGTGGCGTAGCATGGGGGGGGGGGGGCGCGGGCCCCAGGCGGCACTTCGCTGACCAAAAATTAATTTTTGAAAGATGTTCAAAATTTCTAGTTTTTCGTTATTATTTTAAATACATTTTTAAATGTTCTACCGCTTTTCAAATTTCATGTTTAGAAGCTCTGGACTGGTAGACTAGCCTAAAAGAACACGACACGTGGCTTTGGAGTGGGTGGTTTGATAAAATGTTTGGAGGGCGAAAAGTTTTCGGAGAGGGGCCCAAATTTTTTGAACTATGTCCAATAGTTTTAAACTACGTCCAAAACATTTTTCCAAAGGGGGCGAAAAATTTTCCTGCGCCCCCCTATTTACGGGCATGCTTACTTGGGGCCAATTTTGCCCCAGTCCCTACACCTTCCTCGCCAGACAAAGCCATTTCAGCCATCTTAGGCAAAAGTCCTTTGCACAAAGGAAAGAGATGAGATTCGACCGCAGACTAAACACGTTAGGGCTCCAGTTGTTTTCGATATATATTGCCCCTTCTCTCAAAATCTGATAAATATTTTTGCATGAAATCACGGCAAATAATCAAGGCTAGCTTAATCCTTTTTCTTCTATCTTTGGTTTCTCAGTAACGCCCCAACTGCACGTCATAACATCTTCTGACACCTTGGCATTGGCGACGAACATTTCGTTGCGGCGGCGATAGCTCAGTGGTAGAGCCCGCCTCTCAATTGGAAGGTTGTGTGCCCAATTCACAGACACTGAGTGACTCGCCGTGGTGCTTCTTGGTAAGATGGTTAGCCTAAACTGCCTCGGTAAGAAGCATATTTCAGGCGTTGGCATGCCGCTAATTGCCGTCGCCAAAATTATAAAAAAAAAATTTCTTGGCACATCTCATGCTATTTTTAATGTCCAGTGGGGTATTTTCAATAACTGCCATAAGCTGTAGCCCAGTCATTAGAAGTGAAGAGCTTTGCAAAGATAACTTTTCTCAGTTTCATACAACTGCTGTTTTTCTGCATGACATAATGGTGCCGGAAAATGACGTTCTTGAAGTGGGGTAGTGCAGTTGGTGTATTTTCGTGGGTAACTTTGAGTTCAGATTGTAGGTTGCAACTGCAAGTAGAGTGAATAAGAGCCAGCCGATAGGCAACGTGGTTTTCGTGAAGTCGCCTTTGTTCAACGGTACATTTTAAACATTGGCAGTCGTAGAAAAAGTCATTTCAACAAGGAAAGTTTAAAAAAGGTGTTGCTCTCATTTTGATGAATTAGTCTGAAAACATAACGCAAGGGTAAACGATATGTTCAGATATGATTGTGGTTAACGCTTTTATTAAAAAGGCGTTAATCGAAATGGTTGTACAGCTTGGCAATGGCTGCGCTGAATAAAGTTGTTTATCGCAATAACCGTCGAACGTAAGACATTGTAATCACTGCTGAGCATCCAAAAGGCCTATGTCCCAGCTGGCATGGTTTGGTAATACAGTTTTCGAAATAGATATCTGTTGGTAACCAGTCCCGGCGCCACGGGGGCTTTGGTGGGTTTAGCCCCCCAAAAAAGCTACAAGCCCCCAAAATTAAAATATGAAACACTATGAACCAGTGGATTTTTTGTCAAATTTTAGAATGTCAATCCCTCCTGCACAAACGTAGTCTCCCAATTGAAGACCTTCTGGTGATGGTTCTTTTGGTAGCGAACAAAGGCGAGGAATAACACTATGCACGTGTAGTTGGAAGAGCTCCAATACAACAGCTAGACCAAGCACGCAGGTCACGATGAAGACTGCAAGCAAGCGTTTCTCAACCATAGCCTGTTTTAAGCCTGTGTAAAATATTTTTTCAAAATGGGTCCCTGCACCTATAGAGGGCTCCGCGCAAGTGCCCACAGAGTTAACGTTTGAAGTCTTCTATATATTCTAAGGGGATTAAACCACTACTGAAACGTGAAGTGAATAATGAAACGTTCTTTACATCACTGCGATCGTATTATCAACTTGATTATATAACCTGCTATACGCAGTCTATATACTACTTTTTGTTAAAGACGGGGATACTACACGAAATTTTAACAAAAATAAATGTTTACATTTGTAAAGTAGGTATACCGCCATCACATCCCTTAATTTTTCCGTTTGATCCCGTGGAATGAGTAAACTATTAAAATGTCATACGGTGAGCTTGCCGGAGATTTAAAAACCAACAGGGAGGAAAGTTTGACGAAACATGTGGGGTTCGTATATGCCTATGCAAAGAAAGCAAAAAAAGAAAAATTAATGATAAAAAAGGTGGGGGCGACAAGCAGAAAAAGCAAGAATCATAATCGACAATCAAAAACAAGACACATCAGTTTGTTAGTGTTTCAGTTTGTTAGTGTTTGACTGCGATTTTCAAGATGCTTTATTAACCCTTATATCTTCAAATTAGCAAAACATGAACTTCCATTTCAAATTTTTGTAAGCAAATTTGAGGGGTGGAAAGGCGGCACTTCTATGGTCGGCCCCGGGCGGCACTTAGCCTTGCTACGCCACTGGCATCAAGCATGAAAGAATGACGAGACAACGGCTCCAAACTCTTGCGCTTTTCAGATCCGCCAGAGCAGCGCAAAGCGCTGCTCGTTGCTTCTCTGCCAAATTCATCCGCGCGTGCAGTCTTGTTCGTTTAAAAGGCGCCCAATAAAACTCAAGTCAGCAGCACAGCTCCTATAATTGCTTGGAAGTTTCACTGTGTCTCTCGTCCTCGGGCTGACTAGAGGAGTGTCATCATGGCCTTGGGCATCTCATGCTTCAGAGGCTTGTGACGTTTAACAATAGCATGACGTGTAGCCTGGTGGTTATGTGCGGTCACTCAGGTGCCGGTGTTTGGGAGAGAAATAAATTTTTTTCTCACATTTTATCGTTTTATCGTGCACATTCGTAGGAGGTGCAACCATCACTTGTGGTTTGGCATAGGCACGCTTTACCTCCTGTACTGGACTAACGGACCTACATTGTGGAAAGCTTCGGGCTGTTCTGATAGGACGTAGGTAACAAAATACATCATTCCAAGTTTTACGTATCCATCGATATTACTACATTAGTAGTGTCTTGGCCTATGACCATAACTGGTCTTGTGTTGCAAAACAAAGTACAGTGTAATCTGCCAGATTTTCCAGACTAATACCAACGCACCGCAAAAATATGATACTGTTTTTATATTGATTGGTTTACATATTTTCGTTTAGTCGGATTCATGTTTTTATATTTTTTGTTCAGGTTGTTTTTTCTGCAATGTTCACCATCGCTCTTTCTTACAGTGCTCCAAAGTGTGCTTGCCCCCAAATCTGGGAACATTTAGACATCCTTCCAACAGGTAACTTAACGTTTTTCGAATTCTATCAGCTGTCTTTTCGGACAAGTAGCATTTTGCGACTCTCCTACTATTTTCATATATCGAAATAAAACCACCTACTTGGCACTTTGCAAGTATCGGGTTCGGGAAAACCCGGCTTGCACACACAAGTCACACAAAGCAAGTAGGTGGTTTTAGGTTAGTATAAATGGTAAATTACCGGTAAGCGTTAATAACTCGTTTCATTTGTATTCATGTTCACTGACTGATTGTAAGCTTGTCTATCTTTTTCAGGTTTCAAAGTCATCTATGTTTTTCTTTTACTGTACCTTCTTGCTATTGTCGTTGCGTCGGTGCTTGCTATATACGGAACATTTAAGGTGAGAAATGACTGGATGAACATTTTTATCCACAGTTCATGAAGCCATTCAGAGTAACGATTAATCGTCTTGTTCTCTCATATCTTCAAGCAACGCATTAGGGCAGAATGCCATCGCTACGGAAAACACAATCAGTTTCCACTTTCCGTATTGAAAATACACAAACTACTGTTGGCCACCTTGAAAGTGCAAAGATACAAAGTTGCACAAATGATAGATTTCTTGCAGTATCAAGCATACAATGGTGAAGCCATTATATTAAAAAGATATCAGATGTTCGTCAGGCATCCGGCGTTGCAGTAGACGAGCTGTCACGCGTGCTGTGCGACGAAGCGTAGCGTATCAGATTCGTTCGCCTTCTCATCTGTCTTCTCATTGCTAGGCACTGTGAAGTATTTAAATCTATCTTTATGTTTCACGATGCTCTTTAGTCGAAGTTTTTTGCCGTTTTCTCTCAGTTCGATATGTTTTATGCACTGATCAGTTACGCAGTCTTACCTCTTAAAATTTTGTTGAGTCGCAAATGATAAGGCAGTTAAAACCAACCCATCGTAACAGTGATGCCAAAGCAAAAGAACCGGAAATCTTCAAACGTAAAAAGTCTTTCATCGTCTTTAACTTAGCAACTTGTATAAATTTTCACGTCCGCTAACTGCGCTTTGAAAAAAAACAAAGAAATCCTTTCGACAGTTTTTTGGCCGTGCGCGCTACACATTGATACGTTAATTGCACACAGTGCACCTTGCTTTGCCAGGAAGCAACTAATCGATACACATTGATTCAGAGGGTCTTGTGCGTTTTCATCAATATTAATAAACAGTTAACAAGCACCTGGCACTAAAACACGCTCATGCAATTTCATATATAATTTAGTGGACTTTGGGGCTGGAGAGTTTGCGTTATCCAGAAGTTTTATTTCTAGTGTGCTGTTTTAACCGTAATGTTAATTTCCTATGATTATTTAGCGTTCTGTTGTGTTCGTATTTGCAAGTTGGTGGCCGCGGAGCGTACACGGTAATCTTGTGACTTTTAATGCAGAAAATTATGACTTAGCCAACTAAAACTTGCTCAGATATTTCAGCCTTCATCCTGTGCTTGGAAAATTTACATTTTTCACTAAAGATGAATTACAGCTTTTCTCACCGAGGATTGTTTGAGCGGAAACGTCAGTTTTCATTGTTGTGGCTTGTGTTTGTAACTCGGGTTTTCCCGAGCCCGATGCCCGTTTTTTTACAGCGTGTATGCACGTATCTCTGTTTGATCAATACAGTGCTGTGGTCACGTCATAGTCACGGCTAGCTCTTAAGTAACTTTAGTCTTTTCGTTAGCCTAATTTAAATAAGTACTGTGTGAGCTAGTTCTTCAATAGCTAGGCTATACTGTAGTTACCAATTAGTTCATTTACAAGCTGTAATTCTTTGCAGAAGCGATTATTCATTTTCAGGTTGCGGTAACTTCCTGCAAATGAAGTGGTTTTTCTTTAGAAGCGAATTTAACTAAATCTTTAATCATAGGAAACATGACAGACATTCATTTTCAAGATCAGAAGTTTGGAGGTACTTCTTAATACAAGGCTCAACAAACACTAAAGTGCAATTTGTGCGCCGTTATACCAAAAGCAGGTGGTTCAAGCACCGAAATTTGTAACAGCCATTTGAAATCAAAGCACGGAATACATGTTGAGCGTGAAAACCACAAACATTCCGGCACAGGAAGAGATCCAACCACACATTATGAAAAAGAAAATGAGTCTTTTTGAGATTCCAAAAAAGAAGCCCGATAACCTTGAAAAACTGTACCATGCTTTTCAATCAAGCCCACATCAGTGGAACCAGAAAGGGCTTTTTCAGCCATTTGACTATTTGTCACAAAACTCAGAAACAGACTGAATGATGAGAGTATGCTTTGATTTTTATGCGCCAGTATTATAAACACCAGTAAAAAAACTGCTTAATCTCTTTGACAATTCGCTAATGAACTGCACATTGAACAACAGTAGTAATTTCAAAACGATGTTGAGTTTTTATCGCGCACAATTACATTTATTTCCATACCAGAAAAGTCTCGGGTTTTCTCGTTTTTTTTCGCAGCCACCCGAAACCTGTGTTTTAAAATTTTTTTCCGAATTGGAAACACTAGTTGTGCCTCAATTTTTTGCATTCAAGTAAGTAGTCTTTCTCACTAACATTGAAAGTAATTTGGCCCCTTGAAAGTTCTGTTATATTTTTTTACTTCTCGTTATCACAAGCAGTGAATCCGTGAATCGCTTTAAAAGCATGTATTAATTAAACTAGATGTGAACAACACGTCAGTTTTTACTTGTTTGTTTCTGCACCGCTCATGTTCCATTCTTTTTTATGGTACTTTGGCAAACCTAGGACAACTGGTTTGTTTGACCAATTTATGGGATTTTTATTCATTGGATTCTTTCTTTATGGCAGGCTCAGCATTCCAAGTTATCTTTTTACGTCATTCTTATGATTGTGACCGAAATCGGTACCATCGGTGCTTCCATCTTTGCACTGATACAGTTGGCAAGGTTCGAAGCGTACTTGCTATTTGACAATGACACTTACTGGGCAATGGCGAAAATGGTGAGGAGACTTGTATTCTTGTTTCCGGACGGAACTAAAATATATTCATCCGGACCTGGTATCAGCTCACACATTCCAGCTTTCCAAATGTCGAGGCTATATTTCATTTTGACAGATTAAAAGCGTTGCCGCAGGCCACTCGTTTTTTTCTAGATGCCATATCCAACATGCTTTTTGACAAAAAAATAACAAATCGTTTATGGTTGCATTAAATCATATTAGATGCCTTAAAAAAGCTCTACTTTTTAATCATATAGCGAATCATATACTTTTTAATTATGTAGCTCTACTTTTTAATCATATACGAAAAATCCGCAGTCTAAGAATAGCGGTTATTAAATGACAGTGTTGCGAGAAACTACTGGATTGGCCCTCAAAAGTTTCAACTTGCCTATTTTGGTCTCACGAAGTTTTTGCCGAAGCACAGTTTTGACCTTGACATATGTTGCCCATGGCTTCGGACTTCTTAATATAAGCTTGCTCACAGACTGCGATGACTTGCACTTTAAAATTATGAAAATTACGGCTTTCAAACTTAGTCAAGATTGGATTTTTCTCACTTAGGTAGTGGTTATGCCATTAATAATTTTCACAACAGGTTTTGTGAAAAACAATTGTTTGAAGATAGAGCAAATATGTAGTTTACATCTTGGGGTGGTAAACTTCCACCAGCTTTAAAAAATTTTTGTAAATGACCTACTGAAAATATGCAAAATGAGCGATGCCATGAAATGTTGCAATTAGCGACTGGAACCGAAATTGATTTTCGTTATTCGACCTAAGCGATGTTGCACTTCATCCGAAGCAATCTCTGCTGAAAAAGCGCTTTTGCACAAATGGTCTGTTCAATTGAAACCGTTGGGGCGATATGACAGCGGCTTTGTGTTACAAATAGCTTTTAAGTACGTTCAGCCCTGAAGGTTGTGCACTTTATAAATTTTACTTGATATGTCGTGTCCTTATAAAAATAGTTGAATGTAAATAATATGTGCAAACGCTTTAGCACCTATAATTTTGTTGAAATATAAAATTTAATTCAATTGCAGCAAATTGCGAGCTGTATAGCCGATTGGTAAATTCCTTCGAAGTATCTGTTGCTACAAAAGGCCTTTTTGGAAGTAGAATGGCATTCAGTAACACCGTTATGTAACTGGAACCTAAACTGCTGATCCATCACATGAGATTATCTTTCCTTTGCGCAACGGGTGCCTCCGTTTCTGTTTAGATTGAGGTCGCTCTGCGAAGCGAACATGTCGCTGCTCGCGTTGAATGCTGTCGCTCGAATCTAATCCCCAGTGATGCCGGGTGAAATCGATGCTTGGCCTGTCTTCGATTAATCTCTCCCGAAACAGCATTTTGCTCCTTGCCTTGCTGTCTGCTCTGAGCGCTCGGATTAAAATTATACTGAGTGGGTTTTATACGGGACTAGTTTCTATCAAACGAGTGAACTGCAGCTGCTCAACTGTCGAAAACAACCATTCCACTGTTAAAATCAGGCGGGTGCATTTCCTCAGCCGCTACAGTGACACGCGTGAGAGCTGGTATGACGTTCTGGCTGTACGAATGCGTTACGGTGTTTTCTGCACTTGTAAAATAGATATGCGCATGCCAGTGTTTTTTTTTATGGAAGCTACTGTAAGCCAACAAGTTTGTACGAATTGTGTTGTAATCATCTTCTCTAAAAAAATCAAGGAATAAGCTTGGCACATTGAGTCACTTTATAAGTTAAGATTTGGTGCAAGCGCGTAGTTTCCTTCGCGCTCAGTTTCCGATCACGATTACCAAATCTTAATCTTGACCACAGATGCGGTCGTTGGTTATGCGCTTTTATTCGCTGCTAGCAAGCGTGCACTGTATTTTGCAGGTTTTGAAAGAAGATTTAATTGTACATTTGGAAAATATGATGGAAACTGTTTCCAGCTTGCTGAAGACCGTCTTGCAATTTGAGATGTCAGAAGCGCTCAATCTGGACAAGCTCATGGATGCGGTAAGCGCGTGTAGCCTTTCACTTTTGCTTGGGCGTGCCGTCACGCTTTACTGTAGTTTGGTGATGGCAACTGTTTGAGAGTGATTTTAAAGAGTTGGAATCGTACGTCCAGCAAACCCTGGAAGCTTGCCGGACCACGAACGCCACTTTCTAAATGGTGCTGTTGCTAGGCGGTTGCTTGTCTTGCTTGAGACAAAACTTTAGCCTTGGCCCTTGAATGGGAACTGCCTTAACCATTCCGGGTCAAACAGACTCAGCTACAGTACTGTCAAGTTTCAGTATTCTTTCGAATTTTCTTAATAGAAAACCACTGCGTCAAACACTGAACGATTGACAAATCCTGGTCACAGCGTTTATAGGTTTGCCATTTATTGGCGCGCAGTCGTACGTTCACCATGCACTCAGTTTCTTATTCAAGGAGATCTTAATGTTTGAATTGCTTGTTAAGTGCCCAGTGAACACAATGAAGCGTTTTACAGCGGGGGTGCGAGAAACATTGCGACTTGGTAGCAACATGTCATTGTATGTGGTGTTTGTACAAAAGGTTTCAACATTTTAGTCTCACACATGGTTTTGTACCTGGACAAGTTGTTTTTTTACTCGAATCCTTACGGTATGCCGTTGTCTTTAAAACTAAAGCTAATATGGGTTGGTTCTTAAAATAAGATCTAGTTTGGTTTTGCAATTGCTGCCTGACCTTTCGTACTATGTTTATCCATGTGCGCGCGTGTATGTGGGCGTTCGTGAACGCAACGCTATTTGTTTTGTGAATGCTATTTGTTCTTGCCAAACCACACTTTACACTGATTTTTGTCATTGGGTAGACTTTGAAAGAAAGCGTACTGGTGGTTCTTGGAGGAATGAAGCGAATGATGAAATTGTCCGTGATCTTGCTGGTGATAGGCGTGAACACCTTGTTTGTAAGTGGTTGTGACCTATGTATCTTCTTTATCAAAGACCGTTTCAACTTCTACCTCTTCACCGAACCAACACTTGTGTTGTATATACAGTAATAAATTCAATCATCAGGGTTGTAAGCTCGTAAAATGAAAGGTCAACATTGTACTTTTTGAGATGTTGCAGTTATTCAGTTGGCGTGACATCGTTCTTTTTCACTTTTTTTGGTTGCATACGAAAAACTGTTTCGGTTCGAAACCCAAATATCCTGTTAACTTCGACAGGTCACGTCTATCTTGATTGTGGGTTCCCATTACCGTCGATTGAAGGAGGGTATTCTGAGGACATACACTGGTGTACCTGGATTAGTAAGTGCTGATTGCAATGCGTAGCAGTTCGCTATTTTGTTCATCTCATGCGCACATCGAAAGCAGCTTTATAGTCTCAGACGCAATGCTCTGCTGTTGCTTGCCGATCGTCAGCGGTTGTCATGTTGAACGACGCTTGTCGTTTTTTCTTCAGGTAATCCACAAAGCCGTGCTCTCGAATTCAGCGCGCAGCACCGTCTCCGCATCCGAGTCGAACGTGAGCGACTGGTCAGGGACCCCGCTGCGCAAATTGCAGAAGATGAAGTCGAAAGATTACAGCAACTCGACTCGCAGCTCGAAGCGAAAACTGTATCAGACGGATCGCCTCAGTGTCGAGGAAAAATTTCCCAGAGGCGACTTTTTATGATAGAGCGTGCTGGTTGCAACACCGCTTTGTACAATGTTTCTGGGCTGCACGTCTGTTTGGCCAATGACGCTGTCATACGGTTCGTCACGTGGTCGCGCAGACACGATCCCCAAACGCAGCCTCGTGAAAAACAACTTCGCGACCAAAGCTTTTTGTGTTGCGTGCGTTACACACGCAGCTGTTTTGCACAATGTCAGGGCTTGAATTTTAAAGCTATGAACAAAAAATAGGCGTGGCTGGGAGAAGCGCAATGTACGGTTGACAAGAGCTGCTGCATTATGCATAGGAGATGGGCGCGCGCAGGATCACTGAACAGCTGTAGCGTTGTTTGGAAGGTACAGGACTGGGAGTCATGGCGACAGCCATATTTCCCGCCTGCGCGTTTCTAAGATAATACCGTAAGTTTGTCTGCGCTTCAGGCACGACTGACAAGGGTTTTTTTCGTTACAGATCAACAGCCTATTTGCAACCCTTTAAGTCAGTCGCTAGGATTCTTCCGCAAATCACTGGTTTAAGTGCCTTGTTTGCGCACTGTGTCATGGCACTTCGTAACCTAAACGCGACTGTGTAGCTCCTGAAGCTAATGACGCGGCACAAATGAACTCTTCGGTTGGATATCGTTGGAGCGAAAAAAGTGCAAGTTTTTCTCGTCCACCGTTTGGCCGTATCGTCAATATTCGTATGCATGCCCATCAACGGTCCCATTGCACTTTGCTAAGTTATTGTTGAAAATAGCGTCAAGCTGAGCGCTGCAATGCTCTCTAATGTCTTGCTGCTTACATCTTCCGCATTCGCGAAAGATCACATTTGTTCCGAATCCGTGTCCAATCGCACATCAGAGGTACGTATCTACTTTTAGCAGACTTCCGTCTGTGACGTCGTACGTTTTTTTATGGCTTTCTCGGCGGTGCTTACAGGCCAATAACTTGCTGTTCAGACGCCTTTGGCCTTTTTGTCGCCGTTGCAGTCAATCGGTGCGACCAGCGATTAGTGTGCTGTGGACTATCAAACTGTCACCCCAGGTCCTGTGGTAATTGCCAACCTGTCCGCAGTTCTTCACTGCATTCTCCCCCCTGTCTTTTGTTTGGTTTTTCACACGAAGTTTCGGATTGTTGCGTATTGGTGCAGCCGCGATGCCTGCTCAGCAGAAATGAATTACTTCGGTGCTGGGCGAAGCTCAGTAATTGTTTGTTTGTCTCATTAACGCGTACGACGCTTTGTCGCAGCAAAAGTTGCTCTTTGGGACATGATTCGGACAACAACGCTTGCCTCATCAAACAAAAACACTTTTAAACGAAGTCGCTGTTTATAGTTAGCACGCGGCACCTACTATTGCTTGCTTTGTATGCTGTGTTGCACAAGCTATCCATTATTACAGGCATTCGTAAATCTGCTTTCCTCTTTTAAATGGTACGGTTAATATAGGCCGGTTTGCTTGCTTCCTGTTGAAAAGAAAGAGCCATCACCTCCGGAACTTGTCCCATGAATTCGGCCTCCTAGTTCGATGCAGCACATGCTGCCATACAAAGCGTCAAACTCCCGGTTTCTTGATCTAATGTGCCAAGCTCGGGTCTCAATGCCAGGTTGACGTTGTCTCTTCGCTGATGTTTGATTTCCAGACACTGAGCCCGATGAGCAAATGTTCGACGTGATGCATAGGTCTTTGTTAGAAACGCTTCGTCGGCATATTGGCTTTACCTGTGCGAAGATGTTACACAATGTTGTTTACTCCATGCGGTGCTTTCTTTTGCACATTGCGAATCACACGTGCATGCCAACCGATTTAGATTATTATATAAAACGAGATTTCGATTCTTCGTTAGCAAGTTTTACATATATTTCAAGTTCGTTAAGCGTTCATTGTCGACGCATATCCGTTGCCAAGTTGTACGAGCTTGCGTCTCATCATCAGAACTTTTCAGCTGAACTTTCAGTGACCAGTGAAGCACGATTTCTCACAGCGTAATTATCGTTCAAAGGAACCGGCGATGTGCTTTTTCGTTAGGGACAGGGCGGAAAGCGACAACTGCTTGAAAGCTGCGTCACAACCAGGCGGTTCCGCTTGACTGAAGAAACGGTTCGCATCTCTTCTTGTGCGCCATCACCGATGAATTGATTATTTATTAACTTCTTGATGACTGACTGACGGGCGGGTCGGAGTGCTATGACTTGTGTGCTGCACACGGCATTCACCTGCGCAGCTCAGTGAAGGGACAAATTCGCCTCCGACGATAATTTTCCTGAGATGCAATCTTGAGAGAAGCCTTGATGTTGAAATGCCTCTTTAGGAATTTGGTTAATCTCACTGTTGTTCTGTTGAGGACGTGATATCAGACAAACGCAGTAGATTCTTGACGACTCGCGCGCTCTAAAACAACTACACAGTGCACTCCAGCACCTGTGCGGGGAAGTTTTGTTTGGTGCTGCGTTTCGTTCACAGGGGTCGAAGCTATCATGGTTGACACACAGTTAGGGGGGCAGCGCATTTCAGTTCCTGCCCCCCACTATCTTTTTATCCCGTTGTGAGTAGATGATTGCTATCATCGTAACTAGGTACTTGGCCATGGCAATAAGCACCGATCAATCCTGTATTTTGCGAAAAACACCAGATGGAGTGTGTTGCGATTTTTATCATCGTCGGTTTTCGTCTCAAGTTTCTGAAATGTTACAGATCAATTTTAGCGATGATGAAGTCTTCCGCTTAAAAGTTTTCGTATGCAAGTGGGAAAGGTTACAAAAATTATTATTTGTTTATTTGTTTGTTTTCTACAGTAGATCGTGGAAATCTGTGAAGAAAATTACGCTCTTTAATACAAGCCTTTTTACACTTTGGAATTATGATCGTGTATTTTCATTAACTACACTTGCAGATGGCACAGTGGGCAGCATCAACCGAGTGCATCAGTACGCGATATGTCACGGGTGATGGGTTTCACTATTTATCCAGTTCGAAAGGTAGTGTTAGTGCAAGGCGAAAGCCGGTGCTTGGATTATGGGGAAATGACTGTAGAATATGCTATACTGCGTGGTTTTGCTTCGTATAACACTGGGATATCTAGAACATCGTTCTAGTTAAATAACAGCTTAGTGCCTTTGCCCAATTTGGACACAAAAATTTAGTTCGACAAATCTTCAGTTACTGTTCGGAAACTGCTTTTAATCGCCTTTCGCTATGCGCATCACACAAAAACAATTTTTTTGTTCCAAAATATTTATGATCAAAACTTAACGCACACAAATGGAGTCATTGTGATCTGAAGTTACATTATGCACACAAATGTGTGTTCAGCCCCAGCATTAGTGAACTCCAATATCTGGAAAGTTGTGGTTACTGGTGAATATATGCTGCTGAACACAAAATCTTTAATTGCAACAAAGCAATTGGTGTTCTTTGTTGCCCCCAAAAGTATAAAGAACCTGCTCCATCAAATGTTTTTCTAAATGGTGTACGTGTACAATTTTTTGACCAAGTGAAATGCCTTGGTGTGTTGATAACTGCCTCACTGAAGGATGATGATATTCAGAGACAAATGAAATAGCTATGCTGTGCAGCAAACAAGCTCAGGGGCACATTCGATCAGTGCTCTCCTGCAGTAGAAACACTCTATTGCCTGCCAATATATGCTTGTCAATTGTGGAGCAAATACATACAGGTTAGTATGAAGCGCTTACGCACTCGTATGTAAAAATTGTGGGCGGATAATGATATAATGTTTGACTCAGTAAGCAATTTCGGTTGGGCATAGCTACTATAGCTTGAAAGACCAGCGGCAGACAGAATTATTATGACGCATTCATGGATATTACAATCTTGCACCTTTTTATAAACTATTTTCTGCTCACCACACTGGTGCTGCTAATTCATTGTTGTAAACAAGTGTAGAAGTTACGTTTGTTTCTCTTTCAAAAAACAGTTTAGCAAACAACAGGAATCAGGTCAGAAAAAAGTTTTTCGAGGAATCAAGTTTTTATTTTTCACGTGCCACTGAGCATGTGCGTAGGCCTACCGTCTAGCAGTGGCATTTTCCATCACATGACTAACCGAACTTTTCTGAGGTGACGGCACAAGAAATCGAAACTTTATTCCATCGACAGTTGTATGTCTGTGCTGTTAAAGGAATGGTTGGGCTTTCCAGTAAATAAATTTGTTGCATGAAAGTTGGAAGGGCTGAAGAGTCTAAAACAGCTATGTCCAACCGAAATGCCTTACTGGGTCAAAATTATGTCAATATGTTTGTGAGAGTCGCACATTGAATGACTAAATTTCATTTTAGCAAACCAAAGTTTAGTGTAAAGCTACTGAAAGCATTTGAATACAAACTTCAATGATAACGACTGTATGGTACTTTTAATCACTCCCAAACTGTGATGACACAGGCAAGTTTAGTGCTAATGCAACAAGGCAGGGTTGTGAATTTGGCTTTTTTGAAGCAGGATTTTGAAATTGTGGCTTTTTTCAACACCTTTGGCTATTTTTTGGAAATAAATAAAAGCCGGACAAAATCTGGCTTTTTTCGGTTGGAAAGGCTTGGTTCTGGTAAAACATTGTCTGAGCTGCATATTCGTTACAAATCTCTTCGGAAGAATCTATAACCATGCAGGGTGCAAATAATATTGAAGAAATTTTCCTGTTGCTCTAAAAATGATCAATGTTATTGATAAGAAACAAATGTACGACAGTGTAATTACGGGGAGAGAAACTGCTTCCAAAGAGTGGAATCATATGATATCGATGTTTGTGACTAGTTTTAATATCTATTTTGTGTTTGTTTATGCATGTTTTATGTGTTTGTGCCTTAAGACTGCTATCTAGCTTTTTCTGACTTTTTCTGGGGAAAAGTCTGGCTTTTTTGGTGAAAATAGGTTGGCAACCCTGCAACAAGGGTGTAGTTCATAGGTGTAGGAGCAAACAAAGTTTTTGGGGTGCGAAGGACTTTCGCCCGAATTTCCCCAAACTTTCCCGAAAACTACAAATTTTCTTCTCCCACAAAGATCATGAAGACCTTAGTTTGGTGTGACCGCCAAAAAAAAAACAAACCAAAACGGTCTTCATGTGCTTTTCTACAAACGTTGGGTGCCATTTTTTGCTCGAAGCTTCAGAGATTTTGCCTGGATTTTCAGAGATTTTGCCCAGATTTTCGAAAAATCACATCTTTTGAGGGTGCGCTTGCACCCCCGCTTCCTACACCACTGGTAGTTAGAAACCAGTTTAATGCAGAGCAACACATGAGTAGAAATCAGAAAACTAGAAATCAGTTTTTCACCGACGCTGTTACCATCATCAGTACGTAAAATGTCAGATGCAGTAAGCCTTCGTAGCCAGTAGGGAGAATATTACGGTAAATAATAATTGAAAACGCGGAAAACTGTGGCGACAGCGACGTCGGGGCGCGAAGCGCTTGGAGTTAAAGACTCAGCGGGACATGCCGATAGGGATAGCATGTGACGTCATGTAAGACCCTCGAAGCTGTGCCCAGGCCCGTAACCAGCTTGACACACCAGGAGGGGCGAGAGTTTTCCGAGAGAGGCTCAAATTTTCTAAACTACGTTCAACACATTTTTCCAGGGGGGGGCGAAATTTTTTCTAAAGGGGACTTCGCCCCCTGCTCCCCTCCAGTTACGGGCCTTGCTGTGACACAGATTAAAAATGCATAGAGGCGCCAATGGGATCTTTGCGTGAAACTCTGGCTTGTGCTTTTGAATCAACAAAGAATTAACATGGTTTTCGTGTGCAACAGAACGAAACTAGATCATTTTGAGCAAAGGTTTGTATGTGTGTGGATTTTCTATCAATAAACACATCGATAAAATGGAAGCAGGTGTTGATTTTTAACTTTTTGGTAAAACCAATACTGAGAACAGAGTTAATGTTTATTAAAAAACAACTTTGGAGCCGATCATCCACATAGCGGTGAAGCAGGTGTGGTCAACACTGCCCAGGGCCGTGGGAACCGCCCCCCGCACCCCCCGGCCGGA
>Ga0210059_1008176_pt1 | contig 16562 bp, 11 predicted proteins | sample Ectturendosymbi2_FD_188042 | JGI IMG/M metagenome (GOLD analysis project Ga0210059, IMG submission 188042) | Ecteinascidia turbinata endosymbiont from Florida, USA - Sample 2 (SPAdes) (version 2) | ecosystem: Host-associated > Tunicates > Ascidians > Unclassified | place: Key West, Florida...
CCAAGCAAAAAATTTTTTTTCGAGTCTAATCTACTAGACTGGCCACGTTTTTTGAGATTTTCGCCGAGTCGCTAGAGCGAACAGGAGCGGAGATATTCATCCGCAAAGCCACATTCGAATCAGCTGCTTTTTGCGAACCGCTTGATTTAACCCGGCAGCCAAAGTGTTAATTAACTAATTAGCTAATTAGTCAAATATTTTTACTAACTTACATCACAACTTTTGAACCCGAAACCCCAGCAGGTCATCCAAAGTATCAAAAGACTCGGATTGTAGCCTAGTTTCCAGTAACAACTTCAGTGAAATACTACCACCTAATGGTTGGCGCCCAGGGCCAGGTAAAGTGGGCCAAGGTGGCCTAAAAGTCCTCCACTTATGATGTCACTCACAAAAAACCCGCACCCCCAGGCAAAAAATTTTTTTTCGAGTGCAATCTACTAGATTGGCTGATCCGTTTGAGCCGTTGAACAGCTCTCTAGCGCAATCGGCGGAGGAGCTAGGGCGTTGGTAAGGCAACCGAAAACTGCTGTTTTTTAGGCCGAAATCAAAGTACGAATATACCGTAGGCCGGTTCTATACGTGTTAAAGTGCATTTGTTTTTTTACCATGAGGTGTTTTGCAACATATTTTAAGTTATATTTGGGTAGAATGGTCAATTTTCACAAACCTTCTTGGGACAAAAATTCCCAGAAGCTGAAATTTTCTCACCACTAGCACAATATTTGAATGGCTGATTGAATAAATAAATCTCTGAGTGTTCTCCAATTTTTCTTTTTCCAAATAATCAGTACATGTTAAAAATAGTATTTACTACACAATAGTTAAGATCACTAAAATTATTTTATAGGAAGAGGTTTGTAATTCAAAAATTGCTGTTTTTGTCATATATTTTTCACGTTTTTGCTGCTTTTCTTGGTATGTGTAGCAGCATATCACATGTCTGTATGAAAGACCATGTTTTTGTGTTTCAAACATCTGTATTTTATCAAAATGACAGTGTGGTTGCTGGTCAAGCTATTTGAAATAAACGTTCTGGGTGACATTAGTGATCTTAGCACTTCACAACAAACTCACTGATCTGGTGGTGGTATGTGCAGAGTGCAGGTGGCCCATTTATCTTAGATGCTAAAACCATTTCTTGGCAAGTTTGTTTTTACTGCTTGTGTGATGTGTACCACTGTTATATTAAGTACATACATTGAATAAGCTCCTTGCTGGAAAACCAAAGGTATAGCACCCTTACAATGACTGTCTATTGAAAGGAATCCTTTCACACCTAAGAATCAGACATAAGATCTTAACTCTTTGGCATCCAGCTGCTTTCGGGGATTTTCAAAAAAAAACGCCTAAACCCACGTGGCTTTGCGTGGGAATTTCTCCGGTATGCTCTACAGACCCGGTAAAAGTCTCAAAAGATGCGGCAAGTCTTCTAGTCTGCACTCGAAAAAAAATTTTTGCTTGGGGATGTGCGTTTTTTGTGAGTGACGTTATAAGTGGAGGACTTTTAGGCCACCTTGGCCCACTTTGCCTGGCCCTGGGCGCCAACCGCTAGGTGGTAGTATTTTGCTGAAGTTTTTACTGGAAACTAGGCTACAATCCGAGTCTTGATACTTTGGGTGACCTGCTGGGGTTTCGGGTTCAAAAGTTGTGATGTAAGTTAGTAAAAATATTTGACTAATTAGATAATTAATTTGTTTATTTTAGATCATAACTTTTGAACCGGAAACGCTAGAAAGTTGATCAAAGGCTCAAAAGACTCGGACTCGAGCCTAGTTTCCAATGAAAACTTCAGCGAAACACTTTGGCCTAGTGGTTGGGCCCTAGACCAGGCAACATGAGCCAAAATGACCCCAAAACTACTTCACTTATGACGTCAGTCACAAACAATCCGCACCCCCAACCAAATAATTTTTTTCGAATGCAATCTACTAGACTGGCCGATCCGTTTGAGCCATTGAACAGCTCTCTAGCGCAATCGGCGGAGGAGCTAGGGCGTCGGTAAGGCAACTGAAATCTGCTGTTTTTTAGGCCGAAATCAAGTATGAATATATCGTACACCGGCTCTCAAAGTGTTAACAGAGTATATATTTTGCCTAACTAGATAGGCGTGCATGAAGTGCAAAATGGAAATAAATAAAACTTAGAGAATCTAATTGAAAAGACTACAACCTGAAATGCTCCTTCACTTTAGAAGAAAACACAGCAGGAACAACTAAGCAAAACATTCCATCAAGCGTGCAGTGATGTAAAAAACAAAAATAACATTGCAGTAGACTACGGGATGTATTTAGGTGATATTACATGCTTGCAAGAATACATTAAAACAGCCATGCAGTACACCTGTTGATGACCATGACCAGTCGTGAGCTATAATCAAGCCAAAAGCATTGGAAGTAAAGCCATCTCCAATCCTTTCATTACAACACAAGACTGCATTGAAATCATACAAAACTCAACAATATGAGCAAAATCAATAGGTAACTGTGATATGAAGTAAGCAAAGCAACAAATAACATGTCTTCCCAGATAAGGTACTATCAAGGCTCTTCTCAGGTAAGCATGTTCCAAAATTTCAGCACAATGCAGGTGGAAACCATCAAGGTTTATAAGTCAGATTTCAACATTGACACTCTGTGTAGAGTCTTGAATGATGTTTTCGAGGTGTTTTGCTGAAGAATAGCATTTGTAGCATGCTTGCCAGTCGTAAATCCTACCTGCAACAAATAAAAACCACAAAAAAAGGGATGAGCCCATACGATTGAGTTGTACATTTTAATGTCTCTAGTTATTCTATGAGTTCAACTAAGTGTTCTTACTACAGTAACATATGCTGGCATGACAAGTGAATAATAAGTCTGAAGTTTTGTAGCATGCAGTGCACAGTACTGGTTGGCAGTTGTTCAAATTCTTGTATTTGTGCACACAAGTATACAATTTTTTAGGTATTGTAATTGGTATTAAACTCTGATTGTGTTTTTAAATTATGTTGTTAAATGTGTAGCCATTGCAATGTATTGAATGAGCTATGCTTATAGATGTCTGAGGAGAAATGATTGTTTTATTTGGTATGTCTTCATCGGTTTTGCCTTTTGTTTTTCAGGCCCCATATTCAGATCTGGAGTCTGCCTATTTCTCTGTGAAAACTCTAAATCAGTTTAGTCAAGGTGGTGCTATTGGAACACCTGAAAAAGAGGTATATGTTTTCATCAATTTAGTTTAAAAACATAGAAATTTCATGGTACTGCTTGACTCTGTATGAAAGGTAGACGTACGGATAAGACATAAAAGTATAAAAAGTATAGATTGTATCTTTGTAGCAAACGTAATTTTATTGTCAGTTACAACCATATAGTGCTGTAAAACTTTTTTTCTGAACTTCAGCTTTGTGGTGTTAAATAATAATTTGATATGGTGAAGGTCTTCTTTAAACAAATGAAGTACTCCTACTGATGATGCAGTTTTTGACACCAAAATTAAAATAATTTTCTAAAGAAAATTATCTGAGTGACATTTCAATAAAACTGCGTATGATATGGTGTTAGTCGTACTTACAATCGGTCTGCTCAAAAGTTTTTGCAACGAGAGGAAATGAATTTTGGGGTCAGCGCGAAGTAAGAAAGTATTGTTTTCGTAACATAGTCTGTTACCAACATGTAGAATTAACCTGCGTTGCATAGCATTTCACTTGTACCGTGAAATAATTGAAACGAAGTTGAATGATACCCAGTGCAGTTTTCGTCTTTTCCGTAGCACTGCAGACAAAATTTTCACTCTCCAGCAAATTTTGAGAAATCTTTGGAGTAGGCCGAAGACGTCTACTCATGTTTTGTCGAGCTCGATAGATCATACGACCGTGTTCCTCTTGAAACACGATGTGGTACTGTTAACATCTTCACAGCAGAGCCTTCAAAGTGCACTTCATCGGTTCTCTGCTTCGTGCAACCAAGCTGGAATGAAAATCAGCACTAAAATGACCGAGGTAGTATGTCTCTCCAGAAACCCAAGGCAGTGTGTGCTGCAAGCACTGTAAATGGCAATACACTGCAGCAGGTGGAGAAGTTCAAGTAGCATGGGGTGGTGTTCACGAATGATGGAAAGCGGAAGAAGATTGATACACGGATTGATAAAGTCAACGCAGTTCTATGTGAGCTTAATCGTACTGTGTTGACAAACCAGGAGCTTTCAAACACCGCAAAGCTGTCAGTTTTTAAATCAGTCTTTGTTCCGATCTTCATCCATAGTCATGAATCTTGGGTAATGATCGAAAGATTACTATCCCAAGTGAAAGCGGCAAAGATGGGAATTAGCAAGATTTCACGGTGTGACCGCTTCGCGACAAAGTGAGCAGCTGTGAAATTCGTGAAGCCCTGAGTGCCGAGCAACATCTCGTCCGGTTCGAGAGATCCCAACTATGTTGGTTTGGCCATGTGTCCAGAATGTCCCAGGAAAGGTTAGCGAGGCAAGTCCTGCTGGCTGCACCCACGGGAAAGCGGCCCAGAGGTCGTCCAGGATCAGGTGGAGTGACTACAACTCTGACCTTTCTCGGTCCCGTCTTGGTGTGGCGCCAGCAAAAGTATCAGATATTGCTGTTGACCGTGAGGTATTTCCAGTCTTCTCAGGGCTGCTGCCCCCACGACCCTCTCCAGAGGAAAATTGGGCATGCAAATGAATGATTGAATATATTTGATCTGATGTGAAATATAGGCTGATCTCACTTGCACGATCTTTTAAAAAGTTGGAGATACATGCCCAGTGTTTTTGTGGAACACTTCTTTGATAAAATATGGGATCCCCAAACTTCCGGTGGTTTGATAGGTTTAACGGAAATTTAAGTTTTAGAACTAATATCAAACAACAACACAACTGAGTTTTTTGTCCCATATATGATACATCGTGTTGTCAGAGGTTACTGCAATATTGTGTGTTAATATGTCTCTATCTTACATATTGCAGTCTGCTTGCAACATTATCAAATCAGTTGATGTTAAATCAATTGCATCAGTTTATTTTGCTGCAACTACGCTCGCTCGGCTGGGACCATCATGCAAGGTACACTATTTGTTACTGCATGCTTATTACTAAAAAAACTTGGCCAAATCATAAATGTTAATTTGTTTCTGGTTAATTCTGGTAAAAGTCTCCGTTCCATTTGTATCTGGTATATTCATATTTCTGAAGTTTACATTGCCAAACGATGCTGTGACGCTGGCCAAGAGCAAGATAAGTGAAGAATCCGATTCCAAAACCATTTATGCTGCCGTTTCTACACTTAAAAGTTTGAAAAAGCCAGGTAAGCAGCATTGTACGTGAAAGAGTTAGCAGAAGCTCCGAATTTATGCAGTGTTTTCTGTTACGTTGTTTTGCAACCTAGGAAGTCTTATATGCTATTATTGATTGACATCCAGCTGCGGTGATTGGCTGCTATTTGTTTCTGAATTAAGCAGCTCTCAGTCTCCAAAGTGGCCAAAAACATACCGAACATTTCGAATCAATCTATTAATATTGTAAGTTGTATTTTTAGGTGCAGTTGTCCTGTGCTACTACTTTTAGGGCGCTCATGGCGAGTTTCTTTCATGGTCTACTGCGCTTAGCTTCTTCAGTGTTTAATCTTGACTTCTCCCCGCAACCCCAGACTGTGAATCACATTGCTATTTTGCTATTAATTCAGTGACGCACAAGCAGGTTCTTTAAAGCGGCCTATTACGTTTGGACCAAGTTTTTTTGTCTGATCTGTTGGTAGAAAGAAAATGCCACGATTCCCTGCATTTCACCGAGTTTGGCCGATATGTTTCACAACCGAGCAGTCGCTATTATCTGTGTAGCTCTTCGAGTGATTTCCATAACGTTAGTTGATTCTTTCAGTCTAGCGTTAGTCATCTTGACATATTCCAAAGATTTTTGTGATTGCTACTATTTGCCTTTATTATTCGATTGTATTGCTACGTTTTTTCAGTGGATAACGATGAAGTGATCGGGGCACTGTTAAGCGCAGTGAAAAACGATAACAGCATCGTAAGTTCATCCTTTGCGCTTCTGGCTGCCGCGCAGTTGTCAAAGCCCAACCTAACTAATTTGTTGAAGTCTGTGGATATCGAGGTTAGTAATGGCTTTCTCAAGCTGTTGTTACTTATTGGTTTTGATTGCGAATTTGAAATTGTCCATGCGTTTGAAAAGAGTTACTGCTATGTCGTGTTGGAGTATGTCGGAACCGCTTGGCGGTTCGAAGCGTAACGGGACGCCTTAAAACCTGTGACAGTATTTTTTCAAGGGTGCGTTCACTGGAAACTTGCTTAACTAAAAAACTTGAAGCACAAAGCCAGAATATCTCAACTGTGAAAAACACCTGTGAAAGGTTCATGTCGCAATTTTTCAGGACATGGCCGCCCAAGCTGACGAAGTAGATGAGAGATACCTTCACTTCGAGAACGACTTGTACACAACAGCGTCGTTCATCAATGCTGTCTTTTCACTAAGCGAAATGGAGAATAAACCTGTCGCCATATCGTCGGTATGTTTGATGTCTTTCACTGATGCCAACTTGACTTGAGTACCCGTTTGGTGTAGCTAATGTTTTTCTGCTCCAATTCGTGTGCGTCAGTGGCCGTAGCTTGATAATATATGATGGTAGAAGCATTAGATTGGACCCTGATTTTATTAAATTAGAAATCACAAAACTAACTTCCCTTCGGCGAGCAATCGAGCCATTAAAGGAAAACATTTGTTATAGAAAAACTTGCGTCGCCTATATTTTATTAAAATATGGTCCAGTAACTTGTTACAATGTAGACTGCGCTTGCAAAATAATGCTGCCCTGCGACTCGCGTGTTTCGGCGGATGTGGAAGCATTTCGAGGTCGTATGTGACATTCGTGAACTACAGTATAGCGTAACAAGTCAGACCAACGTTGTCACCGACGTGAATCTCACGTATACAGGTCTTAACATTCTAGCTTTTCAAGTGCGATCTGTTTTCGCCGTTCTGGGCTGCCGACATTTTTTTACCGATTTTGTTTGGTTTAGCCCGTTGCCATAGTCGCAAAACATCTTGTCAATAAAAACTACCTTGTCGCTCTGTGTTGATTCGCTGTGCTCTTCTGCTGTACGCTTTAAGGCGTGGTCTCATGGTGTTGCAACTGTTGTTTTTTTTCGCTGAGACATTTCGGTCATTTGTCCCGTAATAATATCAAAACTCGCCGTAACAGTTTTGACTAGCCCAACTGTTATGACCGAATTGACGTAATTTTCTTCGGTTATTTAAAAAAAATTCGGTCTGTGGCAGAAAAATGACGGATAAAAACAGTGCTGCCACTTTCGTGCCATGGCCATTGCCACGCAGTTCTACTAAAAATTTCGATCAAATAAGAAAACTCTGGTAAGGTATGTAAAATTTAAGAATGTCAATGGATTTGTTCAATAGTATACGAACCCTAGAACTGAAATGTTAGAGAAATATCTGCGAACCCGAAGGGATGCACCAACCATAACAAAAGATCATATCAATGGAAAAATTTTCAAAGCGCGCGTTGCACAGACTGCAACGCTAATACGATCTGACCTAAACATGCTTTCATTCATTATGTATATGTGCGATGAATACCGGTTTTTAAGTTCTACAATTCCTATATGCAAGAGGTTGGCTCTGCACTCGCTTTTGAAACTGGAGTGACCCGATGATTTGATCAGATCTCAAGATGTGGTCTGAGCTTAACTAGCGAGGCATGCATAATTGTGTTAGCATTTTAAATAGGACCAAGTCATGCTTTTCGCCAACTTCATTCTGCGGAACAAGAAGATGGTTACCAGCACCAAAGAAGCGGCCTTGGTTGTCTTCCCTCTGAGTCTGATCAGCTCTTCGAAAAAGATGACTGTCGCTAAAGTGGAACTGGCTTCAGGAAACTCTGTGTCTGAGGAAAAACCCACCCTATTGGTGAATGCTAATTCCTAGCATTGGTGTTCGTTTTAAGCTTTTTTTATACGTGTTTTGTTCTTCGTTTGCTTTTCTAGAATAGGAGGAAAATGTGTTTTGTGGGAACAGAAATGGTCCCAGCTTCTAAAAAGTCATGTTTTTTGAAACAATTTTCTTTATTTGTTTAGCTATGATATACTTTTATGATTAGTTTTTATTTTAGCTAGTTGTATTTGTAAATTTTGCAGTCATTATGAGGTTTCTAGTAGTCAGTCTCCACAAAGATGACGCAGTCGAATCAATCAGCAAATTTTTTAAAAATTCCACACAATTATACACATCCTCAGTCCTGAAATCTGCAAGCAAATGCTTGCGGGTGAAATGCCGAAGGACTAAAGCAAGAGCAGAAAAAGCAAACAAACTAAAGACCGAAATGAATAAATCAAAACACAAGCTACGACAAGTAAATATGGAAAATAGCCCGTTTTCATAAGGCTGCTTCAATACAGTTATAAAAATGTCTGGCGCCAACTACCGATCAATGAAGTCACAGGTACGAGCAACTCAGCCGTATCGGGCAGTAGGATGCACAAGCAGACAGGCGTTTTGAGGTAAGGTTGACCGACGTACTCTAGGGAGGGCCTTCAAGGGAAAACTTCAAAACTGGAGGCACAAAAGAAGTCAGATATGCGGTAAGAAAGGGAATCAAACAATTGGGCAATGCGGAACTGCAAACAAATATAAATGAACATCGCAAATTGACAAAAAAAGAGGGTCAAGAGTTATTTCACTCGAATAATATTAATCATTATTTTTGTGAGTTTAGTTTCCAAGCCATTTATCTTCACAGGTATCCAGAGAGTGAAAACTGGGGTGTTCGACAAAAGTAACAGTGTAAGAGTCTAAATAGGTGGCTTATTTAAAACGCCATGACACACTTACAGTGCCGTGATAAGGCCATTTAGTCACTGTCATCCCTCTTATCTGGTTTGTTTGAAGTACTTCGGTGCGCTATCAATCTCCTGGTGGTTTGGTAAACATTCTGCTGATCGCATACTGCACAAGGCGCCTCGTAAATATCAACATAGTTTGCACAAGTTAGGGTTTGTTTAAGCAGGAGAGACTTATTTTTGTCTGGATATGTGAAATAGTTGGGATTTGCTCTGTTTTCGATGGCAACCACGAAGTACACAGTATTTGCAAAGCACTGACGAACCTCCGTTTTGTTTCTTTGTCTTAACCCAGGTGCTTGTTATTGGTTCATTTTTGTCCAATTGTCTGTTTATGAGTTCTTATTAATTTTCTTAACAAAAAAGTTAAGAGTTTTTGTTCATTCTTTTATCCATTCGAATTACGCGTCGAACGATTCCTTTAATACTTGTTGCAGGTATCCGTGCTCAACGTCATAGGTCAGCCCGTGACCAAGTTGTCTGTGGTTGCCGAGTCGGTTGTGAGAGCCAGCGACAATGAGGTCACTCTCTCAAACGCTCCTCTGCAGTTCGACGCCGGCCTGAACCAATACAAGCTGCTTTTCTGGAAGGACAAGCCGGCCAGCGGTTTCTACGATGTCTCCTTGAAGTAAGCGTTACCTGATTCTGAATTAACTTCTTCGGCCAGCTTGTGCTGCCGATCTGCAAAACGGTAATGGTCTATATCAGGGGTGGCCAACTTGTCTTCGACTGGGATCGACTAGAAAATTTCTTGCTAATTCGCGATCGACCGGTCGCGGTCGGTAATAAAGTCACAAGTACAAAATACCGAAGTTGAGTATCGCACGCGCACTGCAAATACAGTGTACCATCGCCTTCGTAAGTGATGCACAGCAGCGAAAGTGTCTGTTACGCCTAAATCATGACTGTTACGCAATAACAGTCATGATTTCGGCGTAACAGACACTTTGCATATTACAACATCTCGCTAGCCTGTGGTCAGCCATCGCAAGAGGCACCAAAGAACATACATGACCAACTAATTGATGGACAATTTTTGTGTACTTTCTGGAATATTGATTGAAAAGTGTTTTTTAGGTATCTTGTCAATTCAACGCAAAATCAGGCGCGATCGACCAACTGACACTCGGCGATCGACTTGTTGGCCACCCCTGGTCTATATAATTTTACTAACCAACGTTTTCAGTCCTTCAGCGCATTTCCTGGCTCCTGAAATACAATCGTTTGTACTTTCCATTTACCTACACACAAACTTCATTGAAGCGTGAAACGCACGTGACCGGTAGGGACGAAGATTATGACGATCACGACGCTTTCAGACAGTCATTGCCTTTTTTTGCAGAATTACGTCGCCTTCTGCAACCCTGGTTGGCGTGTCCAACATAGAATTTCGAGTCAAAGCCATCACCAAGATGACAGTCACTGACATTCAGTTGGGAACTGGCGAAAAGGATCAGACGGGAGCCGACTTCAAAAGGTAAACTCAGTTGAAGCAGCGTGAAAGTCCTGACGCTAAACTGCGATATGCGATGAGGCTGCAATTCACGAGTTTTGCAGTTTTGGGTAATCTGTCATACACTTTAACCACCATCATTCTCAGGTCCACTCTGGCCCGGAGTGGTGACGCCCGACAAGGCTCCAGCTATTTTTGAAAGAGTCACATTGAAAGAGCAGACAGTTTCTCAGCTATGCCAGGCAATCAGTCTTTAGTATGGGTAGCCGATGGGCACGTTAGGTAGTATTCTTCCGCTGTGGCAGCCACTGCAGCTGAACCTGGACCCATGCGTGCTGGCTTCCCCTGGGACTCCCAGGGGGGTGTGAAGTGCAATCTGCCGATGACGGGTGACCCTAACTAACCATGGCTCAGGCTCGCTTTGGATTTTTTTCAAAAGCACTCTCGTAATGCAAAATCAATCTGGTTAATTTTGCAGCATCGCAGTAAGGGTGTGTCAAGATCTCCTGGCAATCAAAAGTTTTCAGCTCCAAACTGCAACTGTCTGCCTTTTTTATTTGTCTTACAGTGTCACTTATCCCAAAAAGGCGCAAGACCTAAAAGCCGACAGCCAGCAGCGAATCGTTATGAAGTTTGTCGTGCAAGACGTCAACACGAAGTCAGCCATTTTACCGCACCAGGTGTGTTTTCAACATCTGATAAATAGTTTCAATCCTTTTCGATATATCAACTGAGAAGGACAATATATTAACAGTTCTCAGCTGCTGTATCAGTATCTCCTTGTTTCACGTTCTCTAATTGTTGAATTTTTCCGATGCACAGTTATCAGGTCGCGATTGCATCTGAACTGAAAACTACCACTTCGGTCTTCATTGGGTCGACAGACCTCAGGCTTTCGCAACCTGCCTAGTACTTTTTTCCAAGACCTGTTTGTTGTTGTTTAACATTGACTATGCTTTTGAAACCAATGCTTTACTGCTAAACTGAAATACTTGGGTTTTCATGTCAACATTTCAAGTGACATGGGGTAAATCCAAGTTGCAGTGACATACTGGATTTCGACATTGCAAATTTGTTAGATAAACGTTATCGCCAGGAAGTGACGACACATTTACTTGTTCTTGTTGCCGCGCAGGTTTTCGTTCGCTTTGTTCACGGGTCTTCCGGTCAGGAGGTGATTTTTGTGGCGGAAGCGGACAAGTCGTCGACTTACAAGTTCGAAGTCGACCTTGCAAGCGCTGGCTCCGAGCAATTCAACTCTGTTTCTGGCAAATATTCCGTGCATCTGATAATTGGAGACGCCGCAATATCCAACCCCATCTATTGGCATTTCGTGAGTAATATCTCATTTTGCGAATTTTTTGTGTCAAATTCTCACAAGGACTTGCAAAAACAGCATATCAACTGCACGCCATGTTTTTGACTTTTTTTGTCCAGATTAATAAATAGTAGTTTTAAGAGTGCTATTTCTTGAGATCTCGTGTTTATATCCGCTTTGTATTTAACTGCTTAAGCTTTCAGTTCACGGTTCAGGCGACCACGTGACACTGACAATTTCAGGCCGACGTGACCTTGCAGCTGGGCGAAGCGACCAAAAAGTCAAAGACCGCTTTTGAAGAGCAATACTCCCCTAAGCCGGAAATCCGTCACATGTTCCGCGTTCCAGAAGCGCGCCCTCCGGTGGTCATCTCACAAGCCTTCACCGTGGCTTGCTTCGTGCCCATCCTTGTGCTTTTCATCCTGGTGAGTTTCGGAGTTGCTTCAGTTGCAAAGTATAACGGTTTCTGTGACCTCCATATTGCTGTTGTTGTTCCGGAGTCGTTTCACTGTCGAACGTTTGTGCATGGGGCGATAAGTACTTTTTGGGTCATGTTCAGGGGAGAAATTAGAGGGGTCAGAATCGCTTCTCGTGAACTGGATTAGGGCGCCGTAGCGGCTGGACATTAGGTTGGGTCGTTTAGAACGGGCCTCACGCTGCCATATTTTAGACAAATTCTCTGTATACCGTCAAGTCCTCCCCACATCATTCGTTCGAAACATGTTGCGTTGCCACGAGCGACTAAGACCCTGCAGCAATCATGCCTGTTTTACTTTTTTTTTTGTTCACTCGTACTGGCGCGGTCGAGTCAGAAAGCTACGGACAGTGTTCTGTTGTTGCGCTTGTGAAAAAAATGTGTTGAAAATTTTAAACCTGCAGAGCGAAGCCTAGGCTTCAATTTTTTGAAAATTTTTTTGTATTTGAGCTTTTTTGCACTTTATAATGCTAGCGACAGATTTGCTGTACTCTGGCTTGTCTTGCGCTTACAGTGAATTGCTGTTTTCGCAGTGGTCAAAAGCTGGAGCCAACCTGGGAAACCTGCGCTTATCGATCAAAAACATCATCTTCCATGCAGGAATAGCAGGTGTGTGAACGTTTGGCATTGAGGTATCAACTTACACTTTTGTATAATTGACAGTTAGACCCATGAGGTAAGCAAACGAAATAATCCTTGAAAAGTTTATTGGATCGCCAAGGACATGTGAGGTAAAGTTAAAATGAACCTGGGACATTTTTAAGGACTCCGCAACTCTGGAGCCAAGTATTTTACTCACTTCGTAAACTAATTCCTTTCTGTTTGCATTTCAGGCATCTTCATCCTGTATTACTTCTTCTGGCTGAAGTTGAACATGTTCACCACCATCCAGTATCTGTGCGGAATAGGAGCGATCACCTTCCTGTTCGGCAACGCGGTTCTGTCCGAAATGGCACAGAATCGCTGACAGCGAATGATCGCTGCAGGTTGAAGCGAGGTGTTCACGCCTCTCTTGCGGCTGTTGCTCGCAATGTGCTTTGCGGACGTCCGTCTGCATTTACGAATTGGCTTTTTTTGAATCTGCTGAAGCCACTCGTATCCAAGAACCGAGTTCCTCGAGAACATTTTAGCTACGTTTGAGATATGTTGCTTGTTAACAGGTTTAAACTGACATTTCTATGGTCGGCAGGCTGATATAGTGATCAGTCTTAGCCAGACACCATCCTTTCCCCGAAGTCGCCACTACAACAGTAAATTGGATGCGAATTGCGTCGCGTTTGTGAAGTGTATGAAGCAATGAGTAATAAAACTCTTAAGAACTTCAAATGTCTGAACTTCAAATCTTGGCAAAGCGCGAACAAATTATTACCACATAAATACGGATTGCGACGATTATTGTAAGCCAGTTTTATTTAAGGAAAATGTTAGGGACCCGATTTTCGCTGATTCTAGAAATCCGATTTTCAATTCATACAAAAACCCTGTAAGCAATTTTTTACTGCGAATTTTAAAGTAGCGCAACAACCAAAGGTTTGCGATTGCAAACACAGGCGTAGAGGACAAAATATATGGGGTCTACAGCGTTTGTCCTGAATAATATGTTTATGTCCCAAAAGTAGATCTTCACAAAATTCTACAATTCAACTTCTCTCAATGATAAAAAGACACATCTACTGCAATTATCACCCCATTAATGCGAGTAAAAAGCTAAATTGCGAATTTCTTTCAAAGATCAGGCCACAATTTCAATACGAAAGTTTTTCAAATTGGAAACATTTGTCTGAAAACAATAGTTGGATTGGCCACAGACTCCTGCCCTTATACGCCTGTGATAGTATCCTTAATCCTACTGTTGCATTATATTAGCCCACTTTATCAGACATTTTATGCAGTAGGTTACGTATAGATAAACAAGTTAGTTAAAAAACGTTGGACTGAAACAAACGATTTGCTGAATGCATTTTCCATCACAAGAATTGATGAATGACTCAGAGAAAGTAGTCTGAAGACAAACTATGCTGCCCAGCAGAGGTGCAACGTCATGCAACCATACCAGTGTACTAGTCTGTACACCCGGTACAATTCCGTAGCATCTGTAAAAGCTGGTTAGTAGCCGTTGGAAGAAGTACCTAGAGCCTGGGTAGTCGATTCCGACTCTAACTATCCCACCAAAAGTTTTGCGGCTCTCAACTCGTGGAAACGAACATTTTTTACAAGTTTTTTCAAATTTAAATAAAAAAATTTTTTGAATGGTGAATCACCGTAAAAAAATTACCACCGTTGGTGATCAGTTTGTTCAGAGAATAGATTGGTTAACATTTTACGTAAACTCATCCAATTAGCTATACGAGCTAATAAAAACCGATGAATAGAAGCTTACCGATGTGCTTATATTCTCTGGGCTGCGAATTTAAAGTGCATGCCATGTGCAATAAAATAACTGCTAAAATCAAACCTTGAAATTAAGGCAGTGGTTCTTAACCCTTTTTACATATTTTACCCCCTTTTATCAAACAAGATTACTAGATTTACCCCCAATACAGGCAGTGGTGCTCATTTCTTAAAAATATTAAATGAACAAACTCTTAGTTTAGAATGATTTACAAAAATTTACATTTATTTATAGTTCAGTAAATTTACTCCCTTGGAAGATGAAAGTTACCCCAGGTTAAGAACCACTGAATTAAGGCCTTTAATAAAGTAAGAAAAAGAAGAATTAAGGATTCTATACTTCTCACGTTTTCATGACCACCTCACTGCTTTTGTCGAAAGTTTATTGTGAAGTAGTTGACTCAATGGCGAGTTCAAAGTATCCATTTTTAAAAACGGCGTTCAGTCTTTAAGATTTCCTCGTCAAACCTGTTTTTCGTTTATGAATAATTTACGTATGCTGCTTCGTTGTGTTGCGATCGGAAATCCCGAGCGGCATGTGTGCAAAGCTTCGCACCGTGGCAGCAAGCAACAATAGAGATCATGCTCGCAATCTCTCTTCCTATTGCTTGCTCGCGCTACATATATTATGTTGCTATTCTTCACGCACATCGCGTTCTTGGCGAGTCACACAATCAACGCAACACCACCGGAGAGGTTGCAACAGTTGCAATTAAATATCGAGTGCTTTTGTTACTTCAACAATATCACAGAAAAATGGAGAAAAAAAGCTGAGAGCCACTCTTTTATGCGATACCATGAAAACAATTACCTGGTAGCAGTCAATTTGTCAAATCAAAAGTAATCAGTTACAGTAGCCTGATGAGAAACTTGCACTCAGTTTTCTCCTCAGATCCTTGTTGAGGGCATCCTTCTATGCACATGTTTTTTTCAAAAGGTTGTAAAATGTCGACAAATCTTGTTTCAAGTTTACTGCTCGTGTCAGAGCTCTGGTACCTCGCCAAAAAATGCACTTAACGTTTACATTACACAGCGTTTCTTCTTCCTGATCAGTATGATCACCTTCGGATTTGTTACTCTGCAGACCTAATGTGGTCCATCTTCAAACAAAATGCAATTTTCACATACGGTAGATTTGGTCTTACGCTATTTGTGCACCATTGCTTGCGGAAACTATTTCAGAATGCAGTGAAGTCCGCTCGATTTATGCTGAACGTGAACTGAATGTCCAATGCAAGCAAACGCACATACCAGATCAGTGTAGCTCATTAGCTTGCTTTTAAGCATGACAAAATCTATTACAGTAAGTTTTGCCAAATCTACTTTTGTTTCCATAAGTTTTGCTGTAGGAGAATCTAAGCGACCTGGGCAGATTAGAGTACGAACGGCAACGTCGTCTTAACATCGTCATAAGTGAAGAAGTGAAATTCTCGTCGATGTTTTTACAAAACTGTGTTCTCATTTTGTCACACAAGTTTCGATAGAAACATGACGTGGAGTTCATGAAAGCGGTGATAATATAAAGATCTTTGTAATGGCATCGCAAAGTAATGGAAACCCCCCTCACCGTGGGCTAATTAATGTCGCAATCGGGATCAGAAACACACAGTAAATACGTGAAGCAGAGTAAAATGAAACACACAGTAAATACGTGAAGCAGAGTTTGTGGAAGCAATTTTGTGTTTCCCTCAGCCCTGTGCACACGAACAGTCGCTTCTTTAGATTCAGAAGGCCAGCCCGTGGCTTAGTGGTAAGTTCGTCCGCTTCGGTGCAGGTAGGTCTGGAGTTTCACTCTCGGCTGTTCTTATCAAGACCTTGTAAATGCTACCGTACAAGTCAGGCGCACGGTGTGCAGATAAGCTGCGGCCTGTGGGGACTATCCAGCACGCAAAACAAACCGAGTCAGATGATACCAAGCCTTAGATAATAATAATGTAATAATGATATTTTATTGCGGACTCATGGTCCATATCACAGACACAAGAACACAAAAAGTGGTTAGCTATACATCAGCGCACATTACAGAAACGGTGTTAGCACATGACCCACACTGGGAGGAACATAGCAGTT
>Ga0210059_1008177_pt1 | contig 16562 bp, 18 predicted proteins | sample Ectturendosymbi2_FD_188042 | JGI IMG/M metagenome (GOLD analysis project Ga0210059, IMG submission 188042) | Ecteinascidia turbinata endosymbiont from Florida, USA - Sample 2 (SPAdes) (version 2) | ecosystem: Host-associated > Tunicates > Ascidians > Unclassified | place: Key West, Florida...
AACCGCTCGTGGACAAACGTGACAAGGCCGTGATTCCTGCTCAGGATTGACCCAGCTAGTGAGAAGTTGGGAATAACTAGCTTATCTGCAGTTGTGCAGTGAGTCTCCTGCAGGACGATGATGAAAGCCTTGTTCTTATAGGCTAGCTGCTCAATGACAGAGATCTTGTCTGCAGTAAGCCTCACAGTGTTCAGCTGGAGTATGTTGGGTCGTAGGTCTTCGGCAGCATTTCTGCTGCCGCGCCCTGAGAAGGGCGTTTGATGACCCACCCCATGCCGAACACATCCAATACGGGTAGCAGCGGTTGCTCTCAAGTTGACACATTTATTAAGCATTTCGAGAAATGCCGCAACAGGGAGGGCCACGTGAAGGCGTCTGCCTTCCTCCCCAGGCATCTGTTTCCCTGTTAATAAACTGTGACCGATTTACTTGCCGCCAGCTTTGTGGCTTATAACTATGAAAAATAGATACGCTTGCAACGTTTAATCATCGCAGAAGAATGAAAGCAGAATGCAGGCAGATTCCTCAGAAGCTTGCCGCCAGGCTAAAGTTTCTTTGGTGTCAGTGTAGTGATCAACATACATTTAAATTTCAAAGAAGCGTACGCGGACATTTACCAGCTTCCCTTCCTGTGTGCCGTTTGTATATGCTTGTGACAGTGCATTTTCAGAGCAAGGATACGATTGTGCATTATCTCTCCGTTTCTACAGAACACTCTAATCACGTGACTGAGAGTAATATGTTTGGATATGTTCCGTTACAGCTTTCGCAAGAAAGTACCTTGATTTAGCAATAATGCCATATGATAGGAACAAGGTGCGCAAGGTGCAAACCAGATTAGAAGAATGAATTTGACAAGACAAAAAGAACATATTTCTCAAAAAAAAGGTTCAAAAAAATGTTATTATTTATTGAAACGATCTGGTGTGAGAACATAGGCGTAGCCAGGGGGGACAAAGGGGCTATGCCCCCCAAATTTTTGGAAATATAGTCATTTTGTGCTTTGAGATGCGTTTTTCCAAACAAAATAGTGTTATTCGCCTAAAATCATACATTTGGCCCCCAAAAAAATTTTTGGGCTGGCTACGCCACTGTGTGAGAATGCACCTCCTCTTTGTGGTCTCACCGGCCTGCAAACCAGAAAACGTTTAAGGCAATGTCAAATATGGTACGCAGTTTCTACCACTGCTCTTTTACTTGACACAGGTATGGAAAGGTTTGCCTTTTTCATGAACCCATTGAAAAAACAGGTAAACATCGTTTTTCAACAAATGAACCAGTAAATTGCTTGCGCAACATATTGCTTAAAAATTCTGATCTTATGGTGCTAGACAACATTTTGCAGCAATGTCAACTGCCTTGTTCACAATCTTCCATTGTTTTGAAAACGGGAGTGCGCGAACATGAGCTTAAAAATCAACTGAGTGTGCGCTAAGTTTCTTCAAGTACGTGATGAACGAAAAATCGAAGGGTCATGTTAGAGAATAAGGCAACTCAATACACACTGCATTTTCCTGAAGCACTAGAAGTCAGCATAAACTGAAATTGCTTTCCCATGATTGTGACGTCACAGGTTCAATTGTGGTAGTCCGGTAACAAGGCTGCAGCAATGACTGGAAAAAGTTCATCATTTGCAGTTGATGAGAGGAGGAGAGTGCAAACAAAAGCAAAGTACAGTATTATTCAAAAAATTGCATATTGTCAATTCACAGCAAAAGTTGTGAGAAGCGAAAAGATGTCTGCGGTGCGTGGATTGGCCCTTGTGGTGATAAGCGTGATGATTTTTGTACGCTGTGGTGCGGTTATGGAGGTTGGAATAAACAACGAACGAGCATACACAGACGTACGCTCCATCATGCAAGACCTCCGCATCGAACAAGCGAAGACCCGACAGGTATGCTGTGACTGAGTAAAGTTTTTATTGTATTGGCAACTGCGAAATCGTTTTTAGAAATTATGTTACTGTAAATGCAGAATTCTCGATTGCAGCTTTGCTACGTGGTTTCTTGCAACGTCGACATGAAGCATTTTATGGTTCACTTATTAAGTGAACGTAACGCAAACCAAAGCGATTTGAAAACTTAGACAGTTGCGATCTGCAACATACCAGTTTCATCTGAAACGGGTGATATCTTCGGGAGTTCAGAACTGATTGCAGATAGGAATTCTATTTCCTGTATCTTGACAGAGGTCGACATTCGGATATATGATCATAGCATCGTTGTGGCAACTATGCGACACAGTCAACCATTTTTTAGGAATGGATCCTTGCGCAAGATCAAGGCAAATGTTTTCGGTAAGTTTTGTCATACTAGACTTAGAGTGTATCGTTTTGCGAAGCTAGGAAATAAAGAAAATTCTTCAACTTCCAGAAAATTCCCAGAATCGACGAGAGCGGTATGCCGCCATCTCGTGGTGTTCGGCGCAGAAGAAGAGTTATGATGCTCGAAGAAGTCGACGGGAAGCTGGTGATCCCGAGAACGTTAAACACAAAACATCATTCCGAACCAGGAGGAAAGTCAAATCAGCAAATACGAGATTTCCAAGAGGTGAGCGTTGGTGCATGACATGAAAGTTTCAGCTACATCCCAGGGCAGCAAATAGGGGTCGGGCGACCGTGCAATTTTGCATCCCCCGAAATTTTTAAAAAACATGCTTAGTTGTTAGGTACCACAAATTACAACTATTTTCTCCCCAAAAAATATCAGCTGGTTCCGGCCCTGGCTTCATCACTCTCTTTTTTGAAAAACACAGCAATCAACAGGTGATGGGAGGAATTTCCCAACTGGTTCCTTCGCCGACAAAACGTTTTCCCATCAACCAAAGCACATAAAATATGTAAATAGGTTTTGCATCCAATTTGTAAAATAGCTATGCAACAGTGGAAGAGTGGGTTTCATGGATTGAACTTGAGTGAAATAAAATTTATTTTCGTATGTGAGGCTGATTTGTTTTCCACTTTAAGTGTTACTTATAAGTTATGAATAGAAACCGACTCCACCAGAGTTTTTGTGCACTGCTTACAAGACGTTTTTCAAAAATAAGCCACCCACAGTCAAATCATCACCTTGAGGGGCTTTTTACGTTCCAGTCTTGTAATAAGAGCTGAGTGTTGCCACTTAGTATGCGAAATATAGACTCTGTTTGACATCACAGTCAGACTTGGACAACTAGAATTTTTTTAGCGTTTCTAAATTAGATTAGAAATAAAATTTGATCTAACTCAGATGTCACAAATTAGATTAGAATTAAAATTAGCGGATTTGCAAAAAACATAAATTGAACTAAAATTAGAATTATAATTTTTTTACTCAAATCAAAGCAACTTTAATCCAAGTTCAATCCATGCCCAAACGTGGATTCATTCTCATAGCCATAAGGACGACAATAGCAAACATTCGTACGCCAAGGGCGCGTTTCGCGCTGTACAATTCGCTAGCATGGTTAATGTGGCGTGGTGGTTACGCCCAGAAACGCCACCAAAAGGTCTTCAATATGGGGCTTCAGGTTTGTGCAGGGGCCTTCACATTGCAAATTTTTCAAAAACTCCAATTATTTCTAGTGTTTCATCCTTCAATTTGGGGGAGCTTGGAGCTTTATTTGAGGGGATAAGCTTACCAAAGTCCCCCGTGGCGACGAGACCGATTACGCCCCAGATAACGTTGAAGTCGTGAGAGTAATAGCGGAGTAAACCTGGCTGATTTGGATTCTATTGCTGTTTTGCCGAGGGTCTTTGGTTCGACTCTACTTTAGTTGGCTCAGGGCGATGCAACGTTGTGGCGACAACTCCGAAAACTCGTTCCGACCGAGCCGATGTCGCTGTCATAACTAGGGGTTCTCGAGCAACAGCCTTCAAACCAGGGAAGGATGTTCGTTTTTCCAAAACCCGAAAACAAGGGTGTGCAACCCATGGCCCGCAGACCCAAAAGTGGCCTGTGAGCTGAAGTGTTGTGGCCCACTGAAAGGACCAGATTTTCAAGCAAGCATTACCGTTTTTGGAAGGTACTGCCAGGGCCGGATTAAGGGTACTGTACAGTAGGCCTAAGGCTGAACAGATATTTCGTCAAATTTGATAAACTTTAGGAGATAATTCGGTAGTTATTTATAACACAAACAATAATAAAAAAGAAAACTGAAGACGGAATTTTTCCATGGTCTAAGGCTAAAGCCTTATTAACCTAACGGTTAATCTGGCATTGGATATACTTCCGTGGATGGTCAGCGCTTGTCTAACACACAGAGCTTGATACATACAACTGTGGGCCATGGACCAACCTGGTTATTTCCACAATGCCCGGCAATATTGCATGGTTGCACACCACTGCCCTAAAACATCACAGCTGACTGACTATCATAACAAAGATGACTATTGTGACTTCTGCGTATGAGTGGATAGGCAACGCGACGTTAATAGTAAGCACTGATAAGGCCACATAATTTGTACTGCAGCTGTGAATGAGAAAAGAAATTTATGAAGTTTTTAGTTTTTACTGCTTTCGCTTTCAGTATCAAGATAGGATGGCAGCGTAGTGCTTGTGACCGTTTTGTTACACTTTCATGCCACGAAGGTGCATTCCCCTTTCATCTTCAACAACATCGTTGGACAAATTAGCATTTTTGGCAAAACCGGATATCAGACTAGAACTAGAATTAGAACACTGAAGCTTTTAGCGAATTAGATTTAGAATTACCGCCATTTCGCTTTAATTCATCGAATTAGAAAAACCAAAATTATTAGTTGTCCAAGTCTCATCACAGTGCCTGGATTTTCAATGACGAAGCGCTTCTTTCAATAGATGCCATACCACCAGTTTCAAAATGAATACCAAACAAGCATCTTTTGCAACAGGTTTTTTGCTTTTCAAAATCTTTGAAATGCATGAGCACTTTCTGTTTTAGGCTTTCAATCTTCTGATGTCATCAAACCACAATCACACCTCGGTGTTTGATGATCTTCTTGGTGCAAAAGAACTACGAAGGAGGAGGAAGCGAGACGTGCACGTGGCGGCAATCGATATTCTTAAACTTGCGCTGTCGGCAAAACTGATAATAATTGAAGTTCTACTTGCAACGATTGTCAGCAGCGTGATATTCCGCTTAGCCTCACATCGAGCACGAAAACCAACAGACTAATTTCATTGTTTTCTTTTTTCATATGTTTGTCATTTTCTTTCAAATAAAACATTTCACAATCACTGACATTGTGTTACAAGTCAGCAGCAAATGTCGCAGGCAACAACTACTGATAATGAGTCCCGTCGCCACGGGTGGGCTTTTACCCCCAAGCAAAGCTCTAAGACCCCCCAAATTGGAACGTGAAACACTATAAGTGGAGTTTGGGTGAATTTTATAGTGTGAAGCCCCCCCCGCAGAACTGCAAAGTGCCCCTATTGAAAACTTTCTGGCGACGCTTCTACTGATAATCATGGACGACGGAAGGATTTTTTTCCAGAGTGGGCACTAGGGTATTTTTCCAGGGGGGAAGTGGTGAAATTTCTTTTTCCCACTTGAAATTAAGAAAACAACCTTTTTTGCTTAAAATTTTTCAAATCCAGGGGGGCAGTGCCCCTCCTTCCGACGCCCATGCTGATAATAGATTTGACTAAGACAATTTTTGCTTGTATCAAAATACGAAAGTGTGCCAAGGTAACAAGGAAAATTTATCTTGCGGTATTTTCTTTTCTTCTTTCCTTTTCGTTTGAACAAATTGTTAGATTTTATAGACTTCTCCACGTGATTGCTTTTGACAATATCACCAATGGCAGCATTTGTCTCTGCAATGTCTTTCTGCATGACTGATTTTGCTTTATCCCTGGCAACAGATGATCTTCGAAAAACCAAGTCAAAATTTGAATGAAATTTAATTGATAACTATAACTTTCCAAATTTCTGAGTTCTGCTGTTAGGTTCCTTGGTAAACTTCCTTTATGAGGTCTCAAGATCAAACTTGACCTGCAATCAGTTCGAACTCCTATTTAAAGCACATCACAAAGTAGCAAATTCTCTCTCGAAAACAAACATGTCTGCACGTTTATGCAAATTCGAAAGAGAATTTAGGGGCCCAAATTTTTTAACTATGTCCAACACATTTTTCCAGGGGGGAGAAAAAATTTGCAGGGGGGCTTGGCCCCCTGGTTACGGGCCTGATCATTTGCTCTGTGGGCGCCCGCCTCCTCTTGCTTGCGCCATCAGGGGCCACGCGGCTGCTTTCGCAGACAATGTTGCACTGGTGGTGAGTCAATGAAACAGCACCACGCGTGAAGCGTTTTCTTGCACCAACCCATTAACGCCGAGTACGAGGCTGGACAGGCCACAAGTAACGATTTCAAATCTTGGGTATGATCCTGACCGAGAATCGAACCCAACCTACCAGCTTTGTTGGTGCGTGCTCAACCAGCTGCATCACTTCGCCGGTCTAGTATATCACTTCGAAGTCGATTTTTAAAAATTTGTCTAGAACTGCAGTTCCCACGCGTAACATACACATTACACATCAAAGTCATTTTAAATGAAGCACCGCCGATTCTACATGCAGACCCCTCATTTGAATAGACCCCTATCTTTATGCATAAATCCTTAAGTGATTTGGGCGATCCCTTTGCAGTTTATAAAACAGGACGTGAGACAAGTCCCATGACGGTCAGCTATTTGATTTTCAAGGACACATTAAAGTTCGACCTTCATTGTACCAAAGATCAAGCGCAGCGCTTTTCATCAAATCGAACTCTTTCGAGCACATGCACAGCGAAACGCCAGCACTGATCACGAGAAGGTGATAATATTGAATCGCTGTATTCGCGAAAAGAAACGCCCACCATACAAAACATGAGAAACAATTGTACTTGTTGGCAAAGAAAGAACGTGAAAGATGTAAATAAATGCCAGCAGTTAGCAAAACAGGAGAAAATCATTGATCAAACCCAAAAACGCATGATGTAGAAGTATGACTTAATTGGTCATATCAACTTACTCTTGACTAAGGTGCTGATAGACAAGATGTCCCCTACCAAGAACCGCAAGGGGGGACCAGTTCACTTTTAACACCGTTACTGTTACTGCACATGAAAAGATATGATTTGGCAAAAACGTTCCTCCTACCGCTGCGACTCGGAGACCATGAACGACACGCAACAGCTACAACCACCTGCCAGTGAAACCTATCCTTTAGTCTTCGCAGCATCAAGACACAAGGTGAGTACGCGTCGGGCACAGGGCAGAGAATGAGAGGTGCTCAGGCACGCGCGTACGCTCGCAGCAAACAGAAAAAGTACGAGTTTTTTTAAAATACGTTAAAACGTAAGAAAAAGTTCTGCAAAAAAGAGCGTTCCTAAACTTATCAGTTTCGACAGTTAGGCAACTTTAAACGTTTTTCGTATAAAATTTCTGGCTCGCAGACGAGCACTTTGTCAGCGCAAGGCGGCGTTCAATTGCAGCAGAAAACATTTGAAACAAACGCAAAATGTTTTATGCTGCGGTCATGGAAATGTAATGCCGACGAGTGAAAGTAGAGCATCAAATAAAAACAGTACTTGTTCTTGCGCACAAGACACTGGAAATTAGGCCCTACAAGGCCACCGCGCGGTATCCGATGTCTACCCGTAACAGCCGCTTGTACGCGAGCCGCTGTTATTTGCCAATAAATAGTTAAAAAGCACGAAGCACCGTCATCAGCTCAGCACTATAATTACACAGCGACAGCATAAAATACAACACTTATGAACATGCCAAGGAACTTCTTTAAACATCGTAAAGGATTCGATAAGACGTTGAACGATTGTTCGTAAGGCTTCGTTGAGCCGGTATTGGTTCGACACAGGACGGCGCGAGGCCGTCACAATTACAGGACACGCAAACGAACTCGGTTTTCAATAAGATTCATGCGCACCCATTTGCCCAAATACTGTAAGGTATTTTACCAGTCTTTGCTTCTCACACCCGCACGTATGAGGAAAAAGCTGAAGGCTTAGCTGCGTCCAGGACCGGCTTGAGAGCTCTTGCTGCACATCTCGCGACCTGCGCCGCGTGAGAAAGGGCACGCGCTGAAATATTCATGTCCGGGTTTGACGAACGGAAACACTTCTGCTCAAGTTCGACACGACTGGCCGGGACAGACGAAGAACGCTAAGCCATTTAAGCTTTATCGATTCAGGCAACGATTACCATTGACTTCGGTTACGCGGTCGGCTTCACTTTGAACAACTTTGATTGAGCGTCGGCCGCAGCAGCAGCAGCTGCGCACAGCATCGGCAATCTGGTTGCTGCCGCGACCAGCGTCGGTTCACGCTCCGCCTACCACAGACAAACGCACACTTCCCAATTTAAAACAGGCACCGCCATCATGCATTGCATCGCACGCCAGCAATCTCGGCTATTTTCTCAGCAACTCCTCGATCTTGATCGCGCGCGCCCAAGCGCTTCCGCTGTCGTGGCAATCGCGAGTCGCAGGAACAACGAACGATCGCCAAACACAAGGGTCGCGACACCGGACTGCGCGGCAAGCCGGCTTTTGCAGCATGCAATACGGCAACGCCAGCGGCAGGTGCTTGCTGCAGCAACAGGTCGTGGTGTTCCATAATGGCACACTGAAATAACATCAGACCTGCTGCTTATTTTAAGACCTGGCTTGGCAATTTGTAGAACTGCGTTCAATTCAAAGGGAATTCGCTACGCAGGGCAATTCAGGTCTGAGACGATGCGCAGGGTTGTCATAAAATGCGTGGACTGTTTTGCATCGGATTGGACCGATTGCTACGACTGGAGAGCTTCCTATAATGATGCTCTTTCTCTTTTCCACGTCATCTGGGCGGCCAGCAAGTATAAGCTGAACGTAATCCCACCAATTTTCGTGACGGTTATGTATGTGTCGCGCTGATCCAACGCAAGCTAACCTGTGCTCATGCGCGCATCACAGATAAAGAGAGCTTTGAACTTGAACAAAGAGATACAAAGTGTCGCGAGCCATCGACGCGCCAAGTGCGCTGGGCTCTTGTGCAACAGCGGTCGCCAAAGACGACAGAAAACAAACACAGTAAACAGGTAAAGCGTGTCGATCCACATAAAAGCACCGGTCAATCGAGTCTCGCAGAGAGAGAGCGAGAGCACGCTAAGTGCGGACACCACCTTGCAGGGCGCTGCCGTACGTCGCGTGCCACACTCGTGCGACTCTACAAGCGGCGAAAGCGCCGAAGAGAAAAAGGCGACGCTTGACGACGAAGCGTGATGTGTTGGCGAGCGCGGCGCGTGCGCGAATAAACTACCGCAAAGCACACGTGGACGAACGGTGGCGCAAACGTTGCTATCGTCTTCTTCTTCTTCTTCGGAAAAGCAGAAAAATGGCTGAATTTTGAATGAACACGTGATGCAAAGCCCTTCTTGCTCTGAAGCGCTTCCACTCTATGCAAAGCTGTATAAAACAGCAGCCTTGGCCTTTTCACAACACAGCTTATTTAAAGCGCATTTTTTGTTTTAGACGCCTTTGCACCACCCAAACTAACCAAATTCAGTACGCTTGTTAGTCAAGGTAACCCTTCTGCTTCGCCGTGACTGAAGCAGTGTATGCCAAACGTCCCCCGCTCGTGTGTCATTAGCACAGCAACCCTTTTGTCAGGAAACGTGTGCGAAAGCGAAGATACAACCGTCGTCACAGTCGAACGCACAACAGCACGATGAATGGACACAAGAATGAAAGCAGCAAAATCAGAAAAAAAACTAAACGAAACGAGGAAATTTTTTTTAAATAACATAGCGTTTTTTTAGCAGCAGCAGGCGTCCGATAAGCAATACTGCGGCAATGTCACACACATGAACCTTTCTAAACGAACTCTCCAAATGAACCATCGGGTCGTTGAAATACAAGCCGACTCCAATAATGCTGTAAACCGACGAGCTGGGAGCTTTCCGAAAATCTTAAAATGCAATCGCAGCAAAAGCTGGCCACTCTCAGAAGGGGACAACAAGATGATCTTGATCGACGAACTTGGCTTCCTACTTAATGCGGATGTCTGGACAAACGATCCGTCCAGGGCACTACAGAGAGCACTTACCCCTATTTACTGCGCGATACCACGTTGCATGAAGCACTAAACAGTCAACGAGCGCCATTTACAGCGTACGGCCGAAAGGATCACTGAGCTATGCCGTGTGATGAAAACTTAACTTGTATTGACGAAGGGCCAACCAACAGCTGCCTAATATGCAGCAGTTCAAAATACGAAATATATACAATACAACACGGTCGTTTTCCGGCCAAACGATTTTAAAATAGAAACACTCTCTTAGGGAGGAAAAACGGTGTTGTCGATCCGCATCAGAGTAACGCAAGAACTTGTTCGAGAGTTCACAGGGCACCTAGGGCCCGCGGCCTCGCGCTTGGCTCCAATCGGTCCTGAGCGTCGTCGAAGCCCAACTGGGAGCAAAACACCCAGCTCCGCAGCAGTGAAGATTACGCGCATGCGCAGTAACATGAGCAACGAGGACGTAACGGGGACAGTGAAAACGGATAGCGAACGAAGACACCCATTTCTTACGAGAGCACAGTGAGCAGCGGACGAAGCTCGCGCACATCGGCGGCGGCTGGAGCATTTTCAACAGTCGAAACGGTAGAAACGACCCTCGGAAGGTCAGAAGCGGTTAAAACGGAAACAAAACGCACAGCCCAGCTACAAACGCTGGCAAGCGAAGATGTCTCTGTTGTTGTTGTTGTTGTTTTACTTTTCGCGTCGAGTTGACCGACACGGCGACAACGAAAGCCTTCGCTCGCACGACGTCACACCCCACACGACGTCAAACGAAACAAACACGGGGATTAAAAACTCACGGATCAGTATTGGTAGTAGTAGACGGGAGTGGAAGGGGACGTGGGGTGGTGGGTGGCGCTCGGCGCGGCGACGCCGTGCACGGCGCTGGCAGCGGCGTAATGACCTCCAATAGCTTGCGCGGCTGCCAAGTTGGCCTGACGCGCAAAAACAGGTTGCAGCGAGGCGGAGGCTTGCGCTTGCACGCAGTACTGCGGATTGAGCATCATGACGGGTTGGCCGGATGCCGCCGCCTGCAATAAGAGACAGCAGGATCACTGTCAAGTGCTTTGGAAGAACTTTCACAAAATACAGCCGAAAATACGCTGTTTAATCAATTGCACGTGGTTATTGAACAGGCAAGCACCTGCACATGAATATAGCAGCGAGCATTCTTAGTGTGCGGCACGATGACAGAAACCAGCAGAAATTTGCTGGCGACACGTTTGTTGTTTGCGACAAGTACTGATGCATTGGCTAAACCACACAAAAATTGGCGAAGTTTACTTCCTGACAAATATTATACACTGCTGCACACTTACTTTCATCCCTCCCGGTGGGGCAATATGATATTGCACTTGGGGCTGATGCGCCCCAGTGACGACGTACGTTCTTCCAGTGGCATCAGTGTAGAGCATGGGCTGAGCAGCGGGAGCAACGCCAGCATAAGGGTTCGGTGCCAAGCCAGCAGGAGGGTAGTGCTGCGGGAAGACCATCACCTTGGTGCCTTGCGCGGTGGCGAGGTGGCCATACGCCCCGGCGGCGTTGGGTAGCATGTACTGGAAGTTGTTTGAAGGCACCTGCTTTGAAACGTTAGAAGTGCGTGTGAATTCGTTGCTATGTACAGCGGTTCTTTTTCGCCTTTAATGCACAAAAACGTCAAGGTGCAAAGATCAGATCAAGTTCAGCAAAAAGAAACCAATTGAAATGTTAACCTGGTCAAAGAAAGTATGGTTCTCTGGTATTTTCTAAAGATCTGGGGACTTTTTAAGGCAACGGATGTACCACTCAGTGAATTTTGATCCGGCGAAAATGAGTTAGCCAGAAATGCAAAAAATCCGTCCGAACTGGGAGATGACCGGAAGACTACAGGTTTCCAAATGTTGGGCTTCCATGTCAAGTTAAGATATTTATGTAAACAAACTAACCTCTGCCTAATAGAGGCCTGGAATATTTTAGCCGTCATAACCTGTATTTGAAGTACATGTTTACAGCAATATATATATATATATATATATGTTCTTTTGCTAATTTTATAACGCATACATAAGTGCCTTGGTTGTCGCGGTCAATGGTCGTGAAGCAAGTGACAGTACAAAACAGAAGCTCTCTAAAGATGGGTTTTGAAAGAAAAATTTCGACAGGTAACATTGTTACATGGTAAACATTGCTAAACTTCTCTAAAAAGTTATTATCAGTCAACAGCTGAGGTACGCAGTTCACTCCCTTCAACTTGGGTGGGACCAGCAATGAAATTATTCTCGGCATCGAATATAACTCATTTCTTGTAGTAACTCTTGGTACCTTTTTGCGAAACACGTTCAGCAAAACCCTCCGCTTAAAGTAAAAGCTGTACTTCATATCAACATAAAAAAGCAGGCCAGCGCCAAATAAAAATATTCCAGCTACAGCTTTCCGATACAGCAATGAAAAATTTACGACGACGCTGTTTCGCTGGTACGCGCGCGTTGTCGGCACAACAGTGGCATAAGAGCCTATCGCACTTTCAAAGTACGCAACTTCAGCAATCATTGTTGGCATAGCAAAGCAGCTCATCTTACCGGCTGATTGGTGTGCAGTGGGGTTTGCTGTATGTAAGCGCCCGCGTAAACCCCAACGCTTCCCACAAGCGGGGCGGCTGCAGCTGGAGGAACAGGGACTGACGCCGGCTGCGCAACAAAGACGGTACTGGTTTTCGTGGCCCTGATTTCAACACGGAGGTACCAGACAACTAGCGGGCAATTTATTATTACGAGTCGACCAGATTACTAACGTTATCAGCTATTGCGCTTCAAGTAAAAACTGCTCTGATATACTGCTCGCTTATGAAAGGTTTCAATAATAGCAACCCATGCTGCAGGGCTTAGCAGTCACTCCTTCATATTTATTTGGAGTTCGCACAAATCTATTCAATACACAGAACAGAGTGGGGTTGACTCGCAAATGGGTCAGTGCAGTTAAAAAGAGCACTCGCTAACTGTCTGGCAAATCTCATTCATACATTCAGTCAACCAACTCACAACAGTGCATGTGCAAATGCAAGGGTGTGATTGATTTCATGACAGCATTTGAAGCGTTTAAAAGAAAATAGAAAACGTTGTCACACAACCTACAACAAATTTGAAATTTAGCCTACGAGGCGAAAAGCACATAGTTACTAACCACTGGTGTGCCTGGAACAGGTACTTTATGAGCAGGCTGATTTTCTGAAACCGAAATGGTCACAGTCTCTGCAGCAGATGGTAGTTGTTCCACATTTTCTGCAGTGGTTTCTTAAACAACACAACACCAGTTTGATATTAAAAAAAAAAACTTTGTAAAACATATTTTTCACTTATGCATGAAAGCTCAAAATAGTTTTATACAATTGGAATTTTGCTCTAAAGTGGTAAGTTGCACGTAAAACCAGTCATGATCCAAATTGCACTCAGGTTCCCTCAAAATCAACAAAGGCAAAAAATTGAAAATGGAGAAGAAAATTGCAATACCAATTTTATTGCTTCTATCATTTTGATTAACAGCGTAAAATAACTTTTTCAACAGTTGGTCAAATTGGAGAATTTGATATTAAGCCAAACCCTAAAAGTGGAGCTGGATTTGGAAGTTTTTCTAAGGAGCAATAACATGAGAATAACGTTTTTTTTTTGCTTTGGTTTTCAATGGATTGTAGTGTTGAACAATGAATAATGCCAAGTCTGGGATGACTCGCACCAGGATTGTGGAGTCAGAGGTAAAATGTCTGACTTCAACCTTTCCAAAATTTCCAACTCTGATCTTTCTAAAATTTCCAACTCCAACATCTGCCTTGCCAAAATTTTCGACTCCTTAGCATAACATGAATGAAGTTTGGCTGTCAACAATTTTGTATCAACTAGCAATCAATGGAAATCATGGTACACAGCAAGAATTCTCTGTTTCAATAGATATTTTAAAAGAAATTGCACCATTTCAACAGGCATGAGTTAGGATTCCTCACTTAGGAGTGCAATGCATAAAATGATTCAATTGGACTCTTGGTGTTCTTCGGAATCTGACTCTGACTCCACACAAAAACTTCTGACTCCTTGCAACCCCGCAACCCAGGCTTGTACAGATCTACTGGACTACAACTTAACATTCAACTTGAGAGACTGTTCTTTTGCTACTCATGTTGTTATTTCATAGCATTTGCCACCAGGTTTCAAATCAAACAGATAAATTAGATCTTCTGGCGATTATTTTATTAGTAGCCGACATTTCTTTCACCTATTCAAGAGGGCTTGCCCTGAGGAAGGCCGCTTGAATAGGTGGGCAAAAAGTTGGTTACTGATAAAATAATTGCCAAAAGAGTTAATTTGTCTGTTTGAGAGAAAATGCCTTTGATCATTCAAAAAGCCTTTGATCGACTTTCTAGCATTTCTGGTTCAAAAGTTACATGACCTAAAATAAAGAAATTAATTAATTATCTAATTAGCTAATTAGTCAAATATTTTTATTAGTTTAGATCATAAATTTTGAACCCGAAACCCCAGCAGGTTATCCGAAGCATCAAAAGACTCGGGATTGGAGCCTAGTTTCCTATAAAAACTTCAGCGAAATACTACCATCTAACTGTTGGCACCCAGGGCCAGGCAAAGTGGGCCAAGGTGGCCTAAAAGTCCTGCACTTATGACATCACTCACAAAAAATCCACACCCCCCAGCCAAAAATTTTTTTCAGAGTGTAAACAAGAAGACTTGCCGCATTTTTTGACACTTCGACCAAGTCTGTAACTCATACAAGAGCGGAGTAATTCCCACGCAAAGCCACGTGCGTTTTGGTGTTTTTTTGAAAATCCCCTTTTTCAGCCGGATGCCAAAGTGTTAAGACCTGGCGCAAAGCATCCTGTCTCAAACTATGCAAAATTTTACATAATTTTTTAACAGTTTGAGCGATTTTGTGAATGTCAATATAATCGATTGTTACCCCAACGCTTCTGATTTTTGTTGATTCTAAATCAAATTTAAGCATTATCCACCTTTAAATTGCCAAGATTAAGTTGCAAAATTTTGCAACAAATGGTCAAAATTCTAGAATGTTGCACTTATGGATCGGTCTCAAACCTATTGTCTTGAGACTTTGAATACTGGAACAATATGGCTGAGTGAAACTTCTTCAATTCAAAGTACTTTTTGTCTGTTGTATCTGCAGGTAAGAATAACATAAGCAAGCAAGAAAAATGCCAAAAATTCGCAAAATTTCAACTTCGAAGTGGCAATGACAATTTTTTGAAGATTTGTTGAAACATTTTGGCATATTCTGCAAATTTTCGAGTCTCGGACTTTTTGAAGAAGTCTCCGTCTCTAAGTTTAGATCTCGACTACATCTCTGCTGTCTGGCCAGTGATTGGTGAGGTATACAGGGTTCTTGAAAATCGTAGAAGCAATTAACGTATAGCAGCATAAAGCGTGAAACCAAATATCCCAAATATCATGCAACATAAGAAGCTGTTGCAGAAACCACATTGCAAACATGTCATCAAACACAGAAAAAAAATGCAATGCACAAACGTGTCTGATGCTATGCGAGTGGTTTTTTATTTTGTTTTTTTCAATGCACAAAAGAGTCTGGCCCGCGGACATTGATAAGGTCACAAATTTGGCTCGGCATCCAAAATGTTTGGGGACCACTGAGCTACAGCATTAACCTCAACTGCAACAAGGTAACAATGCAGCGCACAACCTCATCCAGTTTAAACATGAGATAGGTTTAGGCTTGAACAGACTCCAACATCACATACAAACTGGGGTCAGTCATGATACCATATTTATTCAATTGTAAGCCATCCTGATAAAGTTTTTTTTCATCATTTCATGTAACTTATGATCGAGGGTGGCTTACAATCAAGGGCAGCTTACATTTTTTAATTGTTTACCTTATCGAAAGGTACAGATGACGCTCAGTCTTTCCTTGGCTACATTTTGTCGACCAAACTCTTTTATCACATTCTGTTATCTTCAGCATCACGTGCACATCCATTACAGGAGAGATTATGATGAACAGAAAGCAGTTGTAGTGATGTAAGCATCATTACCAGGATTGCCAATTAAACGCAAAATGTGCTAATACGCGAGTGTATCTCAGAGTCTTAAAGACACCTATGTTCAAGTGCGGCTTACATTAATTTTAAGACCATTTCATGTGGCTTATAATAAGGGAGGCTTACAATCAAGGGAAGCTAACAATGGAATAAATACAGTATACACTTCTCTGAGCTACGAATCCAAGGCACATCCCTTTGTTGCCATTACGTAATGGCTGGTGGTTGCACTATTGGACACATGCCTAATGAGTATTGCCAGGTGTATTGTGCTATTAATCATTGAACAAATCATTGAAAATGCTGTTAACACTTTGGCTGCCAGGTTAATTCAAGCGGTTCGCAAAAAGCAGCTGATTCGAACGTGGCTTTGCGGATGAATATCTCCGCTCCTGTTCGCTCTAGCAACTCGGCGAAAATCTCAAAAAACGTGGCAAGTCTAGTAGATTAGACTCGAAAAAAAATTTTTTGCTTGGGGGGTGCAGGTTGTC
>Ga0210059_1008178_pt1 | contig 16559 bp, 10 predicted proteins | sample Ectturendosymbi2_FD_188042 | JGI IMG/M metagenome (GOLD analysis project Ga0210059, IMG submission 188042) | Ecteinascidia turbinata endosymbiont from Florida, USA - Sample 2 (SPAdes) (version 2) | ecosystem: Host-associated > Tunicates > Ascidians > Unclassified | place: Key West, Florida...
TATTAGATAATTTTGTTATGAAGAAGGCAGGACAAAACCTTTTTAACTGTTCACTGTGTTATGTTCAGCCTCACTTGATTTGATGATTGTAGCTTTTTATTTCTTTATACGTATTTCAATAATGACAACATAAGCGAAATTTAAACCAGTCCAGTCGCCACGGTGGGCATTGGCGAGCTCAGCCCTTCCAAATTTAAATATGAAACACTACAAATCAGTAAAGATTTTACCAAATTTTCAGTATTTCAAGTCCCCTTGCGAAAATTTAAATCCCCTATTCAAGACTTTCTGGCGACGGTTCTCATTTGTAACTCCACATCTTTTCACGCGATAGTTTAGTTGCATTCGATTCTTACCAGTCTGAAAAAGTAAGAAACACGCGAATCGTGAACAATTAAATGCTCTGGAAGGTTTTCTATAGGCTTTAGAGGAACCAGCCGATTGCGGTCTGCTTTCTTCTTTTTGCAATGTTTCAAACTTGCGCATATCTGTATTCAAGTCACTTCATTCCACAGGTGTAATAAGCAAGGAATCAATCACAGATTTTTATCCCTTGCTTATTTCACCTGTGGAGTGAAGTTACGCGAATCGTGAACCTAACAGTTACAACCAGTTGGGTGCGTTTTACGTGTCGTGTTTTGCTCATGTGTGAGATTTTTACAGCCGTGGTAAGCGAGTTGCAACGTCGTCCTCACGTTGTGCTTTAAAGTCTTTATGCCACCGCACATGCTATATAGGTGCAGTGTGTTTTTTTTTAACACAGATGAGAAAAAACAGATGTGATTCTTATAAAAAACGTAGACCATGTATTTTGTCAAATTTTTCAATTGTGGCGATTTCGGTTGGTTTGCCTGTGGCAGTTAATAATCCGTTCTCTCCAGCCAAGTAGGATTCCAACAATTCCCTGTATTTTAACGCTTTTGAGTCGAAGGCAGCAACAAACGCAGTGATCGTGGGCACTTCAGTAATGATTGAGAACTTTGTAATGACAGTACTTTCAGAGCGTTATTTTCCAATTTTCGCAAATTGATTGGCGCTTTCCATTTTCTTTCTCGCAGCAATGGAAGAGGGGTCCTCACAAGTGGATTAGCCTAGCTAGGGCCTTACATCAATTAAATCCGGCCCTGCGTGTAGTACTAATTTGTATGACATCAATCGCAAACGTTTCACAAGGGCCTCCTTTGAAACAGCCTAGGGCCCTGCAAGCGATATAAAGTATTAGTATCAGGTTTGCTATTTTAGGGTATGTAGATTGCAAATACAGTATTAGCAAGTAGGCTATAGTATGAGGTGGTAAATTTAGAAAACTCAAGTTGCATTGCCTGAACCACTTTCGGAGATAGCGCACGTTGCCGTACGTAGCCTATAACGTATTTTGGTTGTTTTTGAAGTGGTGGTTTTTAGAATGTACCGTATGTTTTTGTATTTTTTAAATGTACAATACAGGGTGGGCCAAAAGTAGACGTGCTCTTGATTGCTTTTTTATATTTATGGCTGAAATTTTGGGACGGTATTGGCAAATACTGGACCGTTCCGGTAAGAAAACTATTCTACTTTCACCACTGAGGACCAAAGATATTTTTAATGACCACTGCCAAGCTGGATTCGATCCAAGCGGGCTACAAAGGGATGTAACCGACATGCCGAGCAGGATCGGGTGTACACCAAGGTGTACACGCGTGTTGAGAAGTTTCATGTGACTCGCGTCCAAGTGTGGAAATGTCCACTGCGGTACAAAAAGGAGCATGGCTCACCTTTCATACGGTCACCCGAGGCGGTAAGCGGAAGAAGGTAAAAGCTTCAACGGCTGAAGAAAATAAACCAATCGATTGAACTCGGACTTGTACAGCAACTTAACAAAGCAAATAGAATTTAGTCATAAACACAATTTAAGCCTGAACAACTTGCCTGACAAAACTACGGTAGTACAGTACAGTATTTATAATTTAAACTGACAGAACTTCACTTTTCATAACCTGTTTTTCATAAAACAAACTGGCAAAACTTCATTCTCATAATCTGAATTTCATAAAATAGTCTGACAGAACTTCATTCGGAAAAGCCACTTTTCTGTAGTTTCGACTGACAGGGATTAACCCGGACAAGCCAAATTTACAATCTGGTCTGACATAGATTAACCCGGACAAGCCAATTTCTCCTGATCGAACTGGTCCTTAGACCTTTCGAACGACTTAACCGCAGCCACTCGACTGCCGGCGGAGTGAGTCTGGAAAAAGACTGAATTTCAGTTCAGATGGGGCTGTGTTTATACCCTTGGTTCATCTTGAGACTTGTTAACGCTCCTTTACTTCAGGTGTTCTAATTGGTTATTGCTTATTGAATCACTTGGTGATTGGCTGATTTCAAATGCTTCCAGAACCTTCAGGTGCTTGTCGGTGCTTGGGTTATATTTTAGCAAGTTTGTTTTCTGTACAGTAATAAGTTGTTACAGGCAAACTTGACTGTAACACAAATTCACCGGATTCCTGGATATCCCGCTCGGGTAGTAGAAACATTGTTGGCATTCTTCCAATTTTTGTTGGTGTGCATTAACCAAATGCATTCATTCCATAATGCTGTAAATATGAAACAAGTTTCATGACGTACTGCTGTCACATCTTCCGTAGTTTGGTTTTTGATGCGTTTGCTAAAATTGGTCGCATTTGACTCTTGGATTGTTGCGACCGGAAAACCCGAGCGGCAAGCGCGCAAAACTTCACATCTCGGCAGCAAGCAACAATAGAGATCACTCGACGAGATCACTCCATTGCTGCGTGTTCGCGCCACGTGCGTTATAGGCAGTGGTGGGATTTAAATTTTTTAAGAACAGGTCCTTTCACTCCAAGACTCACTAACAAAAGGTTTTCTCATTATCAGTCTCCAGAGGCAAAAATACAGCTAAAATCCTTACAGCTGAAATGGTGTCTGCGTATATGGAAAAGTAAACAAAACCAGCTGGCAGCGGATGCCGTCTGTGTAGCCTTTGTAACGGCGCTCTCGTTCGAACGAGATTTTAGTCGAACCTGATTTTAGTCTTGTTTTTCACAATTGAAAGTTGGTGACAGGTCTATGAGAGGTTTGCCAAAATAAGTCTTGGGTAAAAGGTGTTCATTGGGAAAACTTGAGAACCCCTGACGTAAGCCAACAACCTGTCCTCGGGACGAAAGAAATTCTAAGAACAGGTTCTTGCGAACCGGTCGAATTCCATCACTGATTACACATGCTATTCTCAGCGCACATCCCCTTCGTGGTGGATTGCGCTCACGCATTTAGCACCGCGCCTACCGAGTGGTTGCAAGTACCGTACATCCCCTCGTTTTCACAACGAACTCTACAACACACCGCAGGCAAGGGCTTAACGAAGGGGGGCAAGGTGGCGCAATTCCCCGGGCGCCGAGTCACTATGGAGGGGCCAAATCACTGCGGGGGCGCCGAAAAGTCCCAACAATGTCACAAGCACTTTCTTCAATACAGTAAATTTGCTTCCGAAAGTCCTCAGTTTCGAACATGGGGGGGGCCAAACTTGCTTCTTGCCCCGGGCGCCATCTAACCTCGTTACGCCCCTGAATTTGCAGATTCTTTTTGTGAAGGTTGCATCTGACATGGCCTTCACATCCTGGTCACAGCCATGGGCGTCTGCAGGTGGAGGCAAAACGGGCATTTGCCCCCCCTGGAAATTGGGACTAAGAAGCAAAAATTTCTGGAAAACGTGAAATCAGGAATTTAATTCTGATTATTTGAGTTAATCGTTGCAATGACAGTTTGTTTGCCGATATGACACTCACACTGCACAAGAGTCAGGTTCACTGTTTTGGTAACATGCAGCGATGAGCTTTCAGTTCACTTAATCCGTTTCTCTGCCTGCAGAGGCAAGTTGCGAAACTCGGGAGCGAATTGTTCTACTATTGGCCTTTGTTCCGTAACAATGACACGGCAACAAATCTTCGAAGATGCACTTCAAGTTACGGTGGCAGGCGTTTTGCCGCATTTAACTATTGAACGCAGACATCTTGGCAGGCAATGCAGCGAGACATTGACTGCTGATAGTGGTAAGGCACGTAGGTTCAAACCAATGGTGGGCGAATTGCGGATCGCCGACATATGTTTTGTGGCTCTTCTAGATGAATAGCAACATCTCAAATTGATAGAGAGTTGTTGCCTCAAATTTAACGTTTGTTTCATTTATCAATGTGTTTACACAAGTTTGTGAAGTTAGTCACCAGCAGTGTTCCCTGTAAGAAAATTCTACATCGAGCAAATATTTGTGTCAGTGCGCATGCAATTTCACAACCATGTAGACACACAACCAGTGAAACGTTTCGACAGTGCTATGAGATATATACACGATATCAAATCTGGAACGTTGCCAGTGCGCAAGTATGAGATTTTACTGCGCAAATGCTCTGGTGGTGAGAAACAAGGTGTTTCGCGAAGAGGCAATTGCAGACCACAAAGTGGAAGAATACTAAAATAAATTGTGAGACTACTGGAGAAAGTTCCAAGCCAGGTTTGACCATTTCCAAGAGTTAAAACCATGCTTTGCATTCCTTATTAATCCATTCAATGTTAATGTATCGGTAATGGCTGTCCAGTTCGCCTACCGTTTGTCACACACTTGACTGCTGCAGAAATAAGACTGACCGAAATGCAAGAAAATCTGGGTCAAAAAAACACTTAATTTCTGGCGACAGGTTCCAGAAAATAAATACCTAGAATTAAAAATACCAGTGTGTAACTCATTTCTATGTAAAGTACAACATATTGCTACGAATTTGTTTCTCTCTGCAATGAAGTTCGTAAAATCAAACCGTCGTGCAACCCTGAAAAACGAACACTTGGGAGAGTTAATTCGCACAGCTTTAACAACATACTGTCCAGGTTTTTGGGGACTAGCAAATCAAACAAAAGCTTCATACTGACAATTACTGTACATCATTTAATGTAAAAACTTGCATTGTTTACCGTATTTGTATTGACACTACAAACTGGTTTTGCGGCTCGCTGGTGTTTTTTGTTTTCTGCAAATGACTCTTCCATTGAACAAGTTTGCCCACCCCTGGTTTATATAACAGTATGTGTAAAGAAGCATGAGTGAAAAAGAAGCATTGCTGCCAAAAACACGCATTTTCTGCAACAGTGCAACCGATACTCCTAATGGTGCCCAAATGCGCAGAACCACCAGAACATTTGCGCAGTGAAATCTCATCTCGCACACTTGCAACATTCCAAAACATTGGAAAAGCACGAAAACAAGAAGCTATTTGAATTAAATGTGCATTTTGTTCGTATTTTCATAAGAGTTTTTGCACTATTCTAAAAATTCACAAAGTTTGTAATTCATTTAGAACTCTGCTAACTCAGTCTTAAAAAATCCATGCTCACTAAAACAAACATTTGCTCAGTGTAAAGTTTTCTTACAATGAAAACATTGCATGCAACTGTTGCCGTAACATTGGATATTTTCTTTTTTGTATACGTCGATTTGCGTTGGATCGCCAACAAACAGAAAAAGATAAGCAAAATGTCGACTTTTCCCCCCCCTGGAAAAATTTCTGCGGACGCCCATGGTCATAGCACCACTTTGTTGACATGTCTCGCTCTGCAAATACTGCAAGTTTAATCAGGGAATCTCATTCACTCTGACCTTTGAGAGGGCGAAGGCTTCTTTCAGGCTCGCGACTGCTTGACACACGAAGCAGGCTGGTGATTTGAGTGGTGACTCTGTACAATTTATTGCCTTCGACTTTGCGTTACATTTAAGAGCGCATAACGGCAACTTTCATCGACCATCGACACACAGGGCGAGGCGCGTCTTCTCTTTACCACGGTGATGAGACCAACTCGTAGCAAAACGTAGAGAAAAGTCGAAAGCGCTGACACAACGTGTTAGCCAACTGACTGACCGAACCAATCCACAGCTCCGCAAGACCACGCGAGGTCGTTGCAGAGTAACAACTCTTCTTACAACAGATATACCAAATCTAATTGTTAAACATATATCAACTATATACCAAATTTATCTGTGACGAAAACTTAAAGTGTAATGCTGCCTTTTGCATGCCTTTCACTACTTCACTTAGAGCCTTAGGTGATCAACAGGTGCTGCTGAGCAGTGTTACTATGTAGTAACTGCAAGTTCAATTTCTACTTTCTTAACGTCAGCAGTAACAGATTTATTAACCACTCAAAAATTCAACCTTTCAGCACCTGCAACATTATTTTCATTTCTTTTGTGGTTCACCGTATCACTATGCTAGCGTCATCTTGCTAGAATAACATTTCTTTTGATGTAAATAGATGAAAGATCTGGTTGATGAGTTATGCAAAATGATGACGGCAAAAAACTGCATCTGAAAACCACTATATGTGGTTGGAATTCACAAGGCGGTGCTAGCCACAGCAAATTGGCCATGATGGCCGTGCAAAAACGTCCATATTTCCAAATACGCACGTAGTTGAATGGGATTTTAACGCCGTTTCGGTAATTTTGACGAAGGAAAGAGGAAAGCCACATTCGCTCGCGCAAACATCTTCGAGCGAATTGACACGTTTTCCCTTGAATTTCTCTGTTTCTTAAAATGAGGCTCATGGTTCTCATTAAAATTGAATGAAAATGTGTTTGTTAATTTCGTGTGGTAGATTTGCTTCATAGGCTTGTTATTTGCAATAAAACTCGTTTTTGGTGCCCTGTAAAAGACGGATATCTGTCAGTAGCGGATATAAAATGACGTGTACCGGTGTCGCAAAAACCAATAATTTACTCTGAGATATGACACCACAACGGTAGTAAAAACAATATTTGTTGCCAACCTAGCCCTACTTTCAGCCACCATTGCTCTCACACCAAGATTATTCCAATCCTGATAACAAGCTCCAGTTGGACCCAAATTTAGGTTTCAACAGTTGTGAAAATATAAAAATGTAAAACATCGCAACTTTTTAACATTACGTTTTTGGGGGAAGGTTATATTAAATTGCAATGAGAAATTAATTTTTCTATTGTATCTGTACCTTTATTTATTGTGTAACGAGTTTTTTCCCACTTCGGTTACGTCATCACACATCCGTCAATGATATCCGCTCCCTCGTACATCCGTTCTTTACATTGTACCCTTGTTTTTTTCTTATTTTTTTTCAATGCTGACCTCAGCACTTAACATTTTTTGGATTAATGGTGGGAAGGAGATGAAAGTGTCTAGTGTTTGCAAGGGGAAAATACGGAGAAAGGTTTAGAACCACTGGTTTAGATATATTTTTCAATCTTCCAATGCGAAATTTTGCTAGGAGGCATTCATTCCGTTGCCCGGAGAGGCATTCAGTTAATACCACAATCTAAAGCCAGAATTCTTACAGTATTTCCTTTTATGGCAATATAACAAGGACATGTTAGAAAAAAGTATCTTTGTACGTGCTTGCATAATTGATCATGTAGAAGGTACATTATGGAAAGATCAGGGCAATCTTGTTTTTCTTCTTGAATTCATTCATGGAATGGGCTAATTCAAAACAGTTTAAACTCTTAAATCCCTGCGAATCTGAGCACAGCAATAGAAATTGGTTGCGGCCAGCAATCCCCGTGCAACTGTGTGAATCATCCAGAATGCTGTAATGCTGGTGTCCACCTTCTTACACGCATCTTCGTCGCACCGCGTGAAATCGACTCAAATGTGACAAATATTCAACGCTCCATTTTCAAAGAACACTGACAAACTATCTACCGGGTATGTCCTAATGTCCAAGTATTTCGTGTTTATTGTTGGCACTTATGATTTAATGCAGGTACACAAACTTTCCGGTATTGCTGGCCACATTGCATTTATTTTTATGAATTATGACCGCCAACGAGTTCAAGATATTTTTTTGCATTGCTTCTGTTCTGCTTCCGAACACTCAGTTTGGGCGGCTTCCACATGTTGTTGAAAGAGGTGGAATTAAAAAAAACTCTTCGCTTATATTGGCAGTAATAGCTTTGAATACAAAATGAGCATTATATCCGTTTGAATAACTACACCTGGTATCTTGCAAAACGTGGTTACCTCTGCTATAATCTATGCTTTAAACCATTTTCAAATCTCACAATTCCAAGAGTTTTTTTCATGTATGGGATCATAGAGCAGATGAAAAGTAGGGGGGCCAACATAAATGTCTCCTGCATGGTGACTTTCCGTTGTAATGAAGATTGATTTGCTATGATTAACCCTATCAAACCCAATATAGGCTTGCGAAAATCGTCAGAATCGTCGCTAGAAAGTCTTCAAATCGTTTAAAATTTTGTTGGCTAAAAGTTATTTGCCTATGTCAGTCAAACGAACTTGAACGTGAAATTAAGCAAAAAACTGGGGGGAGCAAGCAGAGGGCCAGCCAAAAATCTGGGGGGCAATGGCCCACCCAGGCCCCCCTTAGAACCGCCACTGATGACAGCAAGAAAACTGTATCTTCACGTGTAAACATATCTGAATTAGTCGTTTCCTTGTCAAAAAAACCTTGCCAGATTGTTTCAAAGATATACTGAGGAGTCGGGAGTGTCATCGAAAGGCATGCATGAATTGAAAAGGTGATGTTGCAGTTAATGCCGAGTACTGGTCTATAAATGTCTGAAGCCACTTTGTTATTCTTTATTACAGCCAAAGGTCTTGAGGTGTCCTAAACAGGAGTTACTTTTCACACTTTTCACAACTTATACACTTTTATTTGCATCAACCAATGGACAACTTTCCGCTGCTTGTTGCTAAACGAAGGCTTTGTGATTACGGGCAACATGTTTTGGCTCAAACATTCATTAACATCGGGTGGCATTCCCTTGTCGGAGGTCGAGATATTAGTGTTTCTGGTTCTTAAACACGGTTGCGTTGCGACATGTTCAATCAAAGTCTCACTAATGGCTTGAGGGGCTGCTGAATGCATGCACGTCGACACTCCGTAGTTTCTTCTGTTAAGATCAGCGCCGTTCGATCAATAAGTCATTGACGCAGAGGACATGGTGTTACATCGTAGCGTTAGATCGATAAAAAACTGCGAAGTACAATCAGGAAGAACGCGGCGACAGCGCAAAGACGCGCGTTGCCTGAATCTTCGCTGCTTTGTTTTGTTTTATCAAAGTGCTGTAGTTTTATCTACCGATGCATGCGGAGAAAATGGGTAAGCTACCGTTCGGTTGACTGAACATTTTATTAAAACGCAGGAAGTCGAAAACATGTCAAGCCAGAAACCAAAATAACTTTACCTGTAAGTACTCAATCTTTCAAAAAGAATGTTTGATTAATAATCACAGCTTGAATATTGGTGAATCTGCGCCAACGATGCTGTTGATGAACTTAAATTAGCCTGATATTGTGCTTCACATTGTAGTTTTCGTTATTTATTTAGTTTGACTTTAGAAAAGGAGCTCAGGTGCTATCTATTTATTTTCATCTTAGAAAAAGAACAGCCTAACATTAGAAAGAGAGCGTAGTTGGTGTAGCCATGCTGATTACCCAGAACAGACGCTACATAACACTTGAACAAATGATGTGTCAATCAGAAAAATGTTTTAAAACTAATGATGCAGGCTTTTTGACTAAGGTGAAACACACCGAACGTTCAGCGTTCGTCATTTTTGACCATATCTAGTTGAAAGGAAAACACGGAGTTTGAGATGAATCAATGGTTTTAAAGGAGGGCACTATTCACAGAGATGTGTCGAAAATTGCGTCTGGAGTTAATTATACCAGCAATCACAGTGCCTTGAAAATAACTTTGACTTGACTATTGCTAAATAGGAAAATATGAGAAAAACAAAGGTTAGTATTTTACATGTTTGAAGACGGTATGCAATAAGAAAATGTGCTTCTATTGTTTACGGGCAAGATAGAAATACGTGGTTACATCCGCTTCTTTTCATCTGAAATGTGTTCATATTACGTGAAAGACGGTGTGTTGTTGGTCCGCTAACTTCAAACATGAGGCATTTGTTGTATTATATTTTGATGTGGGCTGTTTCTATTACTGTGGCACTGCAACAAGGTGTAAAACTGCTTTGGTCAGAGCGACAGAGTAAACGTCTCAACAAGGTACTTCACCGGGGTTATTTTAGAGCTCCAATATGTATTGGGCCTGCATTAAGCGATTTTTCGGGCTAATTATCTGATGGTTTGAGGCCATGTGAGATTTAATCAATAGGAAATTTTTCAGCATCATCATTCGTAATTAGCAGTATCGATACCATGCTGAACATTCAATGTTAGTGAATATAGTATGAGACACAAACAGCACGGACACAAGTGGGATTAAGGGGTGCATCCCCCCACCAGACATGAAGTGTATACATGAGGCTTGAGTTAATTTAAAATAAACGCTAAAGACGTACCTATATTGTGATTGTACAGGCACGTAACCAGGGGGGAAAACGGAAAAAAAACTCGCATTTTTAAAAATATGTTTAGTTTTCAGATACAACAACAGGTTACAATCATTTTCTCACCCCCCTCCCCGAAAATCGTACAACAACAGGTTACTATAATTTCCCAAACATATCAGCTGGTTGCGACCCTGATACTGTGTATACTTAATCCCCAAAGGTCCAAAGATATTTACAGTGTGTCAACGACTTTTCATTTGTAATACCCCTATGTTCTATTGAATTTCAAACCTTACAAGCTAAACTCAGCAGGCATCGTGCCTGGCTGTATTTTACCACTCTGTGTCTGATTCAAAGGAATACAATCTACACTGACTATTCGCTGATAACTTGATGTCTTGATCAATGATTTTAAATCTAAAACTATCTACGATCCATGTTCAAGAATCTGCTGTTCGTGACCAGCAATAAAAATTAGCATAAAAATCATGAAATATCAAACAAACGATCTGCAGTGTCGCTGGACTGCTTGTCTTTGCTGCTAACCTCTTGAGCTTTATTGTTTTTTTGTTTTCGTTAACGGTGAAATATGAGCTTGCTTGTATTGGTAACCTGGGGTATCAGAAAATGATGTCCTCAAAGCGAGATAGTGCAGTTGGTGAGTTTGCGTTGGTTCTGTAATTTTCAGCTCAGATTGTAGACGTCAACTGCAAGTAATAGTGAATCAGTGCCATCCGATAAGTAATGTGGGTTTCGTAGGATTTACTCTTTTGTTCAACAGTACACTTAACATCTGCAGTCATATAAAAAGTCATTTCAGCAAGAAAAGCTTAGAAAAAGTGTTGCTCTCATTTTAAAAAGTAGAGGCAATCAACCTTTTTCGGAAAATCTAATCCAATAAACAACATGTTTGAATTACTTATGACGGTAGTGAAGACCTTTAGCCGAAAAAATTGCACAACGTCGCAGTGGCTGTACTGGATAAGGTTGTTCAGTACAATTACCGTCGAACAGATGTTGTAATCACTGCGGAGCAATGAAAAGCACATGTGCCACATGGTAGTGTTTGGTTATACAGATTTCGTATAAATAGACGTCTAATGCTAACAGACGAAGTTAGGGAATAGCATTATGTGCACGCGTAATTGGAAGAAACCTAATTCAACGGCTAAACCGAGTTTGCAGGTCACGAAGAAGGCTGAAAGCCAGCACTTCTCAACCAGAGCCTATATTAATCCTATTTGACAAATTTTAGTTAAATGGATCCGCACCTTGTAGGAGGGCTCGGCGCCAGTGGCGACAGAGTTAACGTTTGTCGTCTTCTAGCCTATATATTCCAAGAGAAATAAACCACTACTGAAATGGGAAATGAACAAGGAAACATTATTTGCATTACTGTGTTTAGATTATTTAATTTGCTATTACCGCCTATCACATGCAGTATCATGGATGTCAGAAGGTGGGTGCAAGGGGACCTTGATCCCCCTGGATTTTGAAAATTTAAGCAAAAAAGGTTGTTTTCTTAGTTTCGAGTGGGAAACAACAAATTTCACTTTTCTTGTTGGTTCAATGTCGCTGAAATAGCATTTTCAGACGCGTCGGTTTCCAAGGTAGCTGGAAGATCCTCATCAACCACTCCAACAGTAGCTGAAGAAAGATCTGTTGCCAACGTAGTTAAAGTTTGCAATGCCCCACCGTTCAAAGGAAATTTCTTCGATACTATCAATGGTTTGACTTTATCAGAACATGGGCGTCGGAAGGAGTGACAGGGGGGCCAAGGCAACCGCTGGATTTGGAAATTCGATATTTTCATAATAATGTTTAAGTATGAAACAAGTATGTTTTCTAAGTTTCGAGTTGGTAAAATGAAATATCACACTGTTGACCCCCTGGAAAAAATATTTTCGGTCGTCCCTGGAAAAATCCACTATTTCCCCCCCTGTTAAAAATTCTTCCGACGCCCATGGTTGTGGGCTTCGGAAGGGAAGGCAGGGGGGTCAGATCTCCTGTGTTTTAAAAATTTCAACAAAAAAGCTTGTTATTTTAGTTTCGAATGGGAAAAAGCTTATTTCACCACTTTTTCCCCCCTAGAAAAATTGTTGTAAAAATCCACTAGTGGCCCCCCGGAAAAATCCTTCCGACGCCCATAATCATGTATTTCACGTGTATCTTAAAATCTTTAGTGGACGCAAATAGAACTTTCGTAAATAGCCTGTCACAGCGCTGTAGACCGGTATCTTTGCCAAAAAAATCAATTAATCTACAGCATGACATCATCCGCTTTAGTACCTTAGTGCAATGAAGCAGTCCCAGTGCAGTGGCGTAGCCAGCCCAAAATTATGGGAGGGATGTTTTACCTTTAAGCGAGCAACGGTATTTGGTTTAGGACACCACCTCTCGAAGCACAAAACGACAAGGTATGCTAGAAATTGGAGAGGCCATGGCCCTCGTTGGACCTCACACTGGCTACGCATATATGTACCAGTGTGTCTATTTTGTACATGAATTTGTTGCAAGTGTTACAGAAAAGAGACGTTTAGGATTTCGCGGATAGCATACAAAAATATCTAACTGCAAAATATACCAAAAGTATATTAAATGTTTCATGTACAGAAACTAGAAGTATTCTTACCAACAGCCTGAAAAATGTATCAAATTCCCAATTTTGGTATTTGAAATGCCACTGTCGCCAATCAAGAACAATACAATTTTTGGTGGCTTTAGCAATATACGTAAAGGGGGTCAAGACTAAGGATCAGTTGCTTTGTACATATGTATAAAATCAAGTAAGAGGTGTTTCTAATGATCTGAAAAGCACCTAAAATGCTTTCAACGATAACTAAGACAGTGGCATCGGAAGCTAATCGCAGAATATGCATCAGATGACCTTGTATGGCATGCAGGCCCGTAACCAGTTTGGGACACCAGGTGGGGCGAAGAGTTTTCTGAGAAGGGCCCTAATTTTTTTAACTACGTCCAATCGTTTTAAAGTATGCATGTCCAACACATTTTTCCAGGGGGTTCGAAAAATTTTGCAGGGGGTTTCGCCCCCCTTGCGCCACCTTTGGTTACGGGCCTTATGGTATGTTCAAGCAGTGAACTGCAGTAAAGCTGACTTTTCATCTATTCTGATGACCAGTTGATGTGTTTTGGTGGTGAACAGCTTTAATTGCTGAAATACTTGAATCCAGAATTCGTGACAGTTTTTTGCGTACTTACACTGGATGCAAACGTTAAGGGGTATGTAGCCTACTTAATAGGATTTAACTGTAACGTGTTAAGATAACCGGCATAGTATTTGAAGGTAGGTTTGAATGTCTGTCTACCAGTTCCTGCATGAAAAATGGGCGGCACAGCTTCGTAAAGATACAGATGTTCACCTTACAACTGTCAATAGCCACCTTGTTCATGATTTCAACCTGAAAGCCTTTGAACATGCGAAAGATATCTCGCTCTGCCTCAGACTAGAAAACGAAGCTGTGGTTTTTGCACGAAGCGATGCGAACACTGAGATGAAGCAGTGGCAGTTCTAAGGGGGGCTGGGTGGGCCAATGCCCCCCTAGATTTTTGGCTAGCTCCCTGCTTGCTCCCCCTTTTGTTTGCTTAATTTCACGTTCAAGTTCGTTTTATTGACACATACAGCAGATAACTTTCAACCAGCAAAATCTTAAACGATTTGAAGACTTTCTGGCGACGGTTCTGACGATATTCACAAGCCTATACTGGGTTTGACAGGGTTAATCATAGCAAATCAATCTTCATTACAACAGAAAATCACCATGCAGGAGAGGCATTTATGTTGTCCCCCCACTTTTTTCCTTCGCCCCGTAATGTCCCCCCAGTTTTTAATTCTAGAATCACCACTGGGATGAAGCAAAGCGGGGTAAAATATTTTTCTTAGATGAATCCACTATCCAGCAGTCTGTACAGCGAAAAAGTGCAGGTCGTGGGCGTGTTGAGCATACAATTTAATGACTGCTATATCCTTGCTACAGTGGTACATCCTCCCAGTGCCATGGTTTGGGGTGTGTGTCCACTATTGGCACAGCTGGACGCTTCTTCTTACCAACCGGAACGACGTGAACGGCCTCGGGGACCGCGATACGTCGAAGGACAAGCTTAAAATCCACATGGCCATTCATGAATATAATATATTTATGCAAGACTGTGCTCCCGGTCATGGCTGAAAGACACCCTGATGCAGGCTGTTTTACGGTTTGATCTTGGAGACCTTTTGAGACATTTTGAGAGACCACAACTATTTGATCTGAATACCGCGATGGTCATACTCATAAAGCGAGGTTCTACGATAGTCTGAGAGACGTTGGAACAATTTGAGGGATCGTTTCTGTCCTTCAAAACACCTTAAGAAATACTGCCCTGGTCGATGAGTTCCTGAAGACGAAAATAAAAACCTCGGATTGAACTAATAGCAGTCCTGATCTCAATTCTGTTGAGAAACGCTTGACAACACTGCAAGACAAGGTGGCAGGTAAACACTCTACAAGCACGAAAGGCCTGGAAATACCATTAAAAGCACGACTGGACATAAAAAATTACTGCTGACTGCTGCAAATACCTGATGTAGTGCATGCCTCGTCGTCTGCAAGTTGTCAGCAGAACAAAGGCAAGTATGTCAAATGCTAGATTCACACAAAAAGGCTGCCCAATTTGACTGATTCTCAATTTTATGTGCTTACCTTTTGACGTTCAACGGATTTTTAGAGTATGATATTTCTATACTATACTTTGCAAAAAAGTTATATCTCAAACAGAAGAGAATTTGGTTGACGGTCTGTTTTAGATAAAAATTTCTAATTAGTCTTAAGCGTCTGCACATGACTGTAACTGTATGTGAATTTGACATGTAAGCGTTTGCTAGTTTGTGAAGTGGAAAATTTATTTTAGTGTCCGGTAATACTTTAATGATAATGTAATAAAAGAGTTTAGCGTTTTCACCGTCTTAGATACTTGCTTTTATTGTAGGACGATTCAAATGGGCAGCTGCGAAATTTGTAAAGCCCTAACTGTCGAGACTATTCTCTTCTGAGTAAAGGTATTTCAGCTGCAATGTTTCGGCTATGTGGCCAGAGTTCCCTGGAATTTGCGAGGCATGATGTGCTGGATCCAATCACTGAAAGAAAATCAAAGGCTGGCCGAGAACAAGATGGCATGATCACATCTTTGGCCTGACCCAGCCATCTAATATGATTAACGGTAGAGCCGGCGGCACCTAATAAACTCAGCCTCTCTAAGTTTAGCTAACATGCGAGTGACGTAAAAGGTTTATTCTCATTACTTTGAACATTTTGCACGACGAGGAGATTAAATTAGTGTTTCGGAGTTAAAACAGACCTCAATACTTTTAGTGAGAGCGCAGTTGTAAGGTATAGACTGCTTTCACCAAATGCGTAGATCTAAGTAGCCTGGTAACAAAGGTAACAAAAGCTATGAAAACAACACTGGGCACCGCTTGTAGCTAAAAAATATTATTTGCTTTCATCTGCTACATTTTATCATACACATTGAGGGTGTTAACAATTAGTTTGCATGACAACCTTCAAATGTAAAGAATGCTTCTTTAGTCAGAAATTGAGCCCAATATTGTAAGAGACATTTGACCTAAGTTAAATATTGTAACTTCTGTATTCTAACGTTGTTACTCACATATTTTGCCTTGTTGGGATCGGACTGCTAGCGGAAATAATCTTGTTAAGCACTGTCTTTGGCTATTGGAGCACGCGGACACGAAAGCAAGATCCTGTGGTAAGAATGTTTGATGAGAACGTTAGCAGCCAAGCCTGAAACGGAGACAAGGAGCATCGACAACTAATGATTTTTCGGTTGCGACCAAACACAGCGCAGATTTTAATCTGAGTTGAAATCAGCGAGCAGATGAACGTTATTGATCGTTTCGATGGAGCCTTATTATTTTTGCATTGGTTTGTTAATCTCAACACGAATACCCTGCCTGAAACTCTACCAGTTTCATGCAAACACTTCCAGTTTTATTCAAACTCTCCAGTTTCATTATAAATCCAGAACAAGATGCGACGAAGTTTCACATATTTTTCCAATTGCCAACACTCAGAAAAAAGTTGAGAAATTGTATTGTATTGTGTAACGTCTTCACTCCCACACGCAAAGCGCTAGGTTTTTAACATGCATCGCAGTAAAGAGAAAAGAAAACGCAAGTACACGAAGGAAGACCAGGATGTATACA
>Ga0210059_1008179_pt1 | contig 16559 bp, 12 predicted proteins | sample Ectturendosymbi2_FD_188042 | JGI IMG/M metagenome (GOLD analysis project Ga0210059, IMG submission 188042) | Ecteinascidia turbinata endosymbiont from Florida, USA - Sample 2 (SPAdes) (version 2) | ecosystem: Host-associated > Tunicates > Ascidians > Unclassified | place: Key West, Florida...
TTTTTAAAGTTCAAAGAAGTAAAAGTTTTATAAATTTTAACTAACTTGTTTTTCCTGTTAAATGTTGTTTTCACGTTTCCGAAAATATCAAAACTTTATGCAGTTGTTTGTCAAGACTTATCAAGTTCGTCAAATGCAGATTATGTCTTGAAAAGAACAGTGACGGAATAATAACGATTTCCAAACCAATAAGTGTGCATTATGCACGTTATTGAAACGGATTACATAAGTGATGTAACATTAAGTCCAGAGTGCTTCTCAGAAAAGCACTTTAAGAAGCAAAAATGATAATTGGTACCTGTCCTCAATCTTCATCAGTTGTTTGTATAAAATGTTCTTAATTGCAAAGATTTAGTTTCGAAAATAAGTTTCTTTGGGACACGGCGTGCAAGTGTTCTTTTAAAACAATTTAAAATTCACTCTTAAAACACTGCACTTTCCTGAACGCTTGGAAGCAACGAAACAGTTTCCCACGAAACGATTTGTTGCAACTCAACTTTCTTTCGTACTTTGGTATTTTTTAGTATTTCCCCGGGTGAACGCATTGTTTCAAACACTTTTGTTCGGATAGATGTTTATATGGACTGTAAGAAAAAATCTATCTCATTTTCTGCACAAAATATCTACACACCTAATAAGTGTAAAATTTAAATTGTTAAATTGTTAATGCTTGTTATTTAGAATTCTTCGGCAAAAGCATCAAAACCATCTGCGAAAAAAGCTTGTGTCGGAACCAGAGCACATGATCATCCTGCTAAAGATCAAGTCAGGCCAAAACCGCGGTCGATTTTTTTCAAAAAGACATCTATTCATGATCTGGTCGAAGGTAAAACGTGTTGTGATCAGACACGGCACACGCGGCGATTACATCACAAATGTAATCGATTACGATTACTTGCCACATGCTCGATTACGAATGAACAAAATCACCATGTAATCGATTGCGATTACACGATCACGATTACAATCGCGATTACATTTCTCTTGAAACATCTTCAGAACAAAAACAAAACCCGTTTGCATGGTTTGATGTAAGTATATGTTCAGACAACATACGATATGAATCAATGCAGTAAACGAAATTACTAATCTGTAAGGGCTAAGCGCCGGAAAAAAAGAAAAAACACACAGATTTTTTGCTGAGACGTTCGTGCAGTCATCAAACCAGTGGCGTAACTAAAGGTTTGAGCTAGAAGGGAAACTTCCTGAAAGAGGCCCACTGGCCTCTGTAGAGGACCTACTAGTCGACACGCAAAAAAAGACTTGAGAAAAGATGGTAAATCCGGATGTGGATGGCTATACTAAAGCCCCAAATCAAGGGAAAATACTCCGAAAAACGCAAAAAGACGACAACCTACTTAAGCCCAATAAAAAGAATACTGAAACCGAAATGAGGGCCTAGTTTTTACATTTAGCTGGCCGGGGGAGTTAAATCGCCCTTCTTCCCTCCCGTCAGTTGCTCCACTACAAACACTTTAAATATTAATTAAACAAAAATAATAATCAGTGTTTAAAATCTTTCTGACAGTTGATAACCATCAATGCTCCAAATGTTTTATCAGGTAAACGATATCTATCAAGCTTGAACATTCGTCCAGAAACGCTGAAAATTTGTTTGCTAGTAATTTCAAAATTGCTGGCTATTTCTTGCAACTGCAGGTTACCATCGTCTTCAAGTTAGCATAGCATTGTGTAGTTTTTAATTTGAAATGAAATGAACAGTGATGCCAATATAGCTGGGAATCTGCCTATTGGACCAATAGTCAATGGTTAACAAAACGTCATAGGTTTCGTTGAGATTTGTTTTACCAGTATCTAGTAGATCACAGTTGACATGCTAGTTGTCAGTGTTGTGTTAAGGTACTTTCCATTTGGATTTATATACCTTATTCCTTTTACAGAAAGTTAATTTACTGTACTAATTATGTACATAGCCTACTCCAGCACTGACATTGAAAAGTTCACTCTGAATGCATGTAAATAAAACCAACAGCTCTCCTCGTAATATACCGCTATCTCTTCTGCGGCCGATGTGCCAACCCGTTTTTAAGTCAAGCTCCTATTTTTGTTGCTACATCTCACTAGACTCACTACGTTACTTCTGTCGACCAACAGGAAGGCTATCTGGAACAAAGCGAGAATTAGCTACAAATGATGTGCGCTTGCCGTTGGACTATCTGAATTTAAACCACACAGACGGGTAAATAGCCTCCTCTGAAACATAACCATAACAAACGATGATAAAGGAGGAAACCCAGCCACCACAACCGCGGTTCATCGCACAGTGACGTAGGGTGAAGATTTCCAAGTTTAATCGTGAAAGTTACCGTCGATTATGATTAAATTAACAATGTAATTGATTACGATTACATGTCATTTTTAGTCAGTTCAATCGATTACGATTGACGATTATGATTACCCCATGTCTGATTATGATGCCGGTTTGTTTCAAAACTACTGCAATGTTTTTTATTTCGTAGCAAGAGTTGGACGATTTGCTGTCATAATGCTGTTACCAGTGTTCCCTCTAAGAAAATTGTACACTGAACAAATTCTTGTTTTAGTGCGCATGCAATTGCGCAACCATGTAGACACACAACCAGTGATGCGTTTTCAGCAGTTTAAGAGATCTGTACCAGGCCTGGCCAACCCGGGCCTCTCGAGCCGAATGCGGCTCTGTCCGGTTCTATGCGGGCCTTACGTACGTAAATACCGCTTTTATTCGCGCATAAGTCGCAAACGTTTGCACCAATTGTTGACCTTGAAAGTCGGGGTGCGGCTTACGCATTGCGTGGAAGCGTGCTTTGTGGCTTGTGCCAAGCACATACACACGCGAGCGCATTTACCTGGCACACGGGTCTAGTCACCGTGTTGCGTGGAAGTGGGCTTTGTGGTTTGTGCAAGAACATAAACAAGCGATCACATTGACGCGGCTTTGTACATTGCTGTCATTGTCATATTGGTATGTGGTATTTACAATAAATCTAGCTGAGCAAAGGTATGTGTTTGAGCGAGGAAGAGATGGGGTGATGTTCCTGTTTGCCCGTGTTATGTGGCTCTTTGCGGTAACATAGTAATAAATGTGTTTCTTGGTCTCTGACCGGTTGGTCACCCCTGGTCTATGCGATATATACAGTATATATATATACGATATCCAATTCGCAACAATCTTGCGCGTGCGCGTGAATGAGATTCTGCTGCGAGAACGTTCTGATGGTGCTGCGCAGTTGCGCGCCTTGGGGAACACCGGCTGCCACACACGATGGTTGATTGTGTTTGGCATCAAACTTTGCTAATGTCTGCGCAAACAGCGTTTTGAAGAAGAGAGTTCAGATGAAGGTGTCATCGTTGCTTGGCGCGACATTTTGCACGGAAGTCGACCTTCGTGTGACTGTTGTTTTGCAACTTAATTTTTCGTGCAAAGAAATTATCTAGTTTTTTCATGATGGTTTCGGTTGTGTTATGATCTATGCGACTATATCTCTTGTTTTAAGACAGGGAACAATGTTGTCAGATTCAATTTTTATCGGTAGTTTTTTACAATCGCATGAAGCTTTCAGGCAATGTGCTAATATAGTATTATAGTGTTCGCTGTACGTTTTGTTCCTCTGTACATGTCAACATGAAGTAATTCAATGATTTTCACTCGTGAATCAATTGTACCTGCGAGGTAAAGGGATTTTGTGTAGAACAGTTTGCGCAGTCAGTTATTTTTTATTTAGAAAAAACAGTCGAAGCAAACACCAGCAACAATTGTCAACAGCAATGGTTCGTGCAAACAGCGACTATTACCCTGAAAGATTTTCTTTAAACCGCTGCCTCAGTTGTTTGATGCTCATCGTCGATGTCCGATATTTTTCAAAAACAATTGTTTTCATTGGAGAGGATGTAAAATATTGGGATAAAAAAGCAGCTGCTTATTTCAAAAAGAGTGACGCAGAAACAAATGATTAAAGTAAAATGAACTCGGACATTTCGAAAAACAACTGTTTTCATTGGTGCTTTGCAAAGGAATGTTTGACGTGACGGGTTCTTGATAACTTGCTTCAGCTTTTCTTCAAAATTGTATCGTGGTATTTAGCTGCAAAAATGGAAAAATGCAGAACAATTTTTAACACTTTGCTATAAACACGACAGTTGTTACAATTATCTTTGCTACCAAAATTATGTTAACTGTCGCCATCTCGTGTCGTATAAACTCACGAATATTTATTTCCTGTAAAGAGCCAGGTTTTGCAAATTGTTATCTGTTTCCAAATTATAAGCTCAAGTAGGCGTAAGTGTTAACCAGTTGAAAACGTGTAACTTGATTCTGTACATGGTTGGGAGCTTGCATTTTCACCGCAAGCTCTGAAGGTCTTAGCAGCTGCTGAATGCCAAAAGCTTTAGCCGTGACTCGATACTGTATTTAAAAATCTATGCACAAAGAAGCTAAAATAGGGGTTTTGACAGTGTCTACTGTATTCGGTGATGTGCGTCTTCAATGTTTTAAAACATCCATCTTTGAAGAAGTAGTTGCATGATCTTGTTAATGTGTAACAACGACGTTTTTGTCTACAGACTATTGAGAAGTGCTCTTCGACGTCTTATATGATGAAGACGTTATTTCCGAACAAACTTTTTTTAAATGGGAGACGAGCGACGACCCCGCTGAAAGCGAAGGAAAGGGATTTGCTCTTCTCTCTGTTCGTTCTTTTTTCACGTGGCTGCGTGATGCCGACCCAGAAAGTGACGAATAAGTACTCTTTGTTGATCGCCGCGATGTCCTTGATTGTTTTGGTTGCAATCAAGAGCTATTATAACTTTCGTCAACACTGAAACTAATTTTTCGGCGTTTTGAGATTGTGACGTGTTTTTATTTAGTATGACTTGTTTCCAAGTAATGGGGATCAAGCGCGTGAAATACATGTTTTTTTCAAAACATAAAAGATTGTTGTGTTTTTTCGAACCTGAACATCTGAAAAGTCTCAGAAAAAGCAAAACTTTCAACTTCCTGCCGTAATTGATTGAATGTGTCGAAAATCATGATAATTAAGATGTCAATAATTAAGTTCCACGCGCTTGGCAGATCACAAAGAATCTGTTTCGCCACGTCATAGTAATAAACGTTGTTGTTATCGCAGTTCTTGCGTAAGTGAGACTGATTAGTGTTTTGGTCTTACAAGCAACCGTCAATTTCTTCATGTTTAAACGACTGATATTTATTTTTGCTCTTTTAATGTCTGTAAATATCATTACGCTACTAAATATAATTGTTAGCTCGCTGCACTTCTGACTTCACTTATATCAACGTCTTTTCCTGTCTGCTCTTGAATTTTTCTAAATCGCTGTTTATATCCCAAGCGCGTTCTGCGTGCATTGCCTCAGTAATCTTCGTATTTATGTTTGTTTGTCTGTTTCAAAGACGCTACACTTTTAAACGTTTTGTAATTTCGAAAATCTATTATAAATAAATAGCAGTTAGATATTACAACTCAGTGAATTTTGAAACGACCAGACCTCAAGAGTTGATATTCTCCATCAAAGCAGCAACATCATTAGGTCACTCCGACGCTACAAAGGTCACTTTAGGTCACTCCGACGCTACAAAGGTCACTTTAGGTCACTCCGACGCTACAAACCTTTAAAACGCAAAGAAACCAATGGCAGGTTGGATTTGCTATCCATATATTTCTTGTCTTGTACGAAAGCCTTTTTGCTGAAGGTAACTTTGGTTGATGCAGGTATTCCAGCCTGCTGCAAACATTGGGGGTGAATATTTGAAAAGCAGGATTGTACCAAAATCCAACCAGTGGCGTGCAGAGGGGGTCGAACGGAGCGACGTCGCTGGATCAGGGCCTCCGACAGAGATTTTTTCCTGCGGGTACGGAAACCGACACCGCATCCCCTTATTTTCTTGGGCTCTCGTCGAAGCTTGTGTAGCTTGTTTGTATAGTAAACAGACTCAGCTGTCATGCTAAGATTTACCTGTAGGTTAATTGTTGTACTGGACTTGATTATCGAAAAACAGATCATGTGTACTTTAACTTTCGCTGTCCCGGGTATGATGTACCCCCTGCCATAGGCCTTGCCCCTTGGCATCCAAGGCAGGGAGGCATCCAAAGAGTGAAATTGCAAAAATTAAAATGCTGCAAATAGATTATTTCACTCATGGTAAGACTATTAATACATGCTGCATGGATTTAACTTTTCGAAACTTTTTTTTGTCAACACTATTTTTACGTATTCAAATGCCAGTATTTTGCACATTCTTCCATACCAAGGACCTACAGTATACTAAGGACTTACAGTAACAAACTAATAGTGGCGTGACTTTTTCCAGATCGTCCGATCAAAAGAAAATCAAAAAAAAGGATTGAAAAAAAATTTTTGAACGTTTTGTTGATTTTCTTGGCCGCATTTCAAAACTCTTATTTCAATTTACTTGATTTAGTTGACCTTTAGATGCATCAGTATTTTCCCGTTTCTTTTTTTAATGTGGCAGCCCTGGTCGTCTGCTATTCGACGAGTTGTTCGCGAAGCCTGATACCTCTGTAGTTGTGAGCTGCGCTGTTGTAGCGTTAAGTGTGTTTTACTCCACTGTCTCAGTGCGCAGCCTTGTACTTTGGCAGTTGTGAACTGCGCTGACGACGTACAGTAGCACTGAGTGGATTCTAATTTCCTGTTTTAACGCGTTGCCGGATGTTTTTGCAGTCATGAACTGCTCTGTCTTAGCGTTGATGTTTTGCTCCGGTCTCCTACCATGGAGCGCTGATAAATCATCATAATTTATGTTCATTGCAGCGACACATTGTACAACAACCATGGGCGCAATTTTGTAAAATGTGGGGGGGACAGCTTGGTGTGAAACCAACATAGTCATCGGGTTGATGCAGAAGTGACGTTTTGTAAATACAGATTCCCAATGTTATTTCTAGAGGTGTTTTGAGAGCAAAACTATCAGAGCAACACATGTCCTTGTAGATGATTTTCATATTAATATACTTAAATTTGTTTCTGGACACGCTACTGTAGTTCAGCCTGCTTCCATTAATACCATATTTGGATGTAAGCAAGCACAGCAATATAGTAGAATTCATCATTTAGGTTTCATCAGAGCTTTCAGCTGGAGTGCACAAAATGCTGAATCGCATTGGTCGCACGTGCATATCACTCTTGCTTTTATAAGAAGTGTGGGTTTACAACGCGATTTGATGTCTTGTTCAAGTCGCTTAACCTTACAAAGACGATAAATATTTTTCTTGCACATTTCCGTTTTTTGAAAATGCCGCAAATATTTTTAATGCTACTGGGCATCATGGATGCAGCCCCACCCCTACCAAAATCTCCATTGATATCCTCTTGCCAGCAGCAAAAACATTTAGCCTAAAATAAGCGTAGCCTACTTCACAAAATGACTTCAATCTATTTTTACTGTTGGTGGTTGGAGGATGCATCCTTTCAATCTCTCCTTGTTGGCCCCTGCCTAGATTCACACACAGAGTTGCAAAAGGGCCTCATTTTCAAACCTGAACCCGGCCCGAGCCCGTACGCGGCTCGAGCCCGACATTTTATTTTTGAAGCCCGAATTAGGTCTGAAAGCTATATTTACCGAGGGAGTTAAGACATCCGCAACTGCGTAGTATCAAAAAACGTTGCGTGCATGGGTATTTGCAGGTACACGGTTTGCCACACCGAAAATAGCAACCATCTTCACCAAAATATTGGCATAATCTGACACGAACGTAGCATGTTAGTCAACGATAATACTGCGGAGTGTGGAATATAATGTATCTCAAGAAAAAAGAAACTATCACGAAACTATCTACGATGGTGCTATAGGCATTAAAGAAACTTTCTAGGATAGCTCTATAGATATGAAACGCCGGCTTGTAAGCTTCTGAAAGAAGCCAAGAATGGAGTGAGTGATTGATCTTTTCGACGCAACGCCATCGCGTTCTAATTTCCTCACCGTTGTCGTCTTCTCAAAAACAGTGTGAGACTAATCCCAGCAGAGAATAAGAGAACGCAGCTGTGGTTGCAAACAGAATTAGCTGAAGAAAAATCACAATCACTTCATTCGCAGAAGTGACCGCGGTGAGCACAACCAATCTACGTCACGAAAGAAAAAAATCGTTACTCTTAATGCGGGTTTTATTTAAGGAAAATGTTAGGTACCCGATATGGATCTGCAAGGACCCGATTTCTCTGATTCTAGGGACCCGATTTTCTTTTATTCTAGGGGCCCGATGATAATCTTCTCTGATTCTAGGGACCCGATTTTCAATTCTAGTTACCCGAATCGGGTCCCTAAAGCACCTTGAAAAACTCTGCTTAATGTTATAAAAAGGTTTTGTATGCAGGCCCGAAATATTTAGACAAACTTTAGCCCAGACAGACTTATAACTCTGCACCATGTCAAAAGTTTTATTCTAAGAGTTCAACTTGCACAACGACACAAAAATATATTTGAGATTAAATCAAAATGTAGGCTACAACGGTGAATTAGCAAAAATGTTCCAAGTTTCACCTTCAACACGAAAAGAATGTCCAACAAATCTAGGTGTGATGTATCTGTAAAGCGAATGTTTCGCACGTGGATGAAAACATTGCTGCATTATGTAAACCAAAGTAAATCAGGCGACGTACGAGCCAATGCATTCAGCACAAGCACAAAATGTAAGAGTCATGGAAAAAATATCTTTTGGATTTGTTGGTCACCACTGTCGCGACATTACAAGAAGTTAGGATAAATGCATATTTTATCCTTAGTTCCGATTCAAGTCCCTACGTTTTGAGCTATAGGTCAATATACAGCTAGGCAAATACTGTAGGCTACTTCTCCAAGGTTTTGATTGACATCCTGTTCACTGATGGTTGAAAACTGTCTTTTGCTAAGCTCCCCATCCCAAAACTAAGTCTCCACATTAGTGCTGCTTTTTGTCTTCGGCAAAAGCTTCGCAAAGATCTGCCTGAAAATCTAACTTTCTAACATAAACAAGCAGCATTAAATTATACGTTGTCTGTTTCTGAATACATGGCAACCGACGTTGCAGCAAAGCCAATTACATTTCTGCACTGAACAAATCATGGCTGTAGGTCTCTCACATGTGCAGCTGTAATACTCTCATTGTTACAAGAAACTAGCCTTTTTAACAGTATATCACACAGGGTAAAATCTCGGACAGAAGCAGTTAACCATCTTTCACGGTCTCTAGAAACTTGAAAAATGCTAAAAATTATTTTATGGAAGTTAAAATTTATAAACCAACAGAATCAGTGATTCCACACCAAACTCTGTTTCAACATCAACTTGGCTATGTGTGGCCTACTATATAACATGAAAAGCTCTTCACACAAAACGTGACAAACATCACTTTTATGTTTGAAACCTCTCCAAACACATAACTTAGAGAAAAAAGTGTGGGGGACACGGCATATTATGTCCCCCCCAGTATCAAAAAGTGGGGGACACACGTCTCCCGTGTCCCCCACCAAATTGCGCCCATGACAATAACGAGTAAGGATAGTGCGTGTAGAATATAATGCATGTTGTGTCTACAAACTTCGCCAAACGTTGGCTTGGAAACGTGAATATGGCATCATATGGTGACGTCACAAACAGCGTATATCCAGTAACAATGACCACCACACGCCACTGCTCAATACTAGAATTTGGGAGGGGGGCATGCACAGTGGCGATTCTAGAATTTAAAAAGTGGGGGGACCGCTGCGGGGCCAAGGAAAAAGTAGGGGGGCCAACATAAATGTCTACCTTGCATGGTGATTTTTCGTTGTTTTGAAGATTAAGTTGCTATGGTTAGCCCTATCAAACCCAACATAGGCTTGTGAATATTGTTAAATATGAACTAGCGTTGCCATTCACCCGAGATACCAAAACGCCACCGCAGATGCAATAACACGCGTGTATTGCTTTGTCGAATATTCTGTGCTAACGATGCAACTTCCACAGCACTGCATATCTAAAACGAAGCATCATTTTCCGCACACAAATGTGCCGACCCCACATGAATGAAAACAGCTCCACGAAGGTGAATACAATTCACATGAAAGCGAAATGTTTCCAACCACGAATTCCATCTTGACAGTTGACACAGAGGCAAGTAGGCTGTTGATAGCCAACTAGTTTCAAAATATTCTCACTAAACAGCACATAAAAATAAACCATCTGCCAACGGATTGGTGACTACTGTCTATCCGTTGTTGTGGTAGCTTATGGACATTTTGTGATTGTGGTGTAACCATAGCGCTCAAAAAAGTCTGGGAACTGCTGATCTAGCCATTCTACCGTAAGCGGTTGAACTTTTTTTAAATCCATGAGTGTTTCAAGAAAATCCAAGTGACTGGAAAAAAAACATTGTTTTCGTTATACTGTACTTACATGCGCTTTATCGATGAAATGGATTGCAAGCTATCTGTGAGTGATGGCAGTGTCAATGTCCCCAGAACTTCAAAATTGAAAACCATCTTCCTACTTAAGTTAGATTTTGCTGCTGAGTCTACCCGTTGCGGAGGGATGATTTCACGTTTACAGTAGGATAGGGTGGCATATAACATTAGACGAAAGTTGTAACATTTCTAGAATATGCACAATTGGATCGCAATTACTTGACCCAAGCTTTTTTGTCGTCGGCAAGTCAATATGAAATCATTGATGACAACGGTAACGCTCAACATGATTGTGATTAACGTTACATTGCAGTTTTAATCGTAAAATTTCAGGGCAACTGACTAGAAAATCGTACGGTTGTTTCAGATGTCCTGGGAACAAAATAAACGCTATTCTAATGTGGTTTGTTTACTGTGGCATGATTTGTTGTTTGTTTATAGTTGTTCCCAAATAAACTGATACTGATACTGATAACAACTAAATATCTAGAAAGAATGCTGTTGTTGATAAACAGTGTCTGTGACAGAGGTCTCAAACACGCAGCCCTCGAGGGCATTTTGTGCGGCCTGCGATGCTTTTCGGGATTTTGAAATAATTAACATTGAGGTTATGTAGTTTATTCATCGGTGCTTAAAAGTGCTAAGCAGGCAAGTCAAAAAGTTCATTTAAAACGAACGTAGAAAGGGCTAGAGATAAATCCCTATAAGTCACAATACCATTCGCCGGAAAAAAGACGTGAAAGCTGCTTCTAGGTCTCAGATACCGCCTTTGTTGCGTCAGCGTCATAATGCGGCCCTAGGGTAGTCATAAAGCGGCCCTGGTTATTTTGTAAGCCCGCGTTTCGCCTTCGGAGTAATTTGAGTTTGAGACCCTGGTCTGTGGCCTATTTGCGTGATAAAAAGATTTGAAACTAGGTTGCTTCTCAGTCAAATGACTTTGAAGCTGGATTTCTTCAACCGAAGTTTGAGCTTCAAGGCATATAAAACGTACATCACAACTACTTAGTTTTAAAATTGTACAAAAACAAAAATATGCGATTTACATTTAAGGCTACGGCTGATGCTGCAGAGAATGCATAGTATTTGTAGCACGCCAGAGTTATCAAAGAGGAATTTTTGCGATGGGCTTGAAATTGAGTTTACATCACCAATAGGTCAGATTCAACAAGCTGGCGCATCAGAAACAGTTGAGAAACGTGTTACTCCTTGTTTTACTTTGGTTAATGATTACAAGCGGTTAGATACAAGACCTATTTCATTATGAATAACTTCCATACGAGCTTAAACCTTAGGTAAATGTCAGCCATGACATGAATTCTCAAACATTTACACGATACACACAACCATGGTCGTCGGAAGGGGAGTGGTAGAAGGGGGCCTTGGCCCCTCCCTGCATTTTGAAATTTGACATTTTCCTATTATTTTTAGCAAAAAAGGTTGTTTACTTAGTTTCGAGTGCAAAAATTAAATTTCACCATTTTTGCCCACCCTGTGAAAATCCTTGGCCTCACCTGGAACATTGTACTATTGCCCCCCTGCATAAAATTTCCGACGTCCACGTACACAACGTTTGATCATGGATAATTGTGCCAGGCGTTTGCAGAATCGCATGGGATTATTTTAAAATGCAACAAAACTGTTTGGATGACGTTGAAGCCTAAGACTGCAAAAAGCACCAGTGGCGTACGCAAAAAAATTTCATGGAGGGCGTTTCGGTCAGGGTCATGTGGTGGTCAGTTGTATTTGGTGTGCGCTGTTTGTGACGTCACAATTTGACGTCATTTCCATGTTTCCAAACCAACGTTTTGGCGAAGTTTGTTGACATAATATGCATATTTTTCTACATCCTCTCTCCTTATTTTATGTGTCGTTGCACTGAATATAAACTATCAGCGCTCCAAGTTAGGCTATCGGAGAAAAACAAACTCAACGCTACGACACAGCAGTTCATAACTGCAAAAATATCAGGCTGCGCATTAAAACAGCGGAGTGAAACACACTCATCACTACCTCAGAGCAATTTACAACTGCAAAATAAGGCTGCGCTAAGATCTCGTCAGATACGGGCAGTTGAGCATTCAAGGTGTGCGGCTGGACTGGCCGGCGCACACCCTGGTTTGCAAGATCGAATTTTGCCAAAGCATAAATTGCTGTGGGATGGTAATGGGACAGATAAATATGTCCCATGGACAACCCTGCAAGTCCTACACAAATTCAAACTTGACAATTCAAAGCAACCATTTTAACAGAGAAACGAACAATGTTGATGATGATCATCTTGTGGAAGATAAATTTGCAGTTTGGCCAACATACTGTTAATGGTATATCACAAAAGCCATGATGTAAATGTCATAGTTTGCACGTGGCAAGCTTAGGTTAAGTTGGAAATTTTAATTTTTGTCATTACTTGTGAAGCACATGGTACCAGGGCCGGCCTTTAGCCGATTGCTTCCAATCGGGCTCCGCGCTGAAGGTGGCCCCGTGCTACGCCTACTAACCTACGCAAACTTACACTTTCTATTGAAGCTGCTCGTGCGCCGGCGTCGGGCCCACAGTTTTTTAAAGCGCGGAGTTTGTTACCATCTATAATCAGAGTGAACTGCGAGATTTTTTAATGTCCTCATTCAACATAATTCGTTCTGGAATCGTAACAGTGGTCGCTGTTTTCGATGTGTGGTCTAGATTTCAGTAGCAGCCAGTTAAGGCAGAGAAGCTTTAGTTTCGAAACTGCTTTCTGTTTCAGTCGAAAGGGGTTCGTACTTAGCAGATTGTTTGTCTTTTCAACAGTTGCTGCCCCTTTGCTTATGAAAGTTAAGTTTAGTTCGTAATTGCAAATGTGTATCGTCGGTCTTTTAATAGTGCATGCAGTTTCCCTCAGCCTCGTAGAGATCTGATGAGGCAGCTTCTTTCGCTAAATTGTTTATTGCACTCAGGATTTGCGGTTGACCGACCCAGTGACTTTGGCGCCAGGATAAAAGAGTTTTCTAAGCTGAAATTAATTAAAACCTATTTGAGATCAGATCATCAATCCAGCAAGAGCGCCTAATTATTTTGGCGATTATGTCAACTGAATCCGAAATTATCAGAGGCTCAAACTTGGACAAAATTCTGAAGGACATTGCTAATGCTAAAACACGAAAAATAAGTTTCTCTTATCAAATGTATTTTTGTATCGTAGGTTGCACTGCCTAAAGCAAGGCAGTGGAGCCGGAACTAAAATTTCAGGCTCCGGCTCTGGCTCCATGCATCTAAAGTTTTTGGCTCGAGCTCCGGTTCAGTCTCCAGAATGATTTGGTCCATTGTCAGGGCCGGCCTTTGGCCGATTAGACCAATTGCCTCCAATCGGGCCCCGCGCTGAAGGGGGCCCCGCGGTGCGCCTGTCGACCTACGTAAGCTTATGCGGGACGCACAGTTTTTTTGGGGGGTCTTTGCCAATGAAAATAAAAGTGAGCTGCGCGGTATTTTAACATCCTCATTTATCATAATTCGTTCTGGAATCGTAACAGTGGTCACTGGTTTGCCGGTGTGTGGTAGGCCTATAATATTTTCAATAGCAGCCAGGTAATGCAGAGAGGGTTTACCTTTTGAAGCTATTTTCTGTTTCAGTTGCAAGTATTTCGCACTTTGCATGTTATTGCTGTTTCAACAATTACTGCCACTTGTGTTCTGAAAGTTAATTTTAGTTGTGTAATTGCAAATGTGTGCTGCTTACTCGGTCTCAATAGCGTTATACATTTTCCTCGTAATTTGTTTATTGCCCTCAGGATTTACAATTGACCATCCCAATGACCGTGGCATTGTTGCTGACCCCGGTGCTAGGACCTGAACATAGGAAACAACTGTTCTCTTCAAAGTTCGATTGTTTTCCTGCTTTTTCGACTTCATTCCAAGGAGCTTTCTATTCACCCATATTAAAATTGCCATCTTGGCGATGAAGAAAGATTTCTTGCATCGTGCTTTATTGTTCTTATTATGAGCCATAAATCTGTAGTTTTGAAATGAACCAATGAACTTCATAACGTCAATAGTGCAAGGCCACGCGGCCTCGCGAAATATTACCACCGGTCAGAACTTTCTGTCTTGATCACTTCACAGTTGAAAATCAAATTGATACCATAATAAAAAGTACTACGATTCGAAGGCAAACTATCTGTACAAAGTTCCTTTTCGAAACAAGCGTTATTGGATGAGCATAATGTGCATAGCAAGCGTTTGTTTCTGCAAAGCTGCAATGCACGTCGGTCCGAATGACTTCATGTCACAAAGCTCTAGCTGTGGTTCGCACAAGTTCACAGCGTTCAAAACAACATCTCAAAGTCCGCGCTGCACAGGTTGGTTTGGATAATTGCATCATTTTTAGGAGTAAAACTTTAATAAACTCCAACAAATTTATCCATATTGTGACACTGCATCACAATAGCATCCCGAGAAAGGAGCTTTCTAAGCTGAAACTAAAGCTGAAAGTAATTAAAGCTTATGTGAGATCATTAATCCAGCAATACAGCCTACAAAGTTTAGCAATTATGTCCATTGAATCCGAAATTAACAGAGGCTTAAACTTGGACAAAATTCTGAGGATTTTTGAAGGAAAGAAATAAGTTTCTCTTAGCAAATGCATTTTTTCTATCGTAGTCTACAATAGCTTAAAGATTAACGCAAATTATTTCCCCCCCAAAATTTGGGCTGACTACGCCACTGCAGACACCCTAGCTTGGCATTACCATTTTCGGGCTTCGCTCTTTCACATCACTCGTGATTTCTATGATTATGACTTGATGCCCTTCCTCAAAATTTCTGCTCACGCCACTGAGTGGGCCAGGACCGTGGCCACAGGGTGCATTCGGGGGAAATACCCCAAATTTATGTGCCCAGAAATATTTTTGTTAAAACGTATAGTAAAAACAAAAATATTGTCCCCCTAAAAATTCTTTTTTTCCCAAAAACCTTAAAATCTGGCTACGGGCCTGAGTGGGGCTCCGCAAAACTGCTTCCAATCGGGACCCGCACTTGCTAAGGCCGGCCCTGCATGGTTCCATGGACATGTTGCGATTTCCATAGCAACCACAAATTGCACATTGCTTGCTAGACCCTGACACAAGGTCGATTTGATTTTTGTCTTGCTTCAAGCAAGGTGCTTGTAGTTTGTCAGATTTTGCCCAATTGTAATAGGTCTTTTGTAGGAAATCATCAAATGAATGAAATAAAAATGCTATTTTTCGCAAATCGATTCTTGTCTATGAGTTAAATCAGTTGATCTGCGAGCAGACTAGATATTAAATTAGTTGAGCGGTTAGACTGGAGTTGACTATGAAAAACAACTTTCTTAATGTATTTTTTTCTCAGTGTGACGCCACAATTGAATTTGAATTACAATTTGTAGATTTGAATTTGCGGCTTTGAATTTGTGGAAATTCAATCTGCGATTTTAATTGACATAGAACTGCACAAACTGCTCAATCGTCGGTCAACAACTTTCAAATGAAGTATAGGAACACTTTTAGGGAGTATCCAAAAAAATATTCAAATAGTTTTTAAGTGCATTGGTTCGTGAAAGACTAGAAAAGAAATCGTAAACCTCATTCTACTCTGTACTGCCAACAATTGAAACCTCTAGGATTTCTGCAAACTTCCGCGGAGCCAGGGAAAGAAAATTGATTTTATATGAAATCGATATCACGTAGCACTATGCATCCTCAGTCCTGAAACATTTTTCAAGTATAGTTTGTTTTTCAAGAAGCTTGGTGGAAGTCATCGTTTAAGAGCGCTTTTCGCGGATGCGACGCAAAACCTGGGTGTCCTTGTCATGATCGCGCTTGGTGTGGATTGCGCGCAGGCTTGTGCCCTCTAATAGTTCGGCCAGTTACGACTCCCTCATCGCTGGGGTCATCATGCACAGGGCCATCATGGTGCAACTCTATAAGCGCAGAAACCCTAAAATTTTTCTAAAACTATTTCTGCAAACGCGTATACCTGGAATCTCTTCAATCGCGATCTGCTTCTCCCTTTCAGTGACTGTGATGTTTCGTTCTTTGTTGCCACCTCACAGTGAAACTTGCCTACACTGCAGGCTGATTAGAGAACTTGCAGTCAAAGAAAGTTTCTCAGTGCGGATGGCACTTTCCGAGAGACATTCCATGATTAGATCAGTTGCATGTTGTCGTTTAGGTTGT
>Ga0210059_1008180_pt1 | contig 16558 bp, 14 predicted proteins | sample Ectturendosymbi2_FD_188042 | JGI IMG/M metagenome (GOLD analysis project Ga0210059, IMG submission 188042) | Ecteinascidia turbinata endosymbiont from Florida, USA - Sample 2 (SPAdes) (version 2) | ecosystem: Host-associated > Tunicates > Ascidians > Unclassified | place: Key West, Florida...
GGGTGCGGGCTGTACTTGGTGCGGATGCAGGGCGGGCGCGGGTTGAGAAATTCTTTGTGCGGGTAACTGAGTGTTGAGCCAAAGCACGTGAACTTAATCAGCTCAAAAATCGCAAAACACGTGGATGTACAGTACTAGAGTTGTTTTCCAGCATTGCGCTTAGGACAGTAGGCCTGCAGCAACTATTACATTATGATGTAACAACCGATTGTTGCGAAACACTAGCTCAGACTCTTGCCATGTGGTGGGCAAGTGAACATTTTCCAATGCTACCGTCGTACTTGGTGAGGAATAATTCAGTCTAGCAGTACTTCTAAATGGATAAAACAACGCTTAACGCACAGCTAGTCACAACTGAACTGAAACGTGTTTTTTATCACCTCAAATCTGTTGACTGCGAAAGATCAGATCTGTGGAAGGTTTTGGTTTGGTTGTCAATGAAAAAGAATGAGCAGCTTGATTTTTCTGCTTGTTAGACTTGTCTTCAGACGTTATGAGCAGGGCAAGTTTTTAAACTTTTTTTACAGCTTCCAAACAGCTTCTGAAATACTCTGAAAAGTGTGATTTAAAAAACATGCTTGAGAACTATTTCAGTATAGTTCTGTTCTCTTTGATAACCGATTCGAACTGAATAATGACCTAAAAGCAATTGTCGAAATGACCCGGCCAAACAAACATCAGTTCAGAACTGTGGGCCAAATTGTTAAATTGCCAAGCAACTTCATGCCCTGTGGAGCTAAGTTTTAGCATGCTACGCAAACTGTTGGCAAATGATCGTCATTTCTCGCCAGCTAATGTTTGGAAATATTTAGCATTATATGTAAATAAATCGCTTGAGTAAATCACTGTCGTTTGAAACGCTTGTGTATAAATGCAACTTTTTACTGTAACTTTTGTTGAAAATAAATGCATATTTCTCACGATTTTATTGCAACAAAAACTTGCCCTAGTTTAGAGTTTTTAGTAGTTTTCGGACAGGTGCGGGTTTGAGACCGAAAAAGTCCGGGGCGGGGCGGGTTGGGATGGTCTGCGGGGCTGGTGCGGGCAAAATTTCTCAAACTCCTGCGGGTGCGGGGCGGGTTTAAATTTTGCGGGTGCGGACACAAAATTTCAACCCGCGCAGGACACTACTGGCTATACTGACATGTTAATTTTCCGGTGTTTTTGTTTGTAATCTCCGGTTTCTGCTTATTGTTCGGGTGAATGTTGTTTCTTGCCGAGTCACTCTCTAGCCTGTGGAAATATTTTTTCTTAGTAAGAATACACTGTATAGTGTTTATATCATAAGCCAACTCTATGTGCAGTTGAGCACCGTATTTATTCGATTGTAAGCCGCGGCTTATAAAGTTGTTTTCATCATTTCATGCGGCTTACAATCAAGGGGGACTTACATTTTAATTTTTTTAGTTTATCGAAAGGTATAGATGACGTTCAGTCTTTCCTTGGCTACGTTTTATCGACCAAATTTTTCTTTCGGATTCGATTTTCTTCAGCATCACGTGCACATCCGTCACAGGAGGGATTATGATAAACAGAAGGCAGTTGTAGTGGTGTAAGCATCATTAATACGGGAAACGCACGAGTACGCGAACGTCGCGAATGCATCTCAGAGGCTTAGGTAACCTATGTTCAAGTGCGGTTTACACACAAGTGCAGCTTACATTAATTTTTAACATCATTTCGTGCGGCTTACGATCAAAGACGACTAACAATCGAGGTAATACGACAGGCACATCACCGACTACTGGAAAAAGCAAACGAGAACGTTGCGAATCAGCGAAAACATACATTTTACAAACGATGACGTCATGAAATATGTCATAGGGGCCCTCCAGTGAAAATTGCCCCGGGCCCCCCTACCCTTTAGTCCGGCTCTGCGTGAGATATAAACGCATATTACCGTAGATGTTGAACAATATCAAATTCGTAATAAACAAATATCAAAGTAGGCTACTCCTGTACTTCGATTGGTTAGACCTGTACATCAACTGATAAGCCCACTCTGATGAATGTTCAGATGTCTGGTTTTCACTCGAGATTGAGAATGAAACTTTCGAAAGTACTGCGATTCTAACAGGACAACCTTCGCAAAGGCGTAGCCTACAGACGTTCATGCAGAGCACAGTAAAACTCCCTTACTCGAGTAAAACATGGCATATCTAAGTAAAATCTATCCCCATTACATTGCACCATAGTACGTTTTTTCTGAAGTGTATAAGTCGCTGACTGCTGAAGACGCAAAGTTAATACGCTTGAAGTTCGCCATTTTATTAACGATTTCTGATGTGTTATGGGAAAAAATCAAGATAATGCATGTTACCAGTAGATACAAAAAATTAGGAACAGGAATTTTATTCACCCTTGCAAAGATTTCATTCACCCGGTTAAGAAGGACTGAACTAACCAACCGTTGTGTTAAGCTGCGGCGACAAGTATTTCTCAACTTTAGTACAGAGCCGTGTGATAACCGATTGTGGATGGCTTCGTTTTCACAAATACACAACCATTTTCACACTTTGTGCAGACTGAGTGGTTCAAACATGTGTAAGCTTTTTTATAGATATGTAACTCTCTCCACTTTACAATACTGTGTTTATCATGCTTGTGGATGTGAATTATATTTTTAACTCTCAGTAGCTGGCTAAATACCTTGTCTTTTTTGGGTAAGTTTAGCGCAAGTAGCGTACAAAAATGCTACCGCAGTCGCATTTCACAGCGTTTAATGACATAAGATCCAAACATTTTTCAAACAGGTTGAGAGACGCCATCCAGCGTTTACATTATCAATTGCATATGCGTCAACCAGTCGCTCAAGAAATGGACAAGATCCACGTCTTTTATGTACGCAAGTTTTGTAGGCCTACTTCGGGGAGTCGTTGTCTCAGATTTTTCGTAAATATACTTCTTTTCCATTATTGACAAAATGTCTTCGCGTACCGGATGTGACCCGCGGGCCGTAGTTTGGGGACCCCTGTCTTAGAGCAAAGCTGCTAGTCGGCTTCGATTGTATGTGTGTTGGTGTACGTCAGAAGATGTAAAAACCGCAATCATAATGGTGGCCATGATGAATTTTTGCTCAACTGCAATATTGGCTGCAAAAAGCATGCTACAGATCTTGCACTTGTAGCATCGAAATTTTCACAAGCGATTTGGCAAGAAAGTTTGATGAGGGAATGGTGACTTTGATCCAAAATAGAAGCTTGGAACTTTACTAAAAACAAACTTTTAAATCCTGTCAATTAATGAAAATATATTTTTTACTTGCCGGCTTAAATCTGAACATAATTGCTCAGGAAAAAAAACACCAGACAAATGCACATTTTATGGACGATGCTTTAAAAACAAACTGCGTTAAATATTTAAATGTTGCGACTTGGTTGTTGTTTGCCTCCACCGTATAAAAATTTCTGGCTACGCGCCTGGTTGAGTAATCGATATACAGCAGTCCCCGCTTATTTAAGCCCACTCACTTATTTAAGCGCAAAATTGTCCGGTCCGTAATACTCCATTCATTCCTGTAAAAAAACGCTTTATCAGCCCAAAAGCCCGCTAAATCAGCCCAATTTTCGAACACATTTGCATAAATTTGGGTGAAAAAGCATCGCAACTCACATTTCTTTGTCTTTCTTTCGATGGTTTCACACCTCCTTACGCTGCTGACCTTGTTCTTAATTCAACTGTTTCGTCACAGATAGTTTATTTGTGCTATAATCCAGTATGGACCAACTACAGGTCCGAGGGCCGCATGTGGCCCGCCACAATGTTTTCAGTGGCCCGCAGAAGCATATAGCAAAAATTTTCAAATCTGAAATTTGTTAAAAAACGTGTAAGGTTACATTTGTCTCACTTAACTGCTTGCACTGGATGAAGTGCATTTGCACAAGAACAATGAATTGCTACTTTTTCTCTGTACCATTGTGTTTTATTTATTTATTTTACGATCAAATTGGGAGGTACGGTCCGCCGCTAACCCTCCTCTGGGGCACCTGGCTACATAGCCTCTGTGTTTTTTCGGTGCCCCGGCGTTCGTTGTCTTGAGGAGTACGTCTGGCGCAATGAACTCAGTACTAACAAATAAATCTGTCTATCCGCTAAACGCGGTGATCTCAACGTGGCCCGCGAGCCAAATTAATTGCCCATCCCTGCAATAGGTAATTTTAGTCAGAACAAGCATAACATATTTTAATATAAATGTGCAATAATAACGGTGTTAGAGACTGCAGAGAGCTTCTGGAAGTAAGCCAGCAAAATGTGTGACAGTACATTTTCTATCACGAAGCAATCAAATCTAAAAACAGAAATCGAATGGGAAGGGAAAAACTGTACGATAGTGTCAGAGAATCCTCGGATTGGCCACGGGCATCCCACTGAAAGAGGTTTGTAATATATTGCTACTTGCTATTTTTTCAATGACCCATTCACTTTCAATGACGCACTCACTTGTCTTCCTTTTTTTAGTGTTAACTAGTCTGAATCTGCTATTTTATAGGGTACATCATTTTATTGGAAGTGGCCCGCGAGTTGTCATTTTTTTGTAAAATGGCCCGTAGGTCAAAAGTAGCCTAGTTGGACCACACTGCTATAATCGATAGGCAAGACAACCGGTGCTCGGTAGAATTTATTTTGAAAATGGCGAAGAGACTTGCAGGCGAATTGAATATTGTTTTACCGTAATAAACAAAGAAAATTGCTCGTTACCTGTAACTATTGTGTACAGTGTTAATAGATTTAGCAACTTTTAGCGATAGTACAGTCGGCCATACTCATTTATGCGCATTAGAGATGCGAAAATTTGACCCCCGGTTGATAAGCCCACCAGCTTAATAATCCCAAAATCGTCCGGTCCCGAGGTGGGCTTAATAAGCGGGGACTATTGTATTGCACAAAAATTTAGTTTTTCCACAAACTGACACTTCAAGTTTTACTCCATGATATCACCTTGGTAAAAACAGCTCAATGAAGTTTCAAAATGTTGGCATCCTTATTGGCAGTCACGAACTTTCTACATGTTGAGTTGAGCTAGTAAGTTTGCTTTAGAATAATTCCAAATATTTGCATATACTGAGCAAAATACGCTCTTTTGCAGCCAAAAATAAGAAAGTTTGAAGATCATGCTCAAGTTTTCAATTTGCAGGCTTATCATTCACACTTTTGATTGCGACTTCATATAGACCTTCAAATTGAGGATATATATTTGAAAATATAACAAGCCTGATTTCAAATAGATAAACTGTGTTGCAGTATTATTTATATTGGGATTCCGCCTGTTTCCATGACGCAATAACTGCTTGTCAGGTAAAAACCGGAGCAGGACCTCTTGTTAGCAACAATTAACCGGCAGCTGCATCAGGATTCGATCACCAATCCTCAATGGCGTTACATTTTTCCCGCCTTAGGAAGGTCTTGGGTGTAGAACAAGACTTCGGCTGCCGCAAGATCCTTTGCGACTTTGGGTGATGACTGCAGCACCATGTGCTGTCGGTCATTGGAAGAGTACGGCGGCCATTTCACATCCACGCCCATCGGAGAGTTAGGATCGCTGCAACAAAACTCGAGGAGTATTGCGGCCGTAAGAGAATATTCGAAGTATAAATGTGGAGTGACGCGTTCACCTGCCACCGCACTTTGTACAATTAATTTTATTCTTTTCTTTTAAAAATAAAGAACGCAAAGATAAAGAAGGCTTAGTTAGCAATAAAGCTCAAAGTACCAAGAACTGTTCGCTGTTAACGTTGATCACGTGCTCCAAACAGACAAAATATGAACTTCTCGACGCTAAGTCCCAGGGCCGTCGCGAGTGAGGGGGCCAGTGGTGCCCGCTCCCCATTTCATGTTTGTCCCCCAGGTTGCTCAAGACATCCAACATTGTATTTTTTAAATGTGACCCACTTTGTGATTTTTGGCCCCCCTTCTGCGAAATCCTTGCAACGGGCCTGGTAAGTCCTGAATCTTGTCCGCAAGTTAGCATAGAGACCATAGAAGGTTTCGAGGAACTCGTGAAATGGAGATGGCTAATCAGTTTTCACCAAAAGATTTTCAGGTCTTGGCCTGGACCTTTTTGACTAAGTCTCGGTCTCGAAGGTAGAATCAATTTTCAATCTAGGGAGATTAGTTTTTAACTGCATCACTTGAAGCAGACACACTCACAACATTTGAAAGCTCCTTACTAATAACAGAATCTGCCTTCAACGCAGTTGCAAAAAGTGTCTGTAACCCTGTGATTCAGCCGGCTTCAACGCCGTTGTAAAACGTTCTGTTTTGTCTGTTCTTATCGACCTGCGTTATGCACAGAGTGTGTGTTTATACTATGGACTTTGTACCTGCTGACAAATCAAATAAGAGATTCTATTTCTTGTGCCAGCTGTCCTTGCCTTTATGCGATAAGACCACGTGGGGTTATCAAACTTCTCAATGAGTTTCCGCAAACGAAGGTTGTCGCCATTTGCAACCAAGGGTCGACCAAGTAGGCCTGCTCTCCATTTCACTCAAGTAACCACCAGACTCACGTTAAACAGCGTTGGAGCGATTAAACGCAGACAAAACATTTATGAAATGACCGCACTACATACGGGCATGACGACCCAGAGAGAAGTCAAATTGTTGGTGAAAAGTTTATAAATGCATTTAACAAGAGCCGCATCAATTTGGATAACATGACTTTGTTGAAATACAAATAATTTCGTCGTTTACCTCTCCAATTTGTTTTTATCGCATTAAAGTTTGGACGGCGGGGGTGTCTTCTTTTAAATAACAGCGCAATAGGCATTGCTTGATCTGGTTTGAGTTTTAGTGATGCATTTAATGAACGTTTTTCTCTCGTAGGGTGCTTTGTGTCTTGTAGTTGTACATCCACGTCACTGCCTTCATCAAACCTGGTTTAAGCGATTTGATCAAGTGGTTTCTCTAAACAGCGCTGAATTTTGATTGAAAGGTTTTGTTTTTCACTTAAAAATTGTTTCATTGTCCTCAAAGTAGGCTTGAGTGGCGCTGGCATGTGACCAGCAGTGAAAAGAAACAAATTTTGGAAAAAAGCTCAAAATTTTTGCTGAGCCTAAATGACATTCAGATCACGCGAGGTTTTTCAAACGTTCATTGCAAAAAGTTTGTTTTTTTCCCCAAGAACAACAAAATAACTAATTAATCCCCTTGGGAATTGATGTTTTGGCCATAACTTCCTAGCCACAAAAGCTAGAAGGCCAATCAAAAGCTCGAAAGATGTGGATTTTCACCTAGTTCTTTAAAAAAAAGAAACCAAAAATTGCCTCTTGATTTTGAGGCCCAGGGCCCAATGACGTACGTCATCTCCAAAACCCTAAACCTGCCCCAATTGTGACGTCACCCACAAAAAAGTTTAAATGTAAAACTTCCCAATTTAAAAAAATCGAAACTATAAGGCTTTCCGCATCTTTAGACGGTTTGACCTGCTCTCTAGCTCATTCGGCTGCCGAGTTATAGCTGAACATGTTGGCGTCAGTTGGCGCAAAAATTGTGGCTCACGCGGGACTTAAAGGGTGTTAAATCGTTCAAATGTGTGAGTCAAGTGTGTACTCCGGAATATCTACTTATTCCTAGTGTGTACTGAAAAACTACTAAATTCATATTCTTTTTGCCAATAGTTCCGTGATGTCAACCATTATTAACAAACCCCGACAGTTGTTACAAAAGCTTCGCATTTTTTTTCAAGAATACCTCCAAGCGCATAAAACCCAGGCATGCAGAAATACTACAACCTATCATTTTAGAAATGAGTATGATATACACTCCTTGTCCTTACATCGTCCCTTGTCAAGTAACTAAAACGTGGGCCAGGTTGGATTTGAATCGTCAAACAAAAATAAGTTTACAAAACGCTGTGGATCATTTACAAACTGAAGTTAATGTCCCCGGATTACGAAAAAAGTTACGGTTCTAGCGTATTTGCACTGCAATCAGGTCTGTGTAAGGCTTGCAAAACATGAAAAGGTTATATGCACTGCGACAAAACAACTTACCCTGAGCGTGCAAAATTGGTGAGATATGTCATTACAATTTTGCTCAGCTCAAATTCATCCTTCGAAAAGTAGGCTCCTCCTGATAATTGACCCTCAACAAAAGGTACGCCCCAGACAAAGTACAGGTCATCAGCGTGGTCGCATGCGCAAAATTCCGGCTTGTTCAGAACATCAGGTCCGTTAACCTCAGAATGGTTAAACTCAACTTGGTGAGTCATTTGAAAAAGAAATGTTCGATTGCCCATACCTTCAAGTGAAACAAAAACAACTGTTGTTAATGGTGCTAGCAGCATGTGTTTATGGCGATAGAGTCGAAGCCAGTATTTGGTTTCGCTGTTTTTGGCCATGGAAAAAACCGGGAAACCATTTTTAGTTTCAAATGCTTTTGGGCAATCACAAAAAATATAAACGCCAAGTCCACGGTAATTTGCCAATGGCAGCGATGTTTGCAAAATACGTTGTCTGGAAATGCCGCAAAGGATCGGGGAGAGTCAGTGATAGCTTCATTTCGTCAACTGCAGAAGACTGCGACACTGGTCTCCAAACGTGACGAAAAAATCATGATGCACTTTTTTGATAAAGTTTTGTGGCGTTATGGATGTACGATCCGGCGACTCGTGAAAGTACTCTGTCCAACTTTTGGGGGGTCGTAGTTTGGAGACCACTGATATGAACTATCAGCGCTCCAAGTTAGGATATCGGAGAAAAATATATTCAACACTGCGACATAGCAGTTCATAACTGCAAAAGTATAAGGCTGCGCGTTAAAACAAGGGAATAAAGCCAGTGATTCTGATTACTCTAATATGGATAGCCAACTCCATTGTCTTCATTGTTATGGTCACGCATCAGCGCGACTTCACCCCGCGGATGCATATCCAGGGCAAAGCATTGTAAAAACCGTACAGCGTCGTGTGATCAGCTATCTGGTAAAACCAGGGCGCCGGAACAGCAGTAGAGCAGGGGCGGTAGTAAAAAAGTTGATGGCAATGGAAAAATAAAAAAAACAAAAAATCGTTACAGATTATACTTTCTTCTTTTCAACAACAATGATGACCTCACAAATAATAAAATAAACTATAGAAAATTTGTTTCAATTCGGTCTTGATACACCATGAAATTACCTATGATGCTGTCATGAAAAAGACACCTCCGACCACGTTGCCCCACTTTTGAAAGGTCAGGGGGGCAATTCCCCGCTTTCTGGCGTTCCTGCTTGCCGCTATCAGCAGTCACTTACCCACTTTATACTGCACTGTTATCGGATTGACGTGTGAGCGATTCGTCGCCCTTGGCTTACCTTCGTGAATGAACTAGCGAACTCGATACTGGGGCGTTTTTACACTGCAATGACTCAAAGATTTGCTTCGTGGGTTTGGCCTATGGTATTGTGAAAGCTGGGGAATAGGTGAAAATGAAAAGGTGAAGCCTGATTCCACTACACAAAGGTGCTTTTTGTAAGTGTTGTTGGAAACGCCGAGATGTGATTTTATTTAGTGAAGTCCGAAAAATAACAGCCAACGGAGAAAATCCAAGGTGTAATGAAAACCTATTAAATCAGTATTGGGATAATAGTCCTTCAGCCCAATATCTGATGTCTTGTAACCTACCGAATAATCTTCCAGTTTCAGTTTGCCCAACCTATCCGATTTTGCTGATTGTTACCCTAACTAGGTGTAGTTAGCCTACAGGCAAAACTAATAAATAAATTTATCCGTCGCTTTTGTTACAGATTAGCTTGAATAGGCTAATCTCTTCCACGGTATTGGTTTTAGCATCAAACAAGTACAGAAATAGTTGCACAAGACTTAATACAAACCACCCAACCTCTTTTCCGCTCGAATCCCTTATCATCGGATTCCCAACCTACCTCTGCTAGTTGGATTCGCTGAATCGGTTATGGTTGAAAACATGCGCGTTCAAGCAGCTCGGTTAGCTATCGTAACTTGAAGTGAATAGTAGAAGATTTATTGCCATGTTATTGTTACGCAATCAAGACTAATAGTAAAGAATAATTCGCGCGCAAGTATGCCAACCTGCCTCTGCAGGCAAAGGAGCGGACATGAGTGAACTGCAAGCTCATCACTGCATGACACCAGAACTGTGAACATGGCTCTTGTGCAGTGTGAGTGTACAGAACTCTGCTGTTGACTGCGTCTGAATCGTGATCAGCGTTTCAACACATTCTTTAAGTCACGCCTTTTTTTTATCGTTGTCTCAGGCATATTACGTACGTTATTTCCGCATAGCGGTTCTGTGCTTACATGAGTGTGATGCCGGCAAATAAACCCATTGCAAGAATAAAGTCAATTAATGGGTAGGGCCGGATTAACCATTGGGCAAACCGGGCAAATGCCCGGAGTCTCGCGCTTTTGGGGGCCTCGCGCCTGAATATCAAAACACTCCACAGTTTTTTCATGTTCTTAGGGTGTTCACCACGCATTAAAATTGTAGAACTTTTTGATTAAACCTACTGTGCTTAGGATAGGAGGTTTAGGAAACTGACAACTTTGGCATTTATCGTTTTTGAGTGACTTAAAAGAATTGAACTAAGCAGCATCACGCTTTATGACCCAAAATAATCAACGGCCAGAACAACATAAGCGGTGAGTAAACAAGAAAGTAAGACACTCAGGCTTAAAAAAGCTGAGCAGATGAATTGCAAAAACTCGCCACAGAAAATATGGGCTAGCTTTGCACTTAGTGCTTTTACGTGATATTCCGTTGAGAACATTTTTTTCTAAACTGTGTACTTTTTGATCTGCGTGAGAGTGTGTACGTATTTTTCCTCAATACACATGTGAATGGACGATTAGTGCAGTGAAGATGGTCAGAGAGTCTCTGACAAAAAGCATTGTTGTGTAGTGTCACAGTAGCAAAACGATAGTTTTTTTGTGATACAACTTTCTGTTTGAACAAATTAACCACATACGAACCGCCGTATATGGTCACCCCTAATAGTCTCTGAAGTGTAGGCTGCTAAATCGTGTCAGTTTTGACGTTTTTGAATGGTGCTTCTACAAAGTTGAAACGGGGCATGTGAAACGCTACGTAGTTGTGCTAAGCGTTTGTGGGGCCTCGCGGTCACGACTTTGCCCGGGGCCTCGAGTTCATTTAATCCGGCCCTGTCAATGGGTATTAAGCTGTTGACGTCAGGTATTTTACAAAATTTTGGTTCTTGATCCCAAATTCCAGAGGTGAAAATGTCCGTTTTGCCCCCCTGCGGACGACCATGGTTTTGACGTATCAGGAGTTCAAACTATTTACTTGAGTTCAGTGTAAAAGCACACTACATTAGTGATTCTTTTCGCATTTTCATGTTCAGCAACAATGCTGACCTCACAAATAATAGCAGTAATTACAGAAATCATTCTGATTTTCATGTATGCGCGAATAGCTGCAATAAATTTGTTTCAAGTCGATCTTGATAAACCATGAAAATACTTATACTGTTACGTAAGGGCACCTGTGTTCCCGTTTCCCCCCCTCTGAAAAAGCTTAAAAAGCAGGATTGGGGCAATCGCCCCCCTAAAACCTACGAAAGTAACTTTAATCCTCATGTTTTTATACAATTCCGAAAACAGCATTCGCAATACAAGGCCATTTGGTCGTCCATTGTTTCATCACAGCGGTATTGTGAAGTATACTTCATCTCTCTTACAGCAACGAAGTCGTTATTGGATTTGACAACTGGATATTACTGAAATCGCTCTCCTAGCCTTACTGGCTGGATCCGCCCCTGCACCCAGGGTTGCGAGATTGAAACTTGCTGAACTACATAAGAATTGAGAATGCGCATAAAGAACGCAAGGAAACTTTCGTTTTTTACGTGCCTGTTAAATATACATCTCGGCCCACTGGTGCGACAGAACAGATAAGGGCTTGTTTGAGCCGTTATACTCAATCCGGCTTTATCCTGGCATATATCCTGATTCACATATCGCAAGCAAAGGTTGCGGTTGTATAAGTGCACACCCTGGGTTGCCACATCAAAAAACGAAACGGGAATCTAGTGATGCATGAAAAAGTCAGCTGAAACAAAAAAGTTGAAATGGGGTAGTTTTGAATTTTGGCTCAGAAAATCAAAAAGACGCCCATAACTATCTTTCAAGCCTTTTTTTAGTCTACCTTGATCGCACGACCTGCAAAGGTCACGTCACGATCAGTTTGATTGGGTGTGCGCCACCTAGAACACCGGAGTATAAGGTATGCCCTTGGTTATTACTTTGATCTTGTTGAATCTCAAAGCTAAAGACAACATGTACATTTCACTGCCACAAGCCTAACTTTATCTTGTAGCTCAATGTTAGTTTCAGCAACGTACCGGTGTGTGCAGTTGCAGTTAAAACAGAAGGAACTACGAAGATCATGTCGCCCAGAGTTTCGCCATGAAGCCTGCTGAAGCGCATATGGTCATTTGGATTTTCGTCTGTTTTGTAAAACTTTTTGAACATATTGAATACTGCCTCCGCATCGGCCTCCTGTCAAAAAATAGGAGATATTTGTCAACTCACTCTGCTTGCATGGGATCACTGTCGTACGTGATCGATGGAATTTTGCGATAAAGCTTCAAAGAACTGCACATTAAAATGCATCAGCAACGCACGTTGCCTACTGTCAACTTGACAGCCGCGAAAAAGACAATTAAAATTAAAAACTAATAGAAAATATCCTTCAAAATAGGATGAAACTGTTATAAGCAAGACATAGGCCTACTGTGAAAGACAGGAGGCCTATTCATTTTCAGGCCATCATCTGTTAACCAGTGATAACAATATTAAGGTTTTAGTGTTTTTCACTTGACATTTCAGAGTTGACCAATGGCACCACAGGTCTAAAAAAATTGAACAAAGCCACCTACTGACATTTGAGCAACTGTAATAAAAGAATTTTCTTCAACACCCGGGAGTTTGCTTCACAGCTTACCGGATAGGTCTTGGAAAGAAGAGGCGTAAATTGTCTTTTGACTTCCTCCTGACTCACACCAGTGAAGTAGTCCTCGTAGGTTCGACTGGACAGAATGCCAACGCCTTCACCGTTCGTGCACCCGATCACCAGTGGAATGGTAGATACGCGGCCTGATTGGATTATTTTGCTCGGAACGTCGGTGAGCACGCGACCATCAATGTTCGGACGAAAAAGCAAAAAATCCTTTAAAAGAAAATTGCAGGAAATTTTGAAAAGATCTTGGCAAGATTTGTTCAAAAAGAAAAACATATGCGTATAATATCACAATGAGTGTTAACCTTTCACTTCATTACTTGACCACATGCTTCTCATCTAGTACCATAAGCTTCATACTGCGAAAAAGGTCTAAAAAATATCATGTTAAAACCTGTAGAAAACTGGATCTTAACATACGCGGCAATCTTCTGACTGAAAGCTAGTGCAACAGTGGGCGACTCACGTGGTAAAACTTCGTGAAATCTCAAGAAAACATCAGTTTTAATATTTCTTTCAGCCATGTTGCTATAAATCCAAACCATGACGGTGAGGAACAAACAGAAATTTCAGATCTTAAGCTCCTACGAAATCTGCATCATTTCTCTTCTTACAGTAAGAATCGCTGGGGTTTTTGCAAACAGCAGGAATAATTGTAAGGGTAAATTACTTTTACAAACGTGGGTGCGCTCAGGATGTTTACTAGGGGGGAGGCCGGGAGGGACGTCTGAATTTGTGCTAACTGAATCGAAATTGAAATTTGGCAACCAACTGGTTGCTTCAGCAATGCTTCTGTCTCCCCTATTTACTTACTGTGAATAGCTTTGCACAACTAAAACTAAACGAACCTTGACCTTGAATTAGAGTCTGACGATGAGTTTTCGAAAAACTATGACAAAAGTGTTCATCTACTTGTTTCTTGCAAAACGTTGTGGAACATGTAATACAATATTCAATAATCTTTTTTGCAGCAGAAATATTTTCTAATTTTTATGTGGTGGCATGTAAAGAACTACAGTTCTACAGCATATCGCTTTTAATTGTGCTGTCGGTTTTCATCACAAATGATTTCATACTTTTTTTTGAAAAAATTAAACAAACAGCCGGCCATAATGTGTAGTTTCATGGGATGGATTGCACTTTATGATGGTCATTGACATTTTTTGTTGTAAGTGAACAAAACAACTAAATATCACGTAGCCCAAAAGAGCATATAGGCCTACCTTTTAAAAAATTTATCGAGAACTTGGTTAAACGAGTGAAAAAACTCACTTTGCAGTCTCAATTCTCAATGATCGTGGTACTGTTTAAATTTTAGAAGTAAAGGTTAAATTAAGCTCTCCCGGAGTAAAAACGGTTGAGGGTCAGAAAAATTTAATTCGTATCTTTATTGAACGAAGAACAAATTAGGTATGGTGTTTCCGGTAAGAACGTTCCTTGAAAGGTTGGAGCATAAAAAAACCATCACTTGACACTTCCTGCAATTAATCACCTGAGCACATTTAGTCATTAACACACGTATGTTGCTCAGCTAACTTACGTCGAAATCCTTTTGTGCTCTCAAGATGTCTTCAGCAGGTAATTTCTGCAGAGTTTTTAGAATTTGTTTCTCATTTTCCTTTTCCCATTTGATATCAAGATTTTTCAAAAATAGATCTCGAGCGGCATCGATGTTTTCCGCATACATGACTGTTGAATTCATGTGGATTCATAACCTCTTTGCTGAATACTTTATGTTTAAATATGTGGGCATGGAACAACACCTGCCTGTTCACCACAATGCAAAGCAATAAAACTAAAGATCACAATAAAATATTGTCCTTCACGAAAAATTTTAAATGCTGTTTGACTGTCTATTACATTTACTCGAATTTTTGGCAACTGTAATAGTGGAATGGAAAAGAGATGCAGTTTCTAATTATTCAGTTTTTTACTTTGTACAACGAATTCATCTTCAACTTCTTTTGGTTTACTTTTGGACGATTATGTCGAGAAGTTCGTTCAATTTCAAAAAGCGTTTTTTTTCAGTAACGGTTGTGATGGTTGTTGAAAAAACAAGCAACGCCAATGCGAGTGTTTTTACCTGGACTTGTGCAAATAGAACGAAACTTAATGAGTAAAAACTTCGCGATGACACTCATGCACGCCACCCGCAATTTTTAACGCTCGAGATATTTTGAAACGAGCAGACTTAGTTTCAACAACTATTTCGTCAGCTTTCAGTCATGGAATGGTACGACGAATTAGCTTATTGCTGGTGTATGCTTAGGTAGACAGTGTATATGCAGTGTCATTCTCAAATTCATCCGATGAAACAAATCACGATATTGCTAACTTTAAAGCAAGTTCCGGCAACCATGAAATATCCTAGATAATTTTGGTGATTGTCACAGAAAAAATTTCCGAGCTTTGCTGTTCTAATCAGTCAGCGGCACGAAGGAAAGCTATTTTCCTATTTTTAGAGGAGTTTGCCCACGAAAGGTTAATTCAATGATTGCTTTCGATGGCTTACGGGTGGAGATTTCCTGACATAGGTCAGTAGTTTAAATACGCAAATGGCCATTTTATCCTATTTTCCCCACAAAAAAACACCGGGAGTCGCAAAATTTTTTTAACATCCACAATGAAGATAATATCGCATATATCGATTTTTTAACTGCACGCCATATTTAAAATCGTACAGTGCAGGGATTCTATAAACTCCATAAATCTTTTTAAAATGCTTTTTATTTTGATGTTATAAAATCATCACAATTTTAATTGTAGAGTTACATTCAAAAAATTAATAACTAAGATAAAAGTAAACTTTCTTTGAAAGCTAATTATGTATTTTCCAAAATCGCACAAAAGCAGCAAATAGGGTAAAAAGAGTCACAGGCATCTCTGGAACCCGCGCTGGTTGCCGAGCCCTGTATCTAAAAGCTTGGATGCATCAACATTCACCCCTCCCAAGACATTTGCTTAACGTCTGTGCTTAACCTGCTATAAGCTCAAAAAACAAACAAAACTAACATGGCCCAAGTAAGGTTCCGCTTAACAGAATTGCTTTATGGAATAATCCATTTGACAAAGGTGAAAGCATCAAACCGTGCACCATGCCAGAGCCAGAACTTTCACCAAATATTGTCACGTTGTTCGGGTTACCTCCAAACTCTTCGATGTTCTCTTTCACCCACCTAAAAAGCAAAATAATAATGAACAAATCGATCTCTGATTTTGGTTTGTTTCTATAAAGCATGTCTATAGAGTTTGTGAACTACTCAACCATGTAGTACGTCCAAACACAAATGAGTTTGCATTACACATGCGATGCGAAGCCATGAAAACAACTGGAGAAATCACCGAAAACAAGTCTAAGCGTATACTGGCAACTTTTCTCATTTTCTCAAACCTTTTTGCAGACAAATGGCTTGGCTAAATGGACTACGAAGTCTAGAAGAAACTTTTTTACTCTGCTACGCTGTCTTATGAACGAGATGTAGTTTGCAAAATGGAACTATGTAGCAGACGCTTTATGGTCTGCACATATTCTTTAGAAAACTCCCATTTGCGGAGAATCAAATATACAAAATAACCCTCTCTCACTTTGAGAAATCTTCTATTTGCTGAGAATCAACAATGCAAAA
>Ga0210059_1008181_pt1 | contig 16557 bp, 9 predicted proteins | sample Ectturendosymbi2_FD_188042 | JGI IMG/M metagenome (GOLD analysis project Ga0210059, IMG submission 188042) | Ecteinascidia turbinata endosymbiont from Florida, USA - Sample 2 (SPAdes) (version 2) | ecosystem: Host-associated > Tunicates > Ascidians > Unclassified | place: Key West, Florida...
TGCAAAATTAGGCGCGATCGACCAACTGGGACTCGGCGATCGACCGGTCGATCGCGATCGACGTGTTGGCCACCCCTGTGCTATACAAACAAATTTACTGTCATTGCTATATACTCTGCTTCTCTAAGTGAATGCTGAGCACTACAATGCACAATTGCTTTGGTCTAATATAATGGTAACTCCAGAAGTTACATTTTGTTTTCTTTTATCAGATATAAACCAACATCTAGTTTTAGTAGTTATCTGAACCATATGCAGTGCTTTAAAAATGTACTAGATAAGTCAAACACTTTCAAGAATCAGCTCATGTACTGTTGCGGCCAGTGGCCCAACTATATGGACAAGTACGTATGCTCTGGAATCAACGCATTGTAATAAACTGCTCATTGAGCCATCCTACTGGGCACAAACCATTCACATGTGTACACTGCGTTTGTATGTATCACCTGACTTAACAGCCACGTCTTGTGCTGGATGCGTTTTTCTGCTTGCTTTTCTGCACGTGTATTTACGACCTCGCAGAGTTTTGCATGGACCTTTTTTCCGAGTAGTGTAGCGAGCGAGTTGTCTGACTGACCGATCGACCGACCGTTTTCTGCGATATGTTTGTCTTTTCATCGTGGCAACGACAAGTCGCCGTTTGTGCTAATGGTCAGTAAACATTGCCGTTAAGCATTATTAAAGAGTCGAGGGCAATAAATTGTTCAGTGTCACCTCTCAAATCCCCTGCCTGCTTCGTGTCTCAAGCAGCCGCGAGCCTGTGTAACACCTTCGTCATTTCACAGGACAGAGTGAATCAGATTCACTGATTGAGCTCACATGTTTGCAAACAGAGACACGTCAACAGTACCAATTCATTTTGTTATCAGCAATGCAAACAAATCTTGCACATACATTCGCAGTTATTATCCACACTCACACTGAACATGGTCACAACTGAACACTGCAACCCAATAATTTTACCTTCAGTAGAACTTTAACAGATGCTTGGTTGCTCACTTCATATTCTCCTGTTACAAGAACATTTTTGTGTATTTCTTCTCTCATACATTTTTCTGAATCCACAGGGAGGTGAAAATTTAAACCTTTTGCAAATGCAACCACCAGTAAAATTAAGTAGAGTACTAAACACGTTTTCATTGTAATTACTACTTTGATTCCTACAATAACAAAGTTTAGATAGTTTTTCATATATTTATATACATACAATTAGAATACGCCTATAATGACACTTTTTCATGGGTCCCAGCAGAATTCTTATCTTTTGCGCACATTCTAACTTCGAATATATTGACACTTCACCTGTAGTGTCGTTTTTTGTCAGTCCCTGCAGAATACTTTGTTCATTTATAACAGTTGCAAGTTTTCACTACAGTTTTAAGTATAAGCTTGGCTATGTGGAGCCACCACACAAATCTTTTTTGGCCAAATGGGAAAACAGTAAAGTTAAGTGGTCAATTGTTGAGCCAGGACAGGTAAGACATGAGAACGGCATCAAGGATTGAGCAATCAGCAGAAACAGAAGCAAATCCTTACATGAGTTCTACTGTACAGTATTAGGGGTTGTTGCAACAGTAGCTAGTTTGATCAACAGTCTTGGGGTAGGATTGCATAAATCGTCAAATAAAAGAATCAACATCCCCAGTATAGAATGACATTACAGTTTTGCTCAATAGCAAAAATGTAACGAAAGCAGCAAAACGTACAAAAGATATAGATATATTCCAACAACAAACAGTGACTACAGTTTCAAAAAATAAAGACAAAATGATTTCTCACTTTTTCTTATCAGCGTGTATGTGAAAACACAATACAGTAAGCAGGAATCCTAATCAAAGAACATGTTTAATTCTTGTCAGGCTTTGGTATTGACCTAAAAAGCCATTTTGGGAATGATTTATTGTAGTTTGGTTATAACGACAGTTGGCCTATGTTGACGCTTCTCCAGTCCCTTGAAGTGACATTATAGGTCAATTCTAATGTACCTGCTTTGCAGTGGTTAGTTCACAGTTATTACTTGTACATTGCAATGCCAATCTCTGTTTACTTGAACCATTATCCATGCAGCAATATTGCTGTGAGGATAAGCATTTTCTGTGCAGATTATGATAAGTCAATATCAGTTAAGGCATCAATACTTTGAGAATCACATTAAAAACTTAACAATGTTGTAGTGCAATGAAATGTAACCGAGGCTTCTACGTTTTGTTTGCGTTTATATTCATACAGTATTATTAAGTACTGCATTACCACAAAAAGGAAGTTGTTGTTGACGGCCACCACGTGTATCTCACTGTAGAATTCTATCATTAGCTTGAGTGTTGTTGCAATGGTGCATTTTTGTGTAACAATAGATTTATTTAATGTTCATCCAATGCTGAAGTATGACATGAGTGGTGGTATAGATACGCACTGTAATTAATTTTTGAATTCATAGTATTTCAAATATATTTTTGGCAGCGATGTACACTATTACCATTGAGATGCCCAGCTGTCAGTGACTGAATTGAAGTTACACCAATGATGATAAATCAGTTTTCTGATAATTTACTTGAAGTTGTTTGTTTCAAGTTGGCAAAGAGTTCTCTTTTGGTAGAAAAAAGTTATGCAGGCTGGAATTACGTTAACACTTTCGCAGCCGGCTTAATTCAAGCGGTTCGCACAAAAACAGCTGGAATGCACATGACTTTGCGTGGGAATTTCTCCGGTCTGGTAAGCGCTACAGACCCGGTGGTAAAAGTCTCAAAAGACGTGGCGGAGGGTGAGTCATGGATGAAAGTACTGAAAGTACAGGGGCTTGTAGTCATGAAAGTACAGGGGCTCGTAGTGCTCTCGATCCTTTTCGCATTCCATCGGCCATCCACTCAGAGGGCTGCACTTCTGTTATTGTTATTAGATGAACTGATGGGTTGTTGTGCATTGGGAACAAATGAGTGACTCGAGTTGAGATGACATGCATTCCCACTTGATGGACAGGTGAGTGCTGAGTAGTGGGGATGTCCAGCCTCCATGGGATGACGTGCTATAGACAGTGTGGCTCCTTTGTCATAAAGCTCAGCAGGTTGGATGCCTGCGAAAATAGGAAGGTTGTCGGCTGGTGTAGGACACAGGCATCCGGTCACAATTTGCAAGGCGTTGTTGATGGCAGTGTCAATGAGGTAGGCATAAGCATTGCGGCACCAGACTGGACCCCAGTAGCCTGCTGTTGAATGGACCAGGGCTCAGGTGGCTGTTTGCAACATTGTTGCTCCAGCGCCCCAGTCCAAGCCAGCAAGCCGCCTCAAGAGTGCAACTCGTAATGTCAACTTTTTGTGAAGTGACTCAAGATGTCAGCGATACGTGGGTGTTCTGCCCAACGTTACTCTAAAGTAGCCTATGTGGACTCAGACAAAAAGGGCAGTGTTTCGTTGTTGTGGTTAACTTTCAGCTCACGTTTAGCTTCTTAAGAAGCTTCAAGACTGCTTCATCACGTTTAGCTTCAACATTGCTTTTGTAGTATTGAGCTGTAACTTCCAGCTGTGAAGGTATTCACCTACAGTTGCCATGTCTTTGCTTAGAACACCTTCCACTGTTTGTCAGTCTTCATCAGCATGGATGACTGCTAGGTCGTTGGCATGTGCAATAAATACTTACTGGAGGCGATAGTTGGCAAGTCAAAGGCGCAGATGTTGAGAAGAGAAGGGGTGCCATGATGGATCTCTATGGGACGCCATTTTTGAGGCACCGTAACCTACTTCCATTTGCCGTTAGTGGTGGTAAGGGTGAAGCTGTGATTACCAACAAGTTCCATGATCAAGCGGAACATGCACCTGTCAAGTAGCAATCGCCTTAACTAGGCACAAGCTGCTTTAATTGTAGTGACTGCTGCTAAAAAAGAGTCTGTTTGGTTCATAATCGTCTATTGTTTCTTTGCAGTAGGTAGCGTGAAATTTTTGCAGTAATCATTTGTGATCTTTGTTGGGGAAGAATTGACAGTGTTTTGGTTTGTAAGGGGGAATGTGAAAAAAACTTTGAGAACCACTGATCTAGCCATTACTGCACACAGCGCCGTAATCAGCTGATATTTTCAGAGGGGAAAACTGGTTTCAACTTTTTGTTGTGCCTAACACTAAACATGTTTTTGAAAACTTCGGGTGGTGCAATGGCCCGGTTGCCCTCGCGGTATCGGACAATGGCAGTTTTTCCACTTAGGTCACAGCCAATGGTTCCTCCATGAATTTCTCGTGCTGCGATCTCCGTACAGGGTTTCATAACGCTTTATGCCAGAGTAAATAACTTCTTTGGACATGAGCTATTAATGATGATAACACGAGACACTGATTAGAAGGTGCCACCAACAATTGCTAAAATTATCACTAATTGTCATGTTTGAAGAATGAAGCCGACATGTTTTTGAGTTCTGGATATTTATAAGAATGGTGCATTTGCTATCTACCATACTAAGGCTTACTGGGATTAGGTAGATATAACTAAGGCGATTTTAAAAATATTCACCTAAAAATAGTAGATAATGATTGACTGATTCCTGATTATTGGATGCTCATGCCATTATTGTGGCCTCTAGCACTAGTAGTGGTGTAACTGACGGCCATGACGGTGGCAGGGGAGGGAGAGCCGTACCCTTGGCAAGATAAATGCAAAAACCGGCCCCCCTATAGCTGATATTTTGATATTTAGTATTCTTTTGGTTCTCAGTAGGTTTGTTTTTTTTGCGTTTTTCAGGGTGTTATTTTTTTATCTTGTATACACATTCACAACATCTCGATTCACTTTGAATAAGATGTAAGGACTGCCTATGCGTAGTGTTACATGAAATCGATTTCCTATAAAAAATTTGCGCTAGATTCCTTGCCTGTTTCACCTGTGGAGTAAAGTTACTTAAAGCCAAATTCACTGTCATTTCTTAAACTTTTTAAGTGTTTGCAATAGTGGCCCCTCTAAGTTGGCCAATGGACTCCCTTCTACTAAGTTTTACCTTTCCTTGTTTCAAACCTCTGTTACGCTACTCAGCAGTAGACATCATTGCTGAGATCAACAGCGTGCTCGTGGCTCAGCACACAGATTGAATAGCTACACTGGTCTTGTGCAACTGGAGGAGCAACAAAAAATTTACATTGTTGCAGCCATAATGCTGCATCGCCTTGAACACCTGTTAGTCGAGCCGAAGACTCTTCGCATAAGCAATAATAGAGTTCTCACCACTCAACTAGGTAGACTCCACAATTGCTGCTACGAATTCCACATTATATGTGGCAAATCACCACGCCACATTACTTCCCCCTTTCACAAGTTCAAGATGGTTTTCAACAGGGATTGCAACCACTGACACGTTGGGAGCCATTTGTTGCAGCCATAATGCTGCATCGCTTTCGGCCACCTAAAGTGAGGAGTCGAACTGCTAACCCTCCACCTAACAGGGACAATAAAGTTTTCTCCACTCAACTATGTAGACTCTACTACTGTTGCTATGAATTCAACATTACATGTGGTTAATCACCACAATATCAGCTTAGCTTTGCCTTGCAGTTGCGCATCTTTTGTTTCCATCACAACGTAACAATAGAATAAGCAGATAGAAAGTTTGGTAGCAGCTTTCAATAACTTCTAATACTGCACATTTTTCTGTTGAGATGTTCAAACTATCAAATATGAGAGCAATGTCTGCCAATTTTTTGTTGTGCGCAGTACCAAGTTTTACAAAAAAATAATAGGGTAATTAAAAAAGGAGAGGAAATAAACTCGTTTACAACAACACAACGGGGTTGAATAAGGATGGAAGATGATACAGCCCACCATACCTTCCCAGAGTTTGTTTTTGGCCCGTGACGAGGGACAGGTTGCCGACTCCTACACTAGACAGCTCAATATGCTTTTCATTTTTTTCTTCAATTGTAAAAAGAATTAAAACAAAAAATAACATACATAGCAAACTTACTTTTTTGATAAAGGAAAATATTTTATTTACAAATTTAAGCAAAGATATGAACCCACTTTGCATGACTTGTAACTTTTTTCTTTTTTTCAATTTGTAGTGAAAATCATAAACCTTAATTTAGGATTTAGCCATGTGTTCACCCATGCTTCTGATCATAGGCCCTTTGCATTTGCTTTTATTATTTCCAGAATTATAAGGTAGATGTAACAATGTTTTGATTCTGGTTGCAATATTTTGCATCCCATTTTTTCCATACAATTCTTTCACACGTACTGCATAATTTACTACAGTAAACTCCAGTTAATACATCTACATTGGGACAAGCTGATTTTGGATGTAATAAGTATTGTTACTAAAACTGCAACTAAACAACCCCAAAGGGGTAAAAATTATGTAATTGACATTTTGTACTGTATTTACTAAGGATTGACCGATATGGCATTTTTGGGGCCAATACCGATATATCAGCCATTCATGGACCAATAGCCGATAACCGATATTTCCAAAAATTAAATCTTGTTTTTTGCTTCATTGCCAAAAATACAATGTATTCTACGCCTTATCTTTTTTCAAAAACTCAAAAATCAGGATTTATGAGCTAAAATTTTTTAAATTGTAGCAATTTCAATATTTTTCTATGATTTTTAATTAATCCGATTAATGATGATGTTTTTGTTTCGGCTGCAACAGCAGACACGTGCTCCATGGTTCATCTTGTCCGCTTGTTTATGAAAATGCACCTGCTAGCGTTGCTGCAAGATAACTGTCTTGACTTGGCTCGTTGTGCTTTCTTGCACAAGTTGTCTGCGTTTTGTCAACACGTACTGAGGCTGATAAAATCAGCTGTTTTGGCCGATACCTATATATTGGTAAAACCCATATTTTTATCTCTAATACAGGGGTGTACAACCTTTTGCTATTGCCGGCCGCATTACCTTTATTTATATGAAGTACGACTGCCAGTGAGTTCGAGTTATATTTTTTAGGAGATACATTTAATTAAAGAACAGGTTTTATCTGGTATATGTCAAATTGCATATTCATTCTATAACTCTTTGTGGCATCACGTTGACTGATTTTCTTGCCTTGCGTTTGTTTTGCTTCAATATACGCCAGCTCGGCCACCAAATCTTATATTTTAAATTACATGTGGATGGCGGCAAATTTCATTATTGAAGGCCGCATGCAGCCAGCTGTACGGCCGCAGGTTGTGCACCGTTGCTCTAGTGTTTACTCAGTATGAAAAAGCTGCACAAAGTGGTTTGCTTAGGCGGAAACGTTTTCTACAACTACAATAAGAAGACTGGTTAAACTGAACCGCTTTAACTGCAATAACTGATGCTCAAAAACAGTCCATTGTACATTACCTATTCAATCACATTGCACTGTAATAGGCCATTATTTGTTCACAATAAAAAAAAGTTTGCATGCATGGGAAATCAGAAGAGGATGGATTAAGTGGTGGTTGGATGTATTAACTAGAGTTTTTATAATGGGAAATGATTAAGATTTCATTCCAAGTGATTTGGATATAATAAGCAGTTGATTGCATTAACCGAGGTTGTATTAACCAGCATCTACGATATTTTTAACTAGCATTTTCATAACAAGCACATAACTAAAAACACAACTTCAGAAAGATGTAAAAATCATTCCCATTATTCAAAATGTTATTAAAATTATTTCCTGCAGGATTACTGTGGGTAGGTTGCCCACTGCGACTGCTTTTTACTTAGGAAGTGCATAATACATAGAAAATGCTGAACTGCTAAACAATATGCTTATCAAATTTTACACTTCTGCTTCATAGCTGAATGTTTTTTATCAAAGTTAATGAAACTTTCAAGTTGTGAAAAGTTCTTTTCAATCATCAGTTTCAGCTATTCATTTCCAAAGTATTTAACATTCCAAGGTATTTAACGCTTTTTGCACAGGCGTTCAGTCATTGGTGGCACTTTAACAATGTCTTCACTTTGGTTATTCCTTACAAATTCCTGTTTAAAAATACCAATAAATGAGTTTAAGACTAGCTTACTTAAAGTCAGTCTCTTTGCCAATTTAAAAAAATTAATTTGTAAACCAACCTAAACCTTACAAATTATTCAAGCAATGACAGTTTGTGAGCATGTATCTCAAAATACTTTAGCTTCTGAAGTCAATTTTCAGCTTCATGAATGCTGCATGCATTTCACAAACCAAATCAATCCAACATTTATCATTCACTGTTGATTCACCTACCTATTTTCATAAACGGCTATCTACAAGCTAGGGCAACAGTTTACTGGTATGGATGTCAGACATGGGGCGATTACATCACAAATGTAATCGATTACGATTACTTGCCACATGCTCGATTACGATTATGAATAAACAAAATAACAATGTATTCGATTACAACTACATTTGACAGTAATCACGATTACAACTACCTTGAAACATTCTCAGAAAAAAACAAAACCCATTTGCGTGGTTTCAGGTAAGCATAATTTCAGACAACATACGATATGAATGAATGCAATAAACATAATTACCAATCTGTAAGGGTTAAGGTCTGAAAGAAGTACAATCACGTTAATTGTTGATTGAGATGTTTGTGCAGACAACAAACACAGTTGCGTAAGTAGAAGTTTGAGCCAGGTGGAAAAACTTAATTGAAAGAAGCCCACTGACCACTGTGAGGTTCCCACTAGCCAACACTCAAATTTGCATTTTTTATCAACACTTGGCCAATGCCTTTTGTTTTCACTACGTCGTTACCATGTGTACCTGATTGTTAGCATAGTTTGGTCAACTGGTTATTAAACTAACTTTACAATATTTTGAACCGATTTAAACTTTTGCAAATGCATTTGGAATGTCATTTAAATTTGACATAGCAAAGGATGATGCAGTGGTCTCAACTTTCTTCAAACAAATTGGTGGCTTGTTAATGTAGTTCGAAAGCGTTTTCGTTCTATGACCACATGCTTGAACTTCTTCAGGTTAGGGTTACAATTTTTCACAAGTGTTTGGAATGAGTGTCGTTGCCAATGACCAGTGTGCATCTCTGAAACTGGCCGAAAAACGCAAAGAGCAACAACTTACTGAAAGCCAAAAGAATGCTTAAACCAAAAGATAAGCTAAGTGGGCGACCGGTTGTTACTTTTATATTACCAGGGAGGGGAAATTTGCCCCACACCCCCGTCAGTTATGCCACTGCAACAAACACTTTAAATATTTATTAAACAAAAGTAATAAATTTTTGACATTTTCGTTACAGTTGATACATATCAATGCTTCAAATCTTTTATCAGTCAAACGACATCTATCAGGCTTGAACTTTCGTCCAGCAATGCTGAAAAGTCGTGTGTTAACACTGTAATTTCAAAAGTGCTGGCTATTTCTTCCAAACTGCGGGTTACGATGTTTTCAGCTTTGTGATGACCGCTAGATCGTCTACAAGCCAGCATAGCATTGTATAGCTTCTCCTCGTAATGTACTGTTATCTCTTCTGTTCACAAAGTTTCAACTCGTTTTGCAAAAAGGTCTTATTTTTGTTGCTATGTCTCACTGCGTTACTTCAGGCGGCCAACAGGAGGCTATATAGCTGGAACAAAACGATAATTCGCTACAAACGCTGTGCTTGCCACTGGACTATCTGGATTTAATGCACACAGATGAGCAAATGGCCTCACCTCAAACATAACCATAGCAAACGGTGATAAAGAAGGAATCCCAGCCACCAAAACCGCTGTTCACCACACAGTGATGCAGGATGAAGATTTCCAAGATTAATCGTAAAAGTAATCATCGATTACGATTAAATTGGCGATGTAATTGAATACAATTACATTTCATTTTTGGTCAGTTCAATCGATTACTCAAAAAACTGTAATCGGTTGTAATCGATTACAATTGACGATTACGATTACCCCATGTCTGATGGATGTATACAGAGTTTTGGTCATGATGCTAAGTCACCACTGAGGCTGCAGTTTTGGCGAAACAGGAATACCTATTATATCTGTCATTATTCCCAGGTCTATTCTGGTCCAAAGTGGTGATGCTGGACAGGGTGCCATTTATGGATTCAAAGTCTATCTCTTGTAGAGGTTCTTCCACACACACATGCATCCACAAGACAGCTTCATGTGCTTAAACTAAGAATGCATAAACGAAAATTGTTAAAAATCTGGTTTGATTAACTGTTTGATTTTGTACCACTAGTACCTAGTACGTACTGAATGCATTCTCACAAAAATGTCTGCATACATGGCGCATGCACTATACCAATTCAGTGTTTAAAATCTAATCTGTCTTACTTGATCCACGTTCGATGGCTAAAACTCGATTTTTTCATAAAGTTCACCTGAACAGACAGACTTTTTTAAGCAACTATAATAACTTCTTTGTAAGCGACTTGGGTTTCTTTCCATAACATGAACATAATCAGAATAATTCCAATAATTCCAACAATCCCAATGAACTAATTTTACTAATTGTTTTACTCTTAAACGCAAACAGAAATTCAAAAGGAAATCTGTAGGTTGTGCTAAGGTCAGTGTCAGATGGTTTGATATGAAATGTGCTAAACTATTGACAGATAAATGTGAAGGCAGTGGCTATAGATATGCCTGTGGATCTTGAAATTTGAAAAATAATTCATACGCCACCTGTGACGTAACAGTAACGCACGACGAGAGTGCAGTAGGCTTGGTAGAAACCACGTAAACGTAAAAGGTAAACCCTAAACCTAACCCTAACCTTAACTGTAAGAGTCTAACCATAGCCCTAACCTAACCCTAAGCTAAGGCTAACCTAACACTAACCTGTAAAGGTGACATGTAAGCTTGATAAAAAGTAAACAAAAAAATAAAGTCAGCAAGGTGAGCGTCAAACCAAAAACCACTGGCATAGCAGCTGCAATGCATAAGCCTTAGACCATGAGATCCACGCCGTTTGAATGACAAACTGACCCTTTTATTTGAGTTTTGCCAGGCCAGGCATATCCGTAGTCACTCCCAAATTTAAAAGCCTCATTCGAGGGGAATATTTTAAGTGGAAACGTTGAGACTGTCTCCATCGTGATGATGGTGGACACAAGGATGGGAAAATATTATGATATTACATGACAAACATGAACACAAAGAAGCATATCAAAAAATTGCTCATTGTTGGCAATATTACGCACATCCCTAAAAGCATGCAGCAAAAGCACCAAAATTTAAAGAAACTAGTCTAAAAGAAAATGCTGCAAACTCTTCACTCTTAAAGCATGCTACAAATTTTTCACTCTCATCAGAACATGAAAGCATCCAAACAACTCAAGTCAAAAGCCTTTTACTATACCAATACTAACGACAATCGACAGACAAAACAAGCCCTAAGATTAGTAGTGGCAGCAACATCACTGGAAGACGTGAAAGAAATCAAAGTTGAGTTGAAATGAAAATATGCAGAGACTTAGCCTACGAACCAAACATTTCTGCTGTGCCATCTATGATCTACTTTTGCAACAATTGTACCAAAGGCTCAAGATCTGATCGATGAGAATGCAACACAAATGAAATAATATCTAGTTCTACTGCAAAAGTTAATTTGGTTCGAACAGCCCAACAATGGTAGACATGGAAATACAGAAAGAAACAATGTTCCAAATCCTTAAGAACTAGTTGAAGGGACAAAATGTCATCGAACCCGTAAGAGTTGGATAAATGGCAATGCCTTCAGTGAATTACTGGAATTGCAATCACAAAACTACTCAAATGGACATCATTTAGGCAGCCAAACTAAACCACTGCAAACATAATGTGCTGGCCAGGAATCAGGCATTAACTTGTGGTAGGTAGCTAGAAGTTCTTTACGAATCAGCATCCACAAAGAGAGTTTAGTGAAGGCCTCCTGTTGGTGTATGCTATAAATGCAAAAAAATACACAAAACATAAAAGTCAGATGGAAACATTGAAGGACTGTGCCATCTATATGCAGTGTGAATGAGTTAGCTCAATTCATGTGACTGTTATTGTTAAAAAGCATGCAGACATAAGTGAAGGTAGTGTCTATTTTATCAGCAATATTCTGGCGGGAACAGATCGGCTGGAGCTATTGTGCCGCCAGTCAAAGATTTGGTCTCATGGCATGACGCAATACCACGAAAAAGGTCACTTTGTCAGGAAAACACCGTCCTGCTCGTGATGTAACAGTTATCCATCATGTGTTATTATGGCTGCTATGCCTATGGTTTTCAGTTCGACTCTCAGCTTGCCGACTTTCACTGTTTTTTTTCTTTGCTTTTTTTTAGGCTCCGCTTAGGTGTTACGTTTAGGGGTTAGTTTGTTAGGTTAAGGTTAGGATTAGGTTAGTGCTAGCTTAGTGTTAGGTTAGGTTGGTGTTGGCTTAGCATTAGGTTAGCTTAGCATTAGCTTAAGGTTAGGTTAGGATTAGGTTAGCTTAGTCAGTGTTAGGTTAGGGTTAGCTTAGCAATAGGTTAACTTGGCGTTAGCTTAGGGTTAGGTTAGGATTAGGGCTACGGTTAGGGTTAAGGTTAGGTTGTAGCTTTATCTTTTAGTTGCATTTACTTCGTTTCTACCATCAAGCCTTTTGCTGCTGCCGTCTTGGTGGCAAAATAAACACTCACACTGCCGTAATAACAAGTGAAACAATACAATGTCTCCTACCATTTCAATGCATTTCTTTCACTGGTAATTCATGTATTCCAACTGTCTTCTTATGATCAAGCTGATTAATATATTTTAAGATTTCATTCGCAGTCGTTGGGAAAAAAACAGGCTTACTAAGTTTGAAGGACAAGGACTAGGAGAAGGAAAAAGGATTCTGTTGGACTTAGTTACTGTCCAGCCACTCACTCACTGCTCTTGACCTATGCAACACAAATACTAATAGGAAAAAAGACAAAAAACAGTAGGCTTGCTGACTGCTCGTAGCAAACGAAGTCCACAAGAACATTGTAATAAGGTACGCAAACATTGAATTTGCACACTTCATCCTCACTCGAAATGTCTGACAGTGGAGTGCAGCGCTGTGCCAACTTTTTCCCAGGATATAGCACGGCGAGCACGCAAGACGTACGTGGCAAAGCATTAGCATGTTGCTAAAAACGGATCGCCGCAAATTTCTTTGAATAGCCATTAGCCAGTGACGGATTTACGCATAGGCCATAGCCTAGGGCCCCGCGCTTTTGGGGGCCCCGCGCAACTCTTTCCTATGACGACTCAATCTTAACTAAAAATCTGCGAAACTGTACAGAGACATAACTTCACAATTTACCTTGAAACGAGCGGAAATGCAAATGTCTACTCTAGAATCTTATCAGTACAGTAACAACACGACAATGCTGTGCATCTGGGCGCGAGAGAGATGCAGGCTGTCTGTATGAAAGCGGTTACAGAAAAAGAATCATAAAGAAAAAACAACCTCATTGATGCTAAATTTTCCACTGACAAAGAACTCGCAACAACACAAGACCACTAGACGCTGCAAAACTCTGATGAAAAGCAATATTGTCAGTATTGGACCTTAGTTTGGTTGTTTTTACAAGATTTCCCGCAAACAGAGATTGTTTGTTGAAACTCTAAATGTTAGTTAAATTAACCAGAACAATTTCTCGTCAACTTTACTGGGAATAGCGTGTCTACATTGGACTTGCTTCTTATGGTTAACTGAGGGTGTTGCGACAATCTTTCGCTGCTGTGCAGTACTTGTCTTCATGCGGTTTACTATCGGCCTATGGCATAGATAGTGGATTGAAACACCATATTTTGTATTGCTTGGAAAATGACAACTTCAAAACGGCATATATAAGCCCTGTCCACTGAATGAATTGCGCTTGTTTGGTTCATAAAATATGTGGTTACTATTACTGTAAAAAAGGAGTTTACGTACAGATAATCAGATCGACAGCAAGACGATATTTTCGAGGGTGGCAACACGGTCCCGCATGAAAATGTATATATCCGAAAAACAAACCTAATAAAATCGCTAGAAATCATGCAAATTTAACGAAGATAACTTCTGAACTACATGAAAGCAGTGGCGTAGCTACCCATTGGATCTTGTGGATAAATCCAGGGGCGGCACGTTGCTGAAGGGCGGCAAAATGTGATAATGTTTTAAACGAACAAAGACAGTCACATTAAATTAATCTCAGAGAGATTCAGACTTAAACGACCTAAGTTAACACTGATCTAAGTGAAGCCAAAAAATTACATAAGTTATGCCTCTAAACTAATTTGCAACTTTTTTAGATTGTAACTCACTATGTGGTATTTCTGACGGTATAATAATACCCATGCTGTTGAAGTCATAATAGAATGTCGGTTGTAACTTGTATGCTATAGCATTGTTCAGTCAATTTAGCTTTTAGCTTTGGTGGTTAAGTTTAGATTAGTTTTCAGTTTATTTCACTTTTGCGAGGAGACAGGAAGGGACCGTGAGGTCATCGAGTCAACTGCCACCTTTACCATCTGTCTGTAGTAGATAGACGGGATTCCTCCATCTTCATGTGGAAGATGAAGATGGAGGAATCCCGTTAAGTGTCTTTCCCGAGGACACAACAAGCAGACTTGCCGGCTTTTCTTCACACTATCCCTTTCTTGCTGAGCGCCATGCAGAGAACCTGTGAATACCATTTTTAAAGTCTTTAGCATACCTCGACCTAGGGAATTCGTGAAAGGTTTAAAGTTTCAGGTCTGAAATAGATCACTTAGCTTAACTCAGAAAATTTGCAATTATGGTTGTTGTTTTTTAACTATTGTGCTGCAGATTCCAGAACAAGATTTAAGTTGCAAATTGTTTAAGTTAATTTTTGCCTATGAAGAGAGTAAAAGAAAGTGGAGCTTTTTGTAGAAAGAAAAAGAAAGCTAGAGAAGAGGAACTAAAAAAGAATGAAGGAGCCATTTTGAAGTTCGTAAAAAATGCCTCTGCCAAAGAAACAGAAGAGGTTAGCAGCCACAGTAAATCGCTACTTCAAGTTGAGACGGAAGAAGAAGTGTACCTCGAGCAAAACAATAACGAAGTGATCATTGAAAGAAGTCAGCCTATGAATGAAACACTTTCAGATAAAGATAAAACAGATGATATCTATCATTCTCATAACGATGTGGCTACTTGGCCAGAAGTATTAACTCATAACATGACAGTTGAGATGATCAAATTAGGGCCCGAAAGGTTTCAGGATAAAGAAGGGCCATTCAAGCCAGCGATTAGAGTAATTAAAGAAGGAGACAAAGAGAAAGAATCCTTAATTAAGCTTTCTGAGTAAGAAGTGGTTTTATAAGACGCTAAAGAATGGTGATGAAGTTCTCAGATCATGGTTGCTATATTCGAATAGCCACTCAGGATTATATTGTTTCTGTTGCAGGTTATTTAAATCGGGAAATGATAATTCTCCATTTGTTTTCAAACCTTTTGTAAATTTTTGGCATCTTAATCCGTGCATTTTTAGTCACGAAAATTCAAAAGTTCACAAACAGTGCTTTGATAAATGGAATGAGCTCGCACTGAGGCTTCAGGTTCATCAAACAATTGACAAAGAAATGCAAATTCTTATGAATAAGGAAAAAATAGATGGAGAGAAATCCTGCAGAGCGTAATCGCAGTCATAAAGTTTCTCAGTAAACAAAATCTTCCTTTTCGTGGTCATCGGGAAGACTCTAATTCAAGGAACCAGGGAAATTTTATTGAAACTCTAAAACTCCTTGCAAATTACAGTACAGTCATTGACGAACACATTTTTCGTACCCAACTCTCTAAAAAGGGCATGACAACGTACCTTTCACCAGCTATCGAAAATGAATTAATCGAGCTTCTTGGTAAAAAGGTAAAAGATCTCATTCTGGAGGAGATAAAGACAGCAAAGTATTTCTCAATTTTACTTGACAGTACTGCTGACGTCTCTCATATCGATCAAATGACTTTCATTGTTAGGTACGTCAAAATCGACAGCAATAACGAGGTACAAACAAAGGAATCCTTTCTGAATTTCTTTCCACTGCACGGAAAAAATGCAGAAGAAATTACTAAGTCTATTCTCAGTGAGCTTCAGCAAAATGGCTTAGACATAATGATGTGTAGAGGCCAAGCATACGACAATGCTTCCACCATCGCAGGAGTCCGTACTGGATTACAATGCAAAATAACAGATATTAATTCTAAGGCCTTGTTTATCCCATGTGGAAACCACTCACTTAACCTTGCAGGAGTTCACGCAGTGGGATCGTCGGAAGTTTCTGGAACATTTTTTGCTGTTGTGGAAAGGATTTATTCCTTCTGTTCTGCTTCTACTCACAGATGGGAGGTATTGCTTAAGTATGTGCCAAATGTGGTAAAACGAGTGACTGACACACGATGGAGTGCGCATAATGAAGCTGTGAAAGCGCTTCAGCAATATTTCATTGATGTGGTGGGTGCATTAAACAAACTTTGTGATCAAAATGAAAATATTGATACACAAGGACAAGCACGTGGAATCTTGGATGCGATTCAGCGTTTTTCCTTGGTTTCTTTTTTACAATTTTGGTTGGAAGTCCTAAGAGAATCTTATGACACTCAAAAATATTTACAGCGAAAAGGTCTGTCTCTGGAAGAATGTACCCACAAGATGAAAGCATTTATTGTTTTTTTGA
>Ga0210059_1008182_pt1 | contig 16556 bp, 10 predicted proteins | sample Ectturendosymbi2_FD_188042 | JGI IMG/M metagenome (GOLD analysis project Ga0210059, IMG submission 188042) | Ecteinascidia turbinata endosymbiont from Florida, USA - Sample 2 (SPAdes) (version 2) | ecosystem: Host-associated > Tunicates > Ascidians > Unclassified | place: Key West, Florida...
GGGGGGCACCAAAAGTGGATTTTTCCAGGTTGTGGCCAAAATCATTTTTCCAGAGTTGACGCAACAGTGGTAAGTTTCATTTTACGAACTCAAAACTGAGGGAAAAATTATTTCTACTAAAATGTTAATAGAAAATATCAAAATTCAAAATCCAGGAAGACCAAGCTCCCTCTGTCCCTCCCATCGACATCCAGGCATTTGACCTGTTTAGACGTACTATGCAGCAGTTGTTAAGGTTGGAAACCGTCCACTCTTGCAAAACAATTCTATACAAGCTGCAGGCGTTTCGTTGCGATGATGAGGTGCATTTTTTGAAACGACAATCTTTCTAAGCTTTCTATCGAAACGAAAATGAAGTTTCAGACTGATGAATTCAACCGTGGTTTAAACTGTCACTTGCTGCTACTTTGAATCAGCCTACGATTGACCGAGAAGATTTTACATTGCAGAGCGAATGAAGTAGAAATCGAACGAAGATACCATTTTCTGGTGGATCACTGCTGCACTCAGGCATTGGCACGAACTCATTGCACATGGACGTGTTGCAACTTGCTGATACGTTGCACGCGGGCGAATACTCAGTGATGTTAATGTTGGAGGTGAACCAGTAGCACAGACCGGACACAGAACTGTTATCGAAGCATCCGCCATATTCCGCAACTACTGAAACTGCAGCAGACAAAAATTTTATATTTATATGCAGTAAAAGTGAAACCTTGAAAAAAAGTAATCACATGCCTCACACCTAAATTTCAAAATTTGACACATTCTAAAAATTAGTAAGAATTAAAAAAGCACGCGATCTCACATTTTCCACCTTGACATTTTATAATCCCAGAACAGAATGCTACACAAAAGCCCTACCTTATTTGAAAAAACAAGATTGCGTGAAAAGTATTTGCAAAGCCTTAGTGTCGGTCGTGCAGAACTATCAAAGTTTGCTGAACACCATGAGGTATTTCATGACGTCCTAAGGCAGTTTCCTCCGCAGGCGATAAAATGAATGAATGAAAACCTACTTAGACGCTCATGGACAAGAAGAAACGATTTTAATTAAGGGAAGTGAGCACAGTTGTTGTAGGTCGTGTGCTGCCACCAGGGGACCGACAAGGGGGGCAATGCCCCGGGTCGGCACTTTTGGTGAAAAGAAGAAATAGCAAATGGTCTTTCATGGTCTTTACCCCCAACTGGTGGTGGTAGTGGTGGTGGGGGCGGCACTTTTCGACTCGCCCCGGGGCGAGTGTCGGGACCCTGGCTGCCACCGATATCTGGTTGTGGAAATGACACACTTTGGGACCAGATAACTGGATAACATCAATAGTAAAAGTGGATAACATCAATAGTAAAAGTGCTTTTTGATCAACTAGTGTAAAACTTGAAACGATGCCGACGTTTCAATGTGTCAACAGCAGGCTTTTCGCACATCTCAATGGCACGTAGAAGCAGGGCAGTGGAAATAACCAAACCGGGAAGTGTGCAAATAATGTGGCACAAAGACAAACACGATGAAAGCAGACAATAAAACGTCTAGTCTGCGACTAGAAAGGGCAAGAGCGATGGAGCGTTATTTGTTCAACTTAGTTTTATTAAATTTCTCCCGTTATTGCCGGTTTCATTATCTCTTTTGCTTTTATTAACGTCTTTACGTTGCATCAAATGCACACTTCCTGACTGGTGAGCTTTGGCTTGCCTGCCTATAACTGGTTGAAACGTTGGTGACCTTTCAAGTTTTACAACAGCTGAACGTGAAAAGCTTTTACGATTGCTAGTGGGAATTCTCAGAAAAAAAAACAACTTTGAATTGAAGGAAGAAACGATTTGAGTTCACATGAAAACCAATCTTCATTACATAAAGATTGGTCTCTTGAAGTATAAGTATTATTTCGACCCCAAATAGACTTCATTCAGCAAAGATCAATGTTAGTACACGACACAACCCAGCAAATGACAAACGACATTTTCTTTAGGTTCATAGACAGAGAACTTATTGCTACACGCAATGCCATGATAATTCATCTACGGAATAGGATTGTTGCGATCTGAAAGCCCGAGCGGCAAGTTCGCAATTTCACAAAGCTTCAAATTCTGGTAACAAGCAACAATGAAGATCACGCGCCGTGATCACTCTATTATTGCTTGTTCGGACCACATGCCGTATATAAGAAGGTTATTCTTCGCGCACATCCCGTTCGCGGTGAATCACACATTCAACGCAACGTCAACCGAAAGGTTGCAACACCGTCAAGGGGCATAAAAACTAAACTTCGATTAGAGTGTACATACGCAATAATTTCAAAAGCAAATAACTGATTCAAACATGAAGCCATGGTTTGAGCATCGGTATTGTGACAAGAAAATCGGTGTTGTGACAACATAATCGGTATTGTGACAAGGAAAACAAACGGGAAACGCGAAACCTCAGCAGTGACAGTCAGAAAATAATGATTTTTGGCGGACGACCGCAAAAGGCCTTCAAAGTCGAAACTTAATTGCTCAAGCCGTTGGCTGGCTTTGATCAATTCAGCATTTAGAGGCTTGCAGAAATTTGGATTTCTGCACATGCATTGCACTTTTGCACTACCTTGCGGATCAGGTTGCAAAACCCCTTTGGATATGCGGTATCCACACAAATTGACCGTGTCCACAGAGTAAGTGGATTTGTATTGATATTACATTCTGTAGATTTACCCAGGCGATCGTCCCGGCGTTTACTATACTTTATAATTTTGAACACCGCGTCGCCTGCTTCTCCAAACTAGACTAGTCAATCACAAATGCCTTTGTATGGAATGAAGCTCTATTTGTTACTGAAAACACAGTCGAACACACTAACGCGAAGTTTCGAAACGTTGTGACTTCTGTCAGGTGATGCACACAACAAAACGTTAAAACCATAGCTCATAAGCAACAACAGCACTTTTCCACAAGGCCGATCACGCCATCTTTTACCTGCCTGCAACCACGAGACTGGTAGTTTCATTCCAGTGTTGCCACTGTGTTGTTACGAAAAAGTACTAGATTTCATGATAAAAAAATACTAGATTCACAAATAAAATACGAGATTACAAATGCGTGACAGATTTGTCAATTACAAGAAAACTGGTCTCGTAAAATGCGTTGCATTGCGAACAAAGATATTGCGCAACTCATTGTAAGGCAGTGTTGCGATCGGAAAGCCCGAGCGGCAAGTGCGCAAAGCTTCACACTGTGCCAGCAAGCAACAATAGAGATCACACGACGAGATCACTCTACTGTTGCTTGTTTGCGCCACACATATATGGGTGTTGTTCTTCACGCACATTTCGTTCGTGGTGAACCGCGCATTCAACGCAACGCCAGCGGAGATGTTGCAACAACATCCCCTCCTTTTCACAACGAAACGCACCGATCGCACGTTCTTTGTGTGAAGGCTGAACCCGGCACGACCTTCAGATCCTGGTCACAGCACCATTTTCCATATTAAGCCCAGTACCAGTGTTTAACAAGTAATTTGCCCAACCCCATTAAGTCAAAACGGAAATATTGATCTTTTCGTGGTCTGAGTCTGCACACAATGGCGTAACGTTTTGTGTCTTTATCTCACATAACGCTGACGGCTGATCACGTGACAGCTTCTTGTTTTCTGAACCTCGGACTTTAGAAAAATGGCCCTTCTTACAGCATTTGAAGCAGGGGCAATTCTTTGCTGGACGATTTTCGCGCGATGTGGTTTGTTTTCGCAAAAAGGGAGCATGGCTTTGCTTTGCAGCAAAGGTTTTCAACCTGGGAGTCACCACCAGAGGTCGCGAACCATTTTTGGAAGAGTCGCGACTGGATATTTTATGTATACAGCTGTATTACGTTTGCTCTTTTTGTGTTTTAGTGTTCGTTGGGTTGTAGTAGGTTGTTAAATTGGGTTGAGGTCAGGGCCGGATTTAACTGATGAGAGGCCCTAGGCTAATCCACTTGTGAGGCCCCCTTTCCCATTGTTGTTAGGAAAAAATGGAAAGCGTTAACCAATTTGCGAAAATTCGAAAATGACGCTCTGAAACTACGGTCAGTAAAAAAGTATAAATCATTACTGGAGTGCCCACGATCACTGCGTTTGTTGCTGCCTTCGTCGCAAAAGCTTTCAATGACACGGAATTGTTGAAATCGTACTTGGCTGGCGGGAACAGGATTATTAACTGCCACAGGCAAACCAACCAAAATCCCACAATTGAAAAATTTGACAAAACACATGATCTACGTTTTTTATAAGAATCACATCTGTTTTTCTTATCTGTGTTCAAGAAAGAACAAACACACTGCACCTATATAGTATGTGTAGGGGCAAAGACTTCAAAAGATTCGCGTGTTTCTTACTTTTTCAGACTGGTAAGAATCGAACGCAACTAAACTGTCGCGTGTAAAGATGTGAAGTTTGAAAACCAGAACCGTCGCCAGAAAGTCTTGAATAGGGGGTTTAAATTTGCGCAAGGGGACTTGACATTCTGAAAATCTGATAAAATCTTTACTGATTTATAGTGTTTCATATTTAAATTTGGAAGGGCTGAGGTCACCAATGCCCACCGTGGCGACTGGACTGGTTTAAATTTCGCTTATGCTGTCATTATTGAAATACGCATAAAGAAATAAAAAGCTACAATCATTGAATCATGTAAAGCTGAACATAACACAGTAAAGAGTTAAAAAGGTTTTGTCCTGCCTTCTTCATAACAAAATTATCTAAGAATTCATTACGATTTGTTTGTCTAAGTTTTTCGCTTTTAATGTACCGAATGCTTAGTATGGACAACCTCTCCTGGAACATTGCGGCCCTTTAACTCAGTTTTAATTCTTTTGAATCTTGAAAAGGATCTTTCTCCTGAGCAGTTAGTGACAATCAAGTTAAGATATAAGGCTTCGCGTGGTTGGATAAACTAAGAACCACTAATCTAAGGCATCAGACCCAAACGCGCTTTTGTCATTTTTGTGCTGTTTCCCTGTCTCATTGGGGAAGAGTTCTGCGGTTGACAGTTGGCAAAGTGCCTTTTGCTTGCTATTCAAGCTCATCAAGATCTCTGATTTGCTTAGCAGGGGAGCAGTACAAACTTGCGCAAGCACTTAGTAGCAATCTGATGTTTGATTGAGTTTACTGAAGAAAATTCAAATGGAAATAAATCACATCTGAAAATACCAATCTAGCTTTACGCGATACAAGCGCTGGCAAAACGTCTGTATTGCTCAGTCACCTAAGAAACAACTATGCGTTTATTGTAGGATACTGCTGGTAGCCCTACACATAGCTCTTATCTGTAATACAACCTTGCTTTGATCAGGTGCAGTGACGCAACTAGAGATTTGAACTAGGAGGAAACTTAGCTGAAGGAAGCCCACTGGCTAACACTCAGAAAATAGTTGAGAAACAATAGCAAATCTGGTATTGAACAGCTATACAAAAACCTGAATATATCGGAAAACACTCCGAAAAACGCAAAAAAACAACTATCTACCGAAATCAAAAGAATAGTAAATACCAAAATACAAGCTAGGGAGGGGCCCGGTTTTTATATTTAGCTTGATAGGGGGGGATTCGCACCCCTGCCACCCGTCAGTTATGCCACTGATGATGTGCATTTCAAACATGAACAGCCACAAGTTCTTTTGATGGAGTCACACAACAATCGGTACGATTCAGCAAACGCAGGACGCAGCCAGCGTGCTTTGAGTATATCGACACAGACGTTGGCATGCGGCTTGACCAACCGTCATGTTGAGGTTCATAGGAACTCGTTGGAATACTCTGGCGTGATCACCACGAAAGTTGAATAAAACTAAATTTCGTGAATAAATTCAGACATAAATTTTTCAGGAAGCTTAATCGAAATGATCATATACCGACCATTGACTCAATGCGTACCACAGTTTTTTGGAGGCCCCTTTGGATCTTGAGGCCCTAGGGCCTAGGCTTAAGCCTATATAGCCTATAGGTAAATCCGGCACTGATTGAGGTACAAAAAAGGTTGAAAGACTAGCACTGCATTTTTGTTTCGGAGGTAGGCTGACGAGATGCTACAGTTCCTGGTGGCATTGCCGATCGCGAGGAGTACACTTCTGCGTTTCTCTGAGCATAGTCGAGTGATCGAGCTTTGTCGCAAACAGCTCGAAGCTCCAAACCTGCATCTTCCAAAAACCTTTGACGTCTATATCCAGAGAAAAGGCCAGCAACGAAAACGCCTCGAGTAGCAGCTTCCTTATTCAGGACAATTGTAAGCGCTCTGCAGTCGGTGCTTAGGGTTTTCAATCTCTGCAAGAATTCATCCAGCTTTTCGCCCATTTTCTGCTGACAATGATATCTTTATATCTGGTGCATGCTTCATTCACTGGCACTAGATAGGCGTTGTCAAAGCAAACTAAGGGATTCTGGTATGATTCTCTCATTCCATGATGCAATTGTAAACCAAAGCATGAAATGAATTGATCAGTATACCAAGTTTTGTCTCCTTGAGAAACGCCATAGATTCTCTAAATGTGACTTGAAAACATCGTTTCTAACGTCTCCTGTTCTAAGACAGTTAAGGAGAGTTGGCATCAGCATTAAATACTTTGGCCTTATGTACTTGATTGCAGTAAATCTTTACTGAATAACTTGAACTATACGTATTCCTCCTCGCTGTTTTTTTTCGATGAGGCATCTCGGTCAGTTTTAGCTGAGACATTTTGGTCACTGAAACATTTCGGTCGTTTGTCTCACAGCTGTATTAAAACTCACCGTAGCAGTGCTCATTAGCCTATATATTCAGACATGCTGACCGAAATGACATAAGCTTTTTCGGTCATTTCAAAAACATTTTGGTTCATGACCGAAAAAAACAGATCTTCTAGACCTCAGTTGGGCTTTAGTCAATAAATGTCAATACTAGTACGCGTCGCAACCCAGCAAAGGGCAGATGACGATCGCCCAACTGAGGGAAACGCACTACTAGAAAAGTATGTAGGTCAGAGTTAGACAATAAACATGAAATCGGCAGCGAGCATGACATACTCAACGAATTTCCAAGGGTAGAATACTACACCTTTTTAAAAAAATTCTGCAAGTTTCCTTGGTTTTTGCATGACTTCAGCAGAACAAGAGGCAGATAATTAACAGTGGAAAATCGCTAATGACAAATAAGGTCGCGCTCATTCAAATCTCTCTTCGTTTTGAATGCAAAAATTTTATGGCTTATGTCACATTGAAACAGCTGCTAAATCTCTTATTTGACATAAAGGATCATAAATATCTGAAACCTCCTGTAAAACAATAATTTTTCCTAAACGCAAAAAATCAACAAGCAATGTTTACTTACCGAGTGTGACATTACCAACTGGACTGTTGACACCTGTACTGTTTACAGATGTGCCATTGACAGCTGTATCATTGACAGCTCTACCAGTGATAGCTGTACCATTGGTAGCTGTATCATTGTCAGCTGTGCTATTACTTGCTGTGCTATTATTAGCTGTGTAATTGCCGGTTGTTTCTTGTTCCACTGCACCATATGCAGTAGTTTCGTCCTTCTCATACGTAGCAGTAATCGTGTAACACATTTCAGGTTTTGGGCACACACTGACGTAGTAGTCATCGTCTGTCACTGCCCCATTTTCCGTAATGCGGGTTCCGATGTAGCAAAGCGTGTCACCTGTTGTGGCAACAGGAAAAAAGAAATTAAAACAGAAAGTGGCTTCCGGTCTAACTGTTCATTCGCAACACCCTAAAACTAGCAAAGTGCACGTACAAGCGCACATGGAACAGTTAGTGGTGTAGCCAGCCCAAAATTTTTAGGGGGCCCAAAAATTTGGGAGACCAAAATGTTTGGTTTCAGGCGAATGACACTATTTGATTTGGGATACCGTCGCTCAAAGCACAAACTGACTAAATATTCTACAAATTTGGGGGCGTGGCCCCCTGGGACCCCTGGCTACGCCTATGGTAACAGTCGCTTTGCCCAACTTTAAGAGCACATCGAAACAAGCAGAAAATCATCCAAAAGTGAGTGGCAAGTTACGGATACGCGAAATACCAAAAAGCACAAAAATAATTATCCAACGTAATCAAGAAAAATATTTCGTTGACAAAAGTCATAATTCACTAAAAATCGTCACTGTTACATGAACTGCGAAAGGGAATTTGTTACTTGAAAATAGGCGTTGCCTAAAACTTAGTTCCTACGTACTACCTAATTTCAATATCAAATCAAAGCAACTTGAACCAAATGCTATTTCCTGCTCCAGTAAACATTGCTCCCTTAAATTCTTCTGCAAGGCCAACGTGGATTTGGCGTTTATCAGTCTCTACACAGTGAACCTAATCCATAAAGCTGCTAAATTGGTAACGCAAGTACTAACACGATCTTCTCTGGTTAAATGACAGCCAAGGCAATTAGATCCCCTAAAGTTTTATTGTTTACATCCTCTTACCTTTCGGTAGTTTTATTAGTCACATCCAAATTTTATTAGTTACATCCTCTCCCTTTTTTCGGGTTTTACCTCCAAATCAAATCAAGTTAAAGTGACTTGGAAATCTGCAACTAGTGGGATGTTATTTGTAGACTGCAAAAGTCAAACTAGGTAAGGGCTTGGGACATTACGAGTGCCTTCATTTCAAACTGAATTTTTTGGGGGATTTTATGAAATAGTCAGAAAACAAGTCAAGTGCGAAATGTTCATAGCTAACTTTAAAACAGTAACGCGTTTTTGAGTTTACAAAGACAATTTACACCTGCTCCCATGTTTGCCATATAACTCATTGGGACTCTAACTGAACTCAGTGCAAAGAGGCACGTCAGTCTCAACCACCTGAAGAGTTAGTCGCAGCTAATTCTAATTCAAATGAGATGTGTATAGAATTTGCCGCTGGCTCGATCGGCAAATATTATTTTCTGACGATGGATTTTGAGACAGCTTCATACTTTCAGTTGTCCAACATTCCAAATCGGAGCCAGAAGGTTAAGACCAGGACGAGAGTCTGTCGGATAGCATTTTGCCAACATGCGTTGCTAGAAAGACAAAGTCTTGCTATGTGCGCATTTCATTTTATATGCCTTTGAAGGTTTACATCCCACTATGCTTAACACGAACACATTCGTGTAGGCAGGGCCGGTCTTAAGCCAATGCAACCGATGCAGCTCCATTGGGCCCCGCACCATGGTTTTTGGGTAGATTGTTCATTTTTGCCAGATACACCTTGCGCTTGAGAATTCAGTAGAAACGCCATATATGTTCCATTGTTAACAAAGAACGCTCTCGTCAGAACTAGCAAATTTCCTCTCGAACGTTAGCAAACGTGCTCAATTCTCGTGTTAGTGCTGCGCTTTACCACGATCGTAACACGGTTGACTGAACACGATGACGTCATAAAATCACTGCTCAGAGGGGCCCCGCGCCCAGGTCTTGCATTGGGCCCCGCATCTGCTAGGGCCGGCCCTGCGTGTAGGCTTTCTTGAGGCGTTCCTCGGAATATCGCTCTACGCGCGCTCGTCATAAACATTATGGCGAAACTTTACGACTGTTTTCGAAACCTGACGCAACAGGTGCACAAAGAACTTTGAAATTGTTTTACAAGTGCATTGTTGGAGAACTTTCTGTGCTCCAGTCAGTTGTGATTTCGCAACGCAAGGAAGACGCGGAGAGAAAAAGTTACGTAATGTCACAGTACTGCAAGGAAAACGATTTTCGGTTTGAGCGACACGTTTTGGGGTAAATGTGGCATGGACATCTCTGAGAGGAGGAACTCTGGAAAAGGTGGTGGTGACCGATCCAGAACAGGGTTGATATTTTACAGGAGTAAAAACTTTGCAACGATTAAAGACAACCCGAGACGAGGAAAGTGCCGAGTTCTGACAGCTGTTCAAATTCGACTTCGTCAAGATTTAGTTGGTAATTGTGAAACTTGGAGAATTTTGAAAAAATACTCAAAATTGTGAGGAAATGCTGCCAACTTTTACTCAGAATATTGAATTGAATGCTACGGGTCTCGCTTACATGGGGGTCATGTCAAAAATTTCATTGGGTTTAGGATTTCAGGAAAATTTCGGTTAAAATACGAAAACAGAACGAAGTTCTACCCAATTTTTCCTAGGAACTCGGTCTTCGAGAAATCTTTGGAAAATATAGGAAAGTGGGAAAAGGTCTCTGCAAAATTTTTCTTTGAACTACAACATCTGATGCAATTTTACTTTGTGCACTTCACTGAATATTAACAAATTTCGATGACATCTTACAATTTCTATCGCTTACTCCTTATATACAGTAAAATAGCGAAAACCACAGAAACATTTCAAAGGACTGGACAATAAACAATGTGATCAGAAGTTTTTAAGAATACGGCTTCATAAGCAATCAGTGTTGCTGAAAGACCATTGGTTGGAGTTCGAGCCTACTGCTAGCTGTAAAAGATCCCTACCGGAACTTGTTGAGAGTTGGTAACGGACGAAAGCCTTTTTCGTAGGACACATAATGCCAGCACGGGCGTGGGTGCCTTTAGAGTAAGGGGCACAGCGTTCGTAAAATAAAAGGAATTTTCCGCTGAGCTGCAACGCATCAGGTATGAGGAAGAAAGTGTCATATGTTTGATTTCGCAGTTTTGTCAGCTATTGATGAAACCAAGCAATACAGCAAAGATACAATTCAGTACGTTGCACAAGATTTAGGCTCAATAACAAACGATGAGCTTTACTGAGTAAGAAACAATTTCTTCTGATGTCACTAAGAGTGGCGTACTCGGAAAATTTTCATGGGGCGGGGTTTCATTCAGTGGCATATACTGGTCATTTGCATTTGGTGTGCGCTGTTTGTGACGTCACAATTTCACGCCATATTCATGTTTCCAAACCAACGTTTCGGCGAAGTTTGTTGACATACTATGCATATTCTTCTACATGTACTCCCCTTAATTTATGTGTCATTGCTCTGAATATAAACTATCAGCGCTCCAGGTTAAGATATCGGAGGAAAATAAACTCAACGCTACGACACAGCAGTTCATAACTGCAGAAATACCAGGCTGCGCGTTAAAACAGTGGAGTAAACACACTCATCGCTGCGTCAGAGCAATTTACAACTCCAAAATGAGGCTGCGCTTATCTCTTGTGGAATACGAGCAGGGCAGCACAAAAAGTGTGACGCTGGACACGATGACGCACACCGCGGTTTGCAAGATCGAATCTTGATAAACTACACAAGAACTGAGAATGCGCACAAAGTACACAAGAAAACTTTCGATATTTTGGTTATGCATAGAAGTTCAGCAAATTTAGTTTTCCTTCATCCCTGCTGAGACGTTATCAAATGCCTGAATGCTTCTATGTTAACAACTGCTGTTTTTGAGCTCGTGCAACAGTTCTATCATGCTACAGAAATTGGTGATGTAGCCAATGCGCTCAGCGCGTGCGCTGATCAGCCATAGCAGACAAAATAAGACAAATGTTTCGGATAAAGTGAACCATCGCGGAAAACAATCTTAAACATGTGTAGTGGACGAAAGGTCTGCAAAAAGTGGTGAAATGGTTTCTGGATGCAGACGATAACCCAGATTCCCACCACAACTTAATCATTACTTTTTGGCCTAATTACAATGTTCTTTGAAATCTGCATGCAAATTCATTCCGTGGTATTTCCATTAAGTCGACAAACTAATAAACAAAAAGTATGCCAAAAAACAAGTCATCTCCTTTGCGCAGGTAATAAAGTTTTTGTAAAATATCGAGCTCAAGGGAAGTTTTAACCCCAACACTCCCCTTGCGTACGCCCTTGGTCTCTAATTATAAAACGTACAACGCCATCAGCTACTTGTTCCATGAAATGCTTGTCTTTTTCCACAGAATGCATTTCAAGTTTTGGCGAAATGGTTCACATAAATGGCATAGTGGAAAGTTGACGTGCCAAAATAGTTCTATTCGCGTGGATGCGTGTTAAGATACTGCTGATATCACTGTCAAAAACACGTAATCTGAATAAATACAATCTTTTGAAAAAGCGGTGAATTTAACAAAAAAGTTATGTCTTAACGTTGTAGTAAAATCTGATTGTAAGCGCCTACTTTGGGTCCGGTATCCAAGCAAGACCAAAATAAGTGCAATCGCTATATACTTCATGACGTCACAGTGTCGGTGAATGGAACGAAACAAATCCAGAAGGCTGCAAATTTTTTTCCAAAACCTATAGCAGAATTTATTCAATAGAAATTAGCAACTAAAACGCTGTGAATAAAAAAAAAAATAAAACTTATTTCAAAGTAGTATTCGAAAGGGATTCCTATATACTTGTAGTGCGCATGTGCTAGCCTTGTCCGACTCATTGAAATTTTAATCGGTCAAGTTGGGTCAAAAACTCTTTTAGTTGGGTCAGATTTGGGTTATGAGTCGGACCGCAGCTCAATCTTCTACGTTTTCTTCTATACATAAAATCTTTTTGCTTCAGAGCATAGGTGTATTGAAAGGGAGTTCACTCAAGAGCTAAAATGGCGCTGCCATTAAATTTTATTCCTTCTAGCGTTACACGCTTTATACCGCAATAGGAATTACCCTGGTTGTCCTGATTTTTTTGTTTGTTATCAAATAAACATCACTATTTCCCTTAGAAGTCACTAACACTTCCTGCATTTGCCTAATGTTGACTTATTTCACACTTTAGGATTTACCGACCTTCCGAATCCCTACTCTTACGTCAACGCTTGATTGGATTAACAAATACAAGGAAAATCTTCACGTGTTAATGAAAAATGAAACTAAATTCAGATTAACTTAGGTGAAGGTCTAGGTCCAGGAATTCTCCACTGTACGACTGCAGATGGAGTTTTATTTGCTATTGAGGAAATCAAGCAACACATTATTTCAAAACTTGTCAAGATTTTTTACAAGGTTTCAAAAGCAAGACTTGTTTGACTGATTCAGTTGGAAAAAAAACTTCCACAGGGACAGATGTCTGGTAAGCGCTACGAAAGAAGCACCAAGGACTTTGAGACTTGCCAGAAATTTTATCTCATGAGCTTGCAGCACTGTTTGTGGAAAAATTTTCGTGCATAACAAATTTAATTTTGTACTTGTAACATAGGTCGCGGAAACGCAAAACGCTTCAGAGACATCTGAATATTGTTTCAAAAATATTTGTTGGCTTCGATTTAGCTGCATGAAGCAATAATGTTACATGAAAAAACCTTTTAAAGGGGCCCAAGTGTAAAATTGCAGATTCTACATGAAAACTGCTGAAGCGATAAAACTGTATTTACAGCAGTGTTTCCCAATATGGGGCGCACGGCAAACAGTAGGGCACTTTGGCACTTTAAGGGGGCAATTTTCCAGGGTTAAGCTTTAATGGTGGACTTATAGCGAGAGGTATGATTCCTGCAAGAATTTTGAATAGGAAAAAGATCATAGGAAAAATTTCAGGTTAAAGTTAACGTTGAAACTTGGGTAGTGGTTTATTAACATTTTCCAAAAGGGAATTGTTCGAAAATAATTATGGAATCATTTGAGGTTCTCAATGACGTTTGAGTGAAGTGAAGCACCTACCACTTTTTGATGGCAAAGTGTTTATGACTTAGTTATCAGATGTATTTAAAAAGCTGAATGAGCCGAATCAAAAACATCAATGAAGGAACACAACTCTTCTTGATACAAAGACGAAGGTACCTGAGTTCATTACATTTATAGAGTTGTGTCAAATGTAACGTTACTGGTTGGATTAGCTGAAGCAGACATGGCTCATAAAACGCGCCCTGAGGCATCTTGATGAGACACCCACGGTCGTGCCTGAGTTATTTTTGGGATTTCAGATCCACTTCGAATCCAACAACAATTACATGTAAAGAAGGTGGTTTCGTGATATTCTTTACGGTCACTGCAGAAAATCTCGCTTCAAGAAGATAGTATATTTTTGGGCATTTTGTTTGCTGTTATCTCATGACGAAAATCCATCGTTATTCCAACAACTTATTTCCTTCTTTTTTGTTTAACACTCATTTTTTATTATTATTTTGATATTACTCACATTATTTTCTTACAACTTCATAGTAGGATTTTCCTTATTACTTCAAGTGTTTTTCATTCTCTTATTTTTCTTTGTCATGGTGCCATGTTTTTTAGTAGCTTGGTTAGAAGATGTCAGCAACATGTCAGGATTTCTCCACGAATCTATGATTTCGCTTTTTAAATAATAATAGTTAAATGTCTGCGAAGGTCACAGCGAATTTGAAGACGATTTTGTGGAGGGGTGGCCAAAAAAGGCTGGGAAGCACTGGTACAGGTTTTTAATGGTTTTAAGATGTGAGATTACTGTCACATTCGCTGCACTGCTGCTTATTGATTCGCGATTCTGCCTGTAATTCATTTACACCACGTGTCTGCGACAAGTAGCGAATATCTGCTTAGGTAGCGGTGCGCATGAACCACGACGGGTGATGCCGCACACGCATTTTTCAAAATGAGAATTTGAAGGTCAAGTACATTTGTTTGTGTCGCTACGTCATAACCTCAACCTGGAACCATTCTTGATGCAAAACCAGAACTACCTGAAATCAGAACAGACAAATTTTAATGTCACCACAGTAGAAAGAACACGGACATGACTTTTCAGTCCAAATTACGACTATGCCTAAAGCCTCGCGTATCTGAACGTTACTTGAACTCTTGTTTTACATATAATAGAAATTAAAATGGAAAACTGAGGGATCAACATGATTATTCAGCGTTGAAAATCCAGAAATATGTTTCAGGGCATATGCTACACTTGTCTAAATCTATGATGAAACAGCCTGACAGTCTTTTTGGAAAAGACACCATAAACGACTTTACTGCAGTTACGGTTATCACAATACTTTTGTACTGTTCAGAGTTTGAAATTGTATGAGAAAGGGATCTGCCTGGGTTGGGTCAAACGTTTAAAAAACGTTGGGCGTCATGCCTGCCCGAACTTACTATGGACAGGGATGAAACCAACACAGGCCATTCAGTAAAAACGTTGGCTCATGAATGAGTCTGGCAATATATTTTTGAATGCATACTCGTTTAAGTACTTCGCAATGAGTCACAATCAATCAATGAGTGATTCCGAAATAGAGCTTGTCTTGCTGCTAACTATTCATAAGTTAAATCGCAGGACATTTAACTTATATATAATTAACAAGGTCAATCAAGCAGAACGACTTTGCTGTGTGGGCCGGGCAGTGCACGCAACAATATTTCAGAGCTGCATTATGGTAGTATCGACAAATCACGTGCCCAGAAAGCGAGTGGCGTCACAACCGGTACGTATTTTGTTACTCCGCTGCCGGGCAGGAATAGGGCGCAGCATTAGCTGTGGTAGGCTGGACTTATAATTTCAAGTGATTGCGTTGCAGGTGGGACCAGGATTAAATCACGACGGGAATGACCGCAAAATATCAATCCGTGCAACCCTTGCAACTAGTGCGGGCTGTCCGCTTTCATTTTTTATGCTACATTGTCCCCGTTTCCACGATCTAATACAGGGGTGTGCAAGCATGCAGCGCTGCCGGGCGAAATGCGCATAACCAGATTGGTCTCGGCGCCACAGCCAATGCTCCCTGCAAGAAAATGATACTCTGAGCAGATGTTTGTGTTAGTGCGCATGCAATTGCCCGACAATGTAGACCAGGGGTCGGGAACCTATGGCTCACGAGCCAGATATGGCTCTTTTGATGACGGCCTCTGGCTCGCTTGATATTTTCTTAAAAACAATTGTAACGAAAATTTTTTGTGTAATTTTCCATCTACCAGACTACCAAGCCATCAGCAACACCAGGATAACACTAAACGGAGGGCCGGCGGGCCATGTTTCCAATTGAAAAACATGAATTTTCGGCGTGCCGCACGACAGAGCGGGCCGGAAGTCTGCAGAAAAGGGCGGGCCGGAGGGCTGCAGAAAAGGGCGGGCCCATGTTAATGAGCAGCTCGCCTGAGCGCCCTTTTGTACACCCTGCCGGCCTGTCGAAAATTGATGTTTTTCAACTGGAAACACGGCCCTCCAGCCCGCTCCGCCGTCCGTTTAGTGTTATCTGCAACACTACGCAGCACCAGAAGTCGCATCAACTGTAAGAAGCATGTCATTAAAGGGAAAATTCAGACATTTACCATTGTTTAAAATTGTTGATTTTGCTGAAAAATGCACACGTTAGCAAGCTAGTTGCATTAAGTGTTGAAAAATATCATGAGATTCTCACGGAAATACAATTAAAATATGTAGGTTTCATGGTTTCCTTAGCCAAAAAGGTTCCCGACCCCTGATGCAGACACACAAAGAGTGAAGCGTTTCAAGCGTTACAAGGGCTGTGCAATATATACACGACAATGAATTTGGAATGTTACACGTGCGCTAGAATGAGATTTCACTGCGCAAATGGTCTGGTGGTAGGCCTACTGTGCAGTTGCGCACCTTGGAGGGAACACGGGCCACAGCTGCATGTGTGAAGCTCTGCAGGTTAGACAACTCGCCGGCCATCTCGGAAGATTGGCAATACCTACAAGAACCGCCATGTTTGCTTTACAATCTGAACTTTTCCCCGGGCCACAAAACTTCAGCTCGCGGGCCACGGGTCGCAC
>Ga0210059_1008184_pt1 | contig 16551 bp, 6 predicted proteins | sample Ectturendosymbi2_FD_188042 | JGI IMG/M metagenome (GOLD analysis project Ga0210059, IMG submission 188042) | Ecteinascidia turbinata endosymbiont from Florida, USA - Sample 2 (SPAdes) (version 2) | ecosystem: Host-associated > Tunicates > Ascidians > Unclassified | place: Key West, Florida...
CGCGTGTCTCTTTGTAGTATCTCTCTGACTTGCTCTTGAATCAATCGGCTGCAGTTGGCATCGCTCATGCCCGACCGCCGTTCGTTCCGGAGCGATGCGTGTTTCGTCCACTGATCTTGCTTCACAGAAATTTATCTCAGCCTGTTTCTGTATTCTTCGTAGAGCGTCTTGGCTAAAGTGTAATTCCCATTCCGCTTCCATGATCTGCCAATTCCTGCTGCATGTGTGGTCTTTGATTTCGTTTCCAGATATTTTGATTGATGTGCAATAAATAAACCGTGTTTATCGACCCGCTTAAATTCTCCGCGTCATTGTGTTTTGTCGTTAGCACCGAACGCCCGATTTTTAGGCAGAAAAAATCTTCCCAAAGCGATCGGCATCGCGGTCGTGTGCGAAGCACGTTTAGAAAAGCTTGCATTTCAAAACTCGCAGGTGTTTCAGGAGCTATACAATGCAACGACTGTTTTGAGAATTGCTGTTTGCGTTGTCGTGCAAAATTACAAGAGTTCATCAGGGACGGGGGTGGACAAGGAAATTTAGATGGCATTGTTGATAGGGGCTCGTGCCCTCCGTTTTTTACTTATCCCATCTTTCCACAGCCCTGACGTTCCGTTGTGGTTATCAAGTATGAACACTGGACATTTTGCACTCCAGGAATTTGATGGTGATTTTCTTTGCCAAAAGCGCATTTATTTGCAGTATGTTATATTGTTCTTGCCCAAAAATTTCAAGCACGCAAATAATTCTCGCATAGCCCTGTGATATACCTCTGTAGCGACATTTTTCTGTAATCGTGAATCATGTCGGTTTAATAAAAAGGAATCAGTGGGCTCCATCTGAACCGTTCTGGTGGTTTGCGCCGCACCATGAAGGTAGTACCAAGATTCATGTTCAGACACTTGTGTGGTTGGGGGTCAACTAACCAGCACAGTAGTAGGCATATATTTTGAATAAATCAACAGATTGTTAATTGTGCAGAAAAACGTCTATTGTGTAATTTTGCGGTTGTGGTGGAGAACACAGAGGAACCCTTATCTCGTGCTGGACGCGGTACCAAAATTTTTTATCTGTAGTCACTTATTTCCCACCCGGAAGGCGCTGACACTGTTTGGTTGATTTCAAGCAGTCCGCAGAGCGTCAATCTTCGTAAGCTCGATATAAACGTCAGGGATGTAGTCGGGACGCTCGGAAGTAGGCGACAAGCAGTGGTGGGATTCAAGTTTTTAAGAACAGGTTCTGACTCCAGGAGTCGCTAACAACAGGTTCTCTCATTATCACAGTCTCCAGAGGCAAGCCATGCTGCTTGGCCGGATATAAGTGCAAAGATTGATAGCAAGGGATATTATTGATTTTAGTTATAATCATAACTTTAAAAAAAGTCCAGATATCGTTAAAGCATAGTTAATACCGAGCAGACAGTAGATGCTTAATGACTTAACTGTATTGATAAGGAAAATGCTTTAGCTTGAGTCTTTCGTTCATGATCTTTCATTGTAAATAGTAACAGGTCTATGGGAGCTTTGCTAAAATAAGTTACAAGTAAAAGGTGTTCGTGGGGATAAATTGAGAACCTCTGACTTGAGCCATCAACCGGTTCTCAGGATTAAACAAATTCCAAGAAGGCTCTTGCGAACCGGTCGAATCACTGGCAACAAGTCGTGTGCCTTTGGTGAAATTTTAGGGTGAATTGTGTAAAATTTGCGCTGAGGCGACATTTTTTGAACCATTCCACAATGACAGTAAATATGCTTCTGCACTTGATGTATGTTCCAAATCAAAATCTTGTGCTTGAACAACTCCTACTAGTCCATGCTCAGGCCCACAACCAGCGGGGCAGTGGGCAATTGAGTCCCTCTCGCAATTTTCAAAAACATATTTAGTTTTTGGTACAACAAGCTGCAAGCCTCGTGAAAGTTGTTACGCGGCCGGCCCGGGTGGCATGGTCATCGGTTTATCATCAGCACTCGGCAAGTTTTCTAAAGTGGGGCAGCTTTGCGAAAAAACAGGTTGGGCGAAGAATCATTTCAGAAGAATAGGATTTGTGAAAAACTTCAGGATTTGTGAAAAAACTCAGGGCCGCAAACAGCTGATATTTTCGGGGGGAAGAATGATTGTAACTCTGCTGTTGCACCATTTTCGAGGGAGGAAAAATGGTTGTAGGTTGTTGTTGTATCTAGTAAATAAACATTATTTTGAAAATTTCGGGGGGGCAATTGCCTGATTGTTCCCTGGTTGCGGGCCTGCTACCACTTAATTCCTGCCGGTTCCGAAAAAGCCCGCATAACCACTTAGCAATTAGATGGATGTGGGGTTCTTGTTTGCTGAGAAGGCAGTACGGCTGACACTACTAAGAACGAACAAAAAGTTCCCAATTTTATGCTGAAGTACAATCAATTCTTTGCAAAGGCTTATCCAAGGACTGAATCCGTGTGACTTCTCCAACATGAGTACTGTGTGAGCGTGGGTATTTTGCGCTGTGTCACCATAAAGTTTGTGCCTCTATCCATGAATTTAAGATAGCAATTGCGTGTTCTTATTCTGCCGGCAGGAGGATTTAAAAACAGTAGCGAGCAAGTTTTGACAATGTACGGGAAAATGTCCACAATCACAACGCTGATTGAAAATATGTTTAAAAAAGGTTTTTAGGCTGTTTTAGTTTATGTGAAACACGTGTTGGCGCTCTAAAATTTGTAAACTGAAATGTGAAGGCAACAACTTTTCTGTGCTTCGTAAAATAGGATGACAGTTTTACCAAGTCAAAGTAAATTAATAGACCAGTTCAGTTCATGCGTTCGCTCAGTTTGATAAATGAATTGAAAGCAATCAGTGTGAAGTGTTGATTGTATCACCAATTACGTAATTTGCAAGCCAAGTGTGAAGAGTCACATTTCATGAGTTTCCTTTGCGGATGCAATGGCACACCGTGTTAAGAACTGCGATTGACACGGTGATGTCACAAGGCTTTGTGGTTCCCGTAATATGATGCACGTGCAGCATTTCATCACGCGTCATTCCGTTGTCGCTGGCGTTAGTTGGTTTTGCCACAGTAACAGCTGCTCTTCTTTCATAACATCTGAGCCTTTATGGTAAGCGCTTAGTCATCTTACTTAGTTTAGATGGGGCGTTAAGATGTTGAAAATGTAGCAGGGTTTGCACAGTTCTAGGTGGGTTGTTCAGTTCAGTAATTCTGTTAAAATATGTTAACAACCTACTTCGCGGTTGCAGTAGAAATATACAAAGGTTTTGAAGAGTAGACAACGAAATCACAGAAGCTTGCAATGTCAACAATGATAGGAAAATGATATCAAATGCTGACTTAAATGAGGTGTTGGAGGTACGCAAATATTTTAGAAAGGTGAAAGAGTAGCCAAAACTGGTATTCTTCATTTCAGCATGGGGCTAAAAAACTTTTTAGGAGATCATACACTTCCAGAAGTTTAAAACCTCATCGCTAGTTTTCAACGAAATTCTGATTTTGCTGGCGACATAATTAAACATTAAAATGCTGTGTTTGATCAAAAACATTATTCTTCCACTTTTTTCGTGGGATTCACGCAAAAATGTTTATTTTCAATATTTTGATGAGAAGTAGATCTCATTCACAAATGTAAGTGTTCTACTAGTAGCGTTGTACCAGGTATTACGGGTTAGCGATCAATAGTGTTAAGAAAGTGTCTACAACCCTGTAGTTCTGCCTCCAACGCCGTTGTAAAACGTTCTGTTGTGTCCGTTTTTTGGAACCTGCGTTGTGCAGACAGTGTGTGCTCGTACTATGGACTTCGTGTCTGAATACAAATACAAATCTATTAATTAATTAATAAGATTATTTAAAATGCAAGCACGGAGTAGGTATTAATACAGAGTTAATATCTATATTATCGTTTGTTTGTTCCGAAAGTGCTGACCTTATCTTCCTGCTTCGGCGACGCCAGGACTTCGATAAACAAAACTTTAATCAGGATCTGCTGGCGGTAAAACAAAAAACACGTTAAAGACTTGCCAACGTTTCGATAGTTGCTTTTTAACGTGTTTTCATGTTTTACCGCCAGTAGAGCCTGATCAAATATTTGTGTTGACGTTATATTGGAAAAAATGTAGCATTTATACGTATAGCGTTGCATTAATGTTCTCTAAACAACACAGCACAATTTTCATGGGATGGTTGCCATAAAGTGAATGTTGGTGACTAAATTAAACCGACAAATGTCGTTAGCGATAACTTCCAACAACAACTCAATTTGTTATTGTCATGTTTTTATGACAATGTTAGGTCTTTGTGACTGAAAGCATGGAGTTCGAAATCCGCTCACTGTGTTGGAAAAGCTGAATATTTGATTTTCAGGGTCAGAATAACACTCTAACAAAAAGGAAGGCAGTGATAAGATAAGAATGGAATAAAACAATGGAATGGGCGTAAGCAGGAACTAAAAGACATCATAACTTCTCGTGTAATGTTGTCGTTTTATTAAACTTCGTCTTGGTCAAGTGATGTGATTTAGCAGAACAAAACATACTTGATCATTCCTTTCAGTCTGCAAAAAACAGTTTTTCCCAATGCAGAACTAAGTTTGTTCTTACCTGCCAGTGTCCAAAACACTTTCAAATACCGGGTACACCTAGTACTTTCATTATGGCAGATATAACGATAAGGGGTAGTTTTTATATAAGCAGAAATCTCTTCTTTAGAGGCAAATGGTAAGCAGCATTATCGTATGCATAATAATTTGGTGAAGTCACCATTCAGCGACACGTCAAGTCAAAAGCAGGGAAATGTCCTACCAGCTGTAAAAATTTCTTAACGACAGTAGTTGTCTGTTTCCCTATCATCATGTGGCCGACTTACTCAGCTGTCGGAAAAGCCTGTTGCCCAAGCGTAATACTCCAGTGAACGAATGCCATGCCGTGATTTGGCCTAGTCGCTAAGTTTTAATTTCAAAGTTCAGTTTCATGAAAAACTTTCATGTGCAAAAAGAATTAAATCGAAGACAATTTTTAACAGAGCTGCAGATCTAAATTAGGCATACAAACAGATATATCCAGGGTAACCAATTTTAACGAAAATATTTGTAAGCCCCTCTTGTGTCGTTATGTAACCGAATGCATCATCCAGGGTTTCCTATTTTTACCTGACCTCAAGGTCTTATCATGTTTAACGATGTCAAAACTGTGTTTTTGTACTTTAAGGGTTTCTTGTAAATGAAGCTGTTTTCATAAGTCTTATTCTATGCAAAGAGAGCTGTTATAAGCATTGACTTCTGAGGAAGCTATAACGACTACTTTCATTTGGACCAAGAAACTGACTTTTACGTACTGCTGTGACTGCGAAATCCTTGCTTATTCCTTTCAAATACTTTTAAGAAAGTTCGTCGGAAGATGTCTTCATTTACAGAAGCTCTCCATGGAAACGTAACCGCTGTTTACAACCCACACAAAGTCATGGAGCATGTCTACATCCTTATGTTTACTTGCTCAGCACTTTCATTAGTTTTGGTTATGTTCACACTCATCACCTTCACAGCAAACAGGTAAAACATATTCTTATCATTACACATAAAACAAAAGTTTTCAGAGTGACCCATCTTCTTGGAGGTCTAACGTTGGTGATTTCTGTTGCACTGACAAGGTTACAGAAACGCAATCCTAACTGGACTACAAGGTTTGTGGGCAAAAGTACGGTAAACTTGGAAGTGCTCAAGAAATATTTTGCTTGTTTTGTGAATTTTATGGACGCATTGTCTGCAACACCATGAGCACAGCAAAACATTATGAAATATTGCTTTCTGCACAAACCTCCGCTAGTCGCGAGTGGATTCGGAACACATCACGCGTTTAGGAAGTGATATTTTCTAAAAGTCATGACCTTCCATTTATATCACATCAACTCACACTGTCTCACATGTCATAGATCTCACAGAGAAAACCAACAAGTTGAGTCATAAGCGATTAGTCCATTTACTACTACGCCCTCGCACTGACTACTGTTTACTACTCAAGCTAAAAGACATGTGGTTTGTCGCAAGCAAAACAAAAAAACAGTTGAGACAAGTATAGATTCCTTTTTTCCAAAACTGTTACGTGCAGAGGAAGGTGGGGTACAGTCGACACTTTTTTGGATTTTCAACCACTGCTACTTTATTTTAAGTCCAAACGAGCACAAAATTTGTCACACAATAAAGCAACTCTATATACACAATATCATGCCAAAACACGAAAACACCGCCCTTCAGAAAAAGTTTTATAATCAATTTTAAAAGGGTGCTTTTTCTGTCGAATGTGTCCCATGCCTGGGGCACACTCGACATGAGCATGAGGTACACGTGACCGGTCAATAAAAAGTCGATTTCTATGCATTGCATAATGTTCACGTGGTATCCCATGTAAAATAGGCACTTGCTGACTGCCTCTCCACTTTTTTCACATTCTAATTACCCACTATCACTGCATGGCAAAACAAATTTGTATGATTAACAAACATTAAATGAAACCAATGCAGTACGCTAAAATTCATGCTTTACCATAGAAATATAATGTGCCTCTAAGCACATAGTAAGCCTAAAATGCTCAGAGATTATAATTATTCTGTACTGCATTCCAATATAACCCCTCAAGCTGCACCTTGTTTAGACTGACCTAGTGGCAGTGTGTTGAGTGTGCCCCATGCATATCTAAAAAACAAAATGAAGAAGTACCAACTCAACTTAAAAATAATTTAAAATCTGGCATTATCAAATAATGTAGCACTGCCCTGACTGCAACGTAATAAAAACTCAGAACAGAAGATGTTGATTAATGTGGGAAAAACCCAAATATAAATGCAATTTTATAAATTACTTTTGGGTAGCAAAAACACAACTTGCTCTGTAATTCGTAACAACGGCTGCCTATCAACAAAAAATTCACTTTAGTACTACGGCTGGTATGAGACTAAATCACCATGGAAACTTTAAAGTTCAACGTATTCAACTTTTTGAATAAATAAAAAAGACATTTGTGCCCTTAGGCCTACTGTGGCCCACCTTCCCCTACTAGCAGCAACCTGCATTATGGATATGAGAGGTGTCCCAGACGAGGTCCACCAGCCAGTGGCGTAACTGACAGGAGGACAGGAGTGTGAACCGCCCCCCTGGCACGCCAGATGTAAAAACTGGGTTCTCTTGTAGCTTACATTTCGGTATTTAATATTCTTTTGGGTTTTAATAGGTTGTTGTTTTTTACGTTTTTCCGAGTGTTTTCCGGTGATATCTGGTTTTAGTATAGACACTGACTTCAGGATTCACCATCATTTCTCAGATTCTTTCTGAGTGTTGACTAGTGGGCCCCCTACGGTGGACACTGGGCTCCCTTCTGCGAAGTTTTTTCCCCTGACTCGAACCTCAAGTTACGCCACTGCTACCAGCTTCTAAAGCTTTCCGAAGCTTTTAATGTTTGGTGACTTTAAGTCTGAGCAGGTAGCTTGTGGAAAGACGTAGCTTCGCTTGTAAGATAGTATATCTTGTTTTTTCCTCTGTTGCTTCGTGCGCAGCCTTCCGGAGTCTTTATTTGCTGGTTGCTTTGTAGCATCATTGTTTCGTTGTCTTTTTATTCCTATTTCAAAATTAGATCAAAACTAAGTTTTATATAAATTTGAAAATCTGCAAAATGTTCAGTTTTTGGCCGAAGCTTTCAAATCATCTTTTGTTCATGGGCACAACACTTTTTATTCGTTTGTATGTCGAGGTTGTTTCGAAACATGCTACAATTTCGTTGTTTTGTTTGAATGCTGTTTTGCAGATATTTGCGAGTGAAACGCCGACACATGCTTTCCATAAACCTGTGCATATCACTGGTTGTTTTTTATACGGGATACATCATCTCTTTGTCAAACACATACATGAACGAGGTTCTGACAAATCAAACTGTAGCTTTCGGCCGTGAACCAACTCCATCTTGCAAAGCAGGTCAGTTCATTTTTGCAATATCAGTTGGGTGTAGTTACGATTTCATTAACATTGTTTTCTTTTAACAGAAGTGCTGTGGGTCTCAACACAGAAAAATGTTTTAGGAGGACAATATGTTGCTTTGCAGTGCTTGGTGTGCATAAATAAGATCATTGGTTTCAGAGTATCCTTGTAGTGCAGTAATACCTGACATCCTTTTTTAACAGTTGACGTTGTCTTTTGTCCATACCACAGAGCTGACTGTTTGTTCGTTTGCAGAAGACTATGTAATCTAGTTTGAAAAAATGTATTAGGAACAACAGTTCAATGGTATATTAATATATTGAATGTTTTGCAAATTTATGAATGGGCCTAAGTCTTTCAGGGCATGGTTTTGTAATTATTAAGTTGGCACCACCTTTCAACGCTGCGTTACACGCATGACTTCCGAGATTTAGGTTGTCCTCGAACTATTCTTCTAAAATTAGGCGTTGGATTGCTCTTCAGGTACCAATATTAAAGTATTTCAAAGTGCTTTAGAAAACCTTTATCCCTACAAATCCAAAATAGGATTTTATCATTGAATTTTAAGAAAATCTTTGCATACCAATCGCAGAGTTGTAGAAAAATTGTGATTAAACTAGCCCAAGAAAGATCACACTAAAGGTTCGACAGCAACTGATAAATCGTGACTTCCAAAAAGTTTTTAGCTATCGAATTTGAGTTTTTTAATGTGAAACTAGAATGTAAAACCTTTCTGAATGTTGCTGAGATGATACAAAATGCTGTGCGTCTTGCTGAATATACAGGATGCAGTAAAAGGTTGTTGTATTTTGGTAAATGTTATAGTGTCAAACGCTGAGGTGGATTACGAAAAAGATGCCGCTCTTAAGAAAAATATTTTTCTTCAATCAGGACTGCGTGGAATTTTTTGTAAAAAGTTTCGCTACAAAATGACGTAACAGCCAGTATGTTGGAGCCACTTAAGCGGATCGCCGTTCTTTCCACAATATTATAAACGCTTGTCTTGATGAATGTACTGGCAGCAACGCGCCGTGTTTACACTGCGATGTTGATACAGGGGCGTCGTTGATTGTTATCGGATGGTTTTTCATCCTCTTTTGGATTTTGGCGCATTGGGCGCATCTCTGTTTTATTTTCCAACAACCTGCTCCGCGCCATATATCCAACTTCTTTGTCAAAGCTTGTTTATTGACATACAGTAAGTTTTCGAAACAGTTTTAGAAAACGTTTCAGTGCTTGTGTGCAGTTTTCGTGTACATTTTTTACATATGTGCAAATGATGAAACGTTATTTGGAAATCAGCGATTGTGGGGAAATCGTTTGAAACTTGCATATTTTATTTGGGTTGTAAAGGAGGTAGGCAAAAGTATAAGCTGCTACGTGTTGACAGAAAACACTTTTCAAAGTTAGTAATCAAGGATTCAATCTCAAACTTATCGGGAAGTCATCTCCCAGAGAATTGGAATTCTTTTCTCAAACGCATAAACTCTATTGAGAACAAGCACGTTAATACATAGTTCATAGAATATTTTTAAAGCTTACTAAATCTAAATTTTAGTAGCTTTTCGATGGCAACTGCGCTTTACTCATGCTTGATGCATACATTTCTTTCATAATATTTTCTAAAATTATGCGATACAAGATGGGAGTTTTGATCAAAGTTCTTGTTTAATTTTTACTAAGCATGCATTTCAATTAAATGCTACGGTTTTCAATGCCACAAATCCTTTTTTAATGATATTTCGACATTTTGTAGTTTCTACTGCAAAAGTATGCCTAACTAAATGACGCTATTTAATCAATCTGCTGAGGTAAACCTTGCAAAGAATTTGACTCCGGCAAAAACAATTACAACACTAACTTGTTTTTTTTAAAAATTTTTTCGGTTCTATCAGCTGAGCTAGGAAACAACCTGTGAAAGCCTGCTTTTCAGAATAAACTTTTGGCAACAACTTTGCAAACATCAACATTTTTGAATGCAATTTAAGTGAACAGAATTGGTTTTACTTCATTGGATTGTTTTATTTGTATACCATGCTCCTGTGTACATGCCATATTTACAAAATCTGCTATTTTCGCTGATACCATTATAGGCAACGAAATTTATCAACTTGACCGTGTCAAGTTCGGAGATAAATGATCAGTGTTTTTAAATTCTTAAAGATTTGACTTATACGCTCTGTTATGATAACACGCAGTTCCAGCCTTCGTGCCATCATCAATCATCGCTTCTCTGAATCACAAAAAATCAAATGTTTACATCAGCAGTGTACAGTAAGTACTATTTTATTTACGTTTTATAGATGAAACTTTTTCTGCAAAGCTTCTATAATACACTGAATACACTGATTATAAATATTAAACACGCTGTTACTATTTCTGTCAAACACAAACACAGTACTTACAACAAAATGAACTTCCAGATGGATTAAAAAGTGAAATCTACTACTAATTTAAAGGCTTTTTCGTCAGTTACTCATCTTGATTTAACAAGAATGAATAGCTATGCCCATCGGCGTCGGAAGGATTTTTTCCAGGGGGAGGCCAAAAAGTGGTAAAATTTGTTTTTTTTCCCACTCGAAACTAAGAAAACAACCTTCTTTGCTGAAAATGTCAAAATCCAGGGGGGCCAAACCCCCTTGCCCCCTTCCGACGCCCATGTCTCGAAGCACCAACCGAAGACCAAATACGTAAGCTAACAGTTTTATATAGTGACAGCATTGAACACTGTAACATGACTAAGGGCATCGTTATAATTAGGGCAAGTGTGTTTTTGGAGAGAAGAGAAAATAAGGTCATTGAAAATCGCTCTATGATTTGGCCAGTGGAAAAGCATAAAAAATATTTTTGATGTCAAATAATAGGGGGCCAGGCCCACGACGTCACCAGGCATAATAGAGGCTTGTATAGAAAGCTTTTGAGCTATGCTTTCATGAAACATAAAAAGTAGTTTTGCAGCATTCAAAATTTTTTTAAAAGCTCAGAAAAAATATCCTTTAGAAACCTTAAAAAAGATGATTTAGATTCACTGTTCTAAGTTAGGCCAAAATATGTTACTGTGCTTTGTTTCTTAAGTTTTTCACGCATAACATATGTTTCAAAAGTCATACACTTCTATAACTCACTGTGACTTGTATTTTTTTCAGCTGTTGGTACAAGCTTGAAGGTGCAATTGGAGCGGTTTTCTCGGCCAGTACAATAACAGTCTTTGTTGTTATTGTTGCTTGTTGCATATTTTGCGTGCATAAGATGCTAGTTCCAACCATAACTACTGTTATATTCACTGTCAAAGTAAGTAATGAAATCAAGGTGATCGATTCTCCAGGGTGGTCCAACTACAGGCCCGTGGGCCGCATGTGGCCCGCCGTATAGCGTTTTCAGGGGCCCACGGACGCATTCAGGAAAAATCTTCAAATCTGAAATTTGTTGAAAAGCGTGTGAGGTTACATTTGTCTCACTGAATTGCTTGCGCCGGATAAAGTGCATTTGCACAAGAACAATAATACTACCTTTTATGCGTACCATTTTGTATTGTTTATTTATTTTACGATCAAATTAGAACGTACGGCCCGCCGCTTACCCTCCGCTGGGGCACCTGACTAGATAACCTTGTGTTTTTTCGGTGCCCCGGCATTCGTTGTGTTGAAGAGTACATCTGACGCAATGAACTCAGTACCAACAAATGAATCTGTCTGTCTATCCACTAATTGCGGCCATTTCAAGGTGACCCGCAAACCAAATTAGTTGCTCATCGCTGCAATAGGTAATTTTAGTTAGAACAAGCATAACATCTTTTAATAAAAATGTGCAAAAATAAGGGTGTTAGAGACTGCAGAGAGCTTCCGGAAGTTAGTCAGTAAAATGTGTGAGAGTACATTTTCTATGATGAAGCAATCAAATATAAAAACAGATATCGAATGGGAAGCGAAACACTGTACGACAGTGTCAGAGAAGCCTCGGCCACAGGTATCCCACTGATAGGATTTGTATTAAATTGCTATTTGCTATTGTTTCAATCACCCACTCACTTTCAATGACGCACTCATTTGTCTTCCCTTTTTTTAGTTTTAATTGTTCTGAATCTGTTGTCTTATATGCTGCACCATTTTAAGGAAGTGTCCCGCTAGTTGTCACGTTTTCGTTAAATGGCCCGTAGATCAGAAGTAGTTGGACCACGCTGGATTATACATTGTATATTTCTGTTTACTTTCAGCTAAATAATATCATATGGGTACTTCGTGTAACAACTATTTGTGAAGATAGCTTCTCTTAATTAGAAGTGCGATTTTCCCAACGGTGTGTCCAATTTTCACATAGAAAAATTTGTATCTTCTTTGTAGGCTGCGCATCTATCTGCAGACCTTTGTGAGTTTGGTAGTATTTGCTTTAGGGGAATATATTTAATATTACTCCTAAACGTTCCTTGTTTAACTATATTATTTCTCTATTTAGGTGAAAAAGCTCTCTCAACTTCCCTACTTAGGTGTATTATTAAGGGGATATGGTCGCACTGTCGTAGAAACGTATACTGTGATATATTTGTCCATTTGGTACAGAAAAAGGTTAACCATAATTTTGTACGACATTGAAAACTTTCACTGCATTTGCTGTAACAGTAAAAATATTCAATGAAAAATAGTCAATTAGAAAGCAAAAGATCAAAGAAATGCGAAAGTAATTTTAGTTGATTAGGTTTCCATGCTGCAATTCGCAAACTCTTATTTCAAACGGCGAATTTCAACAGCCGTAGTGTTTCTCAAGACTCATTCCCTTTCCAAGTCTTTTAGTCCCCACACCCACTCTGCAAAAACCAGTTTAAGAGCTTTATTCCATAAGGTTTTTATGGAGTGAAAATAATGACTTTTTCTATGAAGCAAACATCGCATAATATTAAAGAATTTACCCAGAACACCAACACGTCTACTAAACAGATGTGTTTTAATCCAACCAACAAATGTCCCCAAACAGATATATCATCCGTTTTGGAAGTTTGCTTCTGAAGATTAACTTTGCAGTAAATGGTGTTTGCAAAGCACTTCTTGCCGCTCTACATAATAGTACTGTATGTGCAACATGAATTGCTAAATTTATGCACCTAAAGTGTGAATGTCAATTCGGCAAAAAAACTGAAGTAAAACCAAAGTTCAAAAAGTGATTATTTTGATAGTTTGAACATGATGTCCATGGATGCTATTGAAAATGAACTCTTCAGAAAGATCCTTTCCCTTTAAATAATATTATTTTCCTGCAGAAAAATCGTAACAGCCTTGTGCGATTGGGTGTTTTGTCGACGATTGTGTTGCTGACGCAAGTTCCACATCTGGCTGAGTGGGTGGTGAACCGTAGCGAACAAGATCACGTAAGTTAACTGCAGCAATAATAGCCTATCATCGGATCAGAAGATTGAGTAGTTTCGGTTTTCCACAAACTGTTAATTGCAAAGATAACAAGAATCTTGCAGAGCAGATGCTGATTTGAAAGCTTTAACCCCTTTTATAATGATTTATTTAAGAGCAGATTGTGAATGCAGCATTACGTATTAAAGACCTCATGGTACAAATATTGATGTAGGTTTCCAAGAAGTTTTTGTGGTTGGAAATAATGGATGGCATCATGATTGGTGTTCAAGGTGTTCTAGTCGTCATCTGCCTTCTGTATCGAGGGAAAAGATTTTTCTCTTATTGGACAACCGTGGTTTCGGTAATATAGTAGCATATCGGCTATTGTCAGTGCAACTGCACACATTGAAAATATTCTGCTGTTGGTGCAAATATATACCCTTTATTTCTGTTGAAGATTTGCTACGTATTTTTATCCAGGAAGATATTGGTCTACCAAATTCAGAACAGCGAAATCGAGGTGTAAGCTTATGAGCTATGGCCTAATCCAGTGCTCTTTAACCTTTCTGTAGGAACGCCGGAAGAGCGGTAGAGCAGGGGGAAGTAAAAGAGCTGAGGGCATTGGAATCTTATAAATAACAAAAAAATCTTACCACCATGCTTGTCTCTGTTCAGCAACAAAGTCCACTTCAAAAATAATAACAGAAATTATAGAAAACCATTTTGAATTTTCTTGGTGCTCCAATAACTGCAATAAAGTTTTTCAAGTCGATGTTGATAAACCATGGAATAGGCTATGATACTGTAATGGAAAAGCACTTCTGCCTCCGTTTCTCCCTTTACCCGCTCTCTCACTCTCCGACGTCCCTGGTAGTACTTCCGACGATTTTTCAATACTTTTTTGTACCCACCAGTTACTATACGATGAAGCAAAAAAGTCATGAATTCAAACTTTCAGAAAACTTCCCAGGTTGTTTTAGTGCAGAAGCATCCTTTTCATACATGCTCAGAAAATATTAACGCATTGCTTGAGCGCGTCTCTCAAAAGCAATCACAAAAAGGCAACAAAGTAGTGTAAAATAAAAAACAAAGTTAAATGGCACGACTGAAGTGGCTTCCTTGTTCCTGTATCTTTTCTGCAATTTGGTCTCTAACGTGGGGCTTCCTCTTTCTCGATTGCTTCCCTCATCAAAGGGTCAATATTAAGTGTAGATCTTTTTTTAAAATTAATATACTCAAGAAAGGAAAACCTTTCTTCACATAATTGACTTGCAGGCATCTAAACTAAGACAACACCAACTTTTTCTGAAGGGATTTTATACTCAGGAAATTTAGGTAAACAAATCTAATACTCTGAAGTAATTTTTTTTCTCAGAACGTAATTTTCTAATTCAAATCGACTCGAAATTTCAATAATGAATAATGAAAAAAATAATAATAATAATGAATTCCTCATCCTATTATTGCTATTGGATGCAGAGTGCACGACTTTTTCCAGTCTTTTTTCTTTATCTTTCGTAAGATATGTTGCAAAGTTATCAGCAACTAAGTCCAACTGACCACAAATGAGGTTTGACAAAGTATTTTCCTCATAACAGTCGTTAAACTCTCATCCAAACTTTTCATTTTCTAGCTAGGAACAGAAAATCGCGAAGTTTCCTGACAAAGCATTCTTTTCCAGAGTTAAATTTTTATCTTCATCGCATTGATATTGGTAGTTGATTAATACATTAACTCCTTTCCATTTGAAGACTTAGGTTTTTTGGTTGGAACTATCAGAAATTGACGCCATGTACGTCAATTTTGCTAAAATAGGGACATTTAAATCTTCTTACAATAGGATAACTTGCGGAATACCTCAGGATAGTGTTATTTCACCTTTGCTTTTCCTTATTTACATTGACGATACCACAAAAGCTTCCTTTTTTCATACTACTTGAATTGCTCATGATATTAATCTCCATATGTCAAACTCCTGTTTTAATGTTCTTCAGACAAACGTTAACCTTGAACTGTGTAAAATTGACCACTGGCTAAGAGCCAACAAGCTTTCACTTATCTACAATAAGACTGAGTTTATGCTATTAAATTCTCGAAAACACATTCCTACTTTCTTTTAAAAGTTATTACAAATGACCATAGCATTTCCCCCAAAGATTACCTGAAAACCTGGGTGTTCTTCGTGACAATAAATTAAGCTGGAAACCGTATGTACAAAAGGTAAAACTCAACTATCAAGAGCTTGTGGATTTCTATCAAAACGAATACATTATACAGCACAATCTGTATTGAAAGTTATTTATAACTCATTAATCCACCCCTAACGTTAATTACTCAATCCTCAATTGGGGATGTGTTTCAAATGCAACTATTCAGCCTCTCATTAAGCTCCAAAATACAGCTATAAAACTAATAAGATCAACTAAAGCGGCATCTCTAGAAGAACCTTTCTAGCACTTAAACATCTTATGCCTTCCCAAACTATACCTTATCAGTACGCAAATTCATGCACTCAGATTACAATAAGCTGTTTCCAAACCATTTTGATGGCTATTTTATTCCGATCAGCTCAGTTCATTCCCACTCCACAAGACTGTCAACCTCTAACAACCTGTTTCTACCTAGAGTTGACTCTTCCTCAGGAAAATGTTCCCTTACATTTTTGGCCAACAAGTGTGGCCTTCAATACCAGACGATATTAAGTCTTCAAGCCACTTTCACCTTTGAACGGAAACTTAAGAAATAGCTTCTACATGAAAAGAAAACACATTTATGAACTTTAGCAACATTTCACTTATCCAGAACAAAATACTGTGAGTTCTGGTATTTTGTAATTCTGAGATAGCTATCTCTGCACGCATTTAGCTATCTCTGCGCATATTTAGCTATCTCTGTGCGCATTTAGCTATCTCTGCACAGAGATAGCTATCTCTGCGCGCATTTAGCTATCTCTGCGCACATTGAGCTATCTCTGCGCGCATTTAGCTATCTCTGCGCAGAGATAGCTACCTCTGTGTGCATTTATCTATCTCTACACAGAGATAACTATCTCTGTGCGCATTTAGCTATCTCTCCGCGCATTTAGCTATCTCTGTGCGCATTTAGCTATCTTTGTGCAGAGATAGCGCATTTAGCTATCTCTGTGCGCATTTAGCTATCTCTGCACATGTATAGCTAAATCTGCATGCATATATAGTGCTGAAGCATGTCGGAGGAAAACATGGTATCCTGTCTGAAGAAAAACTTGGTGTTCTGTTTCAGTAATCCAGACA
>Ga0210059_1008185_pt1 | contig 16549 bp, 10 predicted proteins | sample Ectturendosymbi2_FD_188042 | JGI IMG/M metagenome (GOLD analysis project Ga0210059, IMG submission 188042) | Ecteinascidia turbinata endosymbiont from Florida, USA - Sample 2 (SPAdes) (version 2) | ecosystem: Host-associated > Tunicates > Ascidians > Unclassified | place: Key West, Florida...
GAGCAGAAGGGCAGGGTTTCGTTGTTGAAGTTGGCTTTCAGCTCACGCTTAGCTTCCTTGCTGTTGAGATGGAAGACTGCCGACACCGTTTTCGTGGTGCTGAGCTTCAGCTTCCAAGTCTGGAGGTGTTCACCTAGTGTTGCCATGTCCTTGCTCAGCGCCCCTTCCACATTTTGCCAATATCCATCAGCATGCATGATTGCTAGGTCGTCAGCATACGCATACTTTCTGGAGATGGTGGTTGGCAGGTCAGAGATGTACATGTTGAACAGAAGGGGCGCCAGGACAGATCCCTGTGGGACGCCGTTCTTGAGGCGTCAAAACTAATCGCAAGCAACTGCTTGAGATGCGGTAGGAAATAGAAAAACCAGCGAATTTCTCGGCATGAACAAAAACGTTGTAAACAATGAAATGCAGCATGGAAAGAAAATATCCTGATTGAACATGACTTCATGTCAAATGACACCACCAATTTGGCCAGAATTAAAGGAATATTCAAAACACATATTTACTAAGCTTTTGAAAAAAAATTGTTAATCGCTAATCGCACAACAAAAAGTTTATCGAAAACATAAAATACCTCGCTTCTCGAATATCGTTCGGGGCACAAAGGAATATTAGAAAAGCTTATCTTAATCTAAAGGTTCTTTGATTTTGGTAAAATAAATTAAACTAGTTGCAAGTTATTTTCAATATTTGTTCGCGAGGTCCTTGAACCGCACTACACCAGCTTTTTGTTGCTGCTTTTTAGCAAAGTTTACGGAACACTTACGACTCAAATTTCATGGTTGGTAATCTGCATGAAAATTTTTAGGTTGATTTTATACACAAGAACTACTCTTATAATTAAAAATCGTTTTGTTAATGATTGCCAAACCAAACAAGCATATCATTGTCATTGTCATTGAAGGATGGTCGGGTGGGGTGACGTAGAATGCGTTTAGCCGACTTTTTGCCTATGCAAGTGATTTACAGGCATAACTGCGTCACAGGATACCTAGCATAAGTCATGATACGGGATACGTTCAGTTGCAATATAATACTATTTTCACTGATAGATAATAATTTTACAAGAAGTACCAGGGTATCAAAATTACGGTGCCCTTCGTGTTTGCAAACCATTTTTGAGCGTTCTTACGACTGATGCTATTTTCTTCTGGTTTGCATTAAGCTACAAACAAAAAATAGAAATGAAAAGAATGCTCTTTATGTCACAGCAAATTAAAGTGGTTTTTGAAATCTACGTTGAGACAGAGACACGAAGGTTTACAGGGCTGTTCAGTTGAAATAACGCTTCATCAAATGTTGGTAATAACCCACGAAACAACTTCATACTCCACTTTTGTTGAAATAGCTACCGGAATCTTAGTACATCCCGTCGCTTCCCTCAATCCAGAAAAGGATATTTCGGAGATGTATGCATACTTCTGAATCAAGACATAATCATTTAATCAGGATAGTTTACCTAACTAAGTTCATATTTTGAACTACGTCTTGCTCTTTTTCTTTTTGTTACCTTCGCGGCAACCTTTAAGAAAAGTGTGGGGCAGGGACAATTTAATTCAACTCACTTTCTCCCCATTGAGGTATAGTCTAAGGCCAAGTTTTTTTTCAAGCATATTGTCATATTTCTTTGGATTTATAATTGGCTGCTATATCATGTAGGGATGAATAAATCTTTTTGTAGTTTACCTTTGTTAAGAACCACTGTATTGTGGCGTACCATGCACCGTTTCTTTGGAATTCTAGAGGAACTGCAAGTTTGGAACTATCTCTAAAGGGGTCCACGACAAAAAAAAGTTTGGGAACCACTTGAAATAAATTAGAATTCTTCACATCCAAGCAAAATATGATAGATAAAACATCCCGAACTGTATTTAGTGCCTCGTTCATAGTAACTTCCTTGGGCCGTTGTCGCAACTCAATTACTTCTCGGAAGACAGTTATGCAGGCGAAGCGTGAAAGGTTGTAAATTGTTGCAGATCTTCTCGCTTGCTAAGATGGCGTGGTAGGCGGTGAAAAGTTGTGAAAGAATATAAACTTTGCGATACTCCGAAGCTCATCTGAAAACTGTTTAGCTTTTATCAACGATAGACTCAACATAGTGCAAACACTGCCTAATTCGTATTTGGAATTCGTTTGGCGTGCCAGAGGTTCACCTCCGCCCGTTGTATGTGCATCGAATGTTTAGCTCACCCCGTACAATCAAAACCAGCTCCATACCACCTAAAAATGCACAGGTTCTATTTCAAGCTTCGAGATTTCCAGTCCACAAGCGATATCTTCAGTTACTCGCTCTAAACTAAAAATCAGGAAAAGACAAAGCATATTCTTGTGGAAGGAAAACTGTAAAACAATGCATTTCAGATACTAAATATTTCACAATGGTATTTTTACGCCCTGCTTGAACCCTGGATTAAAACAACTTGCACCGCCATTGTAATTACAAAAAATGGTTTAACCAATATACATTATACATGCCGTGACGCTGAACAACCCGCGAAAGCCTTGAATATGCCACACACACCAGCAACAAATGAAGATGAGTTTTTGCGCCATGGTTCGTAGAACGGGTTACGTTACTGAATAATTTTAGGGAACATACCACTGTAAAGCTGCATAGAATGATCCACAATGGAAGAATGCAGTTCAACAGGTTGATTTTTGTGATTTTTCTCTTCCTTACTATTCCCACATTCAATTTGCTTTGGTCGATCTTTGTCTGATTTATTCTGCCTTTTTATCTTTTTCTTTTCTTTTTTGACTTCTTTGGGCTTTCTCTTCGGAAGCGACGTGTTTACTTGAAAATCTTCACCAACATGTTGAAGAATCCTGTTAACGGTCTCGTCATCAAGCACCTACATATTGGAACACAAACAGGGCACAGTAAGATATTGCAATTAGAGCTTGATCACGTCTAAACGAAGAGTAAACATTTCTTCGCGAAGACAAGAAAGAGCGGTATCACAACACTTAAGCACAGGAAAACGTAATTTTGGAAAAGAAAATTAGATTTAAAAATAAGACAGAGGTTTTCCCTAGTAATGCGATAAGCTGTTTTCGCTGAGGCATTTCGGTCATTTGTCTCGTAAGAGTATTAAAACTCGCCGCAACGGTATTCACTAGCCTACCTTTTCAGACATTGTGACCGGATTGACTATTTTTTTCGGTCATTTCAAAAAAATGCGGTCTATGATCGAAAAAATATACCCAGGCGCTGAGTATCAGACGAATCGGTACTGACGCCAACAAAGACTTGATCTCATACGGCCGTTGAAGCAATCCACTGACTAAGTGGTTCCCCATAACTTTGCACTGGCACATAGTTTTAATAGACAAAAATTATTTTCGCTTTGAGAGTTTCGTCAGCTTTCTTGTATGAAAACATTAAAGTCTAATCAGTAAAACCGACTAGCCAGTAAATCACGGATATCATTTAACAGATATTCAAAACTGATTAGTCCAGTTAACGAATGCAAAACAGGGCAAATTGAAACAAACCCTTGTAAAAGCGGTGGCAGTTTTCAACCTGATAAGCCCGAACAGAAAAGCATTGACGAGGTAGAAACTTTGAGAAAAGAACAATGTAACTAGAAATGGGTACCAGACCAAAGAGAGCAACGAATGAGTACACCTAAAACAACGCAGAGAAGCACTACGTAAGTTTAGATAGAATTACTACCGTGTTTGAAAACACCCTAGATTTTAAGCTATTACAGTAGAAAAAATGAGTGTTTCCGTATGTTACTGTGTACTCGTTTTTACAAAACATGACCATTTTTTTTATTTAGATGGACACTTCCGTCATATAGAAATAACAACTCATTTGAAAAACTTTGCAAATGATCAGACATGCTTTCACTACCATTTTCTTTGCCATTTCTCAAGGAGGTGTTTTTTCTTATTCTCTTATTTCTCAAGGAGGACAACTGACAACGTCACTGACATGTGGGCAATTATCTGGCGTCAAACAACCGTTGGAAAATTAAGATTTATGCTTTTTTCACAACTGATTTCACAAGCGCATCAGGAAATAAGACAGTTCTGAAATTTGACAGTGGGTAGAACTACTGCTACAGAAAATCAACAATGCTTTTAATTGGCAAAAACTGAAAAGCAGTCATTTTTTAAGCACGATAAAAAAACATCAAACTTTTAGTAAGGCACCAAAACTTTCTAATACTTTGATTTCCAATGGTAGCTCTGGAAGGAGACAATTGGTGAAACAAAATTGCACAAGTTAAGCAAGATTGGCAATGTACTTAGGAAGCAGTTAACGTTTAAACAATGAACGAATTTATTATTTCAGAGTTGTGTTAGTACTAAGCTGTTTTTTCGGTCATAGACTGAAATTTTTTTGAAATGACCTAAAAAAATTAAGTCAATTCCGAAAGATAGGCTAGTGAATACTGTTTCGGCAAGTTTTAATACTATTACGGGACAAATGACCAAAACGTCACAGCAAAAACAAAAACCAGGTACTAACTCCTGGTTAACACTACAGTAGCAATTTGCAAAATAACAAGTGTTTTTCTAATGAGCTACATCATGCATGGTTTCTAGACAGAAATCCTAACCCTCGACCAGTTTTTTTGAAAGACCGAAACAGTCTTTCAAAACACAGCTTTATGCCCACCACCAAAATACACTAAAACCTTGTTTTACATCCATATGTGGGCGTCAGGATTTTTTCCAGGGGTACCCAAAAAGATTTTTCCAGGGGGGTCAAAAGTGGCAAATTCCATTTTACCCACTCCAAACTAAGAAAACGACCTTTTTTGCTAAAAATTTCATGTGAAAATGTCTTATTTCAAAATCCAAGATTCCAGGAGACCACAGCCCCTCCTTCCAACGCCAGAGTACCATATCAATATTTAGATAAAATAGTTAAGGTCTCTCAATGTCTTAGCAGTCATCTAATCTTTAAAAAACCCTGCCCTAACTGTTTGAACAGGGGTGGGCAATCTACGGCCTGCTGGACATTTTTGTGGCCTTCATATACACAATGCACACTTCTAGCTTTTTTTGTGCTGATCGAGTGTCACAGACTTTTCTACTCGAAAAACGTGGAGTATGATAGTCGAGTGCATAGTGATTTTAGCAAACAAATAAACAGTTGTAGATCTAATAACTCCAAACTGTTAAATCTAAACCATTAAAAAAGTAGAATTTGTAGAAGCTGGCCCTTCGCTGGGTACTGACAGAACAATGTGGCCCTCACTGAAAAAAGTTTACCCACACCTGGTTTGTCACAACGCTCTTATGGGTCACAGTAACATGTGCAACTGTTTGAGTTGCAATCTGTTAATTTTCACAAGCGTCCATGCTCTGTAATTTGTGTAATAAAAATCTTCCAAGATTATCATCTTGCACCAATGAAGCAACATATCATTTGCATGCAGAAATTTTATATGAAACCATACCGGTGGTTGCACGTCTTCACTTCTCTTCACAGATACTTTCTGATTGCTTCCCAGTGTTCCATATGTTTTGAATTGATTTTGTGATGCGAACTTGATAGTTTCAGGATTTTCTTCAGACCTCTGCTCCAATCTCTCTCTTTCTTTTTGATAGGATTTCACTGTTCGTTTTGGACGTTTTTCTACATCATGCTTCACAGTTTTGTAATCCTCAGTAGTTTTGCTCTTTACTTCAGGACATTCGAGGCTTACACCTTTAACTTTAACTTCTCGTAACTTCTTGCGCCTGCGATTTCTAGCAGTTGCTGTGGATTTTTCATCAACAGCAAGATTATCACTGGGATCAGATTTGTGTTCTGTGAAATGCAGAAGTCAGGTCAGCTATGAAAAACTTAAGAAAATGTTTTGCAGATGCTGTATAAGTTCACTAATTTTAGTAATTATTTACTTAGCAAAAACAAAAGTATACCTGATTGTTTTCCACAGTTTTGTGGTTTGGTAGTTTAGCTGCTAATTAAATTTGTTTCAAATCAGCTTCTTTTCAGAAGCAATATTTTGTATCACACAAATACGCATTGACAGATGAATGACTCCCCAAATGCATTGCAATGCATAAAAATACAAAGCAAATAGGCAACACCACTTTAATACTAAGCAATACATGACGTTCCCAGATTTTTTAAGTTCTTTTTTTATTTTAAGTGACTTTTTTATTTTAAGTCTCTTTAAGTTTTTGTGAAGCAAAAAGTTGGTGTCTGCTTAATGCTTAGTTTTTGTTCTCATTTGTAATTGAAGTGCAGTTAATAAATAGTTCAGCAAGCCTCCCGTTGACAAAATTTTCCTCATATAAGCTCATGCTGTAGTCTAACACCATTTTCAGAAAGTTTTAAGCGTAGGAAATTGGCTGCAGTTCTTAGCCATTGCACAGGAATACAAAAACCCCCATGCTTATCATGAAAGATGCATAAGCTGTTGTGTGATACAAATAAAGTGCATGCTCAATGCATGTCCTTCATTGTACTGTAGAGGTTTAGCTTTAGATCTTTGCCAACTGAACCAGCTTATGCTCGTAGCCTATTGCATATTGCTGACCTTAAACGGACTGACCTAAGCCTTATAGTGGCATTGTTTATCCCAAATTTAAAAGTATCAAACATACAATTTTCACAAAAAAGTTTGGCATTCACACCGACATTAGCAGAACTATTACACTACATAGCATAGCTTGCAAAAAGGTACAAAAATTCACATTATTTAACACGTATAGAGCCGGCCTACGTGATATCGTACTTTGATTTCGGCCTAAAAAACAGCAATTTTCAGTTGCCTTACCAACGCCCTAGCTCCTCCGCCGATTGCGCTAGAGAGCTGTTCAACAGCTCAAACGGATCGGCCAATCTAGTAGATTGCACTCGAAAATAAATTTTTGCCTGGGGGGTGCGGGTTTTCTGTGAGTGACGTCATACGTGGAGGACTTTTAGGCCACCTTGGCCCACTCTGCCTGGCCCTGGGCGCCAACCATTAGGTGGTAGTATTTTGCTGAAGTTTTTACTGGAAACTAGGCTACAATCCGAGTCTTTTGATACTTTGGATGACCTGCTGGGGTTTTGGGTTCAAAAGTTGTGATATAAGTTAGTTGACTAATTAGTTAATTAGATAACTAATTAATTTGTTTATTTTTTTTTGACAGGGACAGGATAAAAATTGGGTTACTACTACTACCTCTTAGAAACAGAAATATAAAAAGATATTTTTGACAGTTATTTAATAAATATCTGGCATGTTATTGTTAGAGTTACCATGTACTCTATTTTAATATTGTTTGTCTTTTTTTAAAGATTTTGTATGATATCTATGTGTAGACATACCTTGCTTTATCAACATGTTGACCAGAGAAAAAGCACTAATACTAAACTATTGCACGATATCCATTCGTTTGCCAGTGCAAAAATATTTCCACCCAAGAAGTTACCAACTACTGAGGATGTGATTTGTCGTGTTCTATCTGAACCAAATTGGCGTACACGACAATCAACTGATGCTGTAGCCAAAGAGCTGGTATAGCACTGGATATATGCAATGTACATCCATTGCACCGTTCTAAAATTCATTCAATGGTGGAAACATTAGTCTACTTGAAAGATACCCAAAGAAGAAACGTGGTCCTATCTTCCAAAAGCAACTCAGTGATTTCATGGAAACAAGTAACCAACTGTTTGACATATTTTGCCACGATAAAAGTCACAGAAGAGAACTTGAATTTAAGCATCAACTACATATGTCTGACATTGAGTTTCAATCTTATGAAGACCAAAAAGGAAGGAGAATAGGGAAATGTGTAGGTATTGTGGAAAATTTGACCCCATCAGATATTAAGTTGCAGAAGATGGCTGGACAGAGTACATCATCTATTCAACAGAGTCAACTTCAAACTAAACCATTTTCAGATACAGAAAGTCAAGAAAGTAGTACATCTCTGGATACTGTGCTGACAACAGATGAGGATGATTATTATCCAGCAAAGAAAGAGACAAAAGTTGCTAAGACTGACATAGGTGAAATTCAACAAAACCGTATGTCGTTTGAGCATCTTTCTCGTGCCTGTGGCAGGTCTAATGTGTCAGACAGAGCAGGTGCAGCAATTGCAACATGTGTGCTAAAAGACTATGCAATTATTACTGACACCGAAACAAGACATGTAATTGATAGAAGTAAATTGAGAAGGGAACGAACCTAGCACCAGGAAGTGATCAGAAAAGAAGAACGTGCTCTATTTAGTTTAGTTTATGGTGTGTATGTTGACGGCCGGAAAGATGCAATCATAGTAATTTTACAAGCAAGGATAAAAAATACTACAGAAAAATACAACTGGATGAACATTACGTCAGTGTGGGTGAGCCAGGAGAATTTTATCTTTCCCATGTCTCCCTGGAAAATGGCAAGGGCATTACAGTAGCCAACTCTATTGGAAATGCCATAGAAAATACCACTCTTGAGGAAAAACTAGTTATTGTAGGCAGCGATGGTACAGCCACATGACCAGGGCCTATGAAGGAGCAATCCGTTTGTTAGAGGAAAGGCTGAATAAACCACTGCAATAGGCAATTTTTCTATTGCATTTTAATGAACTACCACTGCAGCATATATTTGTTAGTTTGGAGGGTGTGACGAAGAGCCCAGATCCTTTTCTGGACCAATTGGAAAAAGGCTTGGTGGTTGTGTATCTGAATGGGATGTAGTGAAATTTAAAGCACTACCAAAATTTTCCAATTCTTCCAAATGACGTGGTTGAAGATGTGAATACTGATTAATACTATGCATACCGCATATGCTGGTCAGTTATTTATGGTGAAGTTGACACTGACTTACAAAGGTTGGAGGTTAGGAAGATATGTCACTCAAGGTGGTTAACTTTTGGCATCCGGCTGCTTTCAGGGATTTTCGAAAAAACGCAGAAACGCATGTGGCTTTGTGTGGGAATTTCTCCGGTCCGGTATGCTCTACAGACCCGGTAAAAGTCTCAAAAGACGCGGCAAGTCTTCTAGTTGGCACTCGAAAAAAAAATTTTGCTTGGGGGTGCGGGTTTTTTGTGAGTGACGTCAAAAGTGGAGGACTTTTAGGCCACCTTGGCCAACTTTGCCTGGCCGTGGGTGCTAACTGTTAGGTGGTAGTATCTCGCTGAAGCTTTTACTGGAAACTAGGCTGCAATCCGAGTCTTTTGATACTTTGGATGACCTGCTGGGGTTTCGGGTTCAAAAGTTGTGATGTAAGTTAGTTGACTAATTAGTTAATTAGATAACTAATTAATTTGTTTATTTTAGATCATAACTTTTGAACCAGAAATGCTAGAAAGTCGATCAAAGACTCCAAAGACTTGGGACTCGAGTCTAGTTTCCAATGAAAACTTCAGCGAAACACTTTGGCCTAGCGGTTGGGCCCTAGGCCAGGCAACATGAGCCAAAATGACCCCAAAACTACTTCACTTATGACATCAGTCAGAAAAAATCCGCTCCCCCCAACCAAAAAAATTTTATCGAGTGCAATCTACTAGACTGGCCGATCCGTTTGAGGCCTTGAACAGCTCTCTAGCGCAATCTGCGAAGGAGCTAGGGCGTTGGTAAGGCAACTGAAAACTGCTGTTTTTAGGCCGAAATCGAAGTACGAATATATTGTGCGCCGGTTCTCAAAGTGTTAACCCTAGCCTGTAGAATTTTACAGTACTACACATCACAAATCAAGCCGTCTGCGAAACTCATTACCATGTCTCAATACCACATTCAAGTCTATTTTCCTAGTTGGGTCCAAATCAAATGGAAACACTACGTAACGGATGGGGCAAACAATCTGTATGCAGTGCTTTATCGTGTATGCAAATTTCGGAATGCAGAAGTTCAGGACACTTCATCCAAAGGAATGCATTTTTTGCACACCCAGAAAATATCCTTTTAGGAATGCTGTCAGATGATGACGAAAATGTTCAACGATTGGCTGTAAACAAGATTCTTTCTGTTGAGTGAAGCTGTCAGGATTTGAAGTACACATAGAGACATGCAAAGATTTTAGTGGAGGGTACATTGTTCAATCTGATGATGAAGAAGAGGAAAAGCATGATACTGTTGATGCCGAAATTCGTCAGTTTTTTGTACCGCAGATTAATTTGAAGGCCAAGGCTTACTATCAACTTACAAAACTGAATGAAGTTTGTCCGGCAGTTGTGCACCTAAGTGACGGTGATATTGAACATATTAGAGAAATCTACTGCATTTAAAATAACCTTGTTACAATCAGGCAGTGGAATGGCATATCAAATTGGTGACAGAAGCTGCATCAAACATTCAAGGATTCACAACATCAAACAGTTCAATGATGGGAAAGAAAACATCGATAAAAACTCACGTGGTAGTAAATCCATGCAAGTAGGGTCCAGTTCCGTAGAGGCAGACAAACCTTCAAAAATACAAAAGTTGTATGCACTCAGTGTCTATTAATAAATTGGTATGCAATGCACCTGATGTCAACATGGCAATGAATACATTTAGAAAAACAATTTTCATAAAATTCAAAAACCAACAATAACATTTTGCTGGCCAGATTTCCCTGCTTTGTAAGGTGTGGAATAGTGATGCATTTGCAAAGTTTTACATGAGTCAACTTCAACATTTTAACACTTTGTTTTTTTGTGTCCTGGCAGACTGTTGACTATGAAAATGAAAAACCTTCCTTATCGCCAATAAACTTACAACTACTTTGGCATCTGGCCACTTTCGGAGATTTTCGTGAAAAAAGCACTGAAATGCACGTGGCTTTGCATGGGAATTTCTCCTTCCGGTAAGCGCTACTGACCTGGTCAAAAGCTCAAAAGACACAGCAAGTCTTCTAGCTTGCACTCAAAAAATTTTTTTGGTTGGGAGGTATGGATTTTTTGTCAGTGACATCGTAAGTGGAGGACTTTTAGGCCACCCTGGCCAGCTTCACCTGGCCCTGAGCTCAAACCGTTAGATGGTAGTGTTTCACTAAAGCTTTTACTGGAAACTAGACAACAATCCGAGTCTTTTGATACTTTGGATGACCTGCTGGGGTTTCAGGTTCAAAAGTTATGATCTAAAGCAGGGGTGGGCAATTAATTTGGCTCGGGGGCCACTTTAAGAAGGTCACGTTCAACGGAGGGCCATACTTTGAACCATTCAATAGAAACAGAAGCAAATCTGGGTCCAAGTTAGCCTCAGCACTAATGTTAAGCTGTGTGCACACAGCATGATTCTAGTGCGGTGCGCATCTGGTGTACCTGCGACAGGTGCGGCGAGTTCAGTGCGCCTTTGTATGCACACAATTGTGCAAGAAGCGGTGCGTTCATTGAGCATGGCCTGGGCTGAACGGATGATTGAGACACCTGAAAGTCAGCGATGACATTGGAGTGCTGCAGCACAAGACTGTGCTTTACTTAAGTTCTGACATCATATGTGACATATTGTTAAGGTGTTACTAATTTTGTACACCATACCGTTGTACAAGGGTACAGAAGACCTGCTGCGGTACACTGCACAAAACATTGAAATGACTGGCTACATGCATTCAAAACAAACGCAAATTGCTAAATTTAACTTTGTGCAATGCCTCACAAATTGTTAAAAAAAGTAGTGCTGTCCATATTTCAGAAGAACGAAGCGTTGCATTGCACAAATTTGCATGAGTTGTTGCTACAATGGATTGCAGATTTAACACAATACCATTGCAGATTTAAGCGCAGAATGCACGAACGCCATTGTAAAGTAGGAATTTTTATTAGGAACCATTAGGCTTACTAGCAAGGTTTACCAGATTATTGGCAAAGTTCATTGGGAAACATTACGTTACAAGGAGTAGCATAACATGAAAGTTATAAATAATTGGTAGCAAACTAGCATTGCTTTGCATAGCAGTACATTATCAGGAGGGTATAAAAATCAATGTGAACAAATGTGGACTTTTCTTGAAGTTTTCACCTGTGGAAAAAATCTGTTTTCAGCATGGTAACCATCAGTCTTATTTTCTCCTAAGCTTTGCGTGTTACATTGTGCTTTACTTGAGATTCATCACTGCGAAATCAGAAATTTTTAACTTTTTTACCAAGTCAAGTGTGAATTTCTTCTCATACTATTTCTTTGAACAAAGGGCTTTTAAACACATCTTCGTATTTATGTTAATGCAAATGTGATCGTGTTTGAAATGGCACATGAGAGTCGACTTTGTTTTGGGCTCTTTCTGGTCGTTGATTCTGGTCGTAAGAAATAACAAAAGTTCCTCAGGCAGTGACGGCAAAACCAGCGATTGCCTTTCCATAAATTGTTTGTATTACCATACCATTATCTTGAGTTACGTTTCTGCTCGTGACTGTTCTCTGAATCGCCTTAATTTTTTATTGTTTTTTCACTGATTTCCTTATGGTAACAGCGCTGCTTGTAAAAAACTACCAGATTAAATTACTCAAAAAGGTTTGGTGTATTCTCTCAGTTTTGTGCACCTGATTTAATTCATTTTCTATTCAAGTTGAGGCACACCAAGTCAATAAAGTATTAATGTATGAAAACAACCAGAAGCCGGAGCCATTAAAAAGGGAGCTCCGGAACCAGAGTCGCACTCATGAAAACCAACAGCTCCATAGGTGGAGCCGGAGCTGTGTCATTTTTATGACGGCTCCTCAGCCCTGAATAATCCATGCTGTAACCAGGCACATAGACGATCCAGAGTAAAAATTTAACAGATAAATTGATGTATCAACAACCTGAACTATTATATCATAGTAAAATTTTGCAATTGCAAGAAACTAACAAGTTTTTTTGCAAGAAAGTAACAAGTCATAATATTAGGCTACTGAAGTTAACTCAGTGATCAATTAGGGGTTAGCATTTTCACCCCCTTTCTGTTGTTTCGCTCCACCCCCTTTAGATTTTTTGCCACCTTGCCATTCAAAATCGCCCCCAAGGGGCGATTCCACTCACTTTGAGAAACATTGGACGAGATGATAAATCGATCTTTCGCAAATACAGTGTGTTTTTAGCTATCCACAAACTATTAGCAACTGTTATGTGGATGTTCGGCATCTTTTTCTTTACTTCAATATGAAACAGTATCTACAAGTACATCCCATCACCGCTCTTTTCCTAACCCAGAGCAGCGAGTCTGATGCATCAATATAGAAATTGGATCACTCGAACGCCGACCATATCAGACACACCAGAAAAGGATGCAAGCCCGTAACCAGCTTGGGACACCAGGGGGGGACGAAGAGTTTTTTGAGAGTGGCCAGAATTTTTTAAACTATGTCAAATGTTTTTAAACAATGTCCAACATATTTTTCCAGGGGGGCAAAAATTTTTCTAGGGTGGGCTTCCCCCCTTGGCTACAAGCCTGAAATGACGTGGCGTCTCAAAATCAGACACATGCACCCAAAAAATGCACAGAATGCATGCCGTGTGCATATAGCTTAATTGTGATGAGTGGGAGGATTTTTCAGATTTGAAGCTTTTCCTGAATGCTTCTGCGGGCCACAGAAAATGCTGTAGCGGTCCACATGTGGCTCCGCGGGCTGCTATTTGCCCACCCCTGATCTAAAGTAATAAAAAATATGTGACTAATTAGCTGAATAGATCATCTATTAATGTTTATTTTAGATCATAACTTTTGAACCAGAAACGCTAGAAAGTTGATCAAAGGCCCAAAAAACTCGGACCCAAGCGTAGTTTCCAATAAAAACTTTAGCGAATTACTTTGGCTTAGCAGTTGGGCCTTAGGCCAGGTAACTTGAGCCAAAATGGCCCCAAAACTACTTCACTTTTGACATCACTCACAAAAAATCCGCAAACACCAACCAAACATTTTTTTCAGGTGCAGACTAGAAGATTGGCCGATTCGTTTGAGCCCTTGAACAGCTCTCTAGCACAATCAGCAGAGGGGCTATGGTGTTGGTAAGACAACCAAAAACTGCTGGCTTTAGGCCGAAATCTTGATACGAATATATCGTACGCCGGCTCTCAAAGTGTTAATGCACTAACAGTAGCCCCAAGTGCATTATAAGACACAATAGTTCTCATTAGAAATCCTACATATTTGTAACATGATTCTAAATCATTTAAGAAAATTTATAATGAGAAACCTAGCTGCACAGCTCCAGGCTCTGCAGTCTGTAGTTACTGCAACTTGGAAAAAATTTTGAAATCAGCAGACAAAACAAGTTTGCTAGTGGAATAAGTTGCTAAAGCTGAACAAAGTGAAGGTTCAGCATTTTAAAAGATTATTTAAATACCAACTGGGAGGAAGAGTTATTGTAGATATCACTACCTGACTTACCCACTCCCCTACTACCCCCTATCATTACCCCACTACCTGACTGATCTAAACATTCTTGGATCTAGAGATAGTAATTTTATCTTGGCAACCAAAGTGATATCATTTGCTTACTGATAAATTTTCACACGTGCTTTACAGTTGCTGATGTTTTCTACAGTCCTACTTCTCATCAAAATAATGCTCTGTGATATAGCAAGATTAGAATGCCATCATGAACTGCTGTCGTATGCATCATTTTCATAAACAACAATATCATGAAACATGTCGTTAATCAAGCTCAACTTAACAGTGCTGACTGTAATAACCTCATTTTGACAGAGAAACAACACCTTCAGGTGTATGCAAAGACCAGGCATAAACTGATAATTTGGCATTGATACCTACACCACTGAAAAGTTTTTTTTACATAAAGAAAAGTAAGGCTTTTACAAAAGACCTTGCAGAGAATTCTTACCAACATAGTTAATCTTTGTCAACTGTCTTGATGTTTGTGATTCTCCTAAATCAGGGGTTCCCAAACTGGGGTACATGTACCTCTGGGGATACATTTGCCTATCATGGGGTACATTTATTGTACAGCCACAATAAATTAACTTTGAAACACAAAATGGTGTCTACTTTTATAGGTCAAAAATCTAAACGTTCCATTAAAACTTCAGTGGATTTTTGTTATTTTACTCCACCTTTTTGTCGTAAGAAATTTTAGGGGTGGATGCTCATCTGTTGAAAGGCTGAAGGGGTACATGGCCAGAAAAGGTTGGGAACCCCTGTCCTAAATGATAAGATTTTAGCATCTGCCACAAACCACACAACCTAATTCTATAATTAACTCTTTGGCATCCAGCTGCTTTCGGGGATTTTTGGAAAAAAACGCCTAAACGCACATGGCTTTGCGTGGGAATTTCTCTGATCTGGTATGCTCTACAGACCCGGTAAAAGTCTCAAAAGATGTGGCAAGTCTTCTAGTCTGCACTTGAAAAAATTTTTTTTGCTTGGGGGTTGCGGGTTTTTTGTGAGTGACGTCAAAAGTGGAGGACTTTTAGGCCACCTTGGCTCACTTTGCCTGGCCCTGGGCACCAACCGTTAAGTGGTAGTATTTCGCTGAAGTTTTTACTGGAAACTAGGCTACAATCTGAGTCTTTTGATGGTTGGTTTGTAAAATACTGCAGGATTTCAGAATTTGAAATATCAGGACCAAGTTATTTTTAGAACCTTTAGAACAGCAGTTCTCAACCTTTTCGCTGAAAGGAGCCAAATCCAGGACTATGATTTTGTTAGAGAGAATTTAAAATAATATTACCAGTTATAATTTGGTAAGATAATTTTATCAACTAAAATAATTTAACATAAGTTAAAATTAACACAAGTTAAATTAATACATACAGGCAGACCCATATCACTCTGATAACGATTGTGTGAGGCATGCCTCCCACAAAGTTCATCACTGCAACGCAGAGCTCAAATCTGCAAGCTACATAACTCAACATCAGAATTTAAAAAGTTGGATTTAAAAATTTTTAATTCTCAGATTTTATGATATTATTGAAAGACTACTGACAGCCGCACAAAGGGTGCTCGGGAGCCGCATGCACTTCTTGGAACCACAATTGAGAACACCTCATCTAGAAGCACTTTTATAGTCCATAGTTATAGAAATCTCAAAACCTAAAACCAAAATTATTGTTTCATTTCAGAATCGACACCTTCCTTCATCTTTTGAGGGTTTGAACAGCTCTCTAGCATCGTGGGTTGGACACAGCTGGGTAAAACCAATCCAGCTCCAAAGGTGGTAAAATATCTCTGCAAATTAGCTGTGCCACGAACCAGATTCATCTGTACCGCATTTCCAAGCACTACTAAGCTTTATCTGCAGTAGTAATTAGACATGTCACAGTAAACTAAGTCCATGGTTCTCAAACTATGCATTGTTTAACTTGTTTTAATTTTCAACAGGTGTCACACAAAAGTAAGTTCAGTGCACTTCATTGAGCTAATAACAGTAAAATTAGTGCAATTTTATAACTTCAACAAAGAACAGTTATTGTTCAAGTGTGATTATGCTGACAGTAGATAGCCTATCTGCTATCTCAAATATCAATTCACTTTGCATGAGACAAATGAAGGCTGTAGTTAAGCAGTTGTAAAGTGGATGTAAAAAGGAAACTAATGTTGCAACTTAAGCGCAAATCTGCGATTGAAAATGACAGGCCTAAAAATAAATCTTGCAAGTGTAATAACAGCTATTTGGAGTTCACGTTCATATTGTATAATGGAGAAGAAAAACCTCAGTGTGTTATCTGCAG
>Ga0210059_1008186_pt1 | contig 16548 bp, 12 predicted proteins | sample Ectturendosymbi2_FD_188042 | JGI IMG/M metagenome (GOLD analysis project Ga0210059, IMG submission 188042) | Ecteinascidia turbinata endosymbiont from Florida, USA - Sample 2 (SPAdes) (version 2) | ecosystem: Host-associated > Tunicates > Ascidians > Unclassified | place: Key West, Florida...
ACCAGTTCGGTAGTATCTCCACTTCATTCTGACGATATCCCCTGAAGAGTGTCAGACGAAAAGCTTTGGGATGAATCTCCTACTTCACGCCATCTTCAAGTTCTGTACCACCAAACGTCTTTTGAAGAGAAATCTTTTAAAATTTTAGGAAGAGAAATCCAGCAGCGTCACCACAACAAATATTCGGCAAGGATTGAAGACCACTGATGATGGAACCGGAGACACATACATCATCTGCAAATCTTAGGTAACCTAACAACCATATTTTCAAGTTTACCTTCTCTATGGGCTGTGCCTAGCTTCACTGCGAAGGCTAATTATGGTAAACAGCGTATAGATATGGGTGCAGGACTTTCCTTGATCTTTCCCTTTTCGCTACGGTATATACGGTCTAAAATGCGAAACCCCCGTTTCACTTGCACGGTCGTATTCTTCCACCAACTCAACAGTACTCTTACTGCATGAACAAAGGCACAATGGGCTCAACTAGTTTTGTAAAGGATCAGTTGTGGTTATTTCTGTCATGCGCCTCAGATGCTTTTGAAAAGTCTGAGGACACTGGGGATCCTTTCTTTACGTCAAGGGTGGTGAACCTGCGGCCCATGGGCCAAATGCGTCAAGCGTGAACATTAACTATGACCGGCATTAGAACTTTCATTACCCAAGTTAGAACACGACATCGCGTCAAAACAAAGCTCCATGACAAGCGAACAGGTAGTGTTGCAACCTGTCCGGTGGTGTTGCGTTGATTGTGTGGTTCACCACGAACGGGATGTGCGTGAAGAGCAAACCTATATATATGTGTGGCGCGAACCAGCAACAATAGAGTGATCTCTATTGTTGCTTGCTGCCACAGTGCGAAGCTTTGCGCACATGCCGCTCAGGATTTCCGATCGCAACAGTAGACAGTAAGCCAAGAGAAGTCTCTCTCGTTTCTTGACATAGTTTTACCTCCTTGTTTTGCTTTTACTATGAAAATAGAATTTTAAGATGAAATTAAATAATTTTTGCGGCCCGCCAGCGTTATTACACAATCCATGCGGCCAGTGACAGTGAGAAAGTTCCTCTTCTCTGGTTTACATAATATGATGCAATCTTTTTGAACAAAAATACCCAAATGCTTTTCCAATGCCGAGGTTTAGAGGCAATCTGCCTGTCATTGGTGGCATGAAATTGTGAAATGCAGCACAAAATATGATGCTCACGTAGTTCAGAGATAGTTGTGTCTAGGAAAACAAGCCTTAACTGCAAACATACTTTATGTCACTACTCTTGTTTTTTCAAACAGGCACAATAACAGTTTCCATGCATTTATGTAAAATCTTGTAGAGCGCAAGGATTTCAATTCTTAAAGGCCAATCTACACTGAGGAGTTGCCAGGAGTAGCCGCGCACGATTCTTTGTTTGCTTTGTTGCGTCGGGTAATTCTGCGCTCGTGCGCTGCACGGCAACTCCTGGACGGACACAATAAAACAAATAAAGAATCGTGCGCGGCTACTCCCGGCAACTCCACAGTGTAGATTGGCCTTTACTTCCCGTATCACTTCTTCATGATATTCGAAAAGCCATGAAGCCATTACTAAAGACAGAGCAACCATCACAGAACTTTTGCTTCCAATTAAGTCTCTTGCAGGTGATGTGCCCAAAGGAATGGGTTCTGTGAAATAACGCCTTTCAGTAAGCGTCTAGCGCTTCTAGACAACTTCAGCTTTAGCTCATGCAGCTTCACAATGGAGTACATCTTCCTGGATATGTTGCAGCAAAGTTATGGCAAGTAAAACTCACACAAGCGCAAGAACTACGCTAGAGCTGTAGCAAAGAAAAGTTTGCGAAAACCGCACTGGCAAGGTTAATGGCAATTAGAGGAGAAAGGTTTAACGAAGGAACGTCTTATTGCTTGTGGAAAATCATGCTGTAAACGCCGTGTGCGTCAGTGCTTAACATGGCGATGCAAGGACTTTTGAAGTACTTCCTGCTGACGATTAGGTAGACTCCACCTTCGTACCAGTGGCGTAGCCAGCCCAAAAATTGGGGGGGGGAATTTGGGGGGGCCGAAATGTTTGATTTAGGCGAATAACACTACTTTGTTTGGAAAAACGCCTCTCAAAGCACAAAATCACTATATTTTCCAAAAATTTGGTGGGGTCATGGCCCCTTTGGCCCCTCCCCTGTCTACGACTATGCTTTGTACTAGTGTTGCACCTGGACAAACACAGGCTTGAATTGCCACACGGCTGTAATGGGGTATTAGGATCACGCTGATAACGATCTTCTCCATTTACAAAAAAGGTTTAACAGCGTTTAAATCGATATGGGAAAACATTGAAGACACAATTCGGACCTGAATTTACAAAATACATAAAGCACCGTGAAAGAACGTAGTTCTGATTAATTTGCCTATGCAAGAAAGTTCCAACAAAATTTTATAGTAATCTTTTCGCAAAAATCACAAAGAAACACACCTCTTTGCAAAGATCAATTGATGCCGAAACTGCGATTGGTCCATAACTGACCACGTGATTTTTCTTTTCTTCCAAGTCCCTCTTCTTTCGCACTGCAATCACCTCCAGAGAAAAAAAGCATTAAAAACCTTAAACAGAAAGCAATGCCTAAGTTAGTTTTAGTAAAGTCTGTTGTTACAGTCTAGGTGCGAGTCGAAAACATTTGTAGGCTTATACGAGTTTTAGAGGGAAAAAGATAAAATTTAGTAGTTGATAAGCCATTCACACCTTAGATCATTTTCTATGTAGCAGGCATAATCCGTTTATCGGATAATGAAAATGTTAAGAACTTCGTTGGCGAATGTATCTTTCAGGCAGAGAGTTGTGGCTGGTGCACTACAGGTACAGTATACTCGCAAACATGTTGCTCCAAGGTAAAATCGAGTTAATTTATCATACAAGTTGTGAAGACTTTTAAGATATAGCAACTTTCGATCTTTAAAAAATATTAAACACAACACTGGTAGAAATGATCATAATTATTACCTAGATATATATGTGAAAGGAGTTGAAAACAAAGCTGATAAATTAATTTTTGCGTTTTTTTCAACGTGAACTACAGTAACAAGAAAAATACAAGCAAGGTTTTAACGCTTACCAAGTCGCAAGTGTCCGCTATCCTTGGATCGCACACTGTGACTGAGCAGTGAATAAATATTTCCTGGTTTTCCTCTGCAACGCCAGACCAGGTGAACGCTTGCAAGTGGAATCGAGTCATGCTGGACTCGTAGTTCATTGTTACGTTGACGTAGTCGTAGTCAGCAGTCAACCTATTTAAGTTCAAAACACCTTAAGAATACTGTAGGCCAAATATTACAGCTGAAAATCGGGATATTTACTGGAAACGTTTGAGTTGAAATTCACGGCAGATTGTTAGCATGCTTGAGTAGTACATTACAAATTGTACTCAATTTTGACGATAACACTAAAAAGAAAGTAAGAAATAAACCTAAATTGTATTTAGCAGCGGGTACTTGATAGCACTTACAACTAAGAAGCAGCAAAGCAAAAATTACAACAATATTAACGGGCTTCTTGGAGCAGGCAACCCGTTTTCAAAAATAATGAGCATACCCGTTTTCAATGATTGAATAATATGTAGAGTCGTTAGCAAAAATGGTCGGTGTCGCCCAGCATCTGGTGGTCTGTAACAAACATTTCAAATTAACGATTGGCATGGCCTGAACACTGCTTCGTGCCTTGTTGTGAACAAACAAATTTGAGTTGTGATCACGCATGTTAGCAATTACGCGGAATTTGATGAAAGTCTTGCTGTGGGTGATTTTAAACCTGGTTTTTGGAGAAAATGCTACAATTGTTGTAACGCTTTGTGACAATCATTTATTGCCTAATCAAAACGCACATGCAAACTCACGACTGGTTCAGGTTAGTTGGAGACATCACAATCATAAACGTATTTTTACCAGCGGTGTCACATCTAAAGCTGAATGATGCGCTTTGGCCGCATACAACGTTGTACGGGGTATCTTGACTAAAAAACGATAGAAAAATATTTGATCTTAAGCATTGTCGGACGTTCATAGAAAATGGGAGAACAACCGTAATTACAAGTAAATTATGTTATCAATCCCCATCATTAAGAACATTTTTCCAACTTTGCAAGTTGTTGCAAAAGTCCGGGTGTTTTCCGAGAATCCTGCCAAGATTTTCTACTAGTTTTTCTGCAACTCGGAACACCATTGGCAGGAAACACAAAGCGAGAATGCCACGAATGTAACAGTCACACAAAATTTTAACGCACAGTTTTTTTATCATGTAGTACACAGAAAAGTGAACAAGCGAACAAAATGTTGACCAAATCATTTTCACTTTTTATTTTCATATGCTAAATATAAAATGTTTGGGAATAAAACTTGACAGACTGCACAAGTAATTCCTAAACAGATATTGTATGTATCCATAATGAGAATCAACTCTGTTTTTTGGAAGACAATTTGTTTGCCAAAGGCATCTAAGCACAAAAGGACTTTGACAAAAAATGCTTTTGGACAAAAAATGCTTTTGGACTTTGACAAAAAAATGCTTTTCTCTTGGACAAGACTGCACAAAATGTTTCCTATTGCCGTCCGCATTACGTTCATTTTCACCATTACGCTCAAACCACAAACGCTAGAAAGTCAATCAAGGGCTCCAAAGATGCGTGTTTTCACCGATTTTTGATTTAAAAAGAAGTATATAGCTCCCTCTTGCGGTTGAAGCTGTGGGCCAGATGAAGCGGGTCAAAAAGATCCAAACACGACGCTATTATGACGTAACCCACAAAAAATTCCAATACCAAACTACTCAACTTTTTAAAATTCGAAAACAGAAGACTTCCCGAATCCGTAGAGGGTTTGAACAGCTCTCCAGTTTTATCCGTCGGCAAGTTATTGTCTGGACAAAGTCAAAGCCACTCAAGTGGCTTGCCGTCCCTAAAGGGTCGCACGGCCGCTATAACTTATCTTTTAAATTACACTTGTAGGGCCGCATAAATTTTTACCGAAGATCGCATGCGGTCGTACGAATTCACGTTGTACCCCCTGCTCTAAAGCAAGTTTCATGTAAAGAAAAAGTGTCGCAGGAACTATAACAAGATTATTACCTGTTTTAACAAATCACACTATTTCCTTTTCCAATTCCTTCGGATGTCACAGTTGCTTTTAAAGTGCGTTTTGAAATGAGCAACTCTTGGTGCAAAAGATTGAATGCAAGATCTATTGCACATACGTCGTGCGGACAGTTTGATGGGCGTTTCGTGAAATACTGTAATTATTCTAAACATAACAGAATGCGTGTACAGAGATCCCTATGTTCGCAAAATTTGAACGCCTTGTCTAGCCACAGACCCATCCCCACGACAAGCTGATTAAATCAACTGCTGGCATGTGGTTCTTAAGGTTTTGTTCAGCGTAGTGTAGGAACAGAACTGAAAAGCAGTGTACAAAGTTTTCGGAGTGTTTTCCGGTGATTTCGGGTGAGTCCGGGGATTTGCCCAAGTTCGACAAGTCATGACCCGTCAGCCCATTGAGCTAGAGAGCTGTTCAAACCTCCTAAAGATGCGGGATGTCTTCTAGGTTAGATCAAAACTCCACGACTGCAACAGTGTCTCAGCAAACCTGTCTTTATTTGAGAAATTCTCCGTGATGACTTTGCCATTTTTTAAAAAAACGTTCGTGGCATATGCGGCAAGACGCACGCGCGTGCATGAGTACTGTAGTTGGAAATAAAGCCAAAATTTATTGAAAAACATTTTGCCCGTTCCTGGTTTTGCTGAGCGCATGCTGCGAACGTGGTCTGTTACGAACGCGGCTCCTCATGAAGAAGTCTGGGTCTGTTTTGAAAGGGAAAGTTCTGTTCGTATCACATGTAATTACTGTAATTTCCATAACGGATACACACAGTCTAGTCTAAACGTCAAACACATTCGATCATTCAGTGTCTTCAGATCGACTCATAAAGACGTCGGTTGAATGCGGTGTGGACAGACCTTTTCGACAATACCCGGATCACTGTCCTATAGCAAGTATAGGGAGAAATAGAGCAGTAGATTTCGGTAATTGCTCCTAATGAATTAATGTATTGTGGTTCTGAAGGTCGATCCTATATTTGCTACTGCAGCATTGCATGTTCTTCAAGTGTCTGTTGTATATATTCTTATTCTTGGTCAATTTTGTGCCACCAAAAGATGGCGATATGGAGTCAAACTGCAAGTGCTGATACATTTTCAAAATGCAATTTCTGACATCACGCATAGTGCTGCCATTGCAATTGCAAAACAAACTTTGCAATTTCCGTTTAAGAGTGGTATGCAGAGCTTACGTAGTATCATGAAAGCCGTGCTTTAAAAAAGGGGAAATTTTTGCAGTTCCAGTGAAAGCCACTGCAATTAGAGCGTTTCTCCTTACTTGCAGAATAAAATTTCCGGTGCTTCCAGCCAGTTTGATCTGTACGTAAATGTACTCCGGAACCACAAAATGCAGATAATAGGGCGTCAACGGGATGGCGTAATATCCCGAACGAAAAAGTGACAAATGAAGCTTGAACGTTCCATATACCGGTTCGTGAAATATTTGGTCTTTGCTGAAAGATAATTAAAATTTGTTGAGTGGTGCGTAAACCCTCTTTACGGTGGTTTCTTTGACTGAAAGATAAGGTGTAGCGTCAAAGTTGTACAACCACATTTTTTCAAAAGTAAATGAAAACCGATCTTCATTCGCACGTTTTTGCGTGTTTTAGGGTCCTGATTGATCAACGGCATAAAATGAGAATGAATAAATTGTGAAACGCTTGGTCGCGGCCAACTTGCCTTACGAAAGAAAAGTAAGATTCCTGACGCGTTTTGTACTCTCTTCGGATTGTTATCGGTTGGTGGCTGTCTGTAGGTCAGTTTTAGAAGAAACACGTGTGCCTGACATTTTGAGTGAAATATCCTCGAAGAATTTAATGTTCTCTTTCATGGTTTGAAGACGAATTCAAAAAACTAAAACCCAGTGGCGTGCAAAGGCCTAGTGATGCCCGAGGCGACTGCTTGATTGGATGCCCCTACCAAATTCTAGTGTTGAGCAGTGGCATATAGCGGTCATTGTTACTAAATATACGCTGTTTGTGACGTCACAACATGACGTAATATTCACGTTTGCAAACCAACGTTTTGGCGAAGTTTGTTGACACAACATGCATATTCTGGATTTTCTGGGTGCCCGAATAGCTGCAATAAATTTCTTTCAAGTCGATCTTGATAAACCATGAATTTACCTACTGTATGATACTGTTATGAAAAGCAGTGGTGTTGGAGGTGGGGATGCAAGTGCACCCCCAAAAGTTTTGCTGATTTGCTGAAAATCTGGGCAAAATCCCTGAAAATCCTGGTAAAATGGCGCCCAATGTTGTTTGCCATCAAAATATGGCACCGAAGGTTCACGGAAAAACACATGAAGACCTTTTTTTGGAGCTCACACCAAAAATGGTTTTCATGATCGTTGTGGGAGAAAATTTGTGGGCAAAAATTCCCCAAAAAGCTTTTCTGGCAAGTTTGGGGAAATTCGGGCAAAAATCCTTCGCACTTCCAAAAATTTGCCTACTCCTACACCTACGATGAAAAGGCACCTTCGCTTCCGTTACCCCCCTTTTGCAAGGTCGGAGGAGGAAATGCTCCCGCCTTGGTAGACTTACAGGAAAAATCATCTAGTTACAGCTTTTAAATTTTTGTAATTTCACTCATTGGATGCCCCCTGCCGTGGATGCCCGGGGCCTGCGCCCCGTTCGTCCCCCTCAGAACGTCACTGCTAAAACCCCATTGAAATTAAGGGTAACGCCAGATCTTTCGTGACAAAAGATGTCAAATTTGCACAACCGGAAATTGACAGAAAGGATTTCGCAGATGTTCATCGTTTCCAAGAACATGTTATAAATGGGTCTACTTTGAACTTACACAGCACAATTGCAAAGATGTTAAACATCATAATTACAGTGTTGGCGCCATCCATCTCTGTGCTATTTACTTGCGCCACAATATCCATACTTATGTTTCATCAAAATAACCGTGTTAGCATCCCCGCAACCAAGGGGAGCAGGGGGGCGAAGCCCCCTATAGAAGAACTTGTGATCCCTGAAAAATGTGGTGGACATAATTTAAAAACTATTTTATTTCTAATCGTTTTTACTGATGCCACGCAGTTTGAAATTTGGGCCCACCTCAGAAAACTCATCGTTCCCCAGGTATCCGAAGCTGGTTACAGGGCTGCGTGTTAGCGCCATTAAGAAGATACTCTTCAACTGTCGCTATATAACTACGTTTGTGCTCTTTCATGCATCTGTGTTCTTTGTTATAGCCATGTATGCTTTAACTGAGAGACTAGCAGATTGCTGAGCTCACTCTAGAATCCAATTCCACTTTTCAACAAAGCATGTTGCTTTGAAAACCTCACGTGTTTGGAGTTTAGAAGTTAAAATATTCCGTTTTTCAGAAAAACAAAGTGTAAGTGTAAAATGTGAAATTTTCTTACTTCAACCAAGGATAGATTCCAGTATAGTGTACTGTAACAGTGGTGTTCATTTGGCATTTGAAGATAAAACATGCGGTCTCCTTAAAGCGTTGTATTGTTAGATTTTTATTGACCGCCCTCGCCAGCTGTACTGTGTACACGTAACAGATGACGCCGTTTTCGACAACCTGAACATAAACATCTTTTGAAAAAAAGGTTTATAAAATTTAGACCTAGAAGCGTTTTTCAAAACGACAATTATGGCAAATAGAAATGAGGAAATCTTCCCTTAGATATTGAGGAGATTTTGAAATTGAAAGTGCCTGTAATTATAGTTAAGTCACAGTGGCTTAGCTATTATTACATGAATGATGACTACAGCCTTGAATCATCGCAAGTAGATTAAAGCAGAACCAAGGCAGGAGATTCCTCAAACAGCTGGCTGCAAAACTAGAGCTCGTTTCGTTGAAAGATCTTGATTCTTTTATTGCAAAGGTCTTTTCAACAGCGAACGTGATTTAGGTATTGCTGATGTTACGATATCATGTATTGATCGGTTTGTGTAGGTGTTTGGGATATTGTAACACATGCAATGCTTGGTTAAGTTGGATAAACCAGATAGATTTTCCAAGCATACACTACAGACTGGAGACATTGATACACGATTTGATTTGTTTTTTAAAGCAAATTCTTTACGGTATTGCCTACTCTTCCAGAGACACCCAGAATACTGAGGCATCACGTACGTAGCTTAACGACACTTTCAAAAAAATGGAAAATAAAGCAGAAGCTCACTTTTGTGAATGAGACTGTCGACCAATTTTGTGCCATATCAGTGGTGGCTTCTGGTTTGTTGCAATATTTCTCGCATGCCAAAGTTCAGGTTCAACTCGTGTATTAATTTTCATCTCGCATTTGCGTACAACACGTAATATTGCAAATGGTCCTCAGTTATGTTCGATGTCTCATCCAAATATTTAGTGTGTTCGTCAGTTTTGAGAACAAAAATATAACAATAATTGGCTTTATTACCACAAATGACCAGGACAACTCAAGATTTTGCTTAGCCGATGAACCAATCTGACCTTCATTGTGAACAAAGCGAATGAATCAGGAATGGAGGAATAAAACACCAAGGTTCGTTACTGCAAGTTTCAACTTCTTACGAACAGCTTTAAAACATATCACTAGCGGGTGAGTTCAACGTACTGAAAAGCATATTAAAACGATACGTTAATGGCTTCTCACCCCCGTGTATTCGTCGATCAAATACCCAGCTTCAGGTTCGCAGTCGCCGAGATTAAACTTGAATTTTAGTCCACTTGCATCGCTTCCGTTAGATTTGCACTGGGGCTTCACTTGACTGGCATCTTCTATGGTTCTAGCGGTCGGAGAAACAACTATTTCGTCTCCGGGCTGAGGATTGATTAATGCGTAGTCTGCAGCGCTGATGCTAGGGATGCGTGGAAGGAAAAAAAGCAGCAAGTTATGTTTCACTGTAAATTAAATGAATTATCTTTCGTGGATATATGTGTCGCAGGCATTCGTACTTGGCCACTAGGACTGCTGGGAATTTTCCTTGTGTTTGTAACCATTGACTCTTTATAAATTTTTGAAAAATTTTAAAAAGTAATTTTCACCAAACATTTCACGCAACACAATATACCTCCTTTAGTAAATATTGAGTCACACCCAATCTCTTTGAGTTGATTTTATTGGTGCAAACAAAAATCACTTTATCTCAGACTAACGCTCAGTCGAGGAAGTGTGTGTGTGAGACATTTATAACCTTGGCACATAAATCGACTTTTTTGAAGGACTAACGGCATGTTTGAGACACCAATGACAAGCGCATAATTTTTCTCATCCTTCCAGAGCAATATTTCGAAGGGAAAGCATTCACTTTACTCAGTATTGAATCACATTGAGTTTGGGTAGTCGCAGGAGCACGTTTTTGGACATGATCGTGAAGGCAGGGGCGTAATGAGGTTAGACGGCGCCCGGGGCAAGAGGCAGGTTTGACGTCCCATATTTGAATTTGAGATCTTTCGTAAACAAATGTACCACATGAAGCGAGGTACTCGTGACATTGTTGGGACTTTTCGGCGCCCTCGCAGTGATCCAGCACCCCCGTGGTGATTCGGCGCCCAGGGAATGTGCCCCCCTTGCTCCGCGTCGTTACCCCGCCGCGTGAAGGTCCTAGATTTCTGCGCACTAACCTTTCACATCTCATCCGTTGACTGACGTTATGTTTTAGTAGTGACGAGATAAAACTACTGGCTCGCATCTCTCTCGTCTCTTCCAAGAGCGGCGCTGTTGCTTTCAAGGTTGCCCGGTGCCCGGTCGATTTGTATTGAGGTTTCAAACAATTTGATGAGCAGCAGGAACTTCCACCCTTAAGGGAAGTGGAACTTCCACCCTTAAGGGAAGTGGAACTATGATGGAACTTGAAAGAGTTGGTTTTAGGTTTTCTGTTGTGAAACCTTGATCGTCAAAGTGGCAGCAAAAAGAAACATGTTTTAGCTTAGATTTTAGCAAAGAAAAAACTCTGTGAAAACGTTCATTAGCTGTGCCGAGCGTGATAGCATGTATCGGTAATTTGCAATGCTTTTAATGCGGATTGATTTTCGAGGACATCATTGCATCCTCTGAATGTCCTTTGTGTCAAAGAACAATACCAACGCAGAAATTTTGATCATGCTCTATGCAAATATATGATAGGCCTAGGTCATGGCAAAACATAAAAATGTAAGCTAGTTTTTGACACGGTTTTTCTCTTCTGCCCTGCTTAAATAAAACGCTCAAAGATTTTTTTCTTTGAAATAAGAATAACGTCAGTGATTTATTTAGCAAGCTAATGTAGTAATTCTATAGCGTGCACTTGTTTGCTGATTTTAAAAATTTTGGAGCAAAAATTTCGTTTATTAATAAAAATTAAACAAGTAATTTTCAGTGTAGTTCAAAGAAGTTTAAATTCAGAAATGATTTAGGAAGCACTTGCTATTAAATAAGAAACTGATGTGAGTGGAACCAATCCATATTAGAACAGTGGGAGGAAATGTCTCAGAAGAAAGTAGAAAGAGCAGCATTAATTCGGTGATTCCGTCAAATTCGTTTCAAAATTTCTCTCGAATCGCTTTGCAAGATTTGAGACTAGGTGCAATCAAGGTTTTAGCTGTGCAAAAGTCTGAAAAAATGTTGGGCAACTTTAGACAGAAATGATTTTTAATCCTACAAAGATACATAAAAACGTTGCAATGACAACTGTGTTGCGTTGCAGTATTGGTAAAGAGGCATTGTATAGGGTGGTACTTATATGTTGAGTACAAGTACCATCGGTAAACAGGAATTGTAGGGGCAGCGTGACCCAACTACTGGCCGACCTGCGGGCCACATGTGGCCCACGAGCAGAATTTTAAGGACCTTTGAGCTTTCTCAGTATTAGTTTAATATTGTCTTTATGTTGCCATAGGTAATTTTAATTAGAAAAAGCAACAGTTTTTAGTAACTGTAGAGAGCTTCAAGAAATTAGTCATCAAAAATACATTTCCGAAACTGAAATATTTCTGCACTCGATGTTTGGAAGTTTGGAAGCACATACGCGTGACGTGGGAGGGAGTAGGCTACATTTTTTCAATGAAGCAAGTCAACTCTAAAATCAAATTGAATGACAGACGATACACTGGAAAATTGTCACCGACTTGCTTCTGCTGTTGCGATCGGAAAGCCCGAGCGGCAAGTGCGCAAACCTCACATTGTGGTAGCAAGCAACAATGGAGTTCACCCGACGAGATCACTCTATCATTGCTTGTTCGCGACGAGATCACTCTGTTATTGCTTGTTCACATATATATGGGTGTTATTCTTCGCGAGCATCCCATTCGTGGTGAATCACACATTTAACGCAACGCCAACCGAGAGGTTGCAACAACATCCCCTCCTTTTTGCAACGAACCGCACCGATCGCACGTTCTTTTGTGAAGTCTTCACCTGGCACGACCATTCTTATCCTGGTCACAGCACCATTTTGTTGCGATTGGAAATCCTGAGCGGTGTGTGCGCAAAGCTTCACACTGTGGCAGCAAGCAACAATATAGATCACCCGACGAGATCACTCTTGTCGTTACCATCAGGAAATACAGTCAACTGATCACCAGGTTCACAAGCATTGTTAGAGGTCACTCACCAAGATCACTCCAGCGGGATCACTCTATTATTGCTTGTTTGCGCCACATATATATGGGTCTTATCTTCGTTTTTTCTGTTCTTGTAAAACCATTGCTTTATACATGATTTTATTGGACGTGGCCCGTCAGCGCCAGATTTAGCGGGTCCCAAGGGCCCGGGGACCCCCACCAAAGAGGGGCCACCCACCATGTTCATGTGCTAAGCCACATATGTGACATGTGCGTGCCATTTAGACGTTTTCACTGAGGAAATTTTTTTTGTAGAAGTTATCTAACGGTGGTATTCACTTAAATGTTATTTGATTTGTGACGAAACAACTATGACACTCACTGGTTTCCTGAAAGTCGGTCAGGTATCTGAATCTAGTGAATGTAAGGCCAAGTCACGTAGAACGCATTAGCTTACTTCTCTCTACTCGTTTCTGGTAGATTTTGCATCTGCACAAGTCACACACGATCAGCATTGTTAAGTAGGGCTACCATACGTCCCCTTTTTGAAATACATGTCCACGTTTTTCATGAGAAATAAAATATTCTTCGAGCACATTCAAAAATGTCAAAGTGTCCTCCTTTTTGCATTTCTTAATTTACAAAGCTATAATCAGTAGCGTAACTAGAGGTTTGAGCCAGGGTGGAAAAATTAGCTAAAAGGGGCCCACTGTCCACTGCGCGGGGCCCACTAGCCAACAATCAGAAAAAAAACGTGGGAAATGATGGTGAGTCCGGTTGTGGATAGCTTTGCTAAAACCCTAAAAAATCACCCGAAAATAATTCGAAAAATACATAAACCAACAACCTACTGAAAACCAAAGAATACGAAAACCAAAATATAAGTTAAGTGGGATCCATTTTTCACATTTATCTTGCCACGGGGAAAATTCGTCCCTCTGGCCCCCATCAGTTACACCACTGGCTCTGATATATTGTATTTACACACAGAAAGCTGTCCCGACTCAACTGAAACACGATACGAGCTGGTGGCGTGGATTAGTTTATGGGAGGGCCTGCAAGTTGTCTATTTCATCAACGTTTTGGTTGAGTTAATTCTCGGCTGGAAAGGCGGGAATGCTTTCGCATTAATCGCATTAATCGTCACATAACAGTGGCAAGTCTTTTTTCAGTACCTCGATGACTTTGGCATTAGAGTGCGGACTGCTGACTCCATTATACTGTACTAGCATTGCTGATGAACCGTGATACGGTGATCAATGTGTTGCACAGCACACAGCTTAGTGCAGTAGTTGCTAGTGAAGTAATTATAGCTAATCAGTAATGCTAAAAAATGAAGAACTACATCAGTAGTTTCCGTTTTTCAGAAAAGGACTGAATGATATGACGCTGAGTGACTTGCATGTGGTTGCATTTGCGCAGTTCGCAGAAATTAGTGAAAAGGTCATTGTGACTTTGTGGACATTGAGCACCAAAAACTTATTTCTCACAGTGTAACCAGATGGCTTTCACTTTATCCTAGGTTGCCAAGGATGCTTCAAATGTACCCAGCTTCACATTCATGCTTCATGTCCATCGACAAAGCAACTGTTGTTTTGAATCGTTTTTTCGGAAGTTCTTTGAGCGAACTCTGTTTAACACATTAAGACACTTGCAATCATTTGTAGTTGCTTTTAATGAGCAAGTTCAGAATATGGAGAAGACAAAAGCATCAACTGCTGAGGTTGTATCGTGTTTGTAGGCCAAGGATTCAAGTGAGTTTGTAGGCCAAGGATTCAAGAATTCAATGTGTGTAGGCCAAAGATTCAAGTAAGTCAATCAGATATGCAGCACATATCAAGCCAAGTTAAATCACCACTAAGAAAACTCAGAGAAGGCCGAGATCATGACTGTGATTCATTCATGTCAAGTGTATACGTGTTGTACCAGTCTTGCGTTGCACAACTGGCTAAATGGACCACTTTATTTGCCGAATGCTGTGACTAGATTCCTCTGGTTCCAAACAACTGAATGGGAAACTGATGAACCATGTGAGTAGTACCTGCTTGAGAAACACGTTTCTATTGATGAAGCTGAAGTAACTGTTTGACCAATACCAAAACGTGTTGAGTTCGTGCAAAAAGAGCATCAACCAAATGCAATTTGTTGTAACATGATGGAACATGAAAAATGGGCAAAATATTTTGAAACTTGCAATACCATTAAATACTTCAGCAAATTGATAAAGAGGGCGCAGTTTTACTTCAGCGTTACGGCTCTGTACGTTAATGTGGAACGATTTTTTCCTGGATACAGCCACAAACCTAAAAGAAACAGGAATTTTTCTGGTTGAACCAGTTTCTAGTCTATCAAAGCTGGTGTGCAATTTGAAACATCTTTAATGCAAACAGTTTCATAAGACTGCTAAAGGCGATTCTATCTTTATAAGAAATTTAAGGAAACTGCAAAATATTCATGGGTTAAATAGTACAAGTAAATAGGGATTTTGTTTTGTGTGTTTTGACTAAAACATCATCTACACTGGATTTCTTACTTCAATGCTTAAAACTTATCAATAGGACTATTTGTTATTTGAATTGTTAAGCGTAGATAATAAACTCAAGTAAGTGACAGTCGTAAAATGTCCTCTCTTTTTGCGATGAAAATATAGCAGCCCTATTGAGTAAATAAACGTGGACAGAAGAAAGAGGGATCATCACCTTTACAAGTGTAGAGCTTATCCAAGTGTTTCTAAACAACGTTAAAGCACAAAAGAGGCAAAAGTGAGAGAGGAAGAAGTTGCAACTAAGTCAAGAAACACTGAAGTGACTATTTTACAGTGGCAGTGAAGTCCAGCGGAGACATTTCTGCGAAACCTGTAAGAGGACAGAAAATCGAAGGACATGTTGTTACAGAGTTACATGTACGTAACAATGAGAATAGACCTAGTTTAAAATGAGAATAGACCGACTTCAATGAGAATAGACCTAGTTTAAACAGCGGAACAGTAGCAGAAAAACGTAAAGATGTATCATCGAAAAGCAAGATAGATGAGGCGGCTGACGCTATCACTGGAGGCAACAATATCGGTCTCTAGTCAGCTACTATACCGGAAAAAATGCAGGAATATTGGTTGAAATATGAAACAAGTTCTGTTTGACATTGTGATGAAAAGTTATTTTTAAACCATGTTGTTCCACAACTCAGAAAAGACAGAAACTCGTCATAGAAATATACCGCAAGTCTTATTCGTCGCCAGAACCACAACGGCGAAGTAGTTGATGGAAGCTGGCTGTGTTTTTCCTCTTCACAAACTTGTGTTTATTGTTTCACTTGTAGACTGATGTGCGCGGATACGACTAAATGAGCGCATTTCCTTATTAGAAAAGGAATATTTGACTGAAAGCACGCTCTTGAGCGCCTGAGGAGCGACGAGCAATCAATGCAACATACAGATGCTACGATTACGTTTAGTCGCAGATGCAATTACTTATCAAGAAGAATTGATACAGAGCTAGCCAGTCAGGTCAATCAACGCGAACAATATTGGAAATCGCTTCTGCCCGCGATGTTTTGGTTTCTGTCGTAAAATATATTACTAAGCGAGAACTGGCGTTTAGAGACGATGGAAACGTTCGATCGCCCAGAAACTTCTTCCAGAAATTTTTCAAAACTTTTTTTCAAGCAAAATTGAAAAAAGATACGATGTTTCTGGTGACCAGTTTCATAACAGTTTCACAAATCGCTAATAATTGTCATATATCATGTTGCATCATAAAGTTTTGTTACGCTTGAATCAACAACAGTGACGTCACAAGATCGCGTCATAAATATTAACAATCGGCGGAAACGCTAGCGACTTTATCGATCATCCCATACCTAAAGATTATGTATCCGCACATGGGTACCCCCCACCACGCCTGGGTCCCAGACCCCCCAACGCGCCTG
>Ga0210059_1008187_pt1 | contig 16548 bp, 10 predicted proteins | sample Ectturendosymbi2_FD_188042 | JGI IMG/M metagenome (GOLD analysis project Ga0210059, IMG submission 188042) | Ecteinascidia turbinata endosymbiont from Florida, USA - Sample 2 (SPAdes) (version 2) | ecosystem: Host-associated > Tunicates > Ascidians > Unclassified | place: Key West, Florida...
ATTCGTTTACTTATTAAAATACTGACTTGGCTAATTTTGCAACTGTCCAAAGAAGCAATAACGGCAAAGAACAATTAAATAAAGCACTTCCAATTTACTCAGGAACATCAATCGGTAAGTAACAATGTGTTTATTTTGTTTTTGTTTTTAGAAATTTATTGTGAGGCTCCGTAAATTATGGTCAATCTCTTCATGGGCTCCATAACACCAAAAGTTTGTGAACCCCTGACCTACAGTTTCCATGTCCTTGGTCAGCACTCCTTCCACTGCCTGCCAGTCTCCATCAGCATGCATGATTGCTAGGTTGTCAGCATATGCATACTTTCTGGAGACGGTGATTGGCAGGTCAGTGATGTTGGTGTTGAAGAGAAGGGACGCCAGGACAGATCCCTGTGGGACGCCGTTCTTGAGGCGCCATCATGTGCTTATTGATAAATATATTTTTGATATCTTCCTCAGCTTTTTTGTCAAAAGACGTTTCAGGAGCATGGGTGTACGAAGGAGGGGGTAAGGGCCCTCCAGGATTTTGATTTGACATTTTTCCAACAATTTTTTTGCAAAAAAATTGTTTTCTAAGTTTCGAGTGGTCAAAATGTAATTTTGCTACTTCTGTTCCCCCCTGCAAAATATTTTTGGCCCAAACCTGGAAAATCCATTATTTGCCCCTCCCTGGAAAAAAATTCTTCCTGCGCCCATGTTTAGGGGTACATGCTCATCTACCCAAATGATGAAGGGGTAGATGGCCAGAGAAAGTTTGAGAAGCCCTGAATTCTAGCCTACAAGATTACAAGGGCTAAATAATTACTACACACCTTTGAACATTCCAAGTTGATGTTACTGCAGAGTTACTGTAAAAGTGATGAGAAACTTCTAAAAGTAAAATCTAACCAAAAAAGCAAAATACTTCTACTTTAATATTATCAGTCACACAACCGAGTGCAGCAGTCTTCAGACACAGTACGAGCGTAAGAGATACCAATGGTAAGATGATCACTGAATAAAACATCTGTGTAAAATCTACTGACTGCAAGGGCTAAATCATTACTACACACTTCAAAGCAATAAAAGGTTGATGTGCCACGGTGTCACTGTAACAATGAATGACATGAAGACCGTCTAAAAATACAAAAAGACGAAGTATTTAATGAAAACCTAATTTTACAGTGACTAACCGAAAAAATGGCCAAAAAATGGCCAAATTTCACAAAATGGCCAAATTCGTTTTTTATGGCCAGCGCAGTTAAAAAATGGCCAAATGTTTCGAAATTGGCCATAAAATGGCCAATCTGGCAACCCTGCGCACGTGTCTTGAACATCGGCAAGAAGGAGCTTGAGGTCACAGTTACGCTCAAACGGGCACAACACGTCACACATATATATACACACGGGTTCATGCACTAGTACCATGTACGAACATCATCAACAATAACAATTTGAACAAGTGTTGGGTTCGAGCCACTCTTTGTGATAAAACACAGAAGAGTGTGATACGTTGGGTTTGAAGTGTGTATTATTACATGATATCGTTAAGTTTGTTCTTTAATTAGAAGCGTTAGCGTGACAAGATGTAAACTCATCTTTACAATTTAGGCACCTTGGTGTCAACACCGAACAAAATGACCGCCATTGTGACAAATGAATGTCGTATTGACGTCGCCAAAAAGACAGCTGTATTGACAAAATGTCGATCGTTGTGACATCACCGGATGTGACGTCAGGATATCAGTTCCAATTTCAGAAAGGTAGATTGCAGTTGACGACATATACTACTCAGCGTAGCTGAAAGGCCGAATGTGTGTATGTTACATTAAACAACTGTGGTATTTGGTAGCATAACTTTTGCATGGGTTTGAATTCCAGGCTTTCGAACATTGCAAAGACGGGACCCTGTATGTTTTGAATCCGATCAGTTTTCCCCGACCCAGTTCATTCTGCTTGAAGCAATCGTCCAAAGCGTTGAAATTATGTTTTTCTTTTATTGTACTGAACAACACTTGGCTCAGCAATAACTCAGTTTTTACAGCATTATTATGTGCGGAGCAGGCGGAGAAAAGTAGCTTGCAGAAGTTGACAATGTCTATCGATTTGTAATATTGCATGGTGTGGTAGTCAGACTACATCGCCAAGAATTTGAACTGAGTAGACAAAACGTTCAGCCGCCCAAGCTTTCAAGCAGCAACAAATGTCAATCACCAAGATCACTCTATTAATATATGTTTACCTCACTCTTACATAAGGCCGAAATGAAGTGTTGGAACGTGCTTTCTGGTTGTGGTGATGTCTCAGTGAGTATGTGACGCTGCGCGTCACAATGACAAGCACAAACTGAGGTTTTTATTCCAGCAATCACGTGGACGGCAATGTAAACTGACGTTTAATCGATACGGCGTTTTACAGTGTTGTCAGAGCGAGAGGGACTAAGTTTCTAATTTTGCTACTGCCTCCTTTCCAACCACCTACCTGACCAAGATCTTTGTCACTGGCGTTACAAGAGACTCTGCAATGGTTTGGCCACCAGAAGAGCGACTTTTAAAATGTTTTGGCAACCTCTGCACATTCTGCTGGATCTGGCCAATATTGTTCAGGCGCTGCCGCTTCACGTTCTCACCAAGCGCTGGATGCAGCTCTGATCTTGGTTCCTTATCAATTTGATTCTTTTCTAGATGATGTTACAGCAGACTGGACTTCGTGGTCACCAGGGTTGCGGACTTGGCGTCGGAGTCAGATGTTTTTGGGTGGAGTCGGATTCCTAACAACACTAAGCGTCGGAGTCGTTTTCGGAGTCGGATTTTTTTGTCTGATTGTTGACAGTCAAACTTCATTCACGTTATATTAAGGAGTCGAAGGATTTTGGGTGCAGTCGGATTCCGAAGAGCACTGGGAGTCGGAGTCGGATTTTTTAATTCGACTCCGGAAGTCTAACTGAATCATTTTTTACATCTCACTTATCAGTAGGGAATTCCTGTTGAAATGGTACAATTTGTTTGGAAACTTTTATTGAAACAGATAATTCTTGCTGTGCTCCAAAATTTCCTTTGATTGCTAGTTGCTACAAAATTTGTTATCTTCAGCTTAAAAACCCCTTCATAGGAAGAACGCTTTCTTTTAAGGAACACTTCGCGTTGCTTGGTCTTTACACTGTTACCCGTAATCGCAACTGCCTTACGCGTCATTGCTCAATCGACATTGCCCAGATGGTTCTCTGAGTGATAATATATAACCATTAGATTTGTTAAGTTAGGGTTGCAATTGCAAATAGTACCAGACTGTGAAACAGAACCGATTAGTGAAAGTTTGAAACTTTATTAGCTTAACACCGAGATTTTAAACTTGAGTAGTTTTGTTGGGTTCACACCATTTGGTTTACTAACTACAAATTTACTATGAGTTATGTGCTGTAATTTTTTTATTCTATTGTGTAACGTCTTCACTCCCACACGCAAAACGCTAGATTTTAAAAACGTGGTGCACCCATGACATGGCGTCAAAACATAAATCTTCAGCATAGGAACATTTTACATTAAGCAGTGGTTTGAAATATTAAGTATGCCAATACATAATAAGCGAAGATGGTGAAGAAAGAATGCGTGATGAAAAAAGTAGGGCTTTCGTTGGTATTACTAAAGCGCATGCTCCTACACATACTTCTAACTTAGAAAGACATTTGGGCCGTCTTATCATCCTGGGATTTTGAAAGTGGTGCAACTTCGTCTGGAACACCAACAGCATCAAATACTAAAACTTTGAGTCCCGGAAAGAAACCTGCTAGAGCAATTCTGACAAAGTTTTTTTGCTGGTGATGAAGTGACTATAACAATGATTCCGTATGCATTAAAAAAACATTGTTGACATGACTGTTTTCAATGGCATTTCTCTGAGGTTCTTTTCTCAACCGGAAGTATTAGCACTGATTGGCGAATCGGCACGAAAACTACGAGTGTCTCTCAACGGAGATAACAAAGAAACTAGTACTTGACGAATATGGAAGTCGAAAGAAACAGCTGAATAGCAAGTTACGCAACAAATTTGTTTACTTGAAAATGGATGCATGCACACGCCAGCGCCACCATGTCAATTACTTTGCCATTAATGTCAGGTATGCAGATGAAGGAAAATATTACATCAAAACTTTAGCTATATTAGCCACTCAAGCCCAAAATTCCAGCAAGTTCTTAACGCAATTGGAAAAAGATGTGTTGCAAATGAATGGCCTTCAGAAAGGCCATGTATTATGCATTGTCACAGATAATGCGTCTAATATGGTGAGCATGGTCAAACAGCTCAATGAACGACCAAGAGAAGGGTCAAGTGTTACAGAAGAAAGTGCAGCAAAAGTTCAAGAAAAATCTGGGGCTAGTCACAACAACAAATTTATTGTATGCGATGACCTGAGTATAATTAATTCTTATGATTAGTAAATATTCTATACATAAATTGACAGGCAAACTTCATTCACGTTATGTTAAGGAATCGGAGTCGGGAGTCGGAAATTTTGGAATAGGTGGAGTCGGAGCCGGAAAAATTTGGAAGGTAGGAGTCGGACATTTTACCTCCATCTCCGCAATCCTGGCGGTGCCCACGAAAAAATAATCGTGTTTGGGCAGTTAACTGGCCCGTGAAAACCTACAGGTAACCGCCATTTTAGTGGCCCATGCCATCTCTAAAGCGCTCACAGCTCCAGACGCAGGGACGGATTTAGGTAACGCGGGGCCCTAGGCCATCTTAGTCTTTGGGGCCCCGCGCAGGTGTGACCTATTTGGACGTTTATCTGAAAAGCGTGAAAGTGTTCCGCTCGTATGTTTAGTGCCCCCTCAAATCTATCTTTGGTTGTGCCGACTTTGGTTCTACGATTGCCTCAGATCTTCAACAGAAATTAAAGCCTTTCCTACATTTTTCTAAAGACCAAATGACATTGCGACCTCTTCTTGGAATTTATAGCTCTTTCGTAAAGTTCAGAAGTTTTCTTCGTTAAATTTCCGTGATTCTTAGCGTTTTTTGTAGGTTTATTTTTCGGATATATACATTTTCATGCCAGACCGTGTTGCCGCCCTCGAAAATATCGTCTAGCTGTCGATCTGATTACCTGTACGTAAACTTCTTTTTTATAATAATGTAACCACATTTTATGAACCAAACACGCACAATCCATTCAGTGGACACAGGGCGTATTTATGTCGTTTTTAAGTTTTCATTTTCGAAGCAATACAAAATATAGTGTTTTAATCCTCTATGGTCTATGCTATAGGCCAGCGCTCTTCAACCGGTGTGCACGGTGCACCCTAGGGTGCACCAAAATATGCGTGGGGTGCACTACTACGAAAGGGTTCACAAGGGTACATCACAAACCTGTCACACTAGACAGATGCTTTTAACAAAAACTTTCTGTAAGCAAAAATGAACCATTAACCAACCACTGACATTCGACCAATGACATACACACCACACATTCTGTGTGGTGCGTAAGCATCAGACCATGTCGAGCTATTTGTTGTAATTAGGTGATTATTTGTGATTCATAAGCAACAGACACTGAGCCATTATCAATTGAATTGTGTAGCTGAGTTACTGAATTGGGGTAATTGTTTATTTAAACCAGGGTACACACAGACACGGGCGCAATTAGGTAGGGGGCAAGGGGGACGTGTCAGTAAATAGGGTGCATGAGTTCATCAAAACATGTTTAAGGGTGCACCATAACTAAAAGGGTTGAAGAGCGCTGCTATAGCCTGATGGTAAACAGCAGGAAGACAAGTTTTGCACAGCAAAGCATTGTCGCAATACTTTGAGATAACCACATGAAATAAGCCTAATGTAGACACGTTTTTCCAAATAAAGCTGACGAGAAACTGTTCTAGCTGATTTAACTAACTTATGAGCAGGGGTCCCCAAACGGCCTGCAGGCCAAATTCGGCACGAGAAGAGATTTTGTCAATAATGAAAAAATAATATATATATGAAAACCTCGTTGATTTGGCAAATGTAACATATCCCGAAACAATCACATTACGTGAGATGCCAAGCCCTGGAACTGTTGTGTAAGAGCTTGTGCGGACCTCTGGCAAAAAAGTTTGGAGACACCCGACATAGAGCTTCAACAAGCAATTTCTGCTTACGAGAAATCTACTTAAAACAATCAAACATAGGATCCAACACTCACAATATTGTTTTCACATCGGAGTTTTGTACTGTCTGGTGGTCTTGCGTTGTTGCAAGCTTTTAGTCATTGAAAAATTGTACCTCAATTAAGTTCCGTTTTTTTTGTCGTTTTCATTCTTTTTTTGTAACCGCTTTCATGCAGACGGCCTGCATCTCTCTCACGCCAGATGCACAATATTGTCGTGTTGTTACTGTACTGATAAGAGTCTAGAGTAGACATTTGCATTTCCGCTCATTTCAAGGTAAATTGTGAAGTTATGCCTCTGCGCAATTTCGCAGATTATTAGTGAATATTGAGTTGTCATAGGAAAGAGTTGCGCGGGGCCCCTAAAAGCGCGGGGCCCTAGGCCATGGCCTATTTGGCCTATGCGTAAATCCGTCACAGTCCAGACGTTCGTCATTTGCAGTGCTTCCCATACAAAACCAAATAGATGTTCAATATTTAGCTTCGTGCATAATGTTTTGGGAATGGAGGACACATTGTCAACTCGTCTTGTGATGCAAATTTATATATCAAAATGAAACAATAAACTGACCACAAAACGAAATTTACCGTGAAAATAAGAGGTGCTGCACTTCCGTAGTGCCTACAGACGAGCATGGGTGGCGGAACCGGGGCCCCGCAAGGGCCTAGGCCTCCCTAATTTTATTTCTGTGGGGACTGGCCCTCCACTTTTAAATTTCGAATTTTGCCTGAAAAGGTTTAAGTAAAGCAATTGGTATTGGGTCCATTGTTGAAGTAAATCGTTTAATGAAAAAAATGTTGTAGAATTTTGGCAGTATTTTGTCAATATTATTTGTAATATATTATTTGCAATTTGGCAGGATTTCGTAATTGTTTGGCAGAATACACCGTGCAAGGTCTGTCACCCTGCTATGGCTTGCTTACCGCATTGGTGTTGTTGAACAGTGTTGCCAGATGGTGAAATACAACCATAATTTTTACAAAAATGGTGTAATTTTACATGTTTGTTATATGCCTGAGCGTCAGAAGGATTTTTCCAGGGGGGGGGCACTAGAGTATTTTTCCAAGTGTTTGTAGGGGGACCAAAAGTTGTGAAATTTGGATTTTACCACTCGAAACTAAGAAAACGCATTTTTTGATGAATTTTTCAAATTCCTGCTCACTACATACACCCATGCTTGTGTGGAGGAAAACGTTCGTGCCACACCATTAAAAATTGGTGCAATTTCAAGAGTTTTAACACCATCTAAATAGTGAAATTTTGCTGAATCTTATACCCAAAACGAAATATTTGACAGATCAATTTCAACTGTGTTTTTGTTTTTGCATTGACAACACTAAATGACTATATTTTATTTCTGCATTACAAACACAATTGGCATCCTTACAGACAACATGCTAGTTGCTACATATACTTTGTCTTGTCTTTGCATTACGGCATCTAATGCAGTTGTAGCATGACTATTCAGTCATGTCGCTTCTGTGTTCAAGATGTAGAAAAGTTGTGATTTTGAATGTGCTTAAGACAGGTATCAATCCTGTGTCATTTTTGTTTGGTCTAAGCTGTGTTCTTGGTGTTTTTAACAACCCAGTGGCGACTCCGTTACACGGGCTCCTCGGGCTTTGCCCGAGTCTTGGACTATGAATTATATCGGAGAACGCAAGCTTACTTGCTTTGTATGTTTGTGCCACCACCCACGGTCCCACTTCACTAAGTTGTTAACTCGGGCTCTTTTCTTTGGACCTTGTCACTGTTCATATATTTTCGTTCCATGTCAGGCCTTTCGCGTTCATGTTCAGGGTGACCTGAATAAAACCATACCGTCCGTAGTAGGCGTTCTCTTGACTTCGCTCGCTCGCACTTTACTCGGGCTCATCTGTTAGAGCCCGAGCTGCCCTATGCAATTAAGTATTTTTTAAACATAATTCGTATCCTACTGAACGTTTTTTGAAGCAATGGGTTTGTATAGAACAGGAGTTCTCAACCTTTTCAAGCATGTGGCCCAATTAAAAAAACAAACAGAGGATCCGTGGCCCACTCAGCGCCGGATTTAGGGGGTGGCAAAGGGCCCGAACCCAGGAATCCCCACCATGTTTATGTGTTTAGTTACACATGTGCGCGCCGCATAGTCATTTTTAGTAGCGAGGGAAGTTTGTTTGCAGACGCTATTAAATTTCGGTCGTCCAGAGGGCAGTATTTCACTTGTATATTATTTCATATTGTGACGAAACAACTATAACACTTATTGTTTTCCTGAAAGTCGGTCAGGTATCTGAATCTAGTGAATGCAAGTCCAAGCCCCAAGACACGTAGAACGCATTAGCTTACGTCTCTACACGTTACTGGTAGATTTTGCGTCTTTCTTACTCAGATTTGCACAGGTCACGTATGAGTAGCATTGTTAAGTAGGGCTACCATACGTCCTCTTTTTGAAGTACATGTCCACTTTTTTCATGAGAAATGAAATAATCTCCGAGGACATTCAAAAATGCCAAAATATCCTCCTTTTACATTTCTTATTTTGCATAGCTATGATCAGTGGCGCAAGAAAAGGTAGGAGACAGAGTGGTAAACTAAGATGAGAGGGGCCCACTGGCCACTCTACGGGGTTTACAGGCCAACACTCAGAAAACACGTGAGAAATGATGGTGAATGCGGATGTGAATGGAGAAAATAAAACCCTAAATCACCGGAAAATAATCCGAAAAACACACAGAAACAACCTATTGCAAACCAAAAGAATGCTAAAAACGAATTGCAAGTTTAGCGGGAGCTCAGTTTTTACATTTAGCTTGCCAGGGGGGAAATTCGCCCCTCTGCTTCCCAGTGGCGATTCTAGAACTTAAAAAGTGGGGTGGCCACTGCGGGGCCAACATAAATGTCTATCATGTATGGTGATTTTACATTCTTTTGAAGATTAAGTTGCTATGACTTAAATTATCAAACCCAACATAAGCGTATGAATGTCGTTAAATATGAACTAGCGTTTTTATTCACTAGTAGAAACCCTAAACGCCCACTGTAGGTGCAATCACACACGTGTACTGCTATGTCGAATGTTCTGTGCTAACCATGCAACTTCCACAGCATTGCAAATGTGAAACGAAACACCATTTCCCGTACACAGTGTGCCTGCCCCACGTGAACGAAAACAGCTCTACGAAAGCGAATACAATTCACATGAAAGCGAAATGGTTCCAACCACGAATTCCATCTTGACACAGAGACAAGTAGGCTGTTGATAGCCAACTAGTTTCGTCAAAATATTCTTACTACAAAACACATAAAAATAAGCCATCTGCCAACAGACCGGTGACTACTAACTAATCCGTATTTGTGGTAGCTTTTGGACATTTTGTGATTGTGGTGTAACCATAACAGTGTTATGCAACTGCTATTACGAGTCAAATGCCCATCTGCAGCGTGGATAGGGTGAGGATTATTCAATGCAGTATGCGGTTAACAGTAGTGAGGTTTCGGCACCAGTGGCACCTAAAGTAGCAAAGCAGCGCCGCAGATAGGAGTGCACCGGCGTTTAGGGCTTGTATCTGATAGCAAGATGCAACAGCAGGCGCAAAACGTATTTTACAGAATATTCCCAACAAAGTCGTTCATCTTAAAATATTCACAATGAATTTTCCTCTGAGTGATCCTCAAAAGCTGGCTTTTCAACCCTGCGTTGATTTATGACTGTGTTGCCATAAGCGAAACACGCACTAACTCTACGCCTAAACAGATTCAGACAAATAGACAATGAGCGATATGTTTTTCACACAGATCCTTGCACAGTCCACGTTAGAATTTATATCATCATCACCTCAATGTAACTCAGGGGCGCAACCAGCTCTTCATTTCGGGGGGGGCAATTTTCATGAAATTTCATTCGATGACGTCATCGTGCTTATTCAGCCGTGGTACAACCCTTTCGCAAACAGTCGCATATAATAATAAAGTGTTTTTGCACGCAGACACGAAGTCCATAGTATACAACCACACACATTCTGCACAACGCTGGTTAATAAAAACAGTACGTTTTACAACAGCGTTGCAGGCTGAATCACCAGTGTCAAGCGAAATATCTGACTTCACGCCATATGCGCATGCACAGAGCAACATTCTACATATAAAACACGCTGAGAAAACGGATGATTAGGGCTTAGCGTTTGGTGTTTAGGTAAGTGTGTCGGGTCAGGATTTATGTTACAGTTAGAAAAAGAAAAATAATTGAAGTCAAAGATTAAGTCCAATATTTTTCACTGGTTTTGCTTATTCCCGTGGTGTAGCTTGTTGTGGGTATCTGACATCTAACCAAAAAGTTTTAATTTGCATAACTTTATTCCGCCAAACTTTATTCCGTTACTCTGAGAAGCAAAATAACGGACAAAAATAATAGGTCAGAATTTCGCAAAGGTCAGAAATTTCACTTGACACCGGGCTACAGAAACTTACTTAACAGAACGTTTTGTAACGGCGTTGGAGGCCGAGCCTCAGGTTTACAGACGCATTCTTAACACTATTTGTTCGCTTGGTACAACACTACTGCAGAGTGGGACGCTAATTCCTAAACTGGTCAAGGTCAGATAAAGTACGAATGCACTGTGACATGCACACCATCAACGAACAAACACTGCAATGTTCGAGCACTCAGTCACAAAGTGAAATGTAGTTGCAGTGTTCGAAGAATAAGGACGAATATAAACAATCTGACTGCGTCAAAGCAGGCAGCCATACGTTATTAGACCTTCTGCATCTTTCGAGAAACAAGTAGCCGACCTATTTTTACTTAATAATGCCTCAAATGTAGGTAGTTTGCATTGAACCTGATGAGTCATGACTACTAACACTCGCTCTCCAGTGCAGGTTTCATAGAGCCCTGCATCCACAATTATAGGCCACACAACATCTATGCATGAATTTCTAAAATTCCACCATATTTGTGATGCATACATGGGCGTACAAAAGGAACGAAAAAGGACATTTTTGACTGCATTTGAACATCGGGAAAATAAGGCTCGCAGCTTGTTTGCTGCACAATCTTTTTATCACAGTTGTCTCTGAATGTCTTTGTCATCTGAGAGCTCAGTATTCAGTACAGCTCCCAGATATTTGCAGTGGTTAACAGATTTTAGATTTTTACCACCCATTTGTCAGTAATGGGGTGACTATGCTTTTTGCACTCTTAGCCTTAAACGTCATAACAACAGTTTTGCTGCATTTGAAAATATTTCCATGCGATTCTGCATACGCCCGACACACAGATAAAAGTTCTCTTCGCAACATTTCCGAAAATGAAAACTTTTCAGTTTTAATCAATATGCAGACCAAACGATCAGGACAGAGTAAAAATTAGTACCCTCATACAAACATCTGGTTCCGTACTCAACTAGTGTAGTCATGGCTTTAGTGTGACAGATGTATAGGCTACTACAGTAGTAATCCTGCCGAATTTTCGTCCTGTTTAGCAAATTCGTTCTAGCTCTATTCATCGGACATGTGTTTAAATTTCTATCACAAATGAAGATCCCAAACTTGAGGGATAGCCTATGTCAAGGGTGAGGGGATCTTTGAATGCTACCATTTCGGCCAAAAAAAACACATCAGGTGTCTGGTGTAATTGGAGCATAACGGATCAGGTGTGTTCGGGGAAAAACGACTTTTTCTAGCGTCCATGAATTTTGTGAAAGTTTTTAGAAGCACCTTTAAGGCTATGAGCTTTCAGAGCTTGCACTGGTTGCAAAAGTTTGGGTCTTATAAATCATCACTTGGAGCCAAAGTGGTCCAGTAGGTAGGTGCGTTCAACACTTGACTAGCGCTCGTATGACACTTCACTAAACCTTTTCCCAAGTCGTGGTACTGGGGTCAACCCAGAAAGACACTAAAACTTGAAACAGTCCTCACTCTAAATTTAGTTAAAAACTATCGCGTTTCGAACCGAAAATGCAGCTAAACGACATTTTTTAAAGAAATGTACTACGTCCGTTTTGCCTCTAAAAAAATAATCAAAAGGTCGCAGAAGAACAAGAGGTTTGACGTGGCATTAACTGTTGTGTCAATATTTCTCTTATTAATTTGAAAGTTTCAGCAATTTGCGCGGTTCAACAATACCCTAATGTTATAAAGTTTCATGAGGGCAAATTGAGGCCTGTCTGAGAAAAAATAGTACACGGACAAATAGATAAGAATGCCTTAGAAATACGAACATTTCAAACGATCTCCCAAGTTCTGACACTTCCTGCATATTTGTGGTTAACCACCAATTATTTACGAAAATTTCGATCAGATAACGTTGTCTCAAGATAAATTTTGGAAAGAGATAATTTACTAGTAGGACAAAGAAAAATTCCAATAAGACTTCTAAAAAATGATTGCAATACAAAATTTCATCTTTATTCTTTGAAAGTTTCTGCAAATGTCAAAATTTCTATGCAATGTTTTGAAAATTTCGGGGGGGCAAATGCCCCCAAATGCCTCCCTGGTTGAGCGCTGCAATGCAACTTAATCCTTGGATTGTCGTGTCGACTGTCAAATCCACCAATAAAATCATCTGAATCTATTTTTCAGCTCGTACCTGTCAACTGAAAGTAAATCAGTGTTACCCAATCTTTTACTGGTCATGGAACTTCTGGGAATTGTTTTCACTAATTTCATTTTTGAAAAACTTCTCTCGCATGAAGCGCTCGTGGCGGGAAGTGTTACAGCTACCAGTAACAATCAAACGCAGGTTTGAGGTAGGGTAGTTATAGGCCTAAATGAAAAAACTTGTTCGAGCGATATAGCCAGTTTCGACTCTTTCCGAAGCAAATTATTTGCAAAAGTTATTTCATGTTTTAAATCATTTTCACTAAATGAATATGATTTGCGAATTTTTTCAAGTGTCTTACTCATAGAAATGTTTTACCTCCGGGGCAACGAGCTGAAATACGCGGACGAATTGCATCTGAATCATTACCGAAAACCCGTACAAAATTCTGTGAAGTTTCAACCAGGCGCGGATTTTCCTTTAGGCTAAAAAAATTTAGGGAAGGTGGGGTACAGTCGACACTTTTTTGGATTTTCAACCACTGCTACTTTATTTCAAGTCCAAACAAGCTCAAAATTTGTCATACAACAAAGCAAGTCTATGTACACACTATCATGCCAAAACATGAAAACAACGCCTTTCAGAAACAATTGTACAATCAATTTAAAAAGGGTGCTTTTTCTGTCGAATGTGCCCCATGCATGGGCACACTCGACATGAGCAAGGGGTATACTTGACCGGTCAATAAAAAGTTGGGTTGCATGCGTTGCATAATGTTCACGTGATATCCCATGTAAAATAGGCATTTGCTGACTGCCTCTCCACTTTTTTCACATTCTAATTACCCACTATCACTGCATGGCAAGACAAACTTGTATGATCACCAAACATTAAATAAAACCAATGCAGTATGCTGAAATTCATGCTTTACCATACAAATATAACGTGCCTTTAAGCACATAATAAACCTCAAAATGCCCATAGATTAGAATTATTCTGTACTGCAATATAATCCCTCAAACTTTACCTTGCTTAGACTGACCTAGTGGCAATGTGTTGAGTGTGCCCCATTTTTTTGTCAGATGTGCCCCATGCATATCTAAAAAATAAAATGAAAAAGTACCAACTCAACTTAAAAATAATTTAAAATCTGGCATTATCAAATAATGTTGCACTACCCTGACTACAACGTCACAAAAACTCAGAACAGAAGATATTGATTAACGTGGGCAAAACTCAAACCTAAATGCGATTTTATAAATTACTTTTGGGTAGCAAAAACACAACTTGCTCTGTAACTCGTAACAACGGCTGCATATCAAGGAAAAATTTACTTTAGTACTACGGCTGGTATGAGACTAAATCACCATGGAAACTTTAAAGTTCAACGTTTTCAACTTTTCGAATAAATAAAAAAAGACGACTGTGCCCCTAGTCCTACTGTGCCCCACCTTTCCCTAAGCCTAGGGCCCCCGATTTCGGGGGCCCAAAACTTGGGAGTAAGGACAATATCCAGCATTTCTGTGAGCATTCAAATTTGTATTCTTGTTTTGGTTCAACACACGTTTTTTTAATATGCCGCTAGCAAAAGATTTCTATAGAAGAATGAACGCGAAAGATTAAAGTGAATGACGATGAGCATCCTCTTTTTATGGGGTTGAGAATTGATTTATTGTTACGTATAATGTGTAGTGCAAAACGCCAAAATCTATTTTTCAGATTACACGAGGCCTGTGAGGTAGGTTTACTTAATAATTATATAATGTGAGTGTGGTCAGATAACTTCACCTTTGCGTTTTTCGTTGGTTTCATTTGTGACTGTTTTTGTTCCTGATATCGAGGGAATTCAGAATAAAGTACTGTAATATGTTTATGAATAGGAACAACTTGTTCAATGAATGAAATGAGCACGTGTAGAGCTAATTTGTGTGACATCAGACGTCGCAAACCTTCCAGAGGGGCCCGATTTAAAATAGCTTATGGCCCCGAAAATGAAAATTGGCCTCTGGTTGCAGCACATGTGTGAGCAGATTAAAACTGTAGTCACAAACCACTTACGTAAGATGTTTCGAAGTCATACGCTGTAAACAATTAGGCAGCAGCACGCAATACTGCAGCCAGAAGAAATTTGGATAAATTCACTGAAACCAGTTCTTAATGCTTTCACAAACCTTTTGCTACTGTGGCAAGCAACAATCTGCTGACAGTAATATATTCCAGTTCCACCTCCCACTGAAATGCACAAAAGATCAATCTTCCCATTTCTGCGACTATTTCTTAGTTTCGAAAGGAATTTTCCAACACCACGACTGTGGTCTGACTAAATTTCACACGGGATCCGAGCAACTACTGTTGTGTGTCGTCATAAACAACTCTGGTTATCCGCCCGTCAAACACAACAACACAGCTTATCATGCATTTGGGAAATATTGAATGCAGGCTAGAGGGTTTCTAAATTATCGTTTAAATTGTTGCTGGCCCAAAGTTTTTTTACTGTAGGCTATATGCCAACCAAAAGAACTTAACGGAAAATTAAGAAAAAAATTGGGGAGCCAAACAGGGGGACAAGCGAAAATCTGGGGGGACCATGGCCCACCCAACCCCCTCTTAGCATCGCCACTGCTGCCCCCGTCAGTTACACTACTGGCTATGATATATTGTATTTACATATACTACGCTGTCCCTACTCAACTCCAACAAGATACGAGCTGGTGTCGTAGCTTAGTTTGTGGGAGGGTCTGCAAGTTGTCTAATTGATGTATGTTTTGGTTGAGTTAATTCTCGGCTGGAAAGGCGGGAATACTTTCAGGTCAATCATTACATGACAGTTTTAAATCTTCTTTCAATATCTCATTGACTTTGGCATTAGAGCGCGGACTTCTGACTCCATTATCGGTACTGTACTAGCTTTGCTGATGAACCAGGGCTGTGGAGCCGGAGTCAAAAATATTTTAGGTGGTGGAGCCAGGGCCTGAGCCGGAGCCTGAAATTTGCGTTCCGGTTCAAGCGAGTCACACAAATAATACCATGTTTTTCAGTTTTTTGGACCAAATTATTCTTGGGCCGTAGTCGGAGCCAAAAAAATTAGATGCCCGGAGCTGGAGCCTGAAATTTGGCTACCGGCTCCACAGCCCTGTAATGAATCGTGATACGATGATCAGTGTTTGTACATAACTTAGTGTAGTACTTTCTAGTAATTATAGCTAATCAGTAGCCTTATGCTAAAAAAATGAAAAAATTCGTCAGAAGTATCTCTTTTTCAGAAAATGACTAAATGATTTTGAAGCTGAGTGAGTTACGTGTGGTTGCATTTACAAAGTTCGCAAAAGAGAGTGAAAACACTATTGTGACTTTGTGGATATTGTGTACCAAAAACTTATTTCTCACAGCGTAACCAGGTGGCTATCACTTTATCCTATCTTGCCAAGGATGTTTCAAATGTACCCAGCTTCACATTCATACTACATGTCCATGGACAAGCCAACTGTTGTTCTGAAATGATTTTTTGGAAATTCTCTGATCGAACTGTATAAGACATTAAGACGTTTGCAATCATATCTAGTTGCTTTTAAGGAGCAAATTCAGAATATTGAGAAGTCCAAAGCACAGTTATTTATTGAGTTTATATCGTGTTTCGCCACTGTGAAGGCAAGAATTCAAGAGAGACGAAAATATATGAACAGTGACAAGGCCCAAAGAAAAGAGCCCGAGTTAACAACTTAGTGAAGTTTTTTTTAATTTATTTGTTTGTGAGCAGACACGAAGTCCATAGTATGAACGCACACACTCTGCAGAACGCAGGTTGATAAAAACAGACAATACAGAACGTAGTACAAGACATTGAAGCCGGCGAAATCACAGGGTTACAGACACTTTTTGCAACTGCATTGAAGACAGAACCATAGG
>Ga0210059_1008189_pt1 | contig 16547 bp, 9 predicted proteins | sample Ectturendosymbi2_FD_188042 | JGI IMG/M metagenome (GOLD analysis project Ga0210059, IMG submission 188042) | Ecteinascidia turbinata endosymbiont from Florida, USA - Sample 2 (SPAdes) (version 2) | ecosystem: Host-associated > Tunicates > Ascidians > Unclassified | place: Key West, Florida...
CCCCAGAAGATGTTGTTCTTAGAGTTCACGTGACCTGACAACAGAAAATGTGCCTCGTCCGAAAACCAGACATTGTCAAGAAAGTCTGGCACAGCGTCAATTTCGTCGCTAAACACTGGCACATGATCACTCGCTTCCTCATGTCGTCAGGTGTAAGCTTAAAGTTTGATCTGTATCCTGTAAGGATACGTGTGGAGATCTGTGGTCAAAATTCTCCGCACGGACTCCCGGTTGATTCCAAGCTCCTGACTTCGCCGACGCACAGACTTGCTTTGGCTGTGGACAACAGAGTCTCTGACAGCAGCAACGTTGTGTGGTGTCCTTGATGATTTCGGTGGTCCAGAATGTGATTGTCTGTTAGTGTCTTTACGATTGAGGTTATGCACAGTCTCATGGGTTCTCAACTTGCTGACCCATCTGTAGATTATTGAGTGGACAGGAAATTCACGACATCCGAACCGTTCTTTGAATTGCAATTGAGCTGCGTGGATAGATTTTTTGCCGAAAATATGCCTCAAATATAAATATCTTTTGCTCTATAGTCCATGGCATCTCGAAGGTCAAATTTGGAAGACTTTTAAAACATTAATTCTACTTGGTAAATCTGAAAAATAAAAAAATTGATTAATTATTTCAAGAGTTGTTCAAGTTTAGGTGATGACCGTTTTTTCGTGTCACCCTGTACTTCGGGAGTCGGTGTCTTAGCGCGAATTCGCTGCTCCGCTTCGATTGAAAGTGTGGTGGTGTACATCAGAAGCATGTAAATATGAAAAGTGCGATCATAACGGTGGAAGCGATGACTTTTTGCTCAACTGCAGCATTGCCTGGAAAAATGATACTGCCGATCTTGCATTTGTGGCATCGAGATTTTCACATGGGTTTAGCAGGAAAATTTGACAAGCAAATGGAGGCTTTGATCCAGACTACAAGCTACTGTAGGAACTCCACTAAAAACAAACTTTTAAAACTTGTCAATTCAATGACAATATACTTTCTGTTTGCTGGAATGAATCTGAACTTAATAATTCAGAAAAAAGCGCCCGAAAAATACATGTTTTAAAGATGATGCTTTAAAAATAAGGGGCATTGAATATTTAAATATTGAGACTTGGGTGTTATTAGCCCCCCTATCGAAATTTCTGGTTACGCGCGTGGGCACACGGGTTCAAGCAAGCGGAGATGGGCGTCGCAGATCAATCGTAATATTCCGAAAAAGTTTGTCCAGGAAAACTAAAGTAAGCCGATACTAAACCGAGTGCAAGCAACAAGAAATGTTTATATTGTATAGGGAATGGTGCAGGATGAGCATTAAAATTCCCGTTTTTGTTGCAGGAAAACTGCAAATGACTTTCAAATTCTTTCCTTTTCAATTTTAGAGAAAACTCTGTGGGAAACCAAACAAATTTGCGCGTCTTGCTCTGATTCGAGACTATGATTAATTGCATGAATATAATTTGAAGTTTCACAACCTAATTGTGCAACGTTTCAGTTTGGAAATGAGAAATTGTGGTTATCCTATGACAAGCTGAACAAACTAAAATCAAACACAATCAACCAGGTGGTCAATGCTATGATTTGCAGCTTCTCAAGCCACTTTTGTAGTCGTCTCCAGCTATGCTCATCGTACTTTCATGATAAACGTTTTGCTTTGTAGAAGTTGAAAACAACAACCAAGGCATCGAAGAGCAAACTGAGGACAATGCAGAACAATGTAATATTCAGCTGTCCGAGCTTAGCGACATGCATGCGATTGGAGGAGATAACATGTCCAGTAATTCAAGCGACACGGCATACTCATCCAGTACGTGCGAAGACGCCCCAGCATCATCATCTATTTCATCTGCAAGTGCATCATTAGGCGTCAGTGTGAAGGAAGAGCCCGAGTTGACGATACTTAGCACCAATACACGAAGACACGTACCAGTCGAGGAACTGAGCGTCTCAAGCAAAGTAACTACCGCCCACTTTTCCACTTTCGACGACATTCAGGGAATAGCGAATGACGGATGCGTTCAGAGCGAATTTAGTCAAAATAAGGAGCTCGCTTCTTTGCATGCCAGTGCCGGAGATGGTTGTGTGTTTGCGGAGAAAAGGGCACGGCCACTTCAATCACAGCCCGTATTTGGTGTTAACGTTGAACAGCCGCTCATAACTGGTTTAAGCCAGTATCACCTTTCTACTCTGCAAATCGAACGCGAAAAAATCAAAATTCTACGAAGTGCTCTGCGATACCTTCGCGATATATCTTACGATCTCAATCAGTTGAATGCAGGCTTATCTCAACGCAAGCGGCATCGGCAAGGCACCAACGTGAGAAGGTCATCTTTCAAGCGACGTCGTGTTCAAATCAAGCCCAAATTTGAAACAGATTCTACAGATTTTGAGTGTTGAACATTTGATAAAGTCATTGTCTGCCAACATACAAACCGGTTCAAACTGGATTCAAACACAATGTTTACTGCTATTCTTGGAGGTTCGAGAGTTTGTGTTGCATACAGCTTGAACATTGTCGACTCATTGTGAGGCTTGTACCAAGTTCTTGGAAGCCTGTAACGATGTGGGAAAGCCAATTTCCGTTCACCAATGTCGCTTGCTTTCCGCCGTTTGTTTCCAGCTCATAAATAATGTTTGTTAAAAACTCCTGTTGCTTTGCTACATTCGTAAGCAACGCCAGCTGACGAAGAAAAATATGAGCTTGCTGCCTCCTACAGTTTTTATCACAACCAAGGTTTTGTGTCGAAAATTTTAAACAAGCGAGGCGACAGCATGTACAAAATATTTTCTTGCAAAGCGTCTGTAATTTTTTTAAGAAGTAAAAACGTAACGAAGTAACATTACCTATTAATACCAATAATCTTTCCAGGGTTTTTATTATAACAAAACTTTTTCCAGAGACCAGTTTTGCATACGTCCTAGGTGAGAGCCGATTAACAGAAAATACTAACCGATGTCATTAATAAAATTGGTGTCTGACCAGTTTCGTCATACAAGCTTACAAAAACGTTTTGCATGTAAGTTTTCATCAGAAAGAATTTTTGATATTACAAGTATGTGTCAAATTTAAAAACAACTTTAAGAAAAAGTAATTAGATGATCTGTGGAGTCGTTTTCTTGAGCGACATGCTACTCTTACATTATTGTTTTCCCTGCAGACAACTCTGGAGTAGAAAAATGGTGTTATTAAAGGTAGCAGAGCTACAAACAGCCACGTAGTTTTGCGAACACAACTTTATATCGCTAGATGGAAGAAAAACCTCTACAAATTCCTGAAAACCGCACAAAAATCAGAATATTTATATGTTTCCAGCTTTCATAAACTTTTTCAAGTTATTTAAGCAGTCGTTTTCACGTTACTACTATTACTGTGACGTGTTTATGTTAAAGGAGGCATGGGGTAGGTTGTTTTAAATAGCATAATCACCTCTCAGGACAATGCCAAGAACGCATTGCACTGATCGGTAGCTGTTCTGAAAAGTCGTGGAGAGGCGATGATGCAATTGCCTTACCCAGGTTTTTGTGGACTTAAGTATGGTGGCCCATGCGTGCCACCCTAAAAATGTTTTGTTTTTGGCATTTTTTTTGAAAAAAAACAACAAAAAAACGTTTCAAATACCAAAAAAATTTTACTTTCGTTTCGAAAACACTTTTGTTTCGCAAATGTTTTCTAAATAAAAACATTTTCGTTTAAAAAAAAATTGATTTTCGTTTCGGAAACACTTCCACTGTTGCTTCGGAAACACTTCGTAAAACATATCGAAAAAAATCGCATCAGTTTTGTGGTCGTGGCTCATGCGTGCCACGCTCCGTTGAGGGCCAGTTTTTCCACCTGAGAAGGCTTGATTTGCAGATTCTCCTATGTCGATGTTTGGCTCCAGTAGCTCGCGATCGTATTGCGCGTACGTGGTAGACTAGTGAGTCTTTCCTTCTTGTGATAACCTATCCTTCGGAAATGTCTTTGAGGTATTTGCTCAATCCACAACCACATTTGTTTTTTCTAAGCTAGCCTTCCAATCTAGGGCTTCTAAAGACAGAACTTAAAAGAATTATAAATTTTAAAGCTTTAAAAATTGATTTAAAAATAATAAAGAAGAGTTACAACCTTTAAACTCCTTTCAAAAATTAATTTTTGATCAACAAGGTGCCGCTCCACAGAAGGTGCCGCCCGGGGCCCAGAGCCCCCTGGGCTCCCCCCTTGCTACGCCACTGCTTGTGGCTTAGAGTAAGTTAATGCATGGTATTTTTATGGTCAAGAGAATCGTACGGATTGTGCGCACGAGGAGCGGTGGTTGTGATGCAGTCAGTCAGTACTGGAATATTCTGGCCTGTATAGCCTAATTGTTAAAAAAGTTGAAAGCTGCTTCGTGATTTTAGGTAGCCTAAAGAATTTTATTGGGGATCATTTGTCAAAGTTGCATTGTGTGCCTGCCAAATTTCGACGTTTTTGGCAATTAAGGCAGAAATTTGATAACTGAAAAACTGAAGAGTAGCCTAATTGTTCCAGTTTTGATGACCTCCAAAACGGGCTCCCTGTGACAAAGTTTTCGACACAGTACTGTGATACTGATAGGCAATGTCGATTTAGCTGATAGGCAGTGACGCTTGTCAAAGTAAAGGCATCGATCCCCAACAAAATTCTTTAGGCTACCTAAAATCATGAAACAGCTTTAACTTTTCAAAGAACTAGGCTTCACGCCAGCATATTCCAGTACTGACTGACTGCATCACAACCACCACTCCCCATGCGCACAGTCCATTCACTTCTCTTGGCCAAAAAGATACCATTCACTTACCGTAACCATTTAGGTTTAAGTTATACGTCTTAAGTTACAAGTTCTACGTCTTGTGTCACAAATCCCTCAAAGAAATTTTCCAAGGATAGTTGATTATCACAAGGAAAGACTCAGACTAGTCTACACGTATGCGCAATACGATCGTGAGCTACTGGAGCAAGACATCGACATAGGAGAATCTGCATATCAAGTCTTCTCAGGTGGAAACACTAGTCCTCAACGGAGGGTGGCATACATGAGCCACGATCGCAAATCTGATTCGATTTTTTTTCGATTTGTTTTACGCAGTGTTTCCGAAACAAAAGTAAAAGTGTTTCCGAAACGAAAATCAATTTTTTTGAAAAGGAAAATGTTTTTAGTTAGAAAACATTTGCGAAATGAGAGTGTTTTCGAAACGAAAGTAAAATTGTTTTTGTTTTTGATACGAAAAGATTTTAATTTGCAAACAAAAGTGAAAGTGTTTCCAAAACAAAAATAAATTTTTGTAAAACGAAAACGTTTTTGTTTGGAAAACATTTGCGAAACGAAAGTGAAATTGTTTTAGTTTTTGAAACGCATTTTTTGTTTTTTTTCAAAAAATGCCAGAAACAAAATTTTTTTAGGGTGGCACGCATGGGCCACCATATTTAACCATACGTGACAGTAACAAGGAACACACAGATTCATGAAAGAACATGCACATAGATATGTGGTGGTAATAGAAAAGCATGCGCTTAAAGGTGCTAACAAAAATACTTTCACGAAACACAGTCATTGTTATATGACACTAGTAAAGAGTACATGCGCATATATGGCGCCAACACGATTGCTAAAACTTGTAGCACTGTTGCATAGTGCTACTTCAACTTCCGAGTCGACCGATTGATAAAATGTATGGGGGCAGGGCAATGAGAGGCTGCGAAGGGCCAGGGGACAATTGGGCTGCCCTGAGGAATGATGTGTGCGTTTCACATCCGTCCACAAAACATGCAGATTGTGCAATTCTTTCAAACTTAACGCAGATGGTACAACATGAGGCAGGAAATATTGATACCCGCATCCGCATTTATTCAAAATGTTACGAACATACAGCGCACTAGAAACCGACAAAGATATTTGGGTCTAGCAAGCAGCTCCCTTAATAAACAAGATGGAGATATGTGATTGCCATTTCAAATTTCGCGGGTATCATCTGTTTATTTTATCTCTTGAGAGTAGCGAAATAGAGAATCAGTGTTTGGCGTCGGGGCCCAAGCAATTTTGGATGGCCGGAGCTGGAGCCAAAAGCGTTTAGATGGTGGAGCCGGAGCCTGAAATTTGAGTTGCAGCTCCACTGGCGTGGTTTCAATGCTAAGCAAGATTAAGTGAAAACTGGTAGAGATTTAAAAAGCAACACGGAAGACCAATGTGTTTTCGCTTCATTATGCCAAAGTGTGGACGAACCACACAGCATTTGCAAACAGCCGTGAGGCAGGAAACTACACAAAGCAAGATCGGCATGATAGCATTTAATGAAGGAGTGAGGAAAATGTCTGTTTCCGAAGAGACATTCTTAGCTACTGTCGTGAGATTTGAGCGCTTTTCTATTGAAAATTCCGCAAAAATCACAACAAAAGCTTCAGTACAGGATCTCAATATAAGCGTGAAGAGGAGCAGTAAAAAGCACGTGCGCCAAAGTACGTTGTTCGCACCTATTCTACTTGGCTAATCTGCAGAAAAGCACAACACATTAGAATAAATGTGAAGTTTTAATTAAAAAAGAAAGTGAAGACAAACACAGAAAATAATAACGATAACTTTTGATGCTAAGAAAGAAAGCAAATCAGATGTCCCCTGTTTACCCTTCTTTTTGCTCATCTTTTACCCGGCTGTTTTCCCAAAATGAGCAAACACTGTTTTTTACCAAACACATTCAGTGTTACCCTCTGCTTTTCTACAAATTTGTAAAGACGTCCTCATTCGCATATGATATGCTTTCAAAAGCGAAAGGAGAACCAATTTAGCCAAAAAGCGCCTGTTCAGTAGGGAGAGCCATGATTGTTTGGGGTCAACTTCATCAAATTCCTGGATCTTTATCTGAAAAGCCCAGCGCAGGTGAACGCTATTCCGTTTTAAATATGGGAAAAGACGATGTTACACCGACTACACTACTGTGAGTAGGAAACTATAGCGAATAGACTCGCTCACAGCACATGTCTAATTTACAATTCGCAGCAACCTAACTCGCACCTCATATCAAATGTATCAATAGGGCAATCACTGAACTTACTCTTCCTTTACCCCGCCAAGGAAAATATCTGACAGAAACCTATTTTTAACAATCTGAAATGTGAACTAAACACACAATATTTTAGGTATATTAGAAAAATTTGAGCATTTACTTTGTAAACTTTTGCAATTTGAAAATCTTGACAGAAAACAAGACATTACAAATAACGTAAAAAGCTTCTACGTCCTATCTCGTCAAATGCATTTTTTTCTATTTACAGAATGCACGTACAGTAGATGAAGGGCAAAGCGCATTATTTGCTATGTTGGATCGGTAACTGAAATGTCTGCTTTGTGCGTTGAACCTCCTGTTGTTAGATTCACCAAGACCGACTGCTTATGTGCTTTACCCACAAACGACTGTTTTTTCATTTTGTCAGTTAAAAGTCCGTACCTAGAGGGAATTCGTTGGCAGGAAATTCAAAACATTGGATTTGAAAACAGTTTTCAAAGCAGCTTTTGTTTTCTACGCGGTGCTTGATTTGCACCTTCTTTGTAAAATAAAAAAACAGCGTCATGGCCGGTTTGTCAACAGCTTGTCGTTTTTTCACTAGTACTCTTAATAGAATCTTGTTTCAGTAGTACTCTTAATAGAATCCGGTTTGTCAACAGCTTGTCATTGTTTCAGTAGTTGTTTCAACAGTAATTAGCAATAATAATTAATGCAAAAATTGAGTAAGTCTTTTCCAGCATGTATACCAAGGTGCAGCCTCAGCAAAGTTTTCTATACCTTATATTGAGACATATTTCAGAGTGATGAAAATTTAGCTCTAAAACCAACTTGGAAGTTTCGCGCAAATGTTACTGGAAACGTTTCTACGAAACCACAAAAGGTTCTTGACCTTATTCTGTCTTTTCATTTATGACGAAAATGAAAAAGAAGTCAAGAGTTGCCTATTTATGATTTGATACTTTGCACAAGTCAACAAAGCACTTTTGCGCGACCCTGTTGGACGGAGCAGAATGCAGCACAAACTAACTAGAAGAGTTTGCTCTATCTCAAATCACATCGCTGACCATGGGCGCGGGAAGGAAGGGCAGTGGGGGCCTGGTTCCCATTGGATTTAAAAATTTGACATGTTCATATTAAATTGTTAGCAAAAAAGGTTGTTTTCTTACTTTCGAGTGTGTAAAATGAAATTTAACCAATTTCCCCCCCTGAAAAAAATCTTTTCGACGCCCATGCCCCTAACCCACATGCTAGAACTGCTTATGGTTCGTTAAGAACAAAAGTACTCAGCGCCATGCACTTACACCGAACGTGACACCAAGGGTCTGCAATTTTTTCAGAGAATATCAGTGATAACTAATTGTAATTAATCCTGTTTTATAAATTCAAGCGTGTTTGTGGACTTTTGTTATGCTTTGACTATTATTATAGTAATCAAACTGTTTGATACTTATATCAAACTGTGCTTGTCTACCCGATTAACAATATGTCAGTATCAGTTGGAGAAGTAATGCTAAGATACCGGAATGTTTGGGTCTGGCGAGGTGAGGTACTTGGACCAAACATCAGTATGCAGAAGGGTTCAGAACAGGGGTTGCAAAGTTTTCTGTGAATGGTAGCAGCGCACAGAAATTTTTAGTAGCGCACACATATAAGTTTTGCCATATAGCATTCATATGCATAAAGTATAAAATGTAGAGAAAAAACGTTCGCGCACTCCAGGTTTTTGGTCGCGGAAGGTGAGTGCTCGACCGCATGTTTGCACCCCTGGTTTAGAGGATAAGCAGATGATAAAAATGCCATGGAAAACATAACAAATCAATGGCACAAATACAGTGATTCAGTGTTTCACAAATAAAGACAAAAAAAACACTTTCCACTGAACCACAATTTCACATGCGCAAACTATGTTATTTATGTAGCGATTTGTGTGATATGCCATGAACAGTATGTTGGCCAAACAATCACGAGATGGTCATCGCACTGCAGTAATTGGAACAAACCTGATTGCAAAGATGACAACGACCAAATTGCCTTATCGCGGCACAATTCAACGAGCCATGGTATGGTAAATAAACCACCTTAACATGAAGCATACACTGTTACTTTTGCCGAACAACCAAATTTTCACTCTCTGAATGTCTGTGAAGATAAATGTTATTACCAACTTGACGCACAAATTAATATTCAGAACACGATCCTTCCCCGTGTGAAATAATTCTTGCTACTTTCTGTGCTGTTCTTTGATGTGTTTTCACCTTTTTCACCACCCAGTGTGCTAGCAATGTTTTTTACTCCCGTCACCCCGTTCAGCATTTAATTTTAAAGGCGTACTCTAGATTGTGTAACTTATCGCAATATACCTGGCTAATGCTGCCAACGAACAGCATTAGTGGGACTAGTGTCGTAAAATGGAGCATTTTCTTTTTGGTGTAGCAAGGGTAAAACGCTTTGTCATGGTCCGTTTGCACTGCATTGTCAATAACCTAAAAAGGATAAGCAAAATTCCGAGGTTGCCTCCTTGCGAAAATTTCTACGGACGCCCATCCACCAGGGTTTACAATAGCTTACAATAGGGGGTCTCCAAACTATTGTCACCTCTCCTTTTCTACATGAATTTATATGACTACATGAATTGGATAGACAGTCACAACAGAGTCGAGGAGGATGTCACAGTTGGGAGCTGCAGGATCAACTGTTTACCTTTTGTAGACGATTTGGTACTGCTAGCATCTTGTCAACAGGTTTATCAGCATGCACTCGATCGGTTTTCTGCTGCGTGCGACCGAGCCGGAATGAAAATCAGCACTAAAAACACCGAGGTATTATGTCTCTCCACAAACCCAAGGCAGTGTGTACTGCAATTGAGCGGCAATGCACTGCAGTAGGTGGGGAAATTCAAGTACTTAGGGGTGGTAGCCTTTTTACGAGTGACAGAAGATGGAGTGAGGATATTGATACACGGATTGGTAAAGCTAACGCAGTTCTGCTTGAGCTTTATCGCTCTGTGGTCACAAAACGGGCGCTTTCAAACACCGCAAAGCTGTTAGTTTTTAAATCGATCTTTGTTCCGGTTATGAATCTTGGGTAATGACCGAAATAATATTAACTCAGGTGCAAGCGCCAGAGATGGGATTTTTGCGAAGAGTCCACGGTGTGACACAAAGGCGTACCGAGGTTAGATGGTGCCAGAGGCAAGAAACGTGTTTGGCGCCCCATGTTCGAACCTTAGGTCTTTTGGGAGTAAATGTACTGTGTTGAAGACAAAACCTGCGACATTGCTGGGACTTTTTCGGAGACCCCCAGTGATTCCGGGCTCGGGTCAATGCTCCTATCGTTACGCCGCTGGTGTGGCTCTTCGCGATAAAGTACGCAGCTGTGAAATTTGCGGAATCCTGAATGCCGAGCCACTTCTCTGAATCGAAATATCCCAGCTACGTTAGTTCGGCCATGCGTCCAGAATGTCCCAGGTAAGATTGGGGAGGCAAATCCTGCTGGCTAAACACACGGGAAAGCGGTCCAAAGGTCGACCAAGGACCAAGTGGAGTGGCTACATCTCCGACCTTGCTTGCTCCCCTAGTGGTGTGGAGCCAGCAAAATCATCTGAAATTGCTGTTGACCGTGAGGTATTCCGAGTCCTCTTAGGGCTGTTGCCCACGCGACCCTCCCTGGAGGAAAAGTGGGCATGAAAATGAATGAAATGAATACCATTTACGTTATTTGGTTTGTTCAACCGTGTTTAAAAGTGCTCAGCTAACGAGTAAACAAGTTCCTTAAGGCTAGAATTGATTGATACGAACGTAGAGACGGATAAAAATGATTTGCCTTTAGTTCATGACACCTTTCGCAGGAAGTAAAATGTAAAAGATGTTTCCTGTAACTTCAGGTACGGCTATTGTTGCGTCAGCGTCATAATGCGGCCCGCAGGTTTCCTTATAAGTTCTCATTTGGCGCTCGGAGCAATTTGAGTTTGAGACCCCTGAGCTAGCACAATGTTTCTCGAACTTTCTCCACCTGCTGACTCCCGACTGTTGCATTGGCGTAAAAAAGATGCGTGATCACGCGATGGTCACCCGACAAACGTTTCGAACAAGGTGGAGAGAAATGACGGACAATTCATGAATTCACAATCTCCGATACATACGGTTTTGAAACCTGTGAAAAGTGAACACACAGATAGAGCCCACATTACATGTGAGACAATGTGATTGTTCTTCAATAGCCCACATTTTGAACACCCTCGTTCAACCCATCACGGTGTTACACCTTGAAAAATTCTGGTACATCTGGGGGGCTGGGGGTGTGTGGCACACTCTGCTGACAAGCACTGGAATAGAGCAGTAGGCCCTATAGTTGTTTTATTGTTTTCATATTTGAGAGTGAGACATGTGATGACTCTACCCCAGGATTGAATTTGATTCGTACTTTTTTTGTAATTTGTAAAGATACGAAACAGTTGTAAGGAAGAGCATAACTACAGTAGCATCGGATCGAAGATAAGCAGGGTATTCGAGGAATCTCCCTGCCATGCTGTGCTTTCATTACTCTATGATGATTCTGACTGCACGTACCCACAATTCAGCGACAATTTACCACTTGGACAACGCAGCTAAATCTGTTCGCAAAGTGTTTTGCTTGGAAATCGATTTCGCGTTAGTTACGCATTACATCCTGTAAAATTGCAAGAAAAATCTTACCGGTGAAATGATGTAGGCCTTTAATACTGTAGAAATACAATCATGCCAACTGCAGTTTGAAACACACGCTCAAGCTTTTCAATAAGAGAAACGTGTGGCCAGTTGTTTAAAAGACACGCCATGACCATTACGCTGTCATCAAAAAACCGCAAGACTAAGCTTTTTGTAGAGAAAACATGCGAGTAACGAATCGAATCACGTTTGTTTACAAAAACGGTTTGCCTCTAGACTTGCCGAGTCAAGGTTAACTTTTCCTTTGGACTTTATGCCAAAATCACTTAAAATACTTATTCCCTTGCTTGGAGATATCTGAAAGTGGAAAGGGAAGACTCAGCAAGAGGTTGTAATTTTTTTAAATTCAATTCATTAATATCATTGAATTGCTTCGATTTTACTGGAAAAATGATCACGAGCGACTGCGACTCGATTTTTACCTGCTTGGTTTGATCATCAGGAACCCATTTATTTTCATGACTTATGACTTCTGTTCCTTTCAGTCAACTACTGTTGACAATCGTTGAATGAGAGCTGGAAAGTTGGGACGTCATTTCCACCTCTGGTCATTTGATTCCAGTGTTGAACATGATCCGGTTCCCGGATCGCGATCCAACCGGATTCTGCAATTCAGAACCGGACCCGGATCGACTGGATTTCGTGTTATTCTGCCTTTAGATGAACATGATTGGTTGAAGTGGTCACATGACAACTTCGGAACGCATGACTTGCTTAGTTGACCGTGACGTCTGCGATGCTCAGTTGGGGATGCATGGACGAATGTCGTCATCAGTGGCGATTCTAGAATTAAAAAAGTGGGGGGACCACTGCGGGACCAAGGAAAAAGTAGGGGGGCCGACATAAATGTCTATCTTGCATGGTGATTTTTCGTTTTTTTGAAGATTAAGTTGCTATGATTTACCTTATCAAACCCAACATGGGCTTGTGGATATCGTTAAATATGAACTAATGTTATTATTCACAAGAGACACCTAAACGCCACTGTAGATGCAATCACACACATGTACTGTTATCAGAGCCGGATTAAAGGGTAGGGGGGCCCGGGGCAATTTTTACTGGAGGGCCCTTAGGACGTCATTCATGATGTCATCGTTTGTAAAAGTTATGTTTTCGCTGATTCGCAAGGTACCCGTTTGTTTTTTTCCGGTAGTCGAGAATGTGCTCACTCAAATGCATATACAGTTAGCTGCGAGAAGAGAATTTATGATGTAAATACTAGAGCAGGTTTTTTTAAGGCGTTTTAGGGACCCGATTCGGGTCCCTAGAATTTCAAATCGGGTCCCTAGAATCACACAAAATTGTCATCGAGTCCCTAAAATCAGAGAAAGTCGGGTCCCTAGAATCAGAGAAATCGGGTCCCTACAGATCCATACCGGGTACCTAATATTTTCCTTTAAAAAACCTGTACTAGAGTGCATTTTTCTAAGAAAAAATATTTCACAAGCTAGAGAGTGACTCTGCAAGAAACAACATTCACCCGAACAATAAGCAGAAACCAGAGATTACAAACAAAAACACCGGAAAAAGAACATGTCAATATAGCTAGCCATGCTGAGTGTGAAAGTTGTTTCCAAGCTAATGTCTTGATTTTCACCTTCATTTTCAGGTGCTCTTGTTAACGCCACTGATTTAACGTTGCTGCTTGAAAGTTTTGCTAGAAAAAGCGATTCAGTCGCGGCGTATTAGCTAACATTGCCAAATCCTTGCGCTTTATCTTCTTAGAAGCTTTGCGCTTTTCACAGCTCCTGATGGCATTACAGATTTCGGTATCGCTCCAGCTAAACACTGCAATCTCGTTTTCTGCTCTTTCGTTCTTTTTTTTCTTGATATGGTGATTTGTTGTTGGCGCTGTATAACTACAATGGTCTTGTAGCGCCACGACTGTGCTTGTACAATTTCTGGTTTGTTTTTTGTTCTGAATGTGTTCCCTGCAGCTCTTCCGCACACCGTGCGCCTCGTAAGAAGGCTACAGCAGGCGCGCAACCAGGGGGAGGCATTTGGGGCATTTGCCCCCCCAGAAATTTTCAAAACATTGTATGGCAATTTTGGCATTTGCAGAAACTTTCCAATAATAAAGTTGAAATTTTGTATTCTAATCATTTTTTAAAAAAGTCTTACTGGAATTTTTCTTTGTCTAACTTATCTCCTTACAAGGTATATTTTGAGACAGGCCATCTGATTAAAAATTTCGTAAATGATTAGTATTTAACCACAAATATGTTGGAATTGGGAGATGATTGATAATGTTGGTAGCCTATTTCTAAGGCATTTTTTATCCTTTTGTTCGTGTACCACTCTGAACATTTTTAAGAAATGCAGTGTGTCTACGCTTTGGTTTTGTTTCTTGCCATCTTCTGAGGAAGAGAGTTTGTATACACTCTTGAAACGTCAACAATAAATACTGCATTGCTATCACACCAGTGGAGCCAAATTTGCACCCAGTAGACTATGCCTAGTGACAGACACATCATCCTGGTATGTTCACATTGTGTTAGCTCTACGTTTGCCTGGGGCTACTGTAGGCTACTATTTACGCATTTTTGCATTTTATGTTCAGTGCTTAACCGTTGCTGGGTTTTCACAGCCAAGCTCTAATGTTGCAAGGGAAATTCGAATTTCACAAGAGCCTCAAAGTTATTAGGTGCTGTTTAGATAGTCCTAGCTAAAATGGCTAGGCCCACCCACATTTGGTGGCGAGCCTGGCCCAACCATTCGTAATAAAGTTAAAGTTGCATTCCTATTAAGAGCATTTGAGTTGGCAGACGAAGTCTCGTATCTACAATTAAAACAATAGCATCAGTGATTAAATATATCCTGACATTCAGTCCAGTCTCTTGTATCTGACATTCTGGCAGCTTCACCAGTCGCAATATCGTCTGCAGAAATTACCTCACAGCAAATATATTCAACTAAACTTTCAAAAATCTTGATAAACGATTTGATGAATTTGCTAAAACAAGACGAAAAGGTTTACTAGTAGCCTATACATCTGCCACACTAAAGCCATGACTGCACTAGCTGAATACGGCACCAGGCGTTTGTATTAGGCTACTAATTTTTCCTCTGTTATGATCGGTCGTTCTTCATCTTGATTAAAACCAGGCCCGTAACCAGCTTAGGACACCAGAGGGGGCGAAGAGTTGTCTGGGAGGGGTCCAAATTTTTTAACTATGTCCAACACATTTTTCCAAGGGGGGCGAAAAAATTTTTAACACGGGGGACGTGTCCCCCACTTTTTTCGGACAGTGTGGATATAATATACCATTTACCCCCACATATTTTTCTTCATGTTTTTTATTTGGAGAGGTTTCAAAATAAAAGTGATATTTGTCACATTTTGTGTGAAGAGCTTTTTATTAGGCCAGGGGCGCAAAACTTAGCTGAAAGTGGCCCACTGGCTACCGTAGGAATGGCACTAGCCAACACACCAAAAAAAAATAAAGAAATGATAGTGAATCCGGAAGTCGTGGAAGTCTATACTAGCTAAAAAACAAAGCACACCGAAAAGCGCAAAAAAACAACCTACTGAATAGCAAAACAATACTAAATATCAAAATGTCAGCTAAAAGGGACCCAGTTTTTACATTTAGCTTGCAAGGGGAGGCGGCTCGTCCCTGCCCCACGTCAGTTACGCCACTGCTTTTTCATGTTAGATGTTGCACATAGCCAAGCTGATGTTGAAACAGACTTTGGTGTGGTATCACTGATTCTGATATTTTTATAAATATTAGCTTCGATAAAATGATTTTCTAGAGACAGCGAAAGATTGTTAACTGCATCTGTCCGACATTTTACCCTGTGTGTTGTCTTGAGACAATAAGAGTTTAACAACTGCACGTGTGAGAGATCACATTACAGCAATGATTTATTTCGTGCAGAAATGTAACTTGTTTTACTCTAACGCTGGTTGTAACGTATTCAGAAAACAGAGCAAAATTTAAAGATCCAAGTTTATAATGTTAGAAAGTTGCATTTTCAGGCAAATCTCTGCGACATTTTTGCCGAAGACAAAAAGCAGCACTAATGTGGAGACATAGGATGGGCAGATTTGCTGCTCATGAGGTCTAGCAGAATGATCATTTTATGTGTGCAGCTATTCTTTTGATTAACAGAAGTGTCAATTAATAGCCTATTAGTATTAAATTGTCGGCTAATCTTGAATGTTGACGTTACTTATTGCCAAGTTCATGACCTTTACTTGTAAGAGCAGATGCCGTTTTATGTGGTCACGCTGTACGTTTGTAAAAGTTTGGAATGCTGATCATGTTGTTGAAATATACATGTAGACCGTGTCCAGTAATAAATTTAAGTACAGTATATTATTTTGTAAATCATCTGTAAGGACAAAGCGTGATTAGTGTTGCTTTCAAAGCACCTCTAAAAAATAAAATTGGGAACCTGTATTTATATAACTGTACTTCTGAATCGACCCGATGACTATATTGATTTCGCACCGAGCTGTCCCCCCCACATTTTACAAAAAAATTGCACCCATACCTGCAACCCCTAGTTACGGGACTGGTTAAAAATAAAAAGTTCCCATTTTCGGAAATGTTGCGAATAGAACTTTATCTGTGACCGCTTGCGAAAAAGTTGTATCACGGTTGAATAAACACGCTGACGTCATCGAATGAAAGTTCGTGAAAATTGCTCCCCCCCGAAATGCAGAACTGGTTGCGCCCTTGGGCTGCAGTACCAATTTACAAGGTCTTGGTAAGACCCGGTCAAGAGTCGTACTCTCGACCTACCAGCACCGAAACGGACGCACTTAACACTAGACCACGGTCTTTCATTCTACGAATCGACTGATTAAAACCAGTGCTGCCACAGGCTTCTCTGCAAAAATCA
>Ga0210059_1008190_pt1 | contig 16543 bp, 11 predicted proteins | sample Ectturendosymbi2_FD_188042 | JGI IMG/M metagenome (GOLD analysis project Ga0210059, IMG submission 188042) | Ecteinascidia turbinata endosymbiont from Florida, USA - Sample 2 (SPAdes) (version 2) | ecosystem: Host-associated > Tunicates > Ascidians > Unclassified | place: Key West, Florida...
TAATCAGGTAGGTGTGAGGGCATACAAGACAATGTTTGGAAAACATGCGCTGCTGACTTAATGTGAAATATGTAATTCAGAAATCGTTTTTTTTTTTACTACAAAAATGGAGTGTAATGTTATCTACTCATTGCTATTTAGTCTGCAATATGTTGATATCATTAGTGCTGGTTCTACATGCTGGAATAGAAAGCAGCGTCCTACTTTGAAAGCAATGGCTTTATCAAAACAAATGGGGAAAATTATTCAAAAATATTTGGGAAGTCAAATGCAAACTGCGGATGTAAATTCTCTTAAAGATATCCGGTTCTTTATCAGTGACCATAAGTAAAGCATGAAGAAGACAGATGGCGACACTGTTTGCTCAAAAGTCTTTTAAATGCATTTTTAAAGCATGTTTTGTCTTTGTACCCGTTTGTTTTCATGCGAAGTGCAAGCGCCATTGCATCAATGCGATTTGCCTTGTACGTTTCCTGACGATCTTTGTAATCTAGTTGTATCTTTCCCCAGCAATCTTGTCAAAATGAAATTCGCGTTGAAAACGGACGAAGGCGAATTAGCAAGAAATGCAAACAATCGGCCGCGTGCGAGAACAATTACCTGCAGAACCCCAGGGCGGCCTGGTACCCGTCTCAGTGCTCGCCTTCGTTTGGCCGCAACAGCGTTTGCAGGTGCTGCTGCGCAGGCGATCTCTGCAATTCGGGAGAGCTGCCGTGCCTGGAAGGTAACTTGTCAAAGTCATATCATGAATGCCGGACTTAAATTCCTTTCTTAACCCTTGCTGTTTTTTGATACGAGCGGATCGGTAGGGACAAGCCATTGTATCTGGTTTCACGATTATGCACGTCCTCGGAGACAGACGTGCGGCAGGCGAATAGTGAGCGCGTGCCACACGCAGGTTTTCGAAGCTTATGTTTCGATTTGCTGACGGCCTGGCTGACGGAGCTTGCTTGTCATGAATCCTATCTGCTTATTACTTTTTCCTGATATTGCATGATGTGAACAAGTTGTATGTGCTCTTGTAAAACTGTCAATACGGTTTAGAGGTTTTTATATCTTGCATCAAAAAACAGTTTTGTTTAGTGTGATAAATGCCGTAACTGAATTTTAATGAAAACAATATACAGTTGTTTGTAATTATACGTTGTGTAACGTATGCTGAAAGTTTCCCGCTAATATACAGCTACGGTTAGCCGCATGAAAACTGCAAATATGGCCTGATGCAGCAAAGTTGGAGTAGATTAAAGAGTTATACTGCACGACATTTAGGTTCCGGTCCGTGGCCCTGCAGGAAACATTAGCATTATCTTTATCTTTAAAATATGTTTTACGCAAATCGTTTTATTGCCACTTGGTGTAATTGCATTGCCTTTTCAAAGTGGCGTGCCACAGTGAAAGTTTTGCACAGTTCATTGCTGCGATACTTTGAGTTTGGAAACCTGTTTGGTGTGGAAGTCATGCAAATATAAACAGCAGGTAGGGTGCAATTGGGGTGCACGGGACCCCTCTGCGCACACAAATCCGTATTCTTTCACCCCAAGGTCACCTGGAAAAAGGTTTTAAACAATTTTTCATAAACATTCATCCACGAGATATCCTGAAAAGTTATTTACAAATTTTGCGTTATATACGTTCACGCAGAAGTGGGCCTTCGTGGACTTTGAAAGCATTTATTACTCAGTGCAGATAATTTTGATTTTCTTTGGGAAGAATTGAGCAATCTGACGCAGTACATATACAATGTCTTCATGACCTCTGCCAAGGTTAAAAGCTTAAACACTCAACGAGTTGCCCTGCTTTTAATGAAGCATTAAACCAATCATTTTTGCCTCATGGTCGCTTTGATGTTTTTAGTGATGCTACATCTTACAATAAAACGAATTCTACGCTTTTCAAAAACTCGTGTTTTTCCAGAAAGTTCCTGTTCAGCGCTAACGGTTCCGCTCAACGCCCTGATCTCTTGCACGAACCAGTACCGGCCGGGGTCGTTGTGCACGTTTCGCTGCGAGAGAGGCTACAGGCTTGTGGGAGGGGCCACCCGGAGATGCGACGGTGCGGCGCGGACGTGGACGAGCAGGAGCCCGGTTTGCGAAAGTACGTTGTTGCCTGCGCTTCAGCGACTAAACCTTAAAACCAGTAGTCACGCATTTATGCGTCATCCGTTTGTGACGCTAAGGATCGTGGCAGCAATCCGAGGGGAGCTTCGGTGTCGGGCGGTGAAAGATTCAGGTGATTTGCTAACGGAGTAATCGTTGAAAAGGAATGAAGATCCTTGTTTGATTTTGATGTCTTGTTTTGTCACTTCGAACGTTCCTGAAGTGATTGCTGGTGCATCGGTGATGATGGGCTCTTGCCCTAACTCCAAACGGAGTTTTGTTATATATGCTTGATAAGAGCAGATAAAACTAATTAAAGCTTAAAAAATCGCAAATCAGGAGAATGTACCGTACGTATGTGCAGACGCAACAGTTCAGACGTGGGTTAGCTGAGGTTGAGTTCCAGCTTTTTATTCAGTCTCTTAGCAACACTTGGAGTGCAGAGTTCTTGCATCCTGAATAGTTTTTGTCTGATAGAGTTTATTTTGTAGCAAGAATATTGAAGTGCAAACTACATATTTCTGTGTTCGTTTTCACACCAATGCGTGAAACCAACGTTAAGCATGCGGTCCGCAGTCATTCTACAAACAAGCTGTAGTTTTACGATATTGATTTGCATTTGTCGAGATACTGTTGAAAAATGTTGTGTAAAAAACTGAAAACGGATGGGCACTTCGTAATGAAGAAGACATGCGAAGGAAAGGTGCAAAGAAATGGCATAAAAATTGTAGAAATGTAAAGAGCTGGTGAAAAAAATCCAAAACTAATGGTAAAATGAAATTACTAGAAAACAAGGAGATTGAACAAAAACGGCAGACCTCAGCCGTAACTGATTTCTAAACTCGTGTTTTTAGCATAAGGCATCATTTTCTGCACATTTTGAAGCTTTAATGCACGGTTGTACGAAAGAAAGTGTTTGGAACAAAATATCGATGAAAATTCATATAAGGAAAGGAGGGTGAGTGCAGCACGTCCTCAAAACAACCCTGTTGTGTTATAGCAGACCAACGTTGATTGAAATTGATTTTGTAAAGGTTAGCCGAAACTCAGTGGTCATCAAGTGGGCATCGTGATTCATCTTTGATCTTATCGTAAGGAAATGCAAAGCAATTGTTGCATTGTTCGAATTTTCACAAAGGATTCATAACGCCTGCATTTAGTTCCACTGTCACAGTTTTATGTCTGCGTTCCTCCCGGTTTCTTTGTTGCGATGTCCAGAAAACCAGAGTAGACTGAAAGCTATTTACAGCTCACCACAATACAACGAAAGCTTTGCCCACATCACGATTTCGTGACAAGTCCGTGGGGGGGCATTTGATCCATCGCATCTCTCCTAGGCTGTTTGCTGCCACGACTCACGTGCTTGTTCCCAACATCGCGTATTTTTTCATGCTAATATATTTCAAGACTAGAAATTAGCAGTCTAGTCCAAGGGTAGAGGTTTATAAATAATTGTCGAACTAATTGCGCAAAACAAATCTCACAAAGTGATAACAAGCCTAACAAGGGTCACGCGTTCCGTTTTTCACAGGAACCAGATGCTCTATTCGATACAAGTCGATCGGTAATGGCGAACTTCGCTGCACGAACAGCAACTTTTATGGCTCGTCTTGCACGTTTGCCTGCAACACGAACTACACTCTGAAGGGAAGAAGGTCTATATCATGCCAAGTGAACGGAAGATGGAGTGGCAGGACTCCCACATGTCAACGTAAGTTGTTCGTTGTATGGGGTTCGAAACATTTTCTTCGCTTTGCATCTATTGCTGAAATTGTCATGAAGGCGGGGGCAAAATGATTGTAACCTGTTGTTGTACTATTTTCGGGGGGGGGGAAATGATTGTAACTTGGTCTTGTTGTACTATTTTCGGGGGGGAGCGAAATGATTGTAACTCGTTTTTGCACTATTTTCGAGGATGGGGCAAAATGGTTGTAACTTGTTGGTGTGCCTTACAACTGAGCATGATTTTGAACATTTCGTGGGCTACAATTGCCCGATTGACCCCTGGTTGCGGGCCTGGTCACGGTGTTTTCCCAGAAACCATCCAACCGCAGACAAGGCTTTCCCAGAAACTATCCAACTGCCTGATCAGTTTATAACCACTAATTGACCGAACTTGTAGTAGCCGCCCCTAGAAACGTCTTGAGCTTATAGCCTCTCACTATCTATTTCGCGCTCCAACAAGTTATTTCCTGTGATCAGACGAAGTACACGGGTGACGTAATTGATTTGAATTGATTTTTCTCACTCCGAGTGCTACTTGTAATTCATCTCTGAGAAAATTGCTCTTAAGTGACACCCATTAACATTTTGTCGCCACGAGCTTTAAACTCGCAAACATAAAAAATACTGTAGTTGGCAACACTGCTGTGTGCGATCTTCCTAAGACTTTTAAATAAATTGCTAATAAGATGGTTATGTGTGGCCAGTGCAGGTCTCGCCTGCTTTCCGATCAATTAAAGCTGATTTCCAAGTTTGGCGTTAAGACTCGAACTCGACAACTTTTCATTTTCTGCAGTAACCACGTGCGACGAACTGAGCCGACCGGCAAATGGCGCCGTTTCTGTCGGAGATCCGCCTGTTATCGGAACAGTTCGTCAATTCGCGTGCGACGTGGGCTTTTTCTTGAAAGGAAAAAGTGCTGTGGAGTGCAGTGACAGAAACCGGGATGGCAGCGGGGAATGGAGCGACCCACCCCCAGCATGTGAACGTAACCAGACATGTGTTTGATTTTTCGTAGAATCAGATTTTTTGATGAATGTGCACAACGTTTCAAAGAAAATGCGTTAATATTTGACTTGTGTGGTAAGTAAAAAAACAAGCTCACTTTAGCTGATAATAGCGTCGTGCAAGAAAACATTGTGGCAAGGTTAAGCCGCTTTTACCGGCAGTTGTGTTTCACCATTTTTTGTTTTCGCCATCACAGCCATCACCTGCCCCGAAGCGGAAGTACCAAGAAACGGAAGCTCGATTTTATTGACCCCGCCCTTGTGGGATGCGGTGGTGACGTATGCCTGCGATGAAGGTCACTATCTTAGCGGAAGTGACATCACTCGCTGCGTCGATCGTAACAACGACGGCGAGGGGGAGTGGAGTCAACCGGCTCCCGCTTGCGAAAGTAAGTTTTGACAAGCAATGTAAAGTAAAACCAAATATTCTTTTTGCCATCTTAGGAAAGCTGTTCTTATGGGTCTTAAAGAAAGAACGTGCCATTTTTCTCTAAATCCAAAGCTCATGGAGGTTTGTGAATTTTCAGGAAAAGCAGTTGTCAAATTAATAATATTAGATATGTAATTGGGGGGAAGCCGGAAACGACGTCATCCCATTTTTGAGGGGGAGAGGCTTACGCTCTTGGTGTATAGTAAGTGATTGAATGAGGATATTTAAATGCGATATACTTCACACAGTGAAAAAAGCTGTGCAACGCACACTGTTGAAAAGCCCTGGGGTATCTTTGGCAATTCTTGTTAACATTATTGAATTAAATCGTATCCAATCTTGTTGTTTGTACATGGAGAGAAACTGGAGATATACCCTTTGGAAATACACGAAACTCCGGTAAATCTAGCAAATGAAGCGTCCAGCACAAACTGCATCCCTTACAAAATATTCTATATGCCCTATATACCTTGCTTCAGTCACAACGTGAATCCCTTGGGCACCTGTATTTACCCCTTCAACCAAGAGTGCAGCAGATCCATTGGATGATTATTTCGTGTAAAATACAAATGTTCCCAAAACTTATCTCTGTTTCCTTGATATCACCTTTATAAAATTGCAATGATCTTTTTCCGGTTAGGCTACATAATTTTGTGAAGTTTCTTGAGAAACACCCTCGTTACTCCTTTTTAAAAAGTGATTTAAAATAGTTCTGACATGAAAAAATATTTTTCTTACAACTTCTATGAACACTGTCAAAGCTGAAGTGAGGCTGTGCAAGCTTTGGAAGTTGACCTTCGCCCAAGGCTGCGTCAGAGTTTGTTCACCATGTAATGTGCTACATTTGTAAAAACACCAAGAAAATCAAAAAACATTTTTAGGACGAAATTACCATTGCTTGAAAAATATTAAACGTTTCAGTGTAAGCGTTTCTAGAGCTGCCTGAGATCACAATCAAGGCATGCTGGGTTCAATGGAACCCGTGTAATGGAGTAACTTATTTGCTGCACCAACTTAAGCGACAGGACACTATTTGAGTAATTCCCGAGGAAAAGTTTGAGAAAAGTTCGATAGGATCAGACGCGTACTTTGCGGTTGATAAAATCTAAAAAGCAGCCTAGGTTTTGAAAATGTTGGTCGACCTCCTCTGAAATTTGTCTACAAAATCAAATTACTCATTCTAAAGTTGGTGACCGTAGCGATCGTTGATGTGATATTTGTTAGAGCGACGGTTGCGGCATTCTTTCCAAATCCACTTGATACCACGTTAAACTCAGAAAACACAAGTGTCATTGTGGAATGCTTATAATCGTTTAGGTTACTATGCCACAGCAGCAAATTATGTTGGACATGAACGAGCATTTGTTGCAGGTGTGGAGTTCAGAAATTGATTTGAAACCGATGGTGTCGATCCAAAAGCAATCTGTGCAATGAAAAATCACTGCTTCAAATGTTTACCTAAGACAAACTGATCAAAAAACGAAATTCTGTTTTGCAGTGATCACCTGTCCTATCGTCGTAGCGCCAGCTAACGGCTTTCTTTCGAAAGAAAACAGCATTCCAATGTTTGGAACTCGAGTGGATCTTGCCTGCGAAGAAGGCTTCTTTTTGATTGGTTCGCCGACCTTACAATGCATTGATCGCGACGGAGATGGAAGAGGGGAGTGGGACCAACCATTGCCCCGTTGCCAAGGTGATATGTAACAACCAGTAAAATTACAGTCTACAAATAGCTAAACCGATATTTGAAGATTTAATCTCTGTATACATTCGATGTTACTGTCTAGAGTCGAAATGTCATGCAGCTAACCTTCTCTGAAGAAAAAATATTTCTTCTTAGCAATCGTTTGTCCTGTTTTGGATCTCCCTGCCGACGGACGTTTGACGTCATCACCCAGCTCCGTTTGGGGCGCGAGGTCAACTTTTGCGTGCGACGTCGGTTACTACCTACGTGGAAGCGACACTGTAGCATGCGTTGACGAGAACAACGACGGGGTTGGAGAGTGGGATAAACCAATGCCAACCTGCAGCCGTGAGTCACTTTATTCACGCAACAGATCGGCAGCTAGCGTCAGTTTAAATAAAACCGCTCGTCTTGACGAAAGCTATAAGAAACACATTTTGACCTATGGTCCAGGCGTGAAAACGCAGTTAGTGAAGTCTTTGTTTTGCCGATGAAAGTTCGAAGCAGTCAACCGGAATGCTTTTAGATACAGCTGCTTGTTCAACTGCTTTTAGAGCTTGCAATTAATCTTTCAAGATATTTTATTGATATACGTTTATTGCAATTTATTTGCCACGGCTCCAGCTTTTCTCCAGTTTGTTGTGTGAAGCAAAACCACAAATCAGGATCACTGTCCATTTCCATAGAAGCGGAGATTTTGTGTGTCTCAAGCAAATAAGTTAAAGTTTGGAACAAATTTTGGAAATGATGCATATGTTTGTCAAAGTCCGTTTTTGGCGATGATATTTTCTTGAAAATAAAGCGCACTTTCTGTGTTTACCGTTAATGTGTTTGTATTATTGCTGTTTCCTGCAAATCACGTGGTAGTCTTGATGGATGCTCCGTTTGGTTGTCTGATTCACTTAAAGTGTGCGTAATATCTCACGTATAGTCCATTTTCTATGTCGTTGATTCTACCTCGAAATACTCACACGTCATCAAGATCACGTACTTAGTTATGCGCGCCACACGATGCGTTTCCGCGTAAAATGTTTCTTTCACGTTAATTAAAGTTTAGTTATTCCGTGCAAATCAAACTAACACTCAGTTTGCATCCGGTCATGTATCGCACTTGCAAGCAACTAGCCGAACGCTCAGCAGCGCACCAGCAAACCAGAGCTTGATGTCACAAACATAAGACTAATGGCGAGCCACACATCTACATCAAGCTGAAATTTAAGGTTTGTAAAACCATCGATACAGGAAAGAACAAACCTGGTGCTTCAAGAAATATTTTCTTGCACAGTGCACTTCGAATTTCTGATACAAAACGCCCGTTGTACGCAGTGGCGCATCTATGCAAAGTGGCGCCCATGGCGAAATGTAAATGTGCGCCCCTACTAATAATTTAAATATTAGATGTAGTGACAATATTTACGAAAGATAAACCATGAAGAAAATACATTTTTTTGAAACGGAAAATAATTTGTTTTTTTTACTTTAAGCTTTTCAGCAAAGAAAATATAAATTATCCAAAACGACTACAATGTACTTCTATACTCATTTATTTTTGCAATAATGAATATCAAAATCAAATATTGACGTTATCGTAGTTAATAGGTCTACATATTGTTGCCTGGCAAAATGGTATAACTTACAAAAAAGCAAACAACATGATGCAATTGCAAACGACAATTATTTTTAATGGAACACATTTAATTTGAAATGTCCAAAAAATTATTTAATGCAAGCGATGTATAACTTGTGTTCTAAACACACTATTCCAATGAAATATAAGCATATCCAGCCTTTTCCGGTTCAGTTACACAAAAATGCTAATTAAAACAACACTTTCCTTGCCTTTGTCGAAGTATAGTCGTTTATTATTTCATCAAAGTAAGCTTTCGCTGTTTAGCCCCTCTCTATTCTCATCAAAGCTAGATCACACAACCTTCCCTGTCTTATTGCTAGTCAATGAGGCCCGGAGATACGAAAAGACCAGTTTCAATTTACTGAAAGATTATTCGCAGCTTGCAATACATATAACTGCCATCGTCAGCATTATTTGCAAAGCAATTCGAAGAATGTCAGGGGGACTTCAGAACGCGATAATCTTAAGTTACACGACTTGAAATTACCAGCATCTTGCAATCTAGAATATTCTCGTATATCACTCCCGTCTCCACGGGGGCTTTGGTGGACTTATCTCCCCTCAAACAAAGCTCCAAGTCAGTCCAAATTGAATTTGAAACACTATCAATCAGTGGAGTTTTTTTTAATTTGAGAATGCCAAACTCCCGCACAAACGTAAATCTCCCCTATTGGAGATATTCTGGCGACGGTTCTGCGTATAATTGCTTGCCATCTATATCTGAACTGTACACAGCTCCTAAATTGTCACACGTAGACTTTAGTTTTTCACAGTCAGAACTTTTTCACAAAGCCTTGAACGAACAGAAAGCCCGATTCAGACAGAAAAAGTTAGCTCTAAACAAGATTAATAAATCTCTTACATGTGTTAACATTTTTTGTTCAACTGGTACGGCAACAATACTAACTGCTAATTTTTCGAGGACTAACTAATGTTCTCAACCTTAGTTTCTGGACTGGGTCATTGTATTCAGTCTCTTTATCGGGCACTAGTGGCCATCGAAGAAGTTTCGCCCAGTCGGAGTGGGCCGAAGCAGTTTAAGTAATATCTAAATCTGTACGACCTCAACAGCAGTTATTTGCATAACAGTCAGATTCTCACAGCCACGGACTTAAACTCATCTCAACAAGATTCCAAGTAATATCTTCTTGCCTGAAATGCAGCAGTACGGACTGACTTATCCTTTTTTTCTTAGACCCGAGAAGGACGACATCTCGTAGATCGTGTTATGTCACATTAGGCTACCACAGTTTTGTCATAGTGCTTGGTGGTGCTAGCGTAACACACCCGACTTAATGCTTTAGGTAAGGGCGCGGTGTTGATGCAACTTTGCAGTTTATGAATGCATAGGGTGCAAAATAGAGGTTCAAGAAACCGTAAATCACGATTTTAATTTTTGCCAAGCAATTTTTGCGCCTCCGTCAAAGTGGCTCCCATGGCACGTGCTATGCCTGCCACTGGTTGTGCGCTATGCCCATGCGATATGTTTCGAGAGAAATTCTTATTTTTCTGTCGCAGTCATTTCATGTCCGTCTTTGGCACCACCGGCGAACGGAACCATAAGCAAAGGAACGGCGGGAAACGCCTATGGTTCTGCGGTGAGCGCAGAGTGCAACGAAGGTTACTACATGGTTGGAGAGAACGAGACGTCATGCGCTGATTCGGACAATGACGGAACTGGCGAATGGAGCCAAGCACTGCCGCAATGCGAAAGTAGGATAAGCTCTTGACTTGCTTGGTGCATTTTATTGTACGATGCTTGCCTAAAACCTTTACTCCATAAAATGTTTTGTGAAAAGCGAAGTCATGCCGGGGGGGGTTGTGGCAGAAAGGAACCAAAAACATCGTCCATCCTGTAAAGTTAACAAAAGTGATTGCACAAGAAATAGCTTTTCCGTTTCGTGTGTAGTGATTTCCACACAGCAACTTCTGCATCTGCCATAGACTCAATGCAAAGCCTGTCCTACACAAATGCTCCCACAACAACGCCTTCAAGTGGTACACCCTGACATCGGAAAAGTAGTGTATGTGGCGCGACCGGTTTTCCTAACGGTATAATTTGGGCAGTTGCTACACCATGCAATGCGCAAGAGCGATCAAAGGTAAAGACCAAGCGCATTATTCATCGAATTGCTATCGATTATTGCAAGAGCTTTCAGCTGGAAATCACACGGGCAAATTGGCCAGTCAACGACGCAGCAGAATTCCGACGACACGAACTATCCTGATTCCGCAGCTTGTTCAAAATTGCATGCGTTCAACATAAATTGCGTGCGATACAGTCGTGGCATTGTTTGTGTAAACAACCTATCAAGGCGATCTCTCGCCCGCAATGACGTTAACCACCTGTTCCAGGGCTCTAATTTTATAACAGATTGTCGGCGTGAAATTCTCCCAGGATAAACGTTATTCCCAAAGTAGTATTTTGCTTGCTGTAAAGGTCTTTTCAAAATTTGCAAATTCGTGGTGCCGCTCGCAAAAATACTTGATATATCGAAATATTTGCAAGGGTCGGCTGATAGGAATGACCGCAAAAGTCGACCTTTCTTCCGTTAAAGCTTACGAGAGTTTTGCCGTTGTTCAATGCAAGGAATCCGATGTGCACAATCGCTGCTCCCTCCCCTCAACGGCGCCATAACTGCTTCGCCGGAAAATCCCGTGTACGGGTCGGTGTTGACGTTTTCCTGTGACGTGGGTTACTTCATGATCGGCAGCAGCTCTGTTCGATGCGGAGATAGCAATGGAGACGGTCGTGGAGAATGGAATGGCGACCCTCCAACCTGCAGACGTAAGTGGCTTCATCACAGGCTAAGTCTTTTTCCTAATATTGAAAAGCAGTGGGAGTGCTTCCTTAAAACAAAAATGCCAGTTTTCTCCTGGCAACGCATGATAATTTTTCATAATTTTTCGCGTACGCACACCACGCGTTTTAATTTTTGTTTAAAGCAACACTGCAAAGTAACGAAATGATACCGATATTGTGGTTTTATCCAACAAATGCGTTGAAACTGAACTTATTCGAATACAAACTAACACAGCAACAGACAATCAAGTGTTAAAATTCTTTACGTCTCGTTATAATTCACTCTCAGCATTTATTATATGATAAAAAATGCAATTGTATAATAATACAATTATATAACAATGCAATTATATCATAATATTTAATAAAGCACGCGCTCAGGCTGCGCGCTGCTGTTGTGCCACCACCTGCGCATTCACGAGACCACTAACTGTCAACGAAACGACCAGAAGCAGATGATGAAATTAAGGCTTAATCTGAACCGTAGTCCCTTTGCGTTTGCAGTGATATCTTGCCTGGAACTATTGCCTCCTCCTAATGGAAAGTTCAGCGCCTTGCAATCTTTTGAGTTCGGTTCGACTTTGACTGTGGCCTGTAGCGAAGGGTATTTCTTGACGGGAACGCCGAGTGTGAGTTGCGAAGATCGAAACAACGACGGAAACGGCGAATGGAACGGAACACTCGCCGTATGCGAACGTAAAAACAACCGATGTTTGATTTTTTGTCCGTGTCGCTGGCAAGCAGTTGACTCAGGACTATTCGCCAAGATTTGAACTTACGAGATATAGTTATTTCTGATGTACGTTTTTAAAAAAATTCGAACGTTGCACAATATAGATTTTTTCATATTCTTCTGAGGTGTAACTGATGCAGCGACTAAGCCCAACTGCTGCCCGGCAAAAGCATCTCACACTGGTGTTTACGTTTCCAAAAGCCTAAATGCAGTTTTCAAAAAATACTGACAGATATTTCTGCAGACACATGTTTTCCTTCGCACTGGTGCACTTCAAAACTCTTTATTGTTACCATAGTTTATGTTTTGCAGACTTTAGTGCCAATGAGCGTGAGCACGCCCGAAATCTTAGTTGCGCTCTAAGTCAGTGGTTCGTGACCTTTACAAACACGCCGAAACCCTACGTAGTTTTCAAGCTTTTGTCGAACTCCATTTTTGGCAAATTTGACCATGGTCAGCTTGCTGTGATATAACCACGCTTTTAGTCATGTTTCAGATGACCTTCGTCGAATCCCTGAAACGGCTCTTCGAACCCTAGGGGTTAGATTGGACCCAGGTTAAGCATAGGCGTAGCCAGGGGGAGCCAGAGAGGCGATGCTCCCCCAAATTTCTAGAAAATATAGTCATTTTGTGCCTTGAGAGGCGTTTTTCCAAACAAATCAGTGTTATTCGCCTAAAATCAAGCATTTTGGTCCCCCCAAATTTTTTGGCCCCTCCCAAATTTTTGGGCTGGCTACGCCACTGAGGTTAAGAACCACTGCTCTAAATTTAAGCGCTCGTTTTAACAAATATGTGCAAGAAAACAATCTGTTGCAACGCCTTGCTTCGCTGATAAAATTCTTTTGCAAGAGAAACGGATAAAATATTAAAATTTGATTTTCAGAAAAAAATATAGCGGGACGCGATAGCTTTCAACGTGGCATGCGAATAGGCCTACTCTGTGCTTGTCTTCACAAAAGAATGCATCAAATGCTATAGTTTTTGCTTAGCAGATTCTGTTAACAAATTCCTTCATTTTGGTGAACTTATGTTGTTGTTTTTCAAAATTTGCCATTATAATTTCTCACAACCATTTTGTTCATGGATATTTGTGTCAAGTCTGCTTTTCCAAACTTTTGATTGAATGATATTTGGGAGGATGTGTTTTCCTGGAACAAGGTGGTACGTGGTGAGAGTACGGAACTTACAAATGATACTCGATGAGAAAAAGTTTAGGAACCACTGCTCCACGCCAAAGAGATAAAATAAAAAAAATATTTGCAAAGAAACAGACAAAATAACAAAATTTGCTTTGAAAAAAATGGAAAAAAGGAATAATGCATTTGTAGCCGTAAAAAGTCATTCGTCCCCAAAGATTTGATGTAACAATGGCTGTCTTTTTAGTTACTTGCTCAGGGTATTTATTTGCTTCACGCCAGGATAATCCAACAATGTGGGACGTGGTGTTAAGGCAGCTCCGCAGAATCAATATATGCTGTTTCGACATCCACTGTTATCCGCTATTACTATCATCGCACTTTTTCGCAGAACAGGAATCCATTGCCCGGAGGTTTGGGCGCCACGCAACGGAGAAGTGCTCAAGACTTCGCTGGAGTGGGGCGCCATCGTGCGGTTCAAATGCAACGAAGGTTATTTTTTGAAAGGAGAAGATGCAATAGTATGTGGAGATAGTGACGAAGACGGTGATGGCGAATGGTTACAACTGCCTCCCTTTTGTGAAGGTGCATTTGCATCGTTTTCCGTACTTTGTTCCCTCGCTGTAATAGCTGAACTGATGCTGGAGGCAAGCGCAAAACTTTCGGAAGATGTACCTGCAATCACTACAGCTGTTAGTCAAAAGCTTTACAATAACGTCTACTGTGGCAAGCTGATTTTTTATATTTGTTAGAAAGAGAATATAGGCTAAAATGGATTCCAGGCACAATTACGCTTTAGCAATTGGTTCTTAGGTTTTAGCACAGTCTTTCAATTAAGTTGTTTACCGCTTTTATACAAACATCTATTTATGTTTTATGCACAACATAATAAATATCAATAACGCTTCCGCTGAAACTACCTACTTTTTGAGTAAGAAACCTGAATATACTGTTGCATTTCGGATGACGCTGTCAGTTTGGCCATTACTATACTAAACTACGCTAGCAAACCCGTCCTTCCAAACCCATTTCAGAAATCACTTGTCCGCAACTGGACCCCCCACCCAACGGTGGTTTCAAGTCGTCGCCGACTTACATGTATGGCTGCGTGGCATTGGTTGTTTGCAACGATGGCTTCTTCCTGGTTGGGAACAACAGACTCGAGTGTGTGGATAAAAACAGAGACGGCCTCGGAGAATGGGATCACCCTTCACCCAAATGCAACCGTACGTTGGGTGACGCGTGTTACTTTCGGGTTGACCGTTTTAGTCCTTCTTTTCAGTTGTAAAATGAGACCACGCAGTATTTTATGGCGTTTTTGTTACAGAAATACACTGTCCTCCATTGCAAAAACCTGACAACGGATTTTTCGTCTCGTATCCATCCACGACGTGGGGAGCCGAAGCGGAATTCGCCTGCAGTGCCGGGTATTACTTGGTCGGATCGTCCAAAACTCAATGCTACGACCCCCAGAACGATGGTGTTGGCGAATGGAGAGAAGCAGCGCCTTCGTGCCAATGTATCTCCTTCTAAGTTCATAATTACTATTTAGAAGCAAAATTATGATGGGTGCAACTTTAATTGTGGTTTGAGCTGTTTACGCAGAAAGCAATATATCACGTGAACACATTATATTTTATTTTTGCGAATATGACGATTAGGATTGCTTAAAGTCTGGGCAATATTGATGTTTGTTATTTCTGTAGGTTACATGTCTTACACTTAGAGGTGCTGACGCCTGACATGAGAGACCGATCCAATCACAACCCCATAAATGTGCCAATATTTTCTCCGTTAAAGTTTCTCATATACCTTACGCAAATCAATCTTGAACATAAGGCTCTTACCAGTTCCCAAACTTACTTTTAACCATTTTTTTCTTTCAGTAATCACATGCCCCGCTGTGAACAAAACCCTTCATGGGAACTTTGTGATATCCAGTTCAACTCTTAGACTGGGAACGGAAGTGACGATTCAATGTGACGATGGTTATTATCATTTTGAGAATGACAAGGCCATCTGCTCAGGGGACAACTCCAGCGAATTTGGCCATTGGACCGGAGCATTCCCGCGATGCAAACGTAATTGAACTGCTGTTGGAAAATCAGTTGTGGGTTTCAAGCCCGTAGACCCGGGTGGCATTTGGGGTCAGTGCCCCCCAAATTTGCTGTGTCCAGAAAAATTTTGTGCAGTTTGTTTTAAACATATAATAAAAAAAAATCTTCCACCCTGCAAATGTAGTTTGCCTCCCAAATCCTAAAACCTGGATACGGGTCTGGTGGGTTTTCCGCTTGTGGCAAGCTGTTGGCGGTCGCGCTAACAGAAAAATTGAGGCCTGAGGCTTCTTCTCAGGTTTTTGTTACTCGATATTGCGATTACAGATTGCACAGCTGGCGATTTAGCACACGCACACCAAGTATATTGACAATATAACAAACTGCTGGCAGCTCACGTCTACTAGTGCGAGTAGCCAGTTTGCAAGCTCTTGCCTGTGATCCCCAACTAACATCTAGTAATCGACTGAGTGATTTTGCGGACTGCTTTAAACCGCAGGTGACTACACTAGGTTCAGAAACATGGGCGTCGGAAGGGAAGGCAAGGGGGCCTTGGGCCCCCCTGGATTTTGAAAATTTCAACAAAAAACTTTTTTTTCGCAATTTCGAGTGGGAAAAAACAAATTTCACTACTTTTGCCCCCCTTGGAAAAATTTTGGAAAAATCTCTTAGTGGCCCTCCCGGAACAAATCCTTCCTACGCCCATGTTCAGAAATAAGATGGTCGTTCTTATTAGGAAATAAAAGTAAAAAAGTAAGCCCGTGTTCTGAAGTTTCGAACAGTATCTCTCATGGCGATCTGTGCTAGGACAGAGAGCAGGGGCGGAGCTAGGGGGGTGACGGGGGGGCATTGCCCCCCAAAATTTTGCCTGGCCCCCCCAAAATTTTTCAGGTCTCTTTCTGAAAGTCCTACACAGACCATTCACAGCTCCCCTTGTTGCAAAACTGGCCCCTCCAGTGTCCCCCCAAATGAAAATGTCTGGCTCCGCCCCTGACAGAGAGGAATAGCATGTCATTGCAAAAGTTGATGTTGCTTCGCAGGAATTCTGTGCGAGCCGAGTGTTGCTTCACCAGAAGGTGGGGAGGTCACTTGCACTGACGCCAACTCGTACGGCAGTGTGTGTACGTTCGCGTGCGGGGTCGGCCGCTTTCTTGTCGGCAGCCGTGACACGCAGTGCCTGGACCAGGACCGGGATGGCGCAGGACAGTGGATCCGCTCTTCGCCCACGTGCCAACGTAAGTCCTAACA